>Ga0082212_10008609_pt1 | contig 13293 bp, 12 predicted proteins | sample TergutNt197P3_FD_71548 | JGI IMG/M metagenome (GOLD analysis project Ga0082212, IMG submission 71548) | Neocapritermes taracua P3 segment gut microbial communities from Petit-Saut dam, French Guiana - Nt197 P3 | ecosystem: Host-associated > Arthropoda: Insects > Digestive system > Gut ... | reverse complement strand
CGTTCCACATGGCAAGCAGGACATAATGCCTGTTGCCCCTGCTCATGTCCGTTATATCAAGAAGATTATATCGGTCGTCAAGCCTGATTTTATACGAGCGTTTCTCATAACTGCGCGAGTTCGCCCCGCGGACGTGTATCTGCGCCCGGTAATCCCGCGTTATATCAAGCCCGGTATAGCTGAGAGACAATTCGGCGTGTACATACTCGTCGCCGATATGCCGCCCGTTCGTAGATATTGACAAAACAGGCATACCTGCATTATCGTGTACAGCATCGGGCTGAACAGCCGCAAACTCGCCGGGCGGGCTTGGCGCAACGCTTGCTATGCTGACAGGAGCAACGGGCAGCCCTGTATCTTCCAGCGTTTCGGAAATACATGAATATAGCGCTGTTATCATTAAAAATATTAATATAATAATTCTTTTTTTCATGATTATCCCCCCATCAATATATTTCACTGGTTCAATCTGCGTTTGAATATAACTACCCGGCTGATAGTATCGACGTATTCCCAGCCGGTTTTGCCGTATTCGTTAAACAGGGCTTCTATAGAATTGACAGAGCCCGAAGGAAACGGCACGACTTTATATTCCCAAAGCTCCGCATCTTCGGGGATAATATCAGCTATATCTGCGGTTTTTGCATCAGCAGGCTCTTCAGGCGATACCGCGAAATTAGATGCGATAAATACTATCAAAAAAAATACAATAAATAATCCCGCAATTATAATCACTTGCTTTTTCATATAACTTTTTCCTTTTTTTTATCATAATAATCCTGCGAAAACTTACGCAATATCGGGGAAAAGTCAACTTCGTACCACATTGGTACGAAGTTCAAAACAACTCAAGCCGCCCGGCACGTCATTTATTTTTATACTCTCTGTAAAACTCCAGAGCCTCAAAGAGTTCGGCCTGAATCTCGCCGGGCTTTTGTTCCGCGCTAAAATATTTTGACAGAATTTTACCGCCGATTTTGAGCGATTGAACGGGAAGCGACGTTCTCGCTTTCTTTTTGACCGCGGCGCCTGACAGCACATCTTCAATTATTGTCCGCGTTAAGCTGCCGCTCTCCGAAAATTCCCGCAGCTGCGCTGCTTTCTTTATATCGACCTTAAATTCAGGATTATCTTCTAAAATAGCGAACAAAAGAGTCTGCCCCGCCGCCGGTATATAAGACAGGCTCACCGCCGCACGAAGCGCAATCGTATTATCGTCCACCATCGATTTCAGCCCTTCGTTTAAACTGTTTATTCTAAGATAACGGGCGACGGAATTTTTCGATAAACCATATTCTTCACCGAGCTTCACCACGTTATTTAACTTTTTCCCCACTGGGGAAAAAGTTGACTTTTCCCCGGTATTACGTAATTTTTCATCGTTTTTTAACAACATTTCTATCTCGTTTATTAGGTCAGTACGTTTGCCTTGACTTTTCGCTGCTTCGTGATGTACGGCAAGCGCGGCGGCTCTTTCGCTGTGCGATAAATCCTCAAAACTGCGCTGAATTAAATTTGTTTCCGTGACGATTAACAAAGCCTCGTCATCGCTTAAATTTTCGCGGACTATGGCCGGAACTGTTTCAAGCCCCGCCGCTTTCGCCGCTTCAACACGGTTATGCCCGCTCAATATTTCATAAGTATCACTATCAACAGGCCGGACAATTATCGGCATAATTATGCCGTTGGCTTTTACGCTTTCGACCATATCTGAAAATCGTTCGCCCTGATATAATTTAAACGGGTGATTGGCAAACGGGCATAATGCCGCCACCGATATTTCGGTTACAGTTTTATTTATTTGGTTTCGTTCTTCGTCCGTCTTGAAAATATCATCGTATGACGTTAAAGAAATATTTTTTAAAACGCTATTCTTTTTCACTATTCAGTACCTCCCTTGTGAATCCCTCGTACTCCAGAGCGACTTTTCCGTTCGGGTCGTGCGCGTATATACTCACGCCCTCCGCGCTTATCTCTGACGCTCTGACTGACTGCGGGATAATATTCTTAAATATTTTTATTTTTCCCTCGTATGTATCTTTTAAAAGGCTTATAATCTCTTTGCTGTAATTTGTGCGGGTGTCCGCCATCGTGATTAAAATTCCCCCGATTTGCAAGCCGGGATTGATATGACGGTTTACTTTCGCTATCGTTTTAAGCAGCAGCTCCAAGCCTTTTACATCGAGATATTTCGGCGTTACAGGGATAATCACCCTGTCTGCCGCCGCAAGCGCGTTTATCGTAAGCATACCCAGCGACGGGCTTGTGTCTATTATTATATAATCATATTCCTGCCTGACTGTTTCGATATACTGCTTTAAAACAGTTTCCCTGCTCATCGCCGTCACCAAAGACAGTTCAACGGCGGAAAGCTCCGTATTGCCGGGCAGCAAATATACGCCCTCAGAATGACGCAGTATTCCCTCTCCGCTCTCTATTTCTATATCCTGCAATATTTTATTCATCACAGCCGCCAGCGTCACAGTTAATCTATCAGCTTCCCGCCAGCCCAGACTTGTTGTAAGCGAGCCTTGCGGGTCCGCGTCAATCAGCAGCACTTTTTTGCCTTTTCTTGCAAGCCCGACGCCTAAGTTTACGCTTGTGCTCGTTTTACAGCAGCCGCCCTTTTGATTGGCGAGAATTATTACCTTACCCATAACAACACCTTTTCTAAATATTCTAATTTTTTATCAAACATTATTTCTTCTTTTCCCAACTGCGGCGCAGATAATCATAACGGTCATCTTTTTTGGAAATTTTATCATCTTTTGGATTTTGCTCACTCTTATATATATCAGTTTGGTTACGCTTGGTTTGGTTACGATAAGTATTACTACATTGGCTTTTTGACAATTCTTGAATTGTACTTTCGCCAACTTTAGAATTGGCGTTTTGCAAATTCTTGAATTGTCGATTCGCCAATTCAGAACCCGAAAAATCTGTTGAAACTGTTGATAAGTTGCCATCACCTGTGGAAACTGTTGATAAGTATTTGACATAAATAAGTGTCGGTTTGCCCTGTCCTTGTCTGCGCTTTTCTATTAACCCGATATTTTCTAATTCCTTTACCATTCTAACAGCGGCTCGCTCGTAGCACCGACACCGCCTCATGACTTCGGCAACGGTAAAAATTATGTATATTCTGCCGTTATCGTCCGTAAATTTATCGCTATTCAGTGCCGATAGCTGTGCGCGGTCTAACATTAAGCTATAGAGAACTATTGTTGGTAAATCTAACTTGTTATACGCTTCGTCATCAAGTAACTCCTTTGGTATCTGATAAAATGCCATTAATAAACACCTCTTTTTAATTATTTCACCAAACTACTTGACTTTTCCCGTTAAAAGAGGTATAATATATATAAGATGTCCGCAACTCTTGTATACGGGGGCATCACCTATGGTGATGTGCGGTATTTTCAGAGAAAAGTTGTTATGGTTTGGTTTGTGATTACTCCTATTATAACAACTTTTTCTTTTTTTGTCAATACCTTCCGTAGAATTCGCATTAAGAGTCAACGCTCTACGCTGAAAGGCTGCCATGCCGTAAGATTCCCGCCGCTTTTATTCACAGTAAACCAAACATACTTGCTGTCCGTCGGCTCGAATCTATACATTCCGCTGAAATATATCGTGTCGCCCCATATCGCCAGCGGCAGAATATCGCCGAAGTTTTCAGCATCGCTTACAACTGTTTTCACCTCTCCGCCGCCCGCGTTCATCTCTAAAATCGCATAGGCGTCTTCTTTCCCGTACCCGTCGATGACAATATATATTTTATCCGCGTCCACATTGAAAAACTCAAGGTATCCGCCCGGTTCAGCCGTATATATATTTTCTCTGCCTTTCCCGTCCGTCCGTATCCTGCCGACACGCGCGCCGTCATATTCCAAGTAATATATATACTCCCCGCTGATGATTATATCTTTCAAAGATACTGCCTCATCAAGCGCCGAAAAATCAAATATAAGCTCCGGCTCGCCGCCTTTCAGGCTGACATGATATAAAAGCTCGTAATCCGCAAAATATACACTGCCGCCGTCAATAGAAATGCTGTCCATGACAGCATTGCACACCGCCCGCCGGTTCGTCCCGTCGGGATTCATGCTGTAGAGCGTTTCTTCCCCGTCGTCATAATAATACAGTACGCCGTCTTTGATTTGCATGAATGTGCAGCTTATATCGTTCTCAAAAAGCGCTTCCGGCTCGATATTCTCCCCGTCCGGCTTCACCCTGTATATATTCGGCGAGCTTTCTTTTTGGGATTCATGCAGAAAATACGGCAAAAAGTAGAGATAACCGTCGTGGAGGGTGAGATAGGCGTTCATCTCGTTGAAATAATCCGCTTCCACCTCCGCAATTATCTCGTCTTTCTCTGATACCGTGTTATATTTATAAATATTGCTGTAATAGTTCATTTCCCTGACGGCTACTTTCGTGTAGTAAATATCGCCGCCGTCGGCCAAAACATACCCGTAGTTGGTTATATTCCCCGCTGATATTTGATTCGCGCTCCCCGCCCCGCAGGAACTCAGCGCGATACACCCGAGCAGTATAAATAATATTTTTTTCAAAACCCGCACTCTCCTTTTTAACATTTTTAAAAGGGCGGATATTTTAAATCCGCCCCTTACTTTTACTTACTTTTATTTTATTTTTAATTTTATTCGGGCTCATTCACCACGAGCGCTTCGTCATACTTTTCTTGGTCAAACTCAAGCACCGTTTCAGGCGATGCAGGTTTGGCTCCGGCCGCCCTGTTTCTCACTCTGAAGCTGTAGTTTCCGGCAGCGCTGGTCGTATCTTTGCCCGAGAAGCCCGACTCGAATAATTTATCAAACTCAGCGACAGTCATATTTCTTTTAAGAGGTTTCCATACTTCCGTTCTCTGCTCATTGCTGTCTAACGTTTCGTTTACCAAAACTTCCATTTTTTCGCTGACGCCTGCTAAATAAGCCGGTGTTTTGGTTGTTTTCGGTTTAATACTGACTTTGTTTGCATCAACCGCTTTAGTCGGCTTCGGCAGCTTGATTTTCAGTATCGGCGAAGCGAACTGCCCTTTGGTGTCTTCGCCTCCGTCTTCATACACCGGGGATTTTCTTGCGGTAACTACCCCGCCCGTGGGCATAAAGCTCATGGGCAGCCAAAGACCGTTATCGCCGATTGATTTACCCCAGTCGCTGTCCGGTTCATTGTCATACCAAACATCGTCGCCGATTTTTACTTCAAAGCCTTCGCCTTTGGCCATCACACGCTGCTTGTCCGCATCATACCAAACGTCCCCTTTGGCTATTGTCTGGCGCGGGTCCAGCGTAACAGTAAATACATTCTCTTTTTTCGCGGGCTGGTCAGACCACCTGAACGCTATCGTATACGCGCTGCCGCCCGTTTTTTTCGGAACATACTTGCTTATATCTATTGCGCCGCTGTATGTAGGCAGCCATTTCGCTTTTTGCAAATCATTGGAATCTGTGCTCTTGACTTTTAAAGCATACATCAGGACTACAGTTTTATCTTCTGAAAAATAACCCTCGGGCATCCTGCCCGAATCATCTAAAAAAATTATTTCTTCTACATAGTTCAACAGCATCGCGGGCTTTCCGAGCGAAGCCGCTTCGCCTTCTTCCGCGCTTACCGCGAGCGCCCCGGCCCAAAGCATTCCGGTTATCATAAATACTGTCAGCATCATGCTTATCATTCTTTTTTTCATGTTCTGTTCCTCCCTGAATTTATCATCAATTTATACAATATTTTTATTTCTTTTTCATGCTCATACCCATATTGTATCATATTTTTAAGCAAAAGTCAAGTCTTTTTTTAATTTTTTTTTAAGTTCCGCGAAAATATTTAATTTTTTTTTAAGCATGTTGACTTTTTTAAGGTTCTATGATATTATATTGTATATAAATCAAGAGAAAGATTAAAATAAAGACAAAAAATAAAAAGGCGGGTATTGTATGAAAAAAAGTTTATTATTGATTTGCGTATGCGCGATTATTGCCGTGTTTGCGGCTTCCTGCGGCGGGGAAATCCAAATTCCGGCGGGGAATATAAACAGCTACGGTTATGTTCTGGTCGACGGCAGCGATATTTATTACACGAAAGTGATTATGACTGACATCAGCTATTACAGCAATATTTACAAGTACAACACGGCGACGAAAAAAGACGAGATAGTGGCGGAGGTCGAAGTGGACTACTTCAGCGAAATGAACGCTTACCTGACTATGCACGGCGGCTATCTCTACTTTTTGCCGTATTCGTCTTTTCACGAATCGCCGTATGAAAGCTCGCCGAATATATACAGGGTGAAGCCGGACGGGGAGAATATCGAGCCGGAGGCGCTGCTGGATGGCAGGGCGAGCGTGACGTTCATGCAAATCAAAGGCGGCGTGCTGTACTATTATGACGACGACACGGAGACGCTCTACAGCATGAGCCCGAACGGGACGAACCGGCGCGTCGTATGCGAGGCCGTCATGGACAGCATCTCCATATCGGGCGGCAAAGCATATTTTGTGGAAGACGAGCTTCTCATGAGCGTCAGCCTGAAAGGCGGCGAACCGCAGTTCCTGTTTGATTTCTGGGAGCTTGACGACGGCTTTTATTTAAAAGACATTGTTGCCGAGGGCAATTATATATATTATGCCGACGACGAATACTCGCGCATTGGCAGAATACGGACCAACGGGAAAAACAACGAGATTTTATATACCGCCGAAGAAGAAGAATATATTATTTTTTTTAACGTAAGCGGAGAGTCCATTTTTATCGTCATGGAAAACTACGGCAAAACAAAGAACTTCGCGATAATTTCCGTTAGCACAAAAGGCGGCGCGCCGCGGCTGGTTATCAGCGACGCTGAAAACTTCGAGGAAATCCTGCCGCTGTCGATATGGGGCGAAACGATATATTTTAATGCGGGAATGGAAAAAGAAATCGTGATGGAAAGCGACTATGCGTGGTTCACTGTGCGGAAGGGCGGCGGAAAGCCAATCCCGTTCAGGCCGTTTACTTTGTACGATGAATTTTATGACGCCGAGGATGAAGAAGACGCAGATGCAGACGATGATGCCGGGGAAACCGGGGAGGAGTAGTATAAACGGCCGCTTTAGCATATAATTTTATATTATAATTTAAGCGGCGGAGGAAGTCAATCATGTATTTGAGAATAAAACGGGGCATTGATATAGTTCTTTCCCTAATGGGGATTATTATTCTCGCCCCGGTGTTTATAATCCTGATAACCGCGATAAAAATCGACAGCCGAGGGCCGATATTATTCAGGCAGAAAAGGGTCGGGATATGCAAAAGCCATTTTATGATTTTAAAGTTCCGGACGATGAGAATCGACACGCCGAAAGATACGCCTACGCATCTTTTGGAGAATCCGGGGCAGTATATAACGAAAGTCGGAAAATTCCTGCGGAAAACCAGCTTGGACGAACTGCCGCAGCTAATAAATATATTGACCGGGCAGATGAGCGTGGTCGGGCCTCGTCCGGCGCTTTGGAATCAGGACGATTTAATCGAGGAGCGCGATAAATACGGGGCAAACGATATTCGTCCCGGCCTGACGGGCTGGGCGCAGATAAACGGGCGCGACGAGCTGCCGATTGACGTCAAGGCGAAGTTTGACGGGGAGTATATTTTAAAGATGAGCTTTTTATTTGACTGCAAATGCTTTTTAGCGACCCTGTTTAAAGCGTTTAAGGGTGACGGAGTATCAGAGGGAGCGCGAAAAGAACGCGAATAAATAGGCCATACAGCGTATTATTGCGGAACCAAAAACCCCTCAGCCCTTATAGCATTGTCATAATAAGCGTTGCGTTCCTGCTTGACGGTATATAATAAAGTGCGGAGATATGCGGCAATATGCGTGATTTTACCGGTTTGTTGCTGAAATTTATAGACGATGTGCTGAATATCTGAAACGTGCAGGGAAAGATATTTATTAATAACGAGTTGCCTGTCTTTCAGTTCCGAATTAATCTTTATTTTTTGCCGCTGTGTAGTGATAACATCAAGCATATTTTCAACGAGTTCGTCAATGAGGCTCATATCGTTGGGAAAATGCTTTTTAAAATGACTGTAGGATATGTTCTTGTGGATTATTTTTTTATAAGTATCATAATCATAAACGGGCATATCTTCTGTGTTTCCGCTATGTTTGGTAGATTTATTTGGTATTTCAGAAGAAACGACAGGCTCTTTGTGTGCAACAAAGTCAACGTCATTCGTCAAAGAATTGTCAGTTTTTGAAATTTTTGAAATTTCAGTCTGACTTGACATTGACGTATTATCCCCCTTACCCTTTATGCTTTTCTTCTTTTTTTTAATATTATTTTTTTTAGTAATCTTACTCTTAGTATTATCCTTGTCGTTTTCGCCAACAGGGGTATCGGTGTTTTCACCAATATGGGTATCGGTGTTTTCGCCGATAGGGGTGTCAGGGGTATTTATATCTTTATCCATATACTCTTTTGTTAAGTAAATACGCCGTTCTTTTATCTGTTTGCTATCTTCATGATAAATAATATTAAGGTATATAAAACCTTGTTTTACTAAATTGCTAATTTGCCGTGATATTCTATCTTTGCTTAATCCGTACATTTCAGCAAAGTAATTATTAGTAGCCCAGCAGTAGCCCTTTACATTCGTCAAACACGTTATTTCAGAATATAATAATTTTTCTTGTGCCGATAAATCTTTGCAATACCTTACGTTTGCGGGAAGAATCGAATAATAGCTCGGTTTTTCTTTAATGTTTTCCATAAATTAATCCCTCATTTTGAATTAAAAAATTTTTTTTATATTTTCCACCAACCACTTGACTTTTTCCCTTAAGAGAGGTATAATAGAGTTATACTTGTGTAGTGTATATTATACCTCGGCATATAGAAATATTGTGCTTTATTGTGCTTTATTGTGCTTTGGTAAAGGAAAAAAGTTGTTGTGGTGGTCGGTGGTACTTCTATTATAGCAACTTTTTCTTTTTTTGTCAAGAAATATTTACTTTGCGTATATTTTTGTGAAAGCGAGGGGCATTTGAATGCAGAGCATACTCATATTCGGTGAAAACAGCTACATAGGCAACAGTTTCGAGGCTTTCGCGCAGGATAAATTCAGCGTAAAAAAAATAAACAGCCGCGGCGACGGCTGGAAAACTGCGGATTTTTCAGGATTTGACTGCGTGTTATACTGCGCCGGAACAGCGCATAAAAAAAATGCCGGAAGCGGCGAATATTTCGCGGTGAACTGTGATTTGGCAATCGAAACAGCCGAAAAAGCAAAAGCCGAGGGCGTGAAACAGTTTATATACTTGAGCAGCGCGGCAGTCTACGGCAGTCAGTCCGGGACTTTTGATTCCGGGACAGCGCCAAATCCGGCCGAGCCTTACGGGCAAAGCAAGCTCAAAGCTGAGCAGGAGTTAAATAAATTAAAAAGCGATGATTTTATTGTGACAACCGTGCGGCCGCCGATGGTCTACGGCGCAGGCTGCAAAGGCAATTTTCAGCGGCTGTTAAAACTGGCAAAACTATGCCCTGTCTTTCCGGATATAAAGAATAAGCGCAGCATGATTTATATAGAGAATCTGTGCTGTTTTTTTGTTTGGGCGATAGAAAACCCGCAGGCGGGAATATTTTTCCCGCAGAACGCAGACTATATAAATACAACGGAGCTTTTTAAAGCTATCCGGCTGAATTTAAATAAAAAAACGCGGCTGACAAGATTTTTCAACCCGTTTATTTATTTGCTTGCAGGGCGCGTTCCCGCGCTCGGCAAGTTGTTCGGGGATTTTGTTTATACGGGCTCGGAGTGCGAGAATATAGAGTATGTTGGTTTTGAGGAAAGCGTCGGGAGGAGTATTTTTTAGGTTTATAAATCTAACTATGGCGTTTATTACTATATTTTATTGCCGTCAAACAAACATCAAACTATGACAAACCTTGCGAAATTTTTTTTGACAATCGCAATAAATGCCATAGTTAATCGCAATAAACGTCATAGTTAAAAAGCGAATTTCGCAATAAACGTCATAGTTAATCGCAATAAGTGTCATAGTTAAAAAGCCAATATTTCCACTAATAAAAAAAACCTTCCTTATATACGCGCGCGCGCATACGCACGCGTCTTTTAAATACTATAAAAATAGATTATAAAATAGGTGTTAATATCGCGCGCGCACGCGAGAAAAAAAACGTCAAAAAATAACTATGACATTTTTTTGAACATCATACAATATGTCATAGTCTGGACACAAATAAATGCTATAATATTCCTAAAAACAAAACGGAGGATTTTCAAATGAAAAAAAAATTAAAGGGTGATATGAGAAAAGAATTAACAGAACTCAGATGCTTCAAAGTAGTTAAGTCCAACGAGATTATACAGAAATCGCGCTTCGACTTACACGTGCAAGAGCAAAAAATAATTTTATACTTGATAAGCAAAATTAAGCCCGAAGATATGGAGCTAAAAGAGCATACTTTTGAAATTCAGGATTTTTGCAGAATATGCGGCTTAGACGAAACCAGCGGCGCGAACTATAATTATATAAAGAACACGCTGAAAGGCTTGCGTGATAAAAGTATCTGGATAACACTTGATAACGGCTCAGAAACAACGCTTGCATGGATTGACTATGTAACAATGCACCCGAACAGCGGCAAAGTAACGATTAAAATAAACGATATGATGAAACCTTACTTACTGCAATTAAGAGACCATTTCACGCAGTATGAGCTGTTATATATCCTCGCGATGAAAAGTCAGTACAGTCTGCGTCTGTACGAACTTTTAAAAAGTTATGAATATCAAAAGAAAAAAACGTTTGACATAGATGAGTTAAAAAAATTGCTGTCTGCCGAAAATTACGGGCTTTTCGCCGATTTTAAGAAAAGAGCATTAAACACGGCTGTGCATGAAATTAACGCTCTTTCAGACATCAATGTTACATACGAATTAATCAAAGAAAGCCGCAAGTTTACGAAAATCGAATTTTCAATAAAACTGAAAACGGACACAAAAGAACGACTCGTGACTTGGGCGAAGATAGACAAGGTTATCGCGCCGGAGGAAGAAACATGGTATGAAAGGGTGTATAACGAAAAACCTGACGTGTAAAAAATAATCTGTCAGGAAAAATAATATAAAGTCGAGGAAAAGAAAAATGAAAGTAAAATATAAACAGTTATTGTTTTTATTCAGCGATATAATGATTGTCGCGGGTTCGTACTGGCTCGCGGCGTTTTTGCGGTATGAAGCGGCGATTCCTGCCGAGGCGATGGAAAGACTGCTGCTGGGCACGGCGGTCTGCATATTTGCCGGGGTGCTTTTAAGCGTACTGTTCGGCTGTTATGACGGCTTGTGGCAGTACGCGGGGTTTGAAACGATTTTCAGGCAGGGCATTGTCGCCGTTTTAAGCTCGGCGGTGCTGCTCATAATAAAATACGCGCTGTTTACGCAGACGTCCGGCTCGATTGCCGTGATATACGGGATACTGATGTTCATGTTTACTTCCGCGATGCGGACGGTGTCGAGATTCGCGGCATGGTTCAAAGCGTCGTATATGTCAAAGGCGAACGATGCGAAACGCGCGGTGATAATCGGCGCGGGCAATACGGGCGCGATGATTATCAAGCGGGCGCAGGACGCGCGTTACAGCGAGAATTTTTATCCCGTCGCCGTTATTGACAAAGACGCGGGCAAAGTGGGGCTGAAAATATGCGGGGTAAAAGTCGTCGGGGATATAAGCTCAATCGAATGGGTATGCAAGACTTACAAGGCGGAAGAAATAATCGTGGCGGTGCCGAACGCGGACCAGGAAGACTTGTATGAAATATACAGGAAGTGCATAAAAACAAACCTGCCGATTAAATCATGCCAGAATTTCATGGATATGAAAGAGCAGCTCCAGAAAGACAAAATCGCTTTGAAGCATATCACGTTAGAAGATTTGCTTTTCAGGGACGTAATCGAAAATGACATGAGCGCGGCGCGGGATTTAATAAAAGGGCGCGTCGTTATGGTCACGGGGGGCGCGGGAAGCATAGGCTCGGAGCTTTGCAGGCAGGCGCTTGCTTTCGGCTGCGAGCTTCTCGTCGTGTATGATTTCAACGAGAACGCGCTTTATGAGATAGACGAGGGCTTGAATCCGCAGTTTGCGGGCTTTGAGAGAAACAGGCTTAAATTATGTCTCGGCTCTGTGCGCGACGCGGACAGGCTCGACAGCGTGATGAAACAATACAAGCCTTATTTAGTGCTTCACGCGGCGGCGCACAAGCACGTGCCAATGATGGAGCTTAACCCGTTTGAGGCGATAAAAAATAACGTGAGCGGGACGATAAACACGATACAGGCCTGCGGCCGCAATAACGTGAAAAAATTTATATTAATCTCGACGGACAAAGCCGTGCACTCCGTGAATATCATGGGCGCGTCAAAGCGTATTGCCGAGCTTATAGTCAAGAGCATGGACGGCGGCGGGACGGAGCTTGCGGCGGTGCGTTTCGGGAACGTGCTCGGCTCGAACGGCAGTGTAATCCCGAAATTTAAGAGGCAGATTGACGAGGGCGGGCCTGTTACGCTCACGCATAAGGACATGATACGCTATTTTATGACGATACCTGAAGCGGCGGGGCTGGTTCTCACGGCGGGGGCGCTGGCAAAGGGCGGCGAGATTTTCGTGCTCGATATGGGGCGGCCGATTAAGATATATGATTTAGCCGTCGATTTAATCAGGCTGGCCGGATATGAGCCGGAAACTGATATAAAAATAAAAGTCACGGGGCTTCGCCCGGGCGAAAAGATGTACGAGGAACTGTTCTGGGGAGATGAGGACGTGGACAAAACGACGCATGAAAAAATATTCGTGCTTAAAGGCGATAACCCGGAGAATTTCGCAAGCAGGCTTAAAAATATAATCAGGATAGCGGACGAGGGACAGAATGAAACCGTGCTGCGCGAAGCGGTGTTTTCGCTGGTAAAATGAGCAAAAAAGCTCTATCTCCCACTTTTATTACTATTATAAATTCTGGAAAATTTCAGAGTTATCAACAGATTTTAAAGTTATCAACAAGTTATCAACAGGAACGCCCCTCGGTTTTCTGCACCATTTGTCTCTTTTCTTCGCACCATTTGTCTCTTTTCTTCGCACCATTTGTCTCTTTTCTTCGCACCATTTGTCTCTTTTCGATTTTTCATTTTTATCGCCTAAAACCCCCGATATTATGGGGAAAAACTATGCTTTTTCCAAAAAAAACGGCGGGTTTCCTTCCTTTTAAAAATAAA
>Ga0082212_10008608_pt1 | contig 13294 bp, 9 predicted proteins | sample TergutNt197P3_FD_71548 | JGI IMG/M metagenome (GOLD analysis project Ga0082212, IMG submission 71548) | Neocapritermes taracua P3 segment gut microbial communities from Petit-Saut dam, French Guiana - Nt197 P3 | ecosystem: Host-associated > Arthropoda: Insects > Digestive system > Gut ... | reverse complement strand
CGGCGATAGCGGGCGTTATCGCTATGCGCCCCGAGGTGCTCATCCTAGACGAGCCGACGGCGGGGCTAGACCCGCGAGGGCGGGACGAGATAATAGGCAATATCATGAATTATAAGAAAGCGCTTGACGCCACCATTGTTATGGTTACGCATAATATGGAGGAAATCGCGCGGACGGTCGATAGGATAGTTTTGTTTGAAAACGGGCAAATCGCCATGGAGGGGTCGCCCGCGGAGGTGTTTTCCGAGAGCGATAGGCTGGCTTCGCTGGGGCTTACAGCGCCAAAGGTGACGATGGTGGCGGCGCGTTTGCGAGCGCTCGGGTTGCCCGTCCGCCAGGATATATACACAATAGCCCAGATGCGGCAAGCGCTCAGCGAGCTGAGGGCCGAGACGTAGGGGCGGACAAATCACCCGGCCCTGCGGGGCCACCCTCTTTGACTAAAGAGGGCAGGGGGCGGAGGGCGGACACGAGATCCACCCCTACATGAGACGAGGGGGCAGGGGGCGGAGGGCGGACACGAGATCCGCCCCTACATGAGACGAGGGGGTAGGGGGTAGGAGTGGCTGATGCTCAAAGACATTACTTTAGGTCAATATTTTCCGGGTGATACGGTTGTGCATCGGCTTGACCCGCGGATCAAGCTTTTGATGACGCTTGTGTATATCACTGCTTTGTTCATGGCTAGCGGGGTTTTTTCGTACGCGCTGATGCTGCTCGCGCTCATCACATGCCTCACATTGTCGAAAATCAAGCCAAAGGCGGCGCTCCGCGGGCTGCGACCGGTTATGATAATCATTTTGGTCACTGTGGTACTCAACGCCTTTTTTGTCCGGGGCGAGACTGTGTTATTCAGGTACCGCAGCGTTGTAGTGACGCGGGAGGGTCTGTTAATGGCGGTGTTCATGGCGGCGCGGCTCATGATGCTGATCGTCGGGACATTCCTGCTCACATATACGACCTCCCCTATTGCGCTGACAGACGGTATCGAGAGCCTGTTCAACCCTCTGAAAAAGATAAAGCTTCCCATACATGAATTCGCTATGATGATGAGCATCGCGCTCAGGTTTATCCCGACGCTTATCGAGGAGACTGACAAAATCATGAGCGCGCAGAAAGCGCGTGGCGCGGATTTTGAGACCGGAGGGCTGATAAAGAGGGCAAAAGCGATTTTGCCGCTTGTGATCCCCCTGTTCATCAGCGCATTCCGCCGCGCAGACGAGCTTGCTATTGCGATGGAAAGCCGTTGCTACCACGGGGGCGAGGGCCGGACGAGGATGAAAACCCTAAAGACCGCCGCTAGGGATTACGTCGCCTTGCTCTGCGGAGCAGCGATCATCGCAGCGGTGATTTTTCTTGGAAGAATAGAGTTATGGCGTACTTGAGAAACATAGCTATGCGGCTGATGTTCGACGGGGCGCGGTATCATGGTTGGCAGGTGCAAAAGACGGAGGCGACCGTTGCCGGGACTATTGAACAGGCATTGTCGCGTCTTTGCGGCCATCCCGTAAAGGTGCATGGTTGCGGCAGGACGGACGCCGGCGTTCATGCTGAAAGCTACTGCGCGAATTTCAAAACGACGTCGGGCATACCGCCGGATAGGCTTCCGCTCGCAGCCAATTCAATGCTGCCGCCCGACATCGCAGTACAAGACGCAGCCTACGCACCGGACAGCTTCGACGCCACCTTGTCGTGCGTAAAAAAGGAGTATACATACAGGATATTCAACTCGCGCATCCGCGACCCCTTTTTTTCCGGCAGGGCGTATTTTTACCCGCAAAGACTCGATATCGACGCTATGAAACGGGCCGCGAGCCATTTCACCGGCAAACATGATTTCGCCGTTATGCGTTCCGTCGGCACGGAAACAAAGACGACTGTCAGAACGGTTTTTTGGTATGAAATCGTGGAAAACGGCTGTTTCACGGAACTGCGCGTCTGCGCCGACGGTTTTTTGTACAATATGGCAAGGGCTATGGCCGGAACCCTGCTGTATGTGTCCGAGGGCAAAATCGCGCCTGACGATATCCCGCGTTTGATTGAGACCAGAGACCGTAGGCTCGCGGGGCCGACTGTGCCACCCGGCGGGCTGTTCCTGACGCACCTCTGGTACGACGGTCAAGTCGGCGAATTGTTTACGTAATTTTTATATCTTTTTAGGCAAAAGAGTGATATAATGCCTAATTGCGGTTGAAGCGGAGATATGTTGTATGGCCGATGACGAAAAACCCGTGATCAAAAAGTTCAAACTGCACAGGCTCATCGGATATGTCTGTTTGTTCGTATTCCTCGCCATGCTTGTTTATATCGCGACTTCGCTTTTATCCGGGAGAGGCATAGGGCTGGTGGACTTGTTTTCACCGCGCGGAGCCGCCGATTCTTTGAGGGAATACCAGTTCGACGTTGGGCGCGGCAGGGTGTTTGCGGACTTAGGAGACGGCGTTGCATCCGTCGGCACCCTCGGAATACAAGTGTTTAACTCCGCAGGCGGCGAAACGCTCAGAGAACCATTCCGGATGACCACCCCGGCTGTTTACTCCCAGGACGGGCGCGCCATAGCTTTCGATATCGGCGGTACGGCTGTCAGGGTGTTCAACAGATCGGAGATCATTACCGCGATAGAGACGCAGGGCGCTATCATTGCGGCTTCCATCAACAAGAACGGCTGGTTCTGCGTGTGTACGCAGGAGGGCGGGGGCTACAAGGGCCTTGTGACCGTTTATAACAACAGGGGCGACAGCGTTTACAGGGCTTTTCTGGAAAGCGGGTATGTCCTGACCGCCGCGCTTTCTCCCGACAACAGATACCTGGCAGTCCTGAACCTGCCGAACGAGGGCAGCCGCATCACGTTTTACAGGCTCAACAGTCTGACCCCGGACAGCGTCTTTGACCTGCCGGGCGGTCTCATGATAGACATGCGATTCAGCTCCAACAGCGAATTGATAGTTGTTTCAACGCAAGCGCTGCTCGAGGTCGACAGGAACGGCGACGGCAGGGGGCTCTACGAATTTTCAGGCAGGACACTCGGCGGCTATTCTATAGGCAGCGGTTTTACAGCGCTGCATCTGCTTGATTATGGCGTTGGGCATAGGGGAAGCATTGTGACGCTGGACGGCGCCGGCGCCATCCTTGGCGAACATGCCACTGACCGGGAAATAATCTCAATTTCGGCCGGCGGCGAGTATCTTGCAGCCCTGCGAAGCGATGGCCTTGTTTTCTTTAACTCTGTGTTGGAAGAATTCCCGGCAGCTGGGAGACCGGGCGCCACGGCAGGCGCGACGCAGGTTCTCACGCTCGAAAATGGCGCGGCCATTGCAGCCGGTGACAATTCGGCGGTGATTTTCAGAGTGGGGACTAGCGGCTAGTGGATAGTGGCTAGGAGATTCTAACATCGCACGTAGTTCGAAACTATATTTCTGCATTATTATTTATTATTTTCATTCTGCATTCTGCATTAGGAGAATCCAGTTGATTGTTCGTGTTATTGATTTAGCCATAATAGGTACTGTCGCGTTTTGCGCCTGGCGCGGTTACAGGAACGGACTTATCCGCGGCGCTTTCGGCGTTGTGGCTCTCATCGTCTCGCTGTTCATTGCGAACGTGGCTGCTACGGCATACTCTGAAGAATTTACGGGGATGCTCAAGCCGTTTATCAGCGGGATAATCGAAACCACGATCACGACAATGAAAGAGGACGAAATCACGTACAAACCGAGCGAGCACGACCATGAAATCAAAACCGAGGAATTCAGGACGGCCTATACCGCGCTGCGGCAGCTTGGTTTGCCCGAAGCTTCCTCAGTCCGCGTCGCGGAACTGTCGTTTGAAGACAGCGAGGAGGGATACATCGCTGATATTATTGCTGATAAGCTGTCCTCTGTTCTGGCTTTCGTTGCGGTATTCGGGATCGCGTTTATCCTGCTGGCGATAATATTCGCGGTAGTCGGCAACCTCATTGGCTTTGTCTTTTCTCTGCCCGGCCTGAAAATCGTCGACGCGGTAACCGGGGTGATCCTTGGCGTTGCAAAGGGGTTCATCATAGTTTTGGCGCTGGCAGTGGTCGTCAGGTACTTCGGTCTGCTGGTCTCGTCAACGCTCGAGGAAACAAATGTACTCAGTTATATTGTCAATAATAACGCGATAGCGGACATGCTGGGATTGTAGCGCCGGCAACGATGGAGGAAAAGCGGGTGAAAACGCTTCCCAATATAATATCAATATTTCGCATCGTTCTTGTGCCGGTATTTATAATAACGTATTTTTCCGAAGTTCATTATACGAAAGTTTATGCAATACTGGTCTACGCGCTTGCCGCCCTCAGCGATTTTTTCGACGGATTCCTTGCGCGCAGGTTCAAGGCTTCTTCAACGGTCGGAAAAGTTCTGGACCCGCTGGGCGACAAGTTGATGACTGTGTCCGTCATGGTATGTATCACTATTGACGGGATCATCCCGGTCTGGGCGGTCATTGTAGCGGGCGTCAAAGAGATACTTATGGGGGTGGGCGGGATTTTGTTGTATAAAATTGCCCATGCGGATATCCCGCCGTCAAACATAATAGGCAAAATGTCAACCGTTGTATTCTTTCTCGTATGCATTACGCTTATGCTGTTCAGGGACCTTCCGGGCGCCGCGGCGACCTCGCTGATATCCGTCGCGATAGGGCTCATGTTCCTGGCGCTGGCAAGCTACATAAACACATACGTAGTAGTCATGAAAAACAGGGAAAAGTGAAGGCAGGTAATATCTAATGCGACCAACATTATGCGCCAGATGTAAAAGGAACGCCGCCGTGATTTTCATAACGAAGATCGAAAACGGGCAATCTACAAACGAGGGGATATGCCTGAAATGCGCGCGCGAAATGAATATTAAACCCGTCGAGGATATTATTAAGAGGATGGGACTGACCGACGAGGACCTTGAAAGCCTGACCGATGAAATGATGGAGGCAATGGGCGGGCTCGAAAGCCTCGCGGATCAGGAAAACAACACGGACGACGGCAAAACGGCCACATTCCCGTTCCTCAACAGGCTCTTTGGCGGGCCGGACGACACGCCGCCGCGCGACTTCCCGAGGCCGGGACGCGAACAAAAAGAAAAAGAACCGCCGGGGCAGGGCGGCAAAAAACGCAAATATCTTGAAAGTTACTGCATCTCGCTCACTCGCCGGGCAGCGGACGGCAAACTGGACAGGATAGTGGGCCGCGAAACCGAGACTGAGCGCGTTGTGCAAATACTCAACCGCAGGCAAAAAAACAACCCATGCCTGATTGGAGAGCCAGGCGTGGGCAAAACGGCGATAGCCGAAGGCCTGGCGCAGCGCATATTCGACGGCAACGTGCCGTACAAGCTGAGCGACAAGGAAGTCTACCTGCTAGACCTGACAGCGCTCGTCGCCGGCACACAGTTCCGCGGCCAGTTTGAAAGCCGCATGAAAGGCCTCGTAGAGGAAATAAAAACCAGCGGCAATGTCATTTTGGTCATAGACGAAGTCCACAGCCTTGTCGGAGCGGGCGACGCCGAGGGCTCCATGAACGCGGCAAACATACTCAAACCCGCGCTCTCGCGGGGGGAGATACAGGTCATCGGCGCCACCACATTCAACGAATACAGAAAACACATCGAAAAGGATTCCGCGCTCGAACGCAGGTTCCAGCCCGTAGTCATAGCGGAACCCTCCCTTAGCGAATCAATAGACATCATCATGGGCATTAAGCACTATTACGAATCATACCACGGCGTATCCATACCGGACGAACTTGCGCGCCAGGCTGTTATCCTGTCGGAACGGTATATAACCGACAGGTTCCTGCCCGACAAAGCAATCGACCTCATAGACGAAGCGTGTTCGGACATGAACCTCAAAAGCGAGATAATCTCGAGGAAAGCATCGATCAGCAAGGAAAAGCGCGACCTGCAAAAAGAACGCGAAATGATAATAGCCGCGCCGAACAGCGACGACTACGCGCGCCTTGCCGAAATACGCAGCCTCGACCTGCGTCTGACAAGCGAACTTGACGACCTCGAACTGCAAGGCCCCCCGGCGCTCACGCTCGACAACCTGGCCCGCGTTATAGAACTGTGGACGAAGATACCGGCGTCCAGCATACGCGAGGATGAATTCAAGAGGCTTTCGGAGCTCGACAAACGGCTCAAGGAACACATCATCGGGCAGGACGACGCTGTTGATAACGTGTGCGCCGCGATAAAACGAAACCGCGTTGGCATCTCACCGAAGCGCAAACCCGTATCGTTTATCTTCATCGGCTCGACAGGCGTTGGCAAAACAGAACTGGTCAAAAGGCTGGCGTCGGACCTTTTCGATTCGCCAGAGTCGCTCATCCGGCTCGATATGTCCGAGTTTATGGAAAAACACGCTGTTTCGCGCATCATCGGCTCGCCGCCCGGGTATGTCGGATACGACGAAGCCGGCCAGCTAACGGAAAAAATCCGCCGCAAACCATATAGCGTCGTATTGTTCGACGAAATCGAAAAAGCGCATCCCGACGTCATGAATATCCTTTTGCAAATCCTCGACGACGGGCATATTACCGACGCGCACGGGCGCACGATAAATTTCGAAAACACCGTCATAATCATGACGACGAACGCGGGGAGCGACAAAAAAGAGGGCGCGCTCGGATTCAACCGGACGATGAACGAGCAGGGCAAGGAAAAATCCGAAAAGGCCCTGAAAGATTTTCTGAGGCCCGAATTTATCAACCGCGTCGACGAGATTGTATACTTCAACCACCTCTCCGAAGAAACATTCAAGCAAATAGCGAAGCTCATGCTTGACGAACTTCAGAGCGCGATGGGCGAAAAGCCGATCGAACTGCGCTGGGACGACAGCCTTATCGACTATCTGACGGAAAAATCATTCTCGCAGACATACGGCGCCCGCAACCTGCGCAGGCTCATCCAAAAAGAGATAGAGGACAAAATAGCCTCCGAGATGATTTCCAACTACGCACGCCCCGTAACGCAAGTCGGCCTGACGGTAAAAGACGGCGAGATATTCATAATCGCGATTTAACATGACACTGATAAGAGGGTGGCAAATTGAGGATAGGGCTTTTTACAGACAACTACTTTCCAAAAATAAACGGAGTCGCCACATCCGTCCTCATGCTCAGGGAAAAACTTGAGGCGGATGGCCATGTGGTATATATTTTCACGACGTCAGACCCGGACGCGCCGGAAACAGAACACAATGTCATCCGGATCCCAAGCGTCCCTATCAAGAAGCAACGGCTGGGCCTCATCGTCACCCCGGCACTGCTCAACCGTGTGAAAAAACTCTCTTTGGATATCATACACACGCATACCGAGTTTACGCTCGGCACACTTGGAAAACACCTTGCCAAACGCATGGATATCCCGCACGTCCACACCATGCACACAATCTATGAATACTATTCCGGCTATATTATCAAGGTGGAGCTGCTTGACCCGATTTTCCGGGCAGCGATACGAAAGCTCACTGCAATGTATTGCAACGGCGCCGACACAGTCATAGTACCCTCCGGCAAAACGGAGGTGCTAATCAGGGATTATGGCGTACGCAAAGACATCCGCGTAATACCCACCGGCATCCCGCTGGACAGGTTTACCGGCCAGGACTATGACGCAAACAAGACTGAAATGATCCGTTCCGATTTGGGGATCGCGGAAACAAATAAAGTCCTTATCAATATCGGCAGGGTTTCCCATGAAAAGAACCTCGACGAGTTGCTGATCTCGCTCAAAGAGTACCTGTCCCTCAACCCCCATGTTATATTCCTGATCGTTGGGGACGGCCCCGCGCGGAAAGACCTCGAGAAACTGGCTGAAGACTTGGGTATACAGGCGCAAATAGTCTTTGCAGGCGCGCGCCCCTGGGAGGAAATACATCATTACTATGGCCTTGCGGACATATTTGTAGGCGCTTCCGTCAGCGAGACGCAGGGGCTCACATACATCGAAGCGATGGCGTCGGGCTGCCCGGTTGTAGCCAGGGAAGACCGTTGTCTTGACGACATCCTTGTAAACAGCGAAAACGGATACTCTTTCAATGACTCCCATAAACTGACGGCGGTTATCGACCAGCTATTGAGCGACGAGGAAATGCTCAACAGGTTAGCCGAAAATGCCGCCCAATCCGCCAAAAAGTTCTCCGCGGAAACATATGCCGGGAGCGTGAAAACACTATACGAAGAACTAGTAGCCGCCCGCGCCTCAGCGTGAATGCTATGGAAAACACGAGAATCGATCCGGCTAAGCTTGAAATGTTTGAGACGATGCCCATCCCGAGAGCAGTTCTGAAAAACGCGTTGCCGGCAATCGCAGGCATGCTTATGATGCTGGTCTACAACCTTGCGGACACCTTTTTTATTGCTCAGACGAAAAACGACCTTCAGGTAGCGGCAGTGTCTATTGCCATGCCTGTTTTTTTGATATTTATGGCGCTCGGGAACATGCTGGGCGCGGGCGGCGCTTCTGTAATATCGCGCTCGCTGGGGGCGGGGCGGCACGAATACGCGTCGAAGGTCTCGGCATTTTGCATGTGGGCGAGCATAGGCCTTGGGGCGCTGGTTTCGGTCATAATGTGGGTGTTTATGACGCCCCTGCTGGGGCTTATCGGTACAAGCTCTGAAACAGCGGCGTTTACCCGCAGCTATCTGACCATCGTGGCATTCGGCGGCCCAATGATGCTGTTTGCAAACTGCTTTTCAAATATTATCCGGGCGGAGGGGCAGGCGGCTTCGGCGATGACCGGTTTGCTCATCGGCAACTGCACAAACATTGTGCTTGACCCGGTCTTTATTCTCGTATTTGGAATGGGGATCACAGGCGCGGCGGTTGCGACTATCATAGGCAACGCCTTGGCAACGGTTTTTTATCTTCAGTATTTCCTGCGCAAAAAGTCTTCGCTCAGCATATCCCCAAAAAAGTTTACCGTCGGAGACAAAGTGCTTACGGGAGTCATTGCAATAGGTCTGCCGGCGTCTTTAGGGCAACTGCTCATGAGCGTGTCTCAGGTTTTTATCAACGGTTTGCTGGCGGGGTACAGCGACATGGCTGTCGCTGCGCTGGGCGTGGCTATGCGAATAGGGCTTATCAACTGCACGTTTTGCATCGGGCTTGGCCAGGGCGCTCAGCCGCTCCTCGGCTATTGCTTTGGCGGGCGGTTGCTTGAACGGTACAAGGGCATTTTCCGGTTCTCTATGCTCTGCGCCGTTGTTCTCGCCGTGACCGTCACTGGCCTGTGTTATCTGTTTCTTGAACAAATAGTCGGCATTTTCCTTACCGGGGAGGAGGCGTATGCGCTCGGCCTTAGGTTTTCAAGGATGATCCTGAGCACATGCGCGTTATTTGGCGCTTTCTTTTTGATAACAAGCGCCCTGCAGGCAATGGGCGCGGCTATCCCGACATTCACTATTTCCATAAGCAGGCAGGGTATAGTTTTCATCCCCGCCATTTTTATTCTCAACGCCTTGGTCGGCCTCAACGGGCTTGCTTGGGCGCAGCCCGCCGCCGATCTTCTGTCAACGATCCTGGCGGCGGTCATGTACGTCTTTGTTGCCAGGCGCCGGATACGAATGAATAGCTAACGGTATGCGGGCGAGACAGGGGGACGGTTCTTGTGTCTCGCGAATGAGACACAAGAACCGTCCCCCTGTCTCGCCCTCGTGTTAATTCAGATACTTCCGAAGCTCGGTCATAACTTCGTTGATATCGACCGGCTTGCCTACATGTCCGTTCATCCCCGCATCGAGACACCGCTGGATATCCTCTGTGAACACGTTCGCGGTAATCGCTATGATGGGAAGCTCTTTTGATAGCTGAGTATCCAGCGCCCGGATTCGGCGGGTGGCTGCATACCCGTCCATCTCCGGCATCTGAACATCCATAAAAATCATATCATATTTATCCGGCGCGGCAGCAAACATGTCAAGCGCTTGTGCGCCGTTCTCCGCACACTCGATGGTCAGGCAGGTCGGTTCAAGCAGTGTCATGAATATTTCACGGTTGATTTCCACATCCTCGGCAAGTAAAATGATATGATCTGAAAAGTCATCGCTTATTTCGTTGCCATTGCCGCTATCGGCCGCTTTGCTGCCGGGTATTCTATCCCAGTTGATACATTCGTTGACAAGATCGACAATACTTGACTGAAACAGCGGTTTAGGGAGGAACTTATCCACTCCCGCGGCGTGCGCGTCATCCTCAATATAGCTCCAATCTATGGACGAAAATATGATGACTATGGGGTTTGTCCCTGGTTTCTCGTTTATTGTTTGCGCGAGTTCTATCCCGTTCATGCCCGGCAGATTCCAGTCAAAAAAGTACAAGTCAAATTTGTCGTCACCGCCCAGCAGCTTGACTGCCTCCTCGCCACTGGACGCCACCACGCAGGCTATATTCAGATTCTCCGCCACATCCATGAAAAACTCGCGGATTTCAGTGTCGTCATCCACGACAAGAATTCGTATATTGCTCCAATTCACATCCTCAGCCAGCAAGCGTTTATGTTCGCCGGAACCACGCTTGAGCGTAACCGTAAATGAAAACTTTGAGCCATGCCCCGGTTCTGATTCGACCCACATTTCCCCATCCATCAATTCAACGATTCGCTTGGAAATGGTCAGACCCAGCCCCGTGCCGCCAAACTTGCGCGACGTGCCGGCTTCCGCCTGTTCAAACGACAGGAAAAGACGCTCCTTTTGCTCCTCGGTAACGCCGATGCCAGAATCCGTGACGTCGATTTGTATGCGGCACCGCCCTTCGTCAGCAGAAATAAGCCGTGCGTCAAGGCGGATGGCGCCTTCGTCGGGCGTAAATTTGACGGCGTTCGAAAGAAGGTTGACTATTACCTGCGACAGCCGGTGGTCGTCGCCTATGAGTGTGTGCGGGATGCTATTGTCAATATTGATATAGAATTGCTGGCGCCGCTCGTCTGTGCGCAGATTGATTATATTCACCACATTTTTCAGCATTGTTTCAAAGACAAAGCTGTCAGGGGAAAGAGTCAGTTTGTTTGCTTCTATCTTGGACATATCGAGAATATCGTTGATAACTTGAAGCAGGTGCCTTGATGCGCCGTCGATTTTTGAGAATGCGTAATCTTTTTTCTCCAGTGTCTGCGAGGACATTCCAATGCTGGTCATGCCGATGATCGCGCTCATCGGCGTACGGATTTCATGGGACATGGTTGCCAGAAACTGGGTTTTTGCTTCATTGGCGGCTTGGGCTGTCTGCTTCTGGATTTCCAGGTTGCGCTCCCTTTCGATGCTTTCTTGCATTTCGTGGAGCATTTCATGGCGGACTAGAGTGTTGGCGATCATCAGCCCGCAGGAGCGCAATATATCCATCTCATTGTCGTCAAGAATGCGGCTTTCATGGCAATGGTCAAAACCCATGTATCCCCAGAATTGGCCGCGCACGAATATCGGCGTCACGCACAGGGACTTTATTCCCTGCGGCAACAACTGTTCCTGCTCCGCCGGGGACAGATCCTCCACGAGATTGTTGAGACAGTCGCCTCTTGAAAGTGTTTCTTCCCAGCCGGGGATGACGTCTTCATACGAGATTTCTACCGTAAAGTCCTTGTTTATCTGTGACTCCGCGTTTTCTAGCCATTCGTAGATCTGTGTACAATGCAAACGCCCGTCCCGCACGCTGTTGATCCATATGCTGGCTCGGTCGGCATTGACCGCTGTGCCGATCATTCCCAAGCATCGTATGAGCTTGTCGTCAAAACTGTCCGTCTCCAATTGCAGCAGGGTTTCTGCCATTTGATTCGCCACATTCAGCAGTTTTCCCTGACGCTCTATAGCGCCCATCATGGCTTTATATTCCCGCAAGTCGCGCAGATAACCTGCGACCACGTAATCGCCGCCGTATGGGATGCGGACCATTGTGACCTCGCATAGGACCTGGTCGCCTTCAACAGTCCGGTGCAGCCACTCGAATTTGCTGCCGCCCTCGTCAAAAGCCTGGGTGACCATCGCGGCTATCTTGTCGGCCGAGCGCCATCCATCCGGTTGATATTCGGGGTTCAGTTCGAGGTGGCGCTCCAAAAACTCATTTAGATCCCTGACATGAAGAAGCCTCACATAAGCCTCGTTGCAATCAAACAAGTTGCAGTTCCTGTCCCACAAGGTTGTGCCGAAAGGCGACGATTCCATGATTGCTTTCGCGCGTTCGTGCGCTTCTATCAGCATTGACTGCGGATCGATCTCGTCCTGTTTTAGTATCACTCCGGTCAAATCCGGCGTGCCCCTTGCATCATTCAACGGCATGCTCATTTCAATTGCCCCCCGGATATTTATTTATTAATTTTTACATTATATCACAATATATAAAAATTTCAGCATCAACTGGGGAGAATTGAAAATTTTTGCAGCCATACTGAATTTGTTTTGCAGAAATTTGAATTTGTGTAAAAAAATGTATAAAAGTCATTTTTATAAATTGTATTCATAAAAAATATCTGGTATAATAATTTCCCCAAAATGGATATTGAGTATAAAAGGCTTGCGCGCGCGTGGTTACTTTGCCAGTGAAAAAGGAACTTAGTGTTTTCGTTTTTTGACCCTTTGTTTTAAAAACCGTAAGAAGGTGGTTTGCAGATGGTGAAACGGATAATATGCGCGGTGTTTATGGCAGCTTTTTGGCTGTCCTTGCTTTCCGGGTGCGTTAAAAATGAGGTGCAACCGCCCGGCGCCCCCGCCTTTTCTTCGTACCGGGATATCCCCGGGGTGACGTCCGCCGATATCAACGCGATCGAGTCGCTCAAAAATAAATATGGCCATTTCGTATACGGGATGCCTGTGAGCACCGAGGCGTTTGTTGACAGGAACGGCGAGATCAGGGGGTTTTCCGCGCTTTTTTGCGAATGGCTGTCCGGGTTGTTCGGGATAAGGTTTTTCCCGATGCACTACGAAATGGGCGACCTGCTCAATGCGCTGGAATCAGGCGAAGTTGATTTTACAGGCGAACTGCGGGCAACCGAGGAGCGTCTGGATACGTACCTGATGACCGACACTATCGCCGAACGCATATTAAGGAGCTACCACCTCGCGGACACATCCATCCCGGAAATCGCGAAAACGCGCCCGATCAGATACGCATTGATAGCGGGTTCCGCCGGCACGGTGCTCAACTATCTGGAACCCGGCACTTATGAAATCAGTTATATAGAACACATAAGCCAGGTGCATGAAAAAATCCTTAGCGGCGAGATCGACGCTTTTCTCCATAGCAACAGCGTTGAGGAAAATTTCATAGCTTACAGCGACATAATCGCC
>Ga0082212_10008607_pt1 | contig 13295 bp, 10 predicted proteins | sample TergutNt197P3_FD_71548 | JGI IMG/M metagenome (GOLD analysis project Ga0082212, IMG submission 71548) | Neocapritermes taracua P3 segment gut microbial communities from Petit-Saut dam, French Guiana - Nt197 P3 | ecosystem: Host-associated > Arthropoda: Insects > Digestive system > Gut ... | reverse complement strand
TAGTGGAGAGTGGACCTACCTTGACAAAACCTATGGTTTTGCCTAAGGTATGCATAAAGGTAAAACTCAAAATCGCAGATTTTGGTTTTTCCTTTAAGAGTGGAGAGTTAGTGGCTTATTTCATGTTTATCTGTCCTCTGTCCTCTGTCCTCTGTCCTCTGTTCTCTGTTCTCTGTCCTCTGTATAGGGAGGGCAGGGCGGGGGCTATTGCTATCGGGAATCCCCCGCCCCTGATATATACACCTTAACGTTTTAAGTTAATCAGTTCTTCTAACATGGTATCGGAAACAGTTATGCTGCGGGAATTGGCTTGGAAGCCGCGTTGGGTTACTATCATATCCGTGAATTCATTGGCTAAATCCACATTGGACATTTCCAAACCTCCGCCCATCAAGTTGCCAGCGCCATTGTAGTTAGGCAGGTTTACAGTGGCCGGACCGGAATTGTTGCTGACACGGTAGAGAGTTTCGCCGGCTTTTTCCAAACCGCTGGTATTATTGAAGGTAGCCAGGGTCACATAGCCGATAGTATCTGTATATTCTGTTACAATTTCATCGCCTTGGGTATTGGTATCCGTTTCAAACCGTTTACCGGTAACCAATCCTTTGTCATCAATTTTGATATTCATATAGCGTGTCTCATCTTCGTCTTCACCATATGATAGCCTTATTATTCCCAGCTCATCATTCTCCGGGTCAACCTCATATGTATCGTCTGTGGGGTCGGGGTTAACATAGCCCAATACATAATAGCCAGAGGAGGTTACCAGTTTATTGTCGTCGTCAATATAGAAATTACCGGCTCTTGTGTAAAGGTTTTCTGTGGGTGTTTGTATAATGAAGAACCCTTCGCCATGAATTGTGAAATCTAAAGGACGGTCGGTACGCGCGAAGGCGGATTCGGTTTGTATGACATCAATAGCGGATAAGGTGATTCCTAAGCCTATTTGTATGGGGTTGGTACCGCCAATAATACCGGTGGAACCGGAAGCGTTGCGGCTGGTTTGGCTGAAAATATCTTGGAACACTACACGGCTGGTCTTATAACCCACCGTATTGACATTGGCTATATTGTTGGCTATTACATCCATGCGGGTCTGGTGATTCCTTAAGCCAGATACCGCTGAATAAAGGGAACGCATCATGGTTGAAATCCCTCCAATTTATTATTTATTATCATCATCAATTTCGCCACTACCCTCCGAGAGGGGCGGCTCATTGCTTGTTTCATTTTCTGCCTCGTCTTCTTCTTCCAGGGGGTTTGTGTCGCCCAGCTCAGGTAAAGGCATTGTCTCGCCACCGGCTTGGCGTATATCGAAAATATGGTTCAAGGAGGCGCTAAATACTGTGCCGTCTGCGGCTTTGATATTGGCCACCACCACGTTATCCACAATAGCCAAACCGCCAACTATACCGCTACGGTATTTGAACTGGCCATTTTCTTCTACGATCCTTTCCTTGCCTTCCACTTCTTCAATTTCATAAGCTTTAACTGTGCAGCCAATCAGATGAGCAGCGCTTATCAAAGGGTTATCCGGGTTAATACTTTGCTTATCATAGACATCGGTGATCTTACTCACAGGCACTATATAATCTCCCACCTTGGCATAGTAGCCGCCGTTCTGTTGTACCACATATTCTACATAACCGCTGACATTGCGGGTAGCGCCGTCGTCGCACAGAATATCCACAGCTGAAACCAATTTGCCTACCATATTATAAGATTGCATAGCCAGCATGGCATTGCTCATGGTTTCCATCTGTTCCAAAGCGGAAAACTGTGCCAACTGAGCCACAAAAGCCGTATCGGACATAGGCTCGAGTGGGTTTTGATACTGCATTTGCGCGGCCAGCAAATTCAAAAAATCATTCTTGCCCAATTGGGTTTTACGATAGCGCTGGTCTTCCAGATACCCGCTATAATCTACCCCCATATAGGTGTTGCCGACACTATAACTATCAGACATGTATTTCTCCTTTTTTGCGGGATCCCCTACGCGTAATCCTTTTTTGCGGAATCCTTGCGGGACGCTGAAAGCGTCCCCTACACGCAATCCTTTTATTCGGGACGCTAATAGCGTCCCCTACAACGCGTTACGCATTGTATTCAATGGAACTTTGAGGCCAATAATCTTCATTACCCCAATATGGCAAATCGTAGCTGTTTTCCCAAAATTGGGCATTTTGCGGTTCATTTGACTTGATTTGTTTGTTTGCCTGAGCGGGGTTTTCCCGATAGTTTTCTGCCGATTCGCGCTTATTAAAATCTTGGCCGTTTAAGGCGCTGTAGACGACCTCTACATTTTCCACACGTATGCCACGTTCCGCTAAGGCTTCGCTTAAGCGGTTCAGGTGGGCGGCCAGCAAATTGCGTACGCCTTCGTCGCCCGCGATAATTTTAGCGCTAAGGCCGGCGGCGCCTAATTGCAAATCAATAGAGAGCTTGCCTAAATGCTCCGGTTTTAGGGTTATTTCCATATGAGGCGAGGCTTGAGGTAAGGAAATAACACGTTCTACCATGGCGGCAAATAGATTATCCGCGGTTAAGGGCATTGCGGGCTGGCTGGCCGCGGCATTAAAGTGTTCACTAAAAGATAGGCGGGCCGGGGCGATATTAAAACTTGCCCCTTCCGCTATGCCGTCTGCTTGCCAGATAACTTTGTCGTCCCCTTTTAGTTGGGTGTCATTATTCTCGTCATTTTGGCTCAAGCTAAAATTTGTGCCTTGGCCACCGCTCTGGTCGGCTGGTTTGGCAGAGCCCCCGGCAACCGGAAATACTGAGGCAAATTCTGCTATAGGCTGCTCAAAGGGCTTTTGTTCATCGTTTACATTCTCGAAAGGGCACAGTAAGCGCAGGGTGGCGAGGGAATCTTTAAGTATTGCCATATTCTCTCGCGTATCGGTAATATCCTCGATTTGTGGCATCCGTGCCATGATCTCTTCTAACAATTCCTCAAACCCAGGCTCAAGCGGTTCTTTTACTTGAGCGAGGATTTGTTGAAGTTGTGTTAAAAGAGGAGCAATTTCCTTATTAATATGGATATTGTTGGAATCTCCCTCGAGAATGGAAACGATGCCGTCTAAGATTTGTGTAATATCTGCTTCTTTTAAGCCTCCGTTAAAATCATAGACCGGCTGGCTGGGTGGCGCAAAAACAGCATTTTCTTGGGGAGGCGCGTCATCTTGCGGGCTTTGCTGTTTTAGCCATGGTTTTCGCGCTGTACCCGCTGTATCTGCGGTTTCGCTTAGGTTATCGGCAGTGCCTGAGATTTCATAGCCAGCCGGGGTATCCGGCTTGCTTAATAAGTTATCCGCCTTTTGAGAGGCTATACTGCCTATATGCAGCAGGTTTTCAAAACTGCCAAAGTGTGTTGCGCGCGATGCGCCACCGGATGCTTTTGTGCTATAATGTGACGGCAGGCTGACAATATTGTTCATAGATTGCGGCTGTATCATTAGTTCACCTCCTTTCTTCTCCTACTCTTATTTTCGTAACATTTCCCTTGTTATTTGAGCTGTTAATTCCGGTTCTAACTGATCCAGGAGAGCTGAGGCGGCTTTTTTATCCATATAATACAGTACTTCCGCCATTTCTATAGAACCGTTAAGCAGGGATAAAGCTTTGGCGGCTGCTTCTGTGTCCATGCGGGAGTATATTTTTCCTAAATTTTCAAGCTCTTCCATTTTTTCGTCGGAGATTTCCTGGCGGTAAAGCGGAATGGCGGTTTGCTCCCCTTGCTCATCCTGCGCGCTTTGCTTAATAATGCTCTCCCGGCTGTCTAAGGCAGAGGCGCGTTGATTTAAGCGCTCATCTTCCTTACTTGCGGCATCTTCTTTTTTTTGTATCTCCTGCTCGCGTTGATCAAGTTCTGCTTCCCGGCTATCAAGCGCCTTTTCCCGCTCTGTCAAAAGGCTGTTTCCGTCGCGGTACTCTGGGCTAAGGGAAGCTAAGGCATTATTTGCGCTATTAAGCAGCTTAGTGCGGGCTTGGAATAGGTCGAAATAATACGCGGCATAAGCTACCAAGGCCAGGGCAATTAGCAATGCCAGCAAGAGCGCCAGCAGGGGGAAGCCTCGCCTCCCCTGTTTAGCTTTTGCCGAATTCTTTTCTTGTTTGCCTTTAGGCTGTTTTCTCTTACTTGGTGGGGGGGATTTGGGAATTTTAACCTTTTTGGCTTTAGCGGCTTGCCCTTTTATAGGCTTTTGTTTAGGCGTTTTAGCGCCAAAGGGCAATTTAAGCTTTTTCTTGCCCGTATCTTTCGCTAAATCGCCGGCTGCTTCAGCCGTTTCTTCCGCTTCAGCCGCAGGCGCTTTTTTAGCTTTTTTTACTTTAGGCTGTTTTTCTTTTTTCACTTTGGGGGCTTTACCCTTTTTTCCCTTACCCTTGCCTCCCTGAGTTTCAACAGCCGCTTCAGTTGTATTGTCGTCATTTGCCATTACAAACCTCCATTTAGCCACTTATTGTAAGTCAATTGTTTTCGCGTAGCGAAAACTTACCTAAACTCTCCACTCTCCACTCTCCACTCTCAACTCATATTCTTGTGGGCGATTATGTCGCTGATTATCAGCGCCTCTTCTTTACGCACTTCTTCCAGATAGGCTTGATATTGTTCGCTGCGCAGGCGCTTTAAGGTCTTTATTTCTTTCATGATTACTATTAATAGGGCTTGTATGCGCTTTTTTTCTGCTTGAGCCGCCAAGATCTGTTTTTTTAGCTCTGCCAGCTTTTCTTGCAAATATAAACGATAATTATTATGCCTCTTAAGCTCCGCTATTAGTTCTTGCTGTTCTTGCAGGGCTTGGTTTTGGGAAGCGTCATTATGCTTCAAGTCTTCTTTAAGACGGTTTTGCTCCCCATATAAGGTATTCAGAAGAGCTGTGACTCGAAAAAGCTCAGCTTTTTGTTTCTTTTCCAAGCTAGCTTTATATTTAGCTAAAGCCTCTAAAGTAAAAACGAATTTTTTCATAATTTGCTTATATCTGTCATCATATTGATTATTTCTTCATAGCTATGGCTGTCATTTATGTTCTGTTTGAGAAAGGCGCTGATATCGTGGTGCAGGCGTATTGCTTCGTCTATTTCCGGATTGGCGCCTTTTTGATAGGCGCCGATATTGATCAGATCGCTGGCTTCCCGGTATATTGCCAGCTTATTGCGGATGAAGCCGGCTGACTTCAGATGCTTTTTACTTACGATATCCGGCATGACCCGGCTGACGCTGCCTAAGACATCCACCGGAGGGTAATGGTTGGCATGGGCTAGCGCCCTATCCAGCACGATATGCCCGTCCAGTATGCTGCGCACGGTGTCGGATATGGGCTCGTTCATGTCGTCCCCTTCTACCAATACCGTATAGATGCCGGTAATAGAGCCTTTTTCCGCGGTACCGGAGCGTTCCAAAAGCTTGGGCAGCAAGGCATATACCGAAGGGGGAAAGCCTCGGGATACAGGTGGTTCCCCGGCTGCCATCCCTATCTCCCGCTGCGCCATGGCAAAACGGGTCAGAGAATCCATCAATAACAAAACATCGTATCCTAAATCCCTAAAATACTCGGCAATAGCGGTACTGACCATAGCTGATTTAAGGCGGATCAAGGCTGGGCTATCGGAAGTAGCCACCACCAATACGGATTTTTGTAAACCCTCAGCGCATAAATCTTTTTCAATAAAATCACGCACTTCGCGTCCGCGCTCGCCTACCAGGGAAATTACATTAATATCGGCTACTGTGTTGCGGGCGATCATACCCATGAGGGAGCTTTTCCCTACCCCGGAACCGGCAAATATGCCGATGCGCTGCCCCCGCCCCAGGGTCAGCAGGCCATCCAAGGATTTTACCCCCAGGGGCAATACTTCTTTGATGCGCTGGCGCGTTAAGGGGTTGGGCGCGCTGTTTTCTACAGGGTAGTGGGCTTCTATCAGCAAAGGCGGGCCATCGTCCATAATATTACCCAGGCCGTCTAAAATGCGGCCTATCAATTGGCGCCCAACCGGTACGGTAAGAGTGCAGTCGGCTGATACTACCTTTGAACCCAAGCCTACCCCTTCCAAATTGCCAAAAGGCATCAGCAATACTTTATTGTCGCGAAAGCCTACAACTTCAGCGGGCATAGCACGGTCTTGTTTTAAGGTATAGATATGGCAGATATCGCCAATGCGGCCGGCCGGCCCGCTGGATTCCACAGTCAAACCCACTATTTTGCTAACACGCCCGCCATATTCCAGAGGGTCGGTATTATTTAAGATGTCTTGGTAGCGTTTAGCGGAAAAAACCGGTATCACACGCTACCCCCCGTTCGCCCAAAGGCCAGTTCAATATGCTTCAGTTGTGAGGTCAGGCCGGCATTCACTATTTCTTCATCAGTTTCTATAATGAGGTCGCCGTTTTCTAACTTGGGATCATTTATCACATTTACATGTATAAGAGCATCCCCCAGCGCCAAATCGGCGCTTTCGCTATTAAAGAAATCATTATACTGCTTATTGTTGATATGCAGGGATATTTTCCCTTCCCTTTGCAAATGTTTTATAGCGTTGGCTATCATGGATTTATAAGCGGCCTCGTCTTTATCGATTGCTGTGGCGAGGATTTTTTCCGCGATACCAAAAGCCAAATCCAGCATCTCCCCTTCAAAGGTGGTAAAATATGCTTCCCTCGCGTAGGTTATTTCCCCCAGCAAGCTGGTTATTTCCTTAGAGGCGTCTGCCATTTGCTGTAAATACCCGGCTAAACCTTCTTCTTTGCCTTCTTCCCGCCCTTTAGATAACCCTTCAAGATAGCCCTCTTCCCGGCCGATATGTTTAGCTTCCACCAGTGTTTTTAGGGCTTCTTTTTGAGTGTCGGCTAGCTTGCTATTTGCTTCTGCCTGCATGGCATAGGCTTCGGCTAGCTTGGTGTCCGCTATTTCCAGCTTGGCTGCTGATTCTTGCAAACTGGCTTTTGCCGCTTTAGCTGCCTTAGCAGCTTTGGCCCGGGCAGCTTCCAGTATGGCTGCGGCTTTTTTTTGGGCGTCGGCTACTATAGCCGCGGCTTCATTTTCGACCTGCTCATTTAGGTTAAGCGGCGCTATATGTGTTTTGCCGGACTTAACTTGCTGCTGTTGCTGAAAAATGGGCAATGCTTGCCACAGCCCGCCCAATTCTTGTCCCTCAAGTTGCGCCATATCCTTAGCCGGTTGCCCCATAATTTGCGCCGACTGTAAGCGGGCTTCTTGAGCCAGCTGTGTAGCGCGCAGTTGTTTGAGCGTGGGCATATCCAGCCTTTTTCCCGGCGGCGGTATTACGACAATAGGGATTTGCGCGGGGGAGGATTCCTGCACCATGTCACGGGCTATCCTAAACAATCATTTCATCCCCCTCGCCGCGGGCAACAATGATTTCTCCGGATTCTTCCAGCCGGCGTACTATATTAACAATACGTTGCTGCGCTTCTTCTACATCGCGCAAACGAACCGGACCCATAACCTCCATATCGTCTATCAACATTTCCTGTAGGCGTTTTGATATATTTTTCATTATGGTTTGGCTTACCCCAGCCGTAGCGCTCTTTAAGGCCAATGCTAGGTCGGCGGTGTTGATTTCTTTTAATGTCCGCTGTATGGCCTGGCTGGAGAGCTTGGCGATATCTTCGAATACGAACATCTTCTTACGTATCTCATCGGCCAGCTCAGCGTCTTCCACATCCAAGCTTTCTAAAATATTGCGTTCCGTGCCCCGGTCAATAGCATTGATGATATCGACGATAGAATCTATACCGCCTACCGCCACCTGATCCGAATAACCCATAGAGCTCAATTTGCGCTCCAATATCCGCTCGGCTTCTTTTACATATTCCGGAGAGGTACTGCCCATATTAGCTATGCGCCGCACAATATCCGTTTGGCGCTCCGCCGGTAATTCCGCCAGCACATCGGCGGCTTGCTTGGAAGAGATATAAGAGAGCACCAAAGCAATGGTTTGGGGATGTTCGCCGCTGATCACATTAAGTATTTGCGCGGAATCGGCGCGGCGGATAAAATCAAAGGGCCGCACTTGCAAAGAAGAGGAGAGCCGGTTAATGAGGTCGCGAGCCTTATCCTGACCCATAGCTTCTTCCAATACCTGCCGCGCATAATCTATGCCGCCTTCCGAGATGAATTTCTGGGTTAGGCACATTTCATAGAATTCGCTAAGCACTTGCTCTTTGATCTCCGGGTCGACCCGCCGGGTAGTAGTAATACCCAGGGTAAGCTGGCCTATCTCTTCCTCATTGAGGTGCTTATAGAGCTGAGCCGAATAATCCTTGCCCAAAGCGATCATCAATACAGCGGCTTTTTCTTTGGTAGTCAATACTTCATTTTCCATATTTTCCATACTATTAATACTCTCCCAGTTAATTATCAACTTGCCCTGCCTAGCGGATCATTAACTAACTATCTCCCAACCAATTTCGCAGCAACTGTGCCACCGATTGGGGGTCGCGCTCAATAAACCTTTCTAATTGCTCCAGGGATTCTGATTTTAAGTTGATGATTTTGCCTTCTTCATCATTTAGCAGATCTTCGATATTCAACCCCTCCTCTGCTAAGTTATCCATTACCATGCTATTTGCGGCGCTTGCTGATCCTTCATCATATGCTGTTTGCGCAAAACCCACTGTTGCGGGGGTATTTGCGGATGTAACAAAGGGTTTTTGCCCCCCCAAAGCTCCTAAGGGACCAAATGCCTCACTTGCTCCTAAGGCTTCCAATGCTTCAAAATTCTGCAAGAAATCTTCTCCCGGGGAAAGATAATCTATCACCTGTCCCCCCGCCATAACCAATTGGGGCTGAGGCTGGGGTTTAAAGAGCAAGCGCAGTAAGGAATAAAGCAGTAAAGCCAGCAGTAATACCGTGAGGGCAATGATAGCGGTCTTTATTAGCTCCCGGGTTTGCATAGCCCGTTCAAAATCACGTTGCTCTTGCCATTTGTCCTCTGTATCCGGTATATCTATTTCCTTTTGTATAGGCAAACGCGCTACAGAGACATAGCGGGTGGATACGCCCACAGCTTGGGCTACCAAATCGCGCACCTCTTCCGTATAGTCGTCGGCTACGGCATCTCTGTCTATAACCACGCCGATGGAAAGATCGCGAATAGTGCCCTGGGCGCGCTCCATCTCAGTGCGGGTCTCATTGATTTCATAATTCATCTCGCGCAGTACTTGGCTATAATACTGATCCGGCCCCAGATCGCCATAAGGATACTCCACTACGCCCAAGCCATTGGTATCCGTACCGGGCACGCCTTCTACCACCCCTGCTTCGCGGGTGTTTTCATAAAGCTCCTTCATACTTACTACTATACCGCCGGTTTCACCCTCCACCGGCGGAGCAAAGACTATTGAAGATATGGTTTCTTTATCAAAAACCAAGGCCAAACTGACAGCCGCCTGCACATGCCCTTCGCCAAAAACCGGGCTTAAGAGGTTGATAACTTGTTTTTCTATGCCGCCGGCAATACGCTCGCGCAAAGCCACCTGATAATCAAAATCCGCGGTGTTGTCGCTGGTCTGTTGAGCTACGATGCTATCCAGATCCAGATTATAGCGATTCATCCGGGAATCAACTATACTGATGTTTTCCATGGTGAGTCCCGGTACGGTCATGGCGACAAAGCGCCCCACCGCATAGGCTTCCGAATCGCTTAGCAAACCTCCTTCTTTGAGCTCCAATAAAACAGAGGCGCTGGAAGGCTTGACATTGGGGTTTAAGGCAAACACCGATTCCTTCTGTAAATTAAGCAAAACCAGGCAATCGCTGATCTTATCCATGCGCTTGATGCCTTTACGCAGATAGGATTGCAGCTGTAGCTGGTTATAAGTATCGCGATCCTGGGCTGTGGAGGCAAACCCGGTAGCTTTATCGATCAAATCGGTAGGCAATTCCCCGCTATTAAAGCCCTCAGCCTCCAGGCGCATCCTAATTTCCCCCACGCGCTCACTGGGCACCAATATGGTATCGCTGCCTTGGGTTTTTACTAAAACACCCATCTCTTCTAAAGCCACGAGTATTTGCCCCGCTTCTTCAGGGGGGAGGTTGCTATAAAGCACAGCATAATTAACCCGGCTCAGCGTTACCCCTAAGGTAATACTGAATGCCAAAATAAGCGTAGCTAACACGCCCAGGCGGATTTTTTCCTTACGGCTAAGCTTGGTGAAGAATTCTTTAGTTTGAGCAAGGGCGTTTCTAAAAAAAGCGTTCAACTAGAGTCTACCCCCATTTATGCGGCTAATATCCCAACATGATGTTGAGTCACAGGTTGTAAATTCCCGTCTATTAATATATCGTGATATGGATGATAAAATTGACGGGAATTTTCGGCAAATTAGCGAGCGGTTTGGTGGGGGTGATATAATGCGCTTTGGTTAACTCCGCTAGAATACAGGCTTTGCCGCCCTCTCAGTCAGGCTTTGCCGCCCTCTCAGTCAGCTTCGCTGACAGCTCCCCCGCAGGCTCCGCCGCCCTCTCAGTCAGCTTCGCTGACAGCTCCCCCGCAGGCTCCGCCGCCCTCTCAGTCAGCTTCGCTGACAGCTCCCCCGCAGGGGGAGCCTTTGTCTCCTTATCAATGCTGGCATTTTACGGGCAAAGCCTGTATCTACACCCCTCCATATACAATCTCCCCGCCTACAATCGTCATCACTACACGCGCGTCCTTAATTTCTGAAGGCTTAATATCAAATATATCCCGGTCGATTACAGCCATATCGGCATAATACCCCTCCTTAAGCTGTCCTTTAATATTTTCTTCTGAGGAGCAGTAGGCAGAGCCGGCGGTATAGGCATAAACAGCTTCTTGTACGCTCAACGCTTGCCCTGGATTATAGCCGCCCGGCGGATAGCCGGCCAGGTCTTGACGGGTTACGGCACAATAAATATTGGGGAAGGGGTTAAAAGGCTCTACCGGGCAATCGCTGCCCAAGGAGATATGTACACCCAGCTCATTTAGGGTTTTGAACTGATAGCTGGTACCAGCCAGTTTTGTGCCTACGCGCTCATTTACGATGTGGATATCATAATCCAAAAAGATAGGCTGTATATAGGCTGACAGCCCCAGTTCTGGCATTTTAGCCAGAATTGCTTCATCGGTTATCTGACAGTGCACTAGGCCATGACGCAAATTTGTGCCATATGCCTTTTGCGCTTTCTCTATTGCTTGCAGGGCACGGTAAGCAGCACCGTCGCCAATGCAATGAATAGCTGTCGCTTTACCATTTTGTTGACACAGGCTTACGATATTATCTAGCTCTGTTTGGCTAAAGCAGGGAATGCCTTGGGTATTAGGGTCGTCCTGATAGGGTTGGCTAAGATAAGCCGTCCTGGCGCCTAAAGAACCGTCGCATAGTAGTTTGATGGGGCCGAGTTGGTAAAAGGCTTGATGTGGCGGTACTTGATGTTGCTTGGCCAAGAAGAGGTCTATGTCGTCGTATTTGTCGAATAGACATTGCTGATAAATACGTAGTGGGAGTTCGCCCGTAGCAGCCAGTTCACTATAGGTATTTATTATATCATCATATGGGGCAAAGCCAAAATCATCACTTTGCGCAGAAGTTATGCCATAGCGCAGCATATCGGTTGCCGCATCCTTGATTATGTCCTTTAGTTCGTTTTTGTCAGGTTTCGCAATATTAAGCAAATCTAAGGCGGTTTCTCTAAAGAGCCCGCTGGCAAAATCAAAAGAGCCTCCGGCTTTACAGTGGGTATGTGGGGTTATGCCGAAAAACTCAAAGGCTTTGGAGTTGATTACCGCGATATGCCCGCATACTCTATACAATATCACTGGCAATTCGCTGGAGATCTCATCTAAATCATGTTTATCTGGGAAATCAGGGTATTGAAAAATGTCTTGATTCCAGCCGCGGCCTATAATTAGTCCGCTGTGGATGTTTTCCTCAATTAACTTATGCCCCCGTTTAATAATCTCAGGCACCGAACAACAACCTACCAGATTTAAACGGCGCTTATTTAGTCCATAACTCAAGATATGCAGATGTGAATCATTAAAACCCGGCAACATAAGTTTGCCGTGAAGGTCGACCAACATGGTATGCGCGCTTTTTTGCGCCAGCACTTCTTTATCATTTCCCACAGCGCGGATAATGCCGTTTTCCACCCCTAAGGCAGAAACGGCTTGTGTGCCATGCATGGTGCGGATCAGGCCATTATAAAAGATAATATCCATTTCATTTAATACCCGCCTCATTTGCTTCCCCTGCGGCAGTTTTTCTCCTTATACATCATATTATCTATAAAACTCAAACATTCATCCATAGTCATGTCTCCGCCAGCCGTATATAATGTATAGCCCATACTCATCTTGATTGGAGTATATAGGCGCTTATTTTTTACATTAAAATCAGCGAGGTTTTTTTGTATGCGGTCTACAGTGTATTCCACGTTTTTATTATCTGGAACCACAATCAAAAACTCGTCCCCGCCTGTACGGGCTACAAAATCCGTATGTCTGGCAGACATTTTTAAAATGGCGGCGGCATCTATCAAGGCAGCGTCGCCGGTGGCGTGACCGAAAGTGTCATTTATCTGCTTAAAATCATCCATATCAATAGCAATTATGGAATACACCCTGCTTTTCATGTTTCTGGCCACAGACAGCAAATATTCATCCGCGCTACGCCTATTGGCCACTCCGGTTAAACTGTCTAAACGGTTATCCGAGTGTATGAGGAAAATATAAGCAAATAAGAGTGAAAGACAGAATACTGGCCAGGTCAGTCTGCTTTGGAGGAAAAGCACATCTAAAGTTGTACCTACAGGGATAGGTATCATAAGCATGAGCACTAAGAAAAACTTCCGTCTATTGATATGTTGCCTGCCTTGCCAGACATCGGCGAAAATAACAGCGAGCGGAATATAGGCTATTATAGCATGCACAATGAAAAAGTCGCCCCGTACATATAGGTTCTCACCAGTTATTTGGAACATGTACTGAAAAGGTATATTTAATGCCAGAGCCAGTATATTTAAACCATTTATAATAAAGATGACATATAACAGTTTCTTTAGCCGGCGCGAATCCATGTAAATATTATAATCCAAAAACAGTATAACTGAAGTATGGGCAATTATTTTAGCCGTAAAAAATAAGTAATTTACAAAACTAATGATAAAAAAAGAGGGTGCGCCGGGTTTGCCACCAATAAAGTCATAGGTCATTTCCAAGAGGATGGTAAAGGTGGTGGAGAGGATCATCAAGCAAATGGTTCTGAATTGGTATTTGTCCGGCGAACGGTTCATGGACAGATCCGTCAAAACCAATAA
>Ga0082212_10008606_pt1 | contig 13296 bp, 6 predicted proteins | sample TergutNt197P3_FD_71548 | JGI IMG/M metagenome (GOLD analysis project Ga0082212, IMG submission 71548) | Neocapritermes taracua P3 segment gut microbial communities from Petit-Saut dam, French Guiana - Nt197 P3 | ecosystem: Host-associated > Arthropoda: Insects > Digestive system > Gut ... | reverse complement strand
TGCGGTCGCTTTCCATCCTTCGTGAAGTACGGTTTTTCCTTTGGTCGTAAACTCTACGCCGCCCGCCGTAAGCGTCACGGCGGTTTCAAGATAGCGGTGCTTTTCGCCGACAGCGCAAATTAAACGGGTTTTGAGCATATCCAGTATTTCGCGCTCGCCGCTCGGCAGGGCGGATAAATTCGCGCCGACGCTCCCGGCAGTCGGAATGATAGCGTGGTGGTCGCTGACCTTTTTCGCGTTGATGACCTGAGAAACATCGCAGGGCGCGTCCGGGGCAAACGCGGCGACGAGAGCCGTCACGCCCTCCGCCATGTCGTCGGTCAGAAAGCGGCTGTCTGTGCGCGGGTATGTTGCGAACTTCTTTTCGTATAACGACTGTACATAGTCAAGCGTCTGCTGCGCCGTGTAGCCGTGGGCGCGGTTGGCCTCGCGCTGTAAGGTCGTAAGGTCGTAGAGTTTGGGCGGCGCGACGCTCTTTTCCGTCTGCTTCACGGCGGTAACGGTCGCGGCGGCGCAGGCGTCCATGACGCTTTCGGCGGCGGCTCTGTCATCGTACCTGCCGCTTGACGCAGTAAAGCCGCTGTTATCAAGTTCTACCGTGTAAAACGGTTTCTTGATAAACCCGTCTATATCGGCCTCGCGCTTGACGAGCATCGCGAGGGTAGGCGATTGAACGCGCCCGGTGTTCAAAGTCGTTGCGCCGTACAGGATAGAGAACAGTCGCGTCGCCGATATGCCGACGAGCCAGTCGGCGCGTTCGCGGCATGATGCGGCAGTATGGAGGTTGTTGTACTCCGCGCCGTCTTTGAGGTTTTCAAAACCCGCCTTTATTGCGACGTCCTCCATAGAGGAAATCCAAAGGCGTTTGAGCGGTTTTTTGCATTTGGCGTATTCGTAGACGTGTCGGAAGATAAGCTCACCCTCGCGTCCGGCGTCGCAGGCGTTGATAACACAGTCCACATCGGAGCGGCTCATTAAATCTTTGAGGATTTTAAGCTGCGCCGCCTTGTCCTTCGTGGGGACGTGCTTCCACTTGTCCGGCACGACTGGCAAATCGGCATACCGCCATTTGGCGTAATCGCCATATGTGTCCGGCGCGGCCAGTTCGAGCAAGTGACCGAAACAGTAGGCTACAATGAAATCGTTGCCGATAAAAAAACCGTTCTCACGCTTTGAAGCGCCAAGAACGGCAGCTATACCCTGTGCCTGTGAGGGCTTTTCACAGATTACTAATTTTGACATTCGGATTCCTCCTTGAAATAAAAATAACCCCCGAACCGTTCACAATGAGCGGTTCGGGGGCGTGGTGGTTGCTTATGTTACGTTTGGCGTTATTCGTCCTCTATTTCAAGCGCCTTTTTCAGTTGTTCCTTGCTCGGAAGCACCGTCTGATAGTGTCCGGCGAAGATTTGGTTGTTGTCCTCCGGCAGCATCATTTCGACCAGGGCCTCTTTTTTATCCTTGCACAGCACGATGCCGATGGTCGGGTTCTCGTCCGGCATTTTTACCTTTCTGTCGTAGTAGTTCACATACGTCTGCATCTGCCCGATGTCGTTATGTTTCAGGCGGCCTATCTTTAGGTCTATCAGCACGAAACAGCGCAGCAGGCGGTTATACATGACGAGATCGACGTAAAAGGATTCTTCCTCGAAGGTGAAGCGAACCTGCCGACCCATATAACCGAACCCTTTTCCGAGTTCGATTAAAAACTGTTGTAAATGGTCGATGAGCTTCTGTTCCAGTTCGGTTTCGGTGTAGGAGGATTTTTCCGGCAAGCCGGTGAACTCCAGAACGTAAGGGTCTTTGAACAAGTCCTGCGGCGATTCTATGATTTGACCTTTCTCCGCCAGTTCACGGACTTTATCCTTGTCGCGTGAAAGCGCGAGCCGCTCATAGAGCGACGTGTCAAACTGCCGCTGAAACTCTTTGACCGTCCAGCCGTTGTCGGCGATTTCCAATTCGTAAAACCGGCGCTCGTCCTCGTTCTGTATCCGCATCAGATGAATATAATGCGTCCAACTGACACTCGGATTGAATTTCGTAATCGGCGATTGCGAAATTGATTTTTCTGAGTAAGTCATGTAAAAACGGCGCATTAGCGTCAGGTTTTCCACGGAAAACCCTTTGCCGAGATTGGCTGTAAGGTAATCTGACAGACCTTGCAAAATACGCTTGCCGTATTGGGCGCGTTTTTCGCCCTGCTGCTCTTTCTCGATGATACGGCGGCCTGTTTCGTAGTAGGTGACTGCCATCGCTGTGTTAATGCTTTTTTCAACGGTGCGCCGCGCCTGTTGGATCAGTTCGCAAATTGATTTGAAAAATTCAAGTTCGTCCGGTTCGGGTAAAGACGCCGCTATCGGCAGAAGCTCCTTGTTGGTATCGTCCATATATGTGTATTCCTCTCCTGCGTGAATTTCGTAATCGCCGATTACGATTTTTTAGCCTCCGCCGTTGCCTTCTTTTGGCGATAAGGGATAATCTCATCCCTCATAAACTCGTCGTAAGAAGCGTCGCGGTGTTCTTCGATTGCCCCGTTTGTGTGGCGTACCGTTGTCGTTCTGTACCCGATGAATCGCCTGATGAGTTCCAAATCATCTTCAAGTTCTTCGGATATATCGAAATGACCGACCGTTTCGTTCCTGCGCTGATTATATTTCACGGTGGTGTAATCGTCGGGGTTCGCCTTAACATCAGCGATAAACGCTTCGGCGGCCTTTATCTGCTTTTCCCTGTATTCAGGTATCGTCATGCCGATTTCAGATTCCACGAAGGTGATAACCCTCTGTTTCATATCGGGCGGCATCTGCTCCAAGCATACCCGCAGATCGTGGTCTTGATGTTTACGTTTCATTCCCCAACCTCCCGCGTGTTATTTTTCGAGTATTCGATAACGTCAGTCATCGTTTCAAACTCTTTTGAGAACACATAATCGCCGCGCCGGAAAGCCGCTATGTCAATCTCCAACGCTTCAAGGACGCTGCAACCGATATTAAACGACGAGGAAGTCAGATTGCGCTCGGCGTTTTCAAAACGCTGATACTGCCTCAACTGTATACCCGCTTTGTTGGCGACCTGCTGCTGTGTCAAGCCGAGTTTTTCACGCGCTTGTTTCAGGATTGACGCTTCGGACTGTACAATCTGATATGCCATATCAACACTCCAAAATCAGAATAACACCATTATACGTCCATTTGGTCGTAATGTCAAGCTGTTTTTGAAAATTGGTAAAAAAATAAGGCGCGAGCCTATATAGACACGCGCCCTATCCCTCTATCTTTCAGTTTTCCGCGAGGTTGATAACCGTAAGCCCATGCTCGCGGGCAAGTCGGACGGTCTGCGACGTGCCGCTGCGTCCGCGCCTCATATACGCCACGCATACGCCGCTCTGCCGGACGAGGTATATATTCCGCTGTTCCATACAGCCCTCAAAATACGGCTGTTCCGAAACGCAGACAACCTCGTCGGCGTTGTCGAGTAAGTGTTTGTACGTCTGCCTGTCGGCGGCTTTCCAACGCTCGTCCTGGTTCAAGCAGGGCAGAGCCATCATCAGCCGGACAGACGGATTTTGCTTTTTTGCCGTCAGCACGGCGAACGCGGCCAACGTGTCGAACCCCGTCGCGCCGCCGCTCCAAAAGTTTACCACACCCTGACCGACAAGCTCCGATATTGTTTCCTCTAACCTTTGCATCAGCCGGGGTAATTCCGCGCTTTGAATGTTCCTGTGGCCTGTAAAGCAAGCTGTGTTCTCTCTCATGTATGCCTCCGTTAGCGCATATATTTCACTTAACATCATTATAATAGATTACAGCTATCGCGTCAAGCTAAACGACCGCGCACAGCTAACAGAAATATATGTAGTGTGAGTTATAATATATTACATGGAGGGGACAGAAATGGACGAAACCTTTATCGCCACAAGGCTTGCGCGCCTTCGGACAGAGAAAGGCGTATCCGCGCGTGACATGAGCCTGTCAATCGGGCAGGCGAACAACTACATCAGCAATATAGAAAATGGGAAGTCGCAGCCGTCCGTGCAGGGACTTTTCTATATATGCGAGTATTTGAAAATCCCCCTAAAAGACTTTTTCGACGAGGGGAACAGCAACCCCGCGCTGATTAACGAACTCATAGAGGAATTGAAACCTCTGAACAGCAAGGCGCTTGAACACGTTTTAGGGTTTGTACGCGAGCTGCGAGGGAAGAAGTAGCAAACGGCGGCAGGAGATAATCCCGCCGCCGTTTATTTTTACCGTATGTTTACCGTTTAATACCCCGTCCTCGGCATCTTAACCGGCTGTGCGTAGATTTTCGTAATCCAAGTGTGATTTCCGATAACCCACTCGCCGTTGTACTTGCCGCCAACATCAGCCTTGTTCGCAAACTCCATACCGTTCGGCAGATTGGCGTTAACTGTCATAAACACCTGCGGAGCCGTAACCATGCTGAACCCGGCCTTGACCGTGCCGAATACGATAGTGAAACTCGTAACGTATTCGTCGCTCCGCAAGCCAAGTGCGGCGTTGCGGCAGTCGATGGTGTTGTTGACTGTGGTGCTGAGGTTGTCCGCGATAACGCGGGTGTCGCCCTTGTTGGTCGTGACGAGGATTTTATACTTCAAGCTCTGGTTAAACGTACCAGTCACGATTTTATTCAGCCTTACCGCTTCGGTCGGCAGCGTGTCGCGCCAGTAGAAGTCGGTCAGCGGCACGGTGGACGTGTTGGCAAGTTCCTTGATGTCGTAGCGGATAGTATCACCGGGCATCGCTTCATAGTTGCCGACCTTGCGGATTTTGACGCCGGTGTTCGCCGAATAGTTATAAAACTCGCGCTTGATAATCTGCGTGGCGAACTCTATCTCAATCTCCATCGCGTCGGTCGAGGGCCTGTACCATTGGGGAGCCTGTACTTCCTTGACGATGTACCGCCCGATGGGGAGCGGCTTCGACACAGCGCGTCCGTCCGTGCCGGAAACAAAGCGGTCTATGAGGTTGCCGCTCTTGTAGTGGTAGACCTCGAAGATCGCGCCGGCCAGCGGAGTCCCTTTCGGCAGACCGTTGACCTCGTTATCATCGCCGGAGAGTTTCATAATCTGTATCTGACCCATTTCCGGCGTGTTCTCCCACACGACTTCGGTGATTTTGCCGCTCCTGAACTCGACCGTGCGCGGCATATCGTCGCGGTAGTAACCGTTGGCGGAACGGGTTTCCCTGATGGTATAACGCCCCTCGGTGAGTATGCCGTCAAAGTCGATAATGCCGTTGTTGTCCGTGATGAAAGTACCGACGACTTTATTATTCGCGTCGAATACCATAAACTCAACCCCGAATATCGGCTGCTTTGTCACGCTGTCGATTTTGAGCAGACGGAAGCCCGCTTTTTGCGTGTTGGTGACTTGGAGCGTCGCCAGTTTACCCGGCGTCACGGTGACGGTGTGTACCGTTTCGTCAAGCTCATAGCCGTCAAGGGCTTTGCGCTCTGTAACGTGGTATTCGCCTGCGGGGAGCGTGTTGATTTGGATTCTGCCGTTCGCGTCGGTGGTGTAGGTTCCCGTCATGCCCGCCGTCTTGTTCGGGCTGTTGGCTTCGGTGTTCGGCTGATTGCCGTCCGCGATGCCGCCGCCGACAAGCTGCCCGTCCGCGCGGCGCACGTCAAAGACGACGCCCGCGAGGGGTTTTCCGGTCGCCGCGTCGGTTTTGACGATCAGCAGACCCGCCATTGCCGTGTTTTCCACGGTGAGCGTCGCGGGCTGGCCCCACTTGATTTCCACGTTGCGCGGCTGGCTGTCGATGATGTAACCGTTTGCCGCTTTGGTTTCAGTGACGGTGTACCAACCGCTTTCAAGACCGGGGATAAAGATGGTTCCCGCTCTGTCGGTGATAAACTCGCCTACGCGCTCGCCGCTCATCTTGGTTACGCTGAACGACACGCCCGCGATGGGCTGACGGGTGTTGCTGTCTATCTTAATGATTTGCAAACCCGCGAGCGGCTTATTCGTAAACTCCACTTCGGTCACTTTGCCGCTCTTGACGATTACCGTCTGCGGCTGCGCGTCGAGGATATACCCGTCCGGCGCGGCGGTTTCGGAAACGATGTACGTCCCCTCGGCCAAACCGGAAATGATGATTTTGCCTGTTGAATCGGTCTTATACGTCCCGATTTTCTCGCCGTTGTCGCGCTCGACCACAAAGGCCGCGCCGGGGAGCGGGGCTTTCGTCCGCTCGTCCAGTTTCAAAATCTGAATACCGCTCAAAGGCTTGTTGGTGAATGTGATAACGGTCGGCGCGCCGGATTTTACCTCAACGGTTTTGGCGTCGCTGTCTATCACATAGCCCTGCGGGGCTTTGATTTCGGTTATGACGTACCACCCCGGCTCCGCGTTGGCTATACTCGCCCTGCCGCCGTTGTCGGTGGTCACTTCGCCCACATACTCGCCGTTTTGCTTTGTGATTCTGAACTGCGCCCCCGCGAGAGCCGCGCCGGTTATGGCGTCAACCTTGCGGATTTCGATACCGCTGAACGGCTTATTGGTGAACTCCACAGATGTCAGTTTGCCGGAGCGAACCGTCACGGTCTGCGGCGTGTTGTCTAAGATGTAGTTGTCGGGAGCGATAACCTCGCTGACAATGTAGCTGCCCTCGGCGAGTCCGTTCACAAGCGCCTTGCCGGAAACGTCGGTCTTGAACCTGCCGACCGTTTCCCCGTCGGTGTGCTTGACTTCAAAGGTCGCGCCGGATAGGGGCTGATGCGTTACCGCGTCGGTCTTGATGATTTCAATGCCGGAAAACGGCTTGTTGACAAACTCAACCGTCGCAAGCTGCCCGGATTTCACCGTGACATTCTTCGGGGCTTCGTCTATGACGTAGCCATCCGGCGCGGTGATTTCGCCGACAACGTACACGCCTTCGTCAAGCCCGGTTATAAGGACTTTACCGTCCGCTTCCGTCCGATAAGTGCCGATACGCTCGCCGTCCACTTTCGTGACCGTGAACGCCGCGCCTTGTAAGGGGTTATGGGTAACGGCGTCCAGTTTGATTATCTGTATGCCGGACAGCGGCTTGTTAAGAAACTCCACGCTGACGAGCCTGCCGCCGCTTACATTGACCGATTTCGGGCTTTCGTTAAGGATATAGCCGTTTGGGGCGTTGGTTTCGCTGATGATATACGTCCCCTCGGTGACGTTCGTAATGAGGATTTTACCGCTTGCGTCGGTGCGGTAGGAGCCGATACGCTCGCCGTTGGCTTTATCTACCGTGAACATCGCGCCAGCGAGCGGATTATGCGTCACGGAGCAGAGTTTCACGATTTCGATAGTGTTCAGCGGCCTGTTGGCAAACGATACCGTATTGCCGGGAACAGCCGCGCCGCCCACACTGTAGACCGTGCTGCCGTCCGCTTTGACTTCCACCGTCTGAATGGGGTCGTTAAGCTCGTAGCCGTCCGGGGCTTTTATCTCGGTAATGACATAAACGCCGGGGGCAACTTTGACCGACACCGCGCCTGTGGCAAGGGAGGTCACGTTGGCGACGACCTCGCCGCTCATGGTGGCGACGGTGAACTCCGCGCCCGCCACAAGCTGCCGCGTGTTGGCGTCGATTTTGCGGATATTCAAATGCGGATAAGGCTTGTTGACGAACTCAACAATCGTGTGCCGTTCGGACTTGACCTCAACCGTCTGCGGCTGCGCGTCAAGGACGTATTCGTCGGGAGCCTGTATCTCGGACACGATGTACACGCCCGGAGTGAGGCCGGCGACAAGAATTTTTCCCGCTATGTCGGTGGTGTATTTGCCAACGCGCTCGCCGTTGGGCTTTTCAATGGTGAATACCGCGCCTTGCAGCGGAGCGTTTGTGTTCGCGTCCGTTTTCAGGATTTGGATGCCGCTCATGGGCTTGTTGGCGAACTCAACCGTAGTCAACTTGCCGGAGTTTACCACGACCGTCTTGGGCGATTCATTGAGGATATACCCGTCAGGCGCGATGGTTTCAGACACGATGTACGTCCCCGTTTCGAGGTCAGGCACAATCACCTTGCCCGCCGCGTCGGTTTTGTACGTCCCGATTACCTCGCCGTTGGCGCGTTCCACCTTAAAGTTCGCGCCGGAGAGCGGGTTATTCGTCACCGCATCGGTCTTGATAATCTGTATGCCAGAGAGCGGCTTATTCAAAAACTCAATGCTGTGCAGCTTGCCGCCCTCTATCACGATTGTCTGTGGTATGGCGTCGAGCAGATAGCCGTCCGGGGCTTTGAGTTCGCTTATGACATACGCGCCCTCTTTGAGATTGCCCACAAGGATTTTACCCACGCTGTCGGTGATGAAAGTGCCGACGTGCGTTCCGTTGGCGTGTTCGACTTTGAACGTCGCCCCTGCGAGCGGTGCGCGTGTGAAGAAGTCCAGTTTTACGATTTGGAGGTTGTTTTCGGCTCTGTTCGTTATGGTGACAACCGTGGGAACAGTAGCCTTGACTTCTACCGTCCGCGCCGCTTCGGTGATTAAATAACCTGTCGGCGCTTTGGTTTCGGAAATGACGTACCAACCCGGCTCAATGGAGGGGATAGTCGCCTTGCCGCTCGCGTCGGTGCTGATGTCGCCGACAAATTCGCCGTTCTGCGTGGTAATGCGGAACCTCGCGCCCGCGAGCGGGTCGCCTGAGAACTCGTCTGTCTTGATAATCTGCAAACTGGATAGCCTGCTGTTCTCAAACTCCAAACGATGCAGGGTTTCGGCGATAACCTGTACGCTCTTGGGCGTTTCGTCAAGGATATAGCCGTAAGGGGCTTGGGTTTCGACCACGGTATACCAGCCGGGATCAAGGTTCGGGATGTGGAACATACCGTCCGCGCTGGTAGTGTACGTCCCTAAGAGCGTACTGCCCTGATAGACGTTGAACTTCGCGTCTTTCAGCGGGTTCTTTGTGTCCTTATCGTACTTCGTGACGTACAGGCCGCTCCGGGGCTGGTTCTCGAAGTCCACCGCGTAGGTGTTGATATAGTTGACATACTGCGACTTTGTGCCGGTCGCGTTCAGGTAGCCGCTTGTCGTGGAAATCTGCGAAATGATATACGTCCCGCGCTCGATTTTCGGCAGGGAAAAGGAGCCGTTCGCGCCGGTGGTGAACTCGCCCAAGTCCGCGCCGCCGCTCAGTCTGACGTTGAACACGCCGCCTGAGATCGGCGCGCCTGTCACACTGTCCTTTAAGCGGACAAGGAGCGTACCGAGGGGGGAGTTTGAAAACGCCGCGAAAAACACGCTTTGGTCGGCGTTGGTGTGCTGTAGACGGACGGTACGCACGTTAGGCGAACTGTCCATCGCGTAGCCCTGGGCGGCGGTTAGCTGTGTGATTTTATAATCGCCGGCGGGCAGGTTTTCAAGGTAGAACTCGCCGCGTGAGTCGGTGGTATAGATGCCATCCGCGTGGTTGCCGACCGCCTTATTGCTTGTGTCGGTCACGCTGAAGGTCGCGCCCGCGACGGGAGCGCCGGTGTCCTTATCGGAAAGGAACACGACAAGGCCGCCGTAGCGGTAATTGCTGAAAACGAGTTCCTCAATGCTTGTGCCGTCCGGCTTGATGTAGCAATGCTGTTCGTTTTTGATTGACAGGTGGTAGTTGTTGGGCGGCACGGTTTGGCGGACGATGTAATATCCGCTCGGTATGCCCGATATAACGATAACGCCGCTGCCGTCCGAATCGACCGTAGCGACGAGCGTACCGTATGCGCCGCTCATTTCGGTGTTGCTGTAATAGATTTCAAACCGCGCCCCGCCGAGCATTTGGTGGGTCACGATGTCCTCAATCTTGATAACGATGCTGTTGAGCGGATAATTCTCAGCGCCCGCCGCAATCGCGGGAACGGAAGCGGAGAACATCCCTAAGAGCATGACTGCCGTAAGCAGCAGCGTGGTAATCCTATTTTTCATGGATAAAAGTCCCCTTTCAATTTTTATTGGTTGCCGAATGTGATTGTGATGCCCGGAAAATCGGGGTTGAGATAGACGACCGTGCCGCCTGTAATGACCATGTTGTCAAAGTTCGGCGGCGGTTCGGGCGTGGGATCAGACGACGGCGCGGACGGTTCCGCATACGCCGGGACGCTGATTTTCAGCGCGTCGCTTACGTTGCCGTTATCGTCCTTCACCTTGATGTACACGTCCCTCGCGCCCGAAGTCATATAGACGGTTATGGTGTTACTCCCTGCGGCGCAAACCGTCCCTAAACCGCCTGTGCCTATGACCGGCTCTGTCGCGCCGGCAGCTACAACGGAAGTGTAATACCTGCCCGCCGCGCTGGACGTGAACGTGATTGTCGCCGTAATGTTGCTGTTGCGCGTAAAAATGCCCGCTGTGAGAGCGGGCTTGCCGGTTGGCGTCGTGGGCGTAGTCGGCGTTGTGTTCGTATCGAGCGGGTCGCCGTTGCCGTTGGTAATCGTCATGTTACCGAATGAGCCGCCTGTATCGCCCGCCATATTGCCGCCGCCCGGATTGCCGCAATTTCCGGCGCATAACTGGCTGCACAGATACCCGCACCAATCGCCGCACATTCCGCGCGTCCCGTTGTCCGGGTTCGTGCGTTGGTCTACATACACGTCGATTTGCGTCTGCGCGTGGGTGTAGCTGTTTTCGCCGGGTGAGAGGTACAACCGCTGAACCGGATTTGTCGGCAGTTGATACCCCGGCGCGGCGATGGTTTCGGTCAGGATGTACCAGCCCGGTTGAACGTAGGGAATGACAATCAAGCCGCATTTCGTCTTGTATGTGCCGATGGTAGCAATGCCGCCGCCCGCCGCTTCAAACTCCACCTTATATGTGGCGTCGCTAATGCCGCGCCCGGTCAGGCCGTTCCGCTTGATGAAAATAAGCGTCGGCTTCAGCAGGTTTTCATAGACGAGTTCGGTCGGCTCGTACCATTTCAGCAAAACGTCCCTGACATTATCCGCGCTTAACAGATATTGGTCGGGCGGTTGGATCTCCGTGATACGGTAAATCTGTTCTTCCAACAAATAGCCCGTGCGCGGCGAAAGCTCTATCATGCCGTCCGCATCGGTCAAAAACTCGCCGATGGTTTCACCTTCAAGCCGTTGTACCCGAAACTTGACTCCAGACAGCGGCTCGCCCGTCACCAAGTCACGCTTGAATACCGTGAGTATCGGGCGCGGGCGGTTGAAAAACGCGATTTGTTTATTGTCGCCGCCCTCTAACAGTATTTCTTTTCGGGTGGGGTCTTTGAAATAACCGTAAGGCTCGTCAATCTCCTGTACGGAGTAAATGCCGGGGTCTAACCCCGTCCACACAATCACGCCGTTAGCGTCGGTAATTTGCGTTTCGCTCCACGTTTCGCCCTCGGTGAGCCACAGCCGGAAGGTCGCGCCGGCCAGCGGTTCGTTTGTCAGCTCGTCATATTTGCGGAGCGTGAGCGTTGGCTTTTTATAGTTCACATAGGTCAGCGTCTTTGTCCTGCCCCATTCGAGCAGTATGTCTTTGTGCTGCGGGTCGAGGACGTAACCCTCCGGCGCTTCAATTTCCTCAACGGTGTAAATCACTTCGTCAAGGTTCTCAATAAAAATGCGCCCGTTGGCGTCGGTGATGTATTCGCCGATAGTCAAGCCCTCGGTTTCCCATACGCGGAACTTCGCGCCGGCAAGCGGCTCTTTGGTCTGCGCGTCGATTTTGATGATTTCGAGCGCGGGCCTGCGGCGGTTGGCAAACCGCACGTCAACCACGGCGTCGCCCTCTAAATACACGTCCTTTGCCGTGTTCACAATTAAGTAACCATGCGGCGCGGCGGTTTCGGTGATGGTGTACCAGCCCTCGTCCAAGTCAGAAAGGAATATCTTGCCGTTGGCGTCGGTCTGCCCCTCATAGACGATTGCGCCGCCTTTATGCGCCACGGAAAATTCAGCGTTTGCAAGGGGCGCGCCGGTGGCTTCGTCGTATTTGGTGATTGTCAGCCCCGGCTTTTTCGCGTTGGTGAACACAACCTGCGTAACCGTACCCCATTCAAGAAGAATGTCCTTGTGCTGCGCGTCAAGCAGATAGCCGTCAGGCGCGGCGATTTCCTCGATGGAATAAATCACGTCTTTAAGGTTGGGGATAACGATTTTTCCGCTTGCGTCGGTGACAAACTCGCCGACCGTGCCGCCCTCGGTTTCCCATACGCGGAACTTCGCGCCGGACAAGGGCGATTTGGTCTGCTCGTCCACCTTCAATATTTCAAGCGTAGGTTTTCTGCGGTTATCGAATTTGAGCTGAGCTGAACCGCCAGCGGAGAGGAATACGTTTTTCGATTCGTCGCGTATCAGGTAGCCGTCAGGCGCGGCAAGCTCGGTCACGGTGTACCAGCCCTCGTCAAGACCTTCGATACGGGCTTGGCCGTTGGAGTCAGCCATGCCTTCCCAAACGATGGATCCGCCTTTCCTGGCGACGGAAAACTCCGCGCCGGGGAGCCTCTCGCCGGTCAGTTCATCGTACTTGTTTATGACAAGCACAGGCTTTTTATAGTTCATGATGACCGCAGTGTAATGTTCGCCCGCTTCTACGATTATGGTCTGCGGGGTATAGTTCAGGAGATAGCCGTCCGGGGCGCCGATCTCTGTGATGGTATATGTACCCGGTTCGAGGTTTTCAAGGAACGCGGAACCGTACTCTCCGGTCGTGACGTCGGTAAACTCGGCTCCGCCTTTCTTGGCGACGCGCACGGTCGCGCCGGCGAGCAGCTCACCGGTGTCGGCGTCGCGCTTTATAATGGTCAGCCCCGGCTTGGGCGTGTTAGTGAATACGAGCGTCTGGACTTCGCCCCATATGAGCAGTATATCCCTGTGCGGCTCGCTGTCGAGGATATATCCGTCCGGTGGCTCAAGCTCGGTCACGGTGTAGATGGCTTCGTCTAGGTCGTGGACCGTGAACGTGCCATCCGCGCCCGTGACGTACTCTGAAACCGTGCCGCCCTGAGTTTTCTGTACCCGGAACTTCGCGCCCGCAAGGGGTGCGTGGGTCTGCGAGTCGAGTTTCATTACCGTCAATGCCGGGCGCAGGCGGTTGTCGAACTTGATTTCGACAGTCTCACCAGCGGAGAGAAAAACATTCTTGCTCTCGTCGCGGATAAGGTAGCCATGCGGCGCTGCAAGCTCCGTCACCGTGTACCAGCCAAATGGAATGCCTGTAAACAATGCTGTCGCTTCCGTTTCTCCCGCGGGGATCGCGAGCACCGCGTACATGGTTTTTTCTATTTCTCCCGCCTCTTCTCCGTCTCCGCGGTAGTCCACGCGGAATACGAATTTTTCTTCCGTATCAGGCGCTTCCGT
>Ga0082212_10008605_pt1 | contig 13296 bp, 7 predicted proteins | sample TergutNt197P3_FD_71548 | JGI IMG/M metagenome (GOLD analysis project Ga0082212, IMG submission 71548) | Neocapritermes taracua P3 segment gut microbial communities from Petit-Saut dam, French Guiana - Nt197 P3 | ecosystem: Host-associated > Arthropoda: Insects > Digestive system > Gut ... | reverse complement strand
GCTGGCGTCCGGCCGGCGGCCCCGCCGGTCGTTGGTTGTTCCGGGGAGGGGCGCGGGGCCCTGGCTGTGGCCGACCATGCCCACAACCCCCGCCCCCCTGTCCTGCCAGCGCGAGCACGAGCGCCAGCGCGGTGAGCGTCGTCTTTGTTATCTTCATAGCAGTTCTCCGTGGCGGCGGATGTACGCCTTCTTGACGACGGTTGTGAGCGACATATAGAGCGCGACCGTCCCGATGAGCCACCACAGCGACTCCAGAGGCAGCGCGACCAGCCCGATGCTCCTGCCGAACGAGGTGAAGGGCATGACGGTCAGGAGCGCGCTGCCCATGCATGTCAGCGTCGTCACATGCCATGAGGCATGGCTCTTGATGAAGGGTACCTTCGGCGTTCTGATCATATGTATGATGAGCGTCTGGGTCCACATCGACTCGATGAGCCAACCCGAATGGAAGAACGCCCTGAACGCCGTTGCCATATCCATCCCCGTGAAGAGCCCCGACTTCACCACAGCGCCTTCCGCTATGCTCGCGTACTGCGCTCCGCCGGAGACGTACTTCGGGCCGAGATAGAAAAACAGCAGTAGGTATGTGGTTATGTCAAACAGGGAGCTTGTCGGTCCGATCCATATCATAAAACTGCCGATTGACGTGGAGTCCCATTTCCTCGGTATCCTGAGGAACTCTTTGTCGACATTGTCCCAGGGGATCGACGTGCAGGTGATGTCGTAGATCAGGTTCAGGAAAATAATATGAATGCTCAGCATCGGCAGGAACGGGATAAGCGCGCTCGCCACGACGACCGAGAACATGTTGCCGAAGTTTGAGCTGGCGGTCATCTTGATGTACTTGATCATGTTCGCGTATGTCTTGCGCCCCTCGACCAGCCCCTCTTCGAGCACCATCAGGTCTTTTTCGAGCAGGATGATATCCGCCGACTCTTTCGCGATGTCGACGGCTGTATCCACCGATATGCCTATATCCGAAGCCCGCATGGCGGCGGCGTCGTTGATGCCGTCGCCCATATATCCAACGGTATGACCCCGCTCCCTCAGCAGCGTGACTATCCGCGCTTTCTGGTCGGGGCTCAGTTTGGCGAACACGTTCGTCGTCTCGGCAGCCTTGCCGAGCTGCTCGTCGTCCATGGCTTCGACGTCGGACCCGAGCAGCAGGTTATCCACCCTGAGGCCGACTTGCTTGCAGATCGTGCGCGTGACTTTATCGTTATCGCCTGTGAGTATCTTCGTGGTGACGCCGTATTCTTTGAGCGCCCGGATCGCTTCGGCCGTGTCGTCCTTGGGCGGGTCGAGGAACGCGAGGTACCCTATGAGCACCATGTCCGCCTCGTCGTTCACCGAGAAGGCTCCGACCGGGGACGGGTTCGTCTTCTGCGCTACCGCGATTACCCGCATGCCATCATCGTTGAGGTCGTCGACCGTGACCAGTATCTCTTCCTTCAGCTCATCCGTAAGCGGCTCGACGTAGCCGTTGTACTCCGTGTACGCGCATATCGAGAGCATCTCCTCGACGGCGCCTTTCGTTATCATCTGTGTCTTGCCGTTTTTATCCTCGACGACGACGCTCATTCTGCGGCGGTTGAAATCGAAGGGGATCTCGTCGACTTTTTCGTAATACTTTGATAGCTCGCCCAAGCCCGGCGCGGCGCTTCCGCTATACGCGGTTTCGCTCGCTTTCTCTTCGGCTTCCTCCTGCGTTTTGTCGATTATCGCGACGTCCATGAGGTTCTTGAGCCCTGTCTGGTAGTAGCTGTTCAGGAAGCCGTGGCGCAGGACCCTCACTTCCTCGTTGCCATGGACATCCAGGTAATATGTCAGCACGACTTTGTCTTGCGTGAGCGTGCCTGTTTTATCCGTGCAGAGTATGTCGATTGCGCCGAAGTTTTGCATGGAGTTCAGGTTCTTGATGATGGTCTTCTTCTTCGACATCGCCACAGCGCCCTTTGCGAGGCAGGCGGTGACGATCATAGGCAGCATCTCCGGCGTCAGCCCGACTGCAACCGCGAGGCCGAACAGCAGCGATTCCATCCAGTTTTTCGTCGTGATCCCGTTGGCGAGGAACACGATCGGCACCATCACGAGCATGAAGCGGATCAGAACCCATGATACTGCGTTCACGCCTTTTTCGAAGCTTGTCTGCACCGCCTGCCCGGAGACGGACTTCGCCATCGAGCCGAACATCGTGTCGTCGCCGGTCGCAATCACTACGGCGGCTGCCGATCCGCTTATGACGTTGCTGCCCATGAAGGCGAGGTTGCTGCACTCCGTGTAGGAGCCGGGCTTTTCCGGGGGCGCGTCCGGTATCTTCTCGAGCGGGTCGCTTTCGCCGGTCAGGGAGGACTGGCTTATGAACATGTCCTTCGCTTGCAGTATGCGGATGTCGGCCGGTACCATGTCGCCCGCCGCGAGGTGGACTATATCGCCGACTACTATGTCTTCGAGCGGGATTTCGGCGGGGCCTGTTTCGAGGCGCTGCACGTTGGCTGTAGTCGTTATCATTTCGAGGAGTTTGCGCACGGCGATGCTGGAGCGCGACTCTTGAACAAAGCGCATGACGCCGCTGATGATGACCATAGCGAAGATAATCACGGCGGTGAGTATGTTAATATCTTCCGGCCGCCCTTGCATCGAGGGCAGGATGATGTCTGTGAATATCGACGCAACTGCAAGCGCGACCAGTATGACTGTGAACGGGTTTATGAACGCGCCGACGATCCTTTGGAACGTCGTCTTTTCTTTCTCGTGCGTGACTCTGTTGGAGCCGTACTCATCGCGCGCGTCGTCCGCCTGGTCTTCGCTGAGGCCTTTCATCGAGGTGTTCAGCCTGGCGAGCAGCGCGTCGGCGCCTTGCGAGTACGCGGCTTCGTATCTGGCGTTCATCGCTTCCCTGCGGAGTTTTTCCTGCGCCGCTTTTTTTGTGCCGGCGCCTGTGATTGCATTGCTGCTCATAGCCATCTCCTCCTTCGCGCAAGACAGGGGGACGGTTCTCCTGTCCTGCCCCTGTGTTCCCCGGGTTCGTCATCCCGGGCTTGACCCGGGATCCCCTGCTGTTCGCGGGCCTATGGCCCCGTGAACAGCACAAGAGAACCGTCCCCTTGTGTTATTTTATGTATCTCTTTGATTTGCCTATGTATGCGATGTCCGCGCAGCATAGCGCCAGCCAGCCGACCACGGCCCATTTGAAATATATCAGACGGAATACTTCCGAGTACCCCGCCGCGCCGAAAATCGCGGCCGCTATGAGGAACGCTGCGCTCAGGTTCCTGCACAAGGGCTTTATGTTTATCTTTTCCTTTTCTTCTTCAGGCATGAGCCGGTACGCTTTTATGAAAACCGGCGCTTTTCCCGTTAGGAAGGCGACCCCGACCACGAGCAGCATCGCTGCCGCCATATAGCAGATTACCATTAGCAAATCTCCCACTAAGACAGGAGAACCGTCCCCCTGTCTTGCTCCCGGATAGCAGATGCGATTTCATCGAACTTCATGCTGTGCGACGCTTTGACCAGCACGTTGTCGCCCTTTTGCAGGATTGACGGCAGCGCAGCAACACAAGGGGACGGTTCTCTTGTGTTGTCCCATGACAACACAAGAGAACCGTCCCCTTGTGTTGCACCCTGTGCTGCTTCGTAGCCCTCGGCGATCAGCGCGGCTTCTTCGCCGCAGCATAGCAGCACATCGATGCCGCACTCGAATGCAAGGCGACCAACGTCCCTGTGCAGCTCGCCGGACTCTTTGCCAAGGTTGAGCATATCGCCCAGTATCGCCACGCGGCGGCCCTGCAGCATTGAGAGCGACAACAGCGCGGCTCTCATGGAGTCCGGGTTGGCGTTGTAGCTGTCGTCTATCAGGGTGACGAAGCCTGTGTCGATTACATTCGCCCTGCCTTCAGCAGGCACATAATCAAGGATCCCCCGCGCTATCTCCTCATCCGTCAGGCCGAGGAGCTGTGCAGCGGCTGCGGCGGCGAGCGCCGCGTAAGCCAGGTGGCTCCCGAACGCGGGTATATTCGCCTCGAAACTCCCGGCTCCGTGCGCGATCTCGCATATCACCGCAGCAGTCCCCTTGGAGCGGACGTTTCGCGCAAGGTAGTCATTGCCGGGTTCGAGGCCGTATGTGATTTTCCGGATGCCGGGGTCGAAGCCCCGCAGGTTGATGTCGTCGCCGTTCAGTATCGCGCAGTCTTCGGGCTTCATATATGCGAAGACTTCGCTCTTCGCCCTGAGCACTCCCTTCAGGTCGCCGAGTTCCTTCAGGTGCGAGTAGCCTATATTCGTCGTAATACAGATGCCGGGGCGAGCCATTGCCGCCAGCCGGCCCATCTCGCCGAAGTCGCTTATTCCCATTTCAATGACAGCCGCTTCATGAGTCTCTTCGAGAGCCAGCAGGGTGAGAGGCACTCCGAGCTCGTTATTAAAGTTCGCGGGCGTCTTCAGCACGTTGAGCCTCGCGCCGAGCGCTGCGGCGGTCATTTCTTTCGTGCTCGTTTTGCCGACGCTGCCCGTTACGCCGATGACGGGTATGCTAAACAGGCTTCTGTAGTAAGCCCCGAGTTCCTTGACGGCGGAGAGCGTCGATTCGACGAGTATATACGGACCTTTAGCGCCTGCCGGCGGCTTCTCCGCCAGGCAGCATACCGCGCCGGCGTCGAAAGCTTCGTTGGCGAACAAATGCCCGTCGTTATGCTCGCCCTTGATGCATACAAAGATGTTCCCGGGCTTCACCTCGCGGTTGTCGCGCGCCGCGCCCGACACGCGGCCGTTGCGCGCAGTCTCGCTGCCGACGTATTTGCCGTTTGTGATCTCGGCTATTTTCCATGGCGTCAGATGTTCCAATGTATGTCTTTTCCTTTGTGTAGTTTGGCTAAGGAGCCTTGGACAAAACCGCGTTTGACGATTTATGAGTGATTTTTTCGTCAGGCGAGTCAAGCGAAGTCTGGCGGGAAAAGCGCCAAAAAGAGGCGGGCGTGCTTTTGTCTGGCGAACCATAACACGCCCGCATGGCTGTATCTATGTAGTATAACTGAATAATAACCGCGTGAACCGCTACAGCGTGATCTCTTCCCCCGCTGCGAGGATGAGCTTGCCTTCGGCTTCGAACTTATCCGCCAGCTCGCGGTTGAAGAGCTCGCCGGGAGCCATGTGGTACGGGGTGCTGTGCTTCGCCTTTATGAGCGCGGCGCATTCGGAGGCTTCTTCCATGCTCATGTTGTAGACTCCGTCGCTGCACAGGAATGCGTAATCGAAATTCCTCGCTGCGAAGCCCGCCATTTGCTCCGTTTTCGACGTGTCGCATGAGAGGTAAAGTTGGATCCCGTCGCTGAACGTGAGGATGAACCCCACGCATTGCTTAGGGTCATGGTTCTTGTTCGCGGCTTCCACGGCTTCCACTTTGAGGTAGCCGAGCTCAAATGTGTTGTGCTTCCCGCCTTCAAGCGCGTCGTCTTGCGTGATGGTGCGGCACTCTTCGGTTTTAGCTGCGATCAGGTCTGTCTGGTTGTGGTCGCCGTGCTGGTGCGATACGAGGATCAGGTCGGCGGGCAGGTCGTAGCCATCCCCTGCGTAGGGGTCGATGTAGATGATTTTGCCTTCCGTTGTGGTAATCCTGACGCTCCCGTGCCCCTGATAGTATAGCTTGGTCATTGGTGTGATTCCCCTTTCCTAATCGGGTAGGGGGGGCGGTTCTCCTGTCTTGTGCGGCAAGACGCGCCGATAGAGTTGCAGTTGCGGGCCTTGTAGTGCGACTCCGATAACACAAGAGAACCGTCCCCTTGTGTTGATAGGGTAGGCCTTGTGCTGTTACAGGCCGAATGTCTTAAACTGCCATTTGTTGAACTTCATCAGTTCCTCAATCGCGGCTGTGTCTTTGAGCCTTTCGGGCTCTTTCTTCTTAATGGTCAGATAGTCGTGCAGGAAGTCGTACCAGCAGGTCATGCCCCCTATGTCGTACATGGCGGATTTTGCGAGGGCTTCGATGCTGAAGGGCAGGTACTTAGGTATGTCTACCATGTTTTCCGGGCCGGCGATGAACTCGTCGTCGAATATCTTGAACTTGATTTGGCCTTCCCTGACGTAAAAGAGGTTGCGGCTGGGGGTGAACTCCAGCGTTTCGGCCTTGAAGCCTTCGTCGAACTCGAGGTAGTTGATTTCGCGCACTCCCCCGCATTCCCAGCGCCCGACCATCAGTTTCACGGTGACTCCGTCGAGTTCGAATTTCGCTATCGGCCTCGATGGGTGGCGGACGGGGTAGACTTCCTCGTTGGGCGCGCGTTCGTAGTCCATAGGTTCATGGCGGAAATGGTCGTTATCCGTCACGAGTCCCGCTGCGGCGAATTTTGCCTTGAGACCGGGCTGGTAGTGGTCCATTAGCTGCGTTATCGGGACATTGTCGACTCCGTTCCAGTGCTGGAAGAAGCCTCTGAATTTGACGTCGCCATAGTTATACATGCGGTGGATCATATATGGTTGCAGGTGGAAGAATGTGCCGGGTTCTATGCGGGTGACTTTTCCCATGACATAGAGGTCCATCGCGTTGCTGTCGACGAACCAGGTCTCGTACCCTACTCTGTGTTCGTGCAGCCCCATCATGTTGCTTTCGCCGTCCGTGGACATCATGATTGAGTCGGTCATTGCGTAGAGTCTTTGTCCGCTATTGTCGGGCATGATGAAGACGGCCATCTCTTCGCTTGGTTTTCCGTCGGGCCTCGAGATCGGCGGCGACGCGGTGTACAGCCAGTGGCTTTCGTCGTTGAGATCCATGAGGTATCTCGGTTTATTCACCTTTATCGGTCTTGCCATAAGTATCACCTCGAATATTCATTTGTTTGTTTTATTCTACATTACTTGTGCCAAAGTGTCAATGAAGTTTTCATGCTGCGCGGCGGACGTCTCCGGCTGCCCGTTGTCGCCGCAAATGGCGATTCGTGCCTTAAAAAGTGGTTGTCTATCATAATGATAGACAACCACTTTTTTGGCTGACGGCAGAATGCCGCCCCGGCACTGATCGTGCGTCAGCCGTCCACAACTGTTGCACAGACATGGATATGTTTCAGCTAATCTGTGTGAACATCATTCGGGCACGAAGGCAGCATGCCGGCCGTCAGCTCGGCATGGGCGGAGTACCGAGCCTTTCGACTATCTCAGTTAGCCTCACAAGGATAGCTGCAGCTTCCGAGCGCCTGATGTTATTCGCCGGGTGGAATGTTCCCTCTTCGTCGCTGCCACCAACGATCCCGGAATTATACAGTTTCTTAATGGAACTCTCGTACGGGGTGGCGGCGGTCACGTCGGGCGGCGACTTTACATACCAGCGCAGCTCATACTCATGATCCGGAAGGGTGTGGGCGAATATATACGCCATCTCCGCGCGGGTAGCGGGTTTGTCGTAATTTGCGAACAAACCGGTGGTGATGATGCCCTGCTCGACGGCATAATCCACATACACCTGATACCACGGTTCGCCCTGCGTGAACTCACCCGATCCGCCTTGATAGATGTCGTTGACTCGCACGGCCATCGTAATCGCTTCGGCGATGGTCAAGTTGCCATCCGGGTCAAACTTGTCGCCGGGTTTGCCGTTCATAAGTGCATACTCATACGCGTAGGCAACTACTTTCTGGTCATTGAGTCCGTACCACGCATCCTCGTTCACATCGTTGAACATTCCGGAAGTATATGTCCTCGTCTTGGCGAAGTTGTTCATCGAACCTGCGTACTCTACGACTAGCACGCCCTGTAACGGGTAAAAACCTTCGTTATCAGCGGTATTATGTTTGTACGCGATGCCGGAGTAATTGCCTGATGAGTCTTTGGCCCATTTCACGGTCGCCCCTGGGCTAACGAGAAGGTCGGTTGCGGAGCCTTCGTTATATATCGCATCGTTGCTCGGATTTTTCCAACTGCAGACCACAGCCGTGCCGCCGATCGTGGCGGGCTCTCCGAGCTTACGGATGATACGATGGTCTCCGCTGCCGGTCATACCATCCCCCTCATAACCGAGTATGAATCCTCCGGTGATATTGACTGTTCCCGTGATTCCGCCGGTGACTACGGTCCATGATGTGCCGGTCACCGTGCCGCCGGTGATGTTTATGGTGCCGGACTCGCCGCCGCTGATCGCCACTCCGGGTGAACTATAGTTGGTAACTCTACCGCTGTTCACGTTTATAGTTGCTGCGTCTACTGAGGCGATTGGGTCAATCGCGGCGATAGTAAACGTACCTCCGCTTGTTACATCGCCGCCGTTCACTGTGACTGTGTTAGTGCCTGTGACTAGGATTGCAAGGCCCTTTCCTCTGCTCCACAAGTTGCCGCCGTCTGCGACTTCGAACTCTCCGGCGCCCTTTAGCTCGATAAGGCTATCGGCTATCTCAGTGAAGTCTTCGCCGCCTTCGTACGTCGCCTTCCATACCACCTTTAGGCTCGAGCCAATGTCTAGGACCAGCTTGTTCGTCGCGCCGGTGACTTCGCCGGTGACGGTAACGGTGGTTAACGAGGCCTCGGCCGATAATGAGCCTTCCCCGCCGGTTAGAAACAGTCTGATTTGATTCGCCAGGGCCATTGCGGATACTGTGGCCACGTTGTCAAGTTCTCCCGGTTTCAGTTCTTCAAACCCCGGTTTCGTTTCTTCAAACCCCGGTTTCAGTTCTTCAAACCCCGGTTTCATTGCCCCGGCCGTCAGCGGCAGGGCTAGGGACAGCGAGAGTGCCATCGCCAGGACGAGTGTTGCGGATAACAGCCTTTTTGTGAAATGCTTCATTATGGGGTCCTCCTACAATATTGATTTTTTCGGGCGGCCACTAGGGTCGCTCCTAGTTGGGTGTTTCGGGCAACCATTAGGGCCGCCCCGGCGAGGTGGGACAACCCCCGCTGCCTTCGGCAGCTTCCCCCTTCATGCGTGAAGGGGGCATGGGCCATCCTTACGTTCTATAGATGCAGTATACCACACTTTGGTTTTATTTTTACACATTTTTTTCTATTCGTGCTTCAAAAGAGGTTGTATATCAAAATGATATACAACCTCTTTTAGGCTGTCGGTAGACTGCCGACCTTACGAATGAGGGTGTTCGGGCGGAAAGCGACCTTTGGTCGCTCTGAGGACGTCCGCCCCTACGACGGGGAATGCGGGCGTTATACCGGCCGTCAGCTTGTCATGGCCGGGCGTCCGAGCCTATAGCCTATCATGATCAGCCTAATAAGGATGGCTGCAGCTTCAGCGCGCTTGATGTTGTTATCCGGGTAGAATGCTCCCGCTTCGTCGCTGCCGCCTACAATCCCGGCGAGATACAGTTTTCTTATCTCGTTATTGTACGGCGTGGCAGAAGTCACGTCGGGCGGCGATTTAACATCCCATTGCTCCCGATACTCATGAACCGGAAGGGTATGGGCGAATATATACGCCATCTCCGCGCGCGTCGCCTGCTTTTCGTAGTCCGGGAACGTATCGGATTTTATAATGCCTTGCGCGATAGCTTTATTCACATACACCTGATACCACGGTTCGCCCTGCGTTAACTCGCTTGTGTCGCCTCTGTAGATACTGTTTACCCGCACAGCCATCGTAATCGCTTCGGCGATGGTCAGGTTCCCCTCCGGGTCGAACTTGCCGTCGTTTTTCCCGCTCATCAGGGCATACTCATATGCCTTCGCAATAACCTGCTGGTTATTGAACCCATACCACGCATCCTCGTTCACATCGTTGAACAGTTCGGGTGTATATGTTCTTGACTTGGTGAAGTTGCTTATTGAACCATCGTATTCAATGACTCTCACGCCGTTTATCCGATAAAAAACTTCGCTAACAGCGGTTACGTGCTTGTAAGCGATGCCGACGCTGCCGGTATCTTCATCTATCGCCCATATTGCGTATGCGCCCGGGTTGACGGCAAGGTCGGCTATGGTACCCTTAATATAAACCGTTCCTTGGCTCGGTTTTTTCCAACCGCAGACTACGGCCGTGCCGCCGATCGTTGCGGGCGCGCCGAGCTTACGGACGACAGCATGGTCTCCGCTCCCGTCGATGGTTTCCCCATAACCGAATATGAATCCTCCGGTGATATTGACTGTTCCCGCGATTCCGCCGGTGATTACGGTCCATGATGTGCCGATCACCGTGCCGCCGGTGATGTTGATGGCGCCGGACTCGCCGCCGCTGATCGCCACTCCGGGCGAACTATAGTTGTAAACTGCTCCGCCGTCCACGTTTATTGTTGCTGCTACTTCTACTGCGGCGATAGTAAACGTACCTATGCTTGATACTTCGCCGCCGTTCACTGTGACTGTGTTTGTGCCTGTGACTTTAATGGCGAGGCCCTCTCCTCTGCTCCGCAAGTTGCCGCCGTCTGCGACTTCGAACCGTCCGGCGCCCTTTAGCTCGATAAGGCTATCGGCGATCTCGGTGAAGTTACTGCCGCCTTCGTAAGTCGCCTTCCAAACCACCTTTTCGCTCGAGCCAATGTCTAGAACCAGCTTGTTCGTCACGCCGGTGACTTCGCCGGTGACGGTAACGGTGATTCCCGAGGCCTCGGCCGACAGCGAGCCTGTTCCGCCGGTTGGAAACAGTCTGATTTGTTCCGCCAGGGCCATTGCGGATGCTGTGGTCAAGTTGCCAAATTCTCCCGGTCTCATTTCCATATCTCCCGGTTTCGACTCTTCAAACCCCGGTTTCAGTTCTTCAAACCCCGGTTTCATTGCCCCTGCCGTCAGCGGCAGGGCCAAGGAGAGCGAGAGCGCCATCGCCAGGACGAGTGTTGCGGATACCAGCCTTTTTGTGAAATGCTTCATTATGGGGTCCTCCTACAATATTGATTTTTTCGGGCGGCCGAGGATGTCCGCCCCTACAGCGGGGTGTTCGGGCGACGCGTCGGCCATCCTTACGTTCTATAGATGCAGTATAGCAAACTTTGGTTTTACTTACTACATAATTTTTCTACAAATCGCCCCTACGGCATGTTGAATCTGAGTCTTGCGCCTTCGTTCATCATGCGCGTGAGGATTGCCGAGACTTCGCTGCGCTTTATGTTCGCTTCCGGGTTGCACTTGTGCGTTGCGACGTCCACGCCCTGCAGTATGCCCGCGCGGTACAGCTTGTATATCGCTGCCGATTGCGGATGCGCCATAGGCACGTCGGGTATCGCCCCGTCCGCTATATTGTTGATTGCCGCCAGCGCTTCGTCAGGCAGGGCGTTTGCGAATATCTCCATGTACCCCGCCCTCGTCGCGGGGGCGCCCCACTCGTAGTCCTTGTCGATAATCCCGTTGTCCTTCGCGTAGTCTGCAAAGCTGTCCCACCAGTTGGGGACCCCGTTCGTCAGCGTGACTGCGCCTGTCGTGTAGAGCTCGTGCATGCAGGCGGCGAGTTTCACCGCTTCGGCGTAGGTCAGGTTGTTTTCAGGTTTGAACAGGGTTTCCGTTATCCCGTTTATAAGGCCGGATTCCCAGGCTGTCTTAACGTCGTCGTAGAACCAGTCGGTAGGCAGCACGTCCGTGAACGGGAATGGCTTCGGCTCTCCGCCATCCGGGTCGTCTTCTGCTTTTACTGTCAGCGTGAATGTCAGCGTGGCGGCGGGGTCGGCGCCGTTCTCAGCTTTGATTATGACGCGGTAGGTTCCCGGCTCAATCCCCGCTGCTATGTCGAGCTCCTTAGATGAGCTGTTCCAAGTTATATCGGGGGAGTCGCTTTGCGCAGTCACAACGGGCTCGGGAGTTCCGCCGACCGCGTAGGCATCCGTCGAGCACGCCTCGTAACCTTCAACCAGAGTCATTGACGTCGGTCCTGTGATCGTCGGCGCGACGCTCTCGCCGGGGATGACCGTTACGCCCTCCACTTTGAGGAAGCCCCCTGAGTCTTCTGCGCTGTGCTTATATGCCACGCCGAAGTCGCCGGTCACGGGGTGTATCGCCCACCACGCAGTCGCTCCGGCGCTGACGAAGAGTTCGGTTGCAGACCCTTCGTCATATGTCTCGATATGCGGTGACTTCCATCCACATACGACTCCGGGGGCGCTAATCGCGGGTGCGGGGGCGCCGTCGGCACGAAAGAAAACCGAGTCAACATCTGTACCGTCGATAGACGTGATGCGCCCAAACACAAAGCCTCCGCTTATAATGACGCTCGTGCCGGCGCCGTTAAGGTCAACAGCCCTGTGGCCGTAGCTGCGAACCGTTCCGTCGGATATGTTGAGTTTTGCGCTACTCTCTATGCAGATGGCGGGACTAAATGAACTCACTACGCCGCCGGAGACGTTGACGATGGTGGAGTCACCGTAGGCAAGAACAGCGCACCCGTACGAAGAACTCCCCACCGTGCCATTTGAGATGTTGACTATGGAGGAATCATGGACGAAAATAGCGGAGCTATCGGCCTTGTTGCAGCTCACCGTGCCGCCGCTCACTTCGACGGTGGAGTCTGCGCCTGCTTCAATAGCGGAGCTTTCAACGTTACTGCAGCTCACCTCGCCGCCGCTCACTTCGACTGTGGTCTCAAAAATAGCGTAAATAGCGGTGCTTGCAACGCCACTGCAGCTCACCGTGCCTCCACTCACCTTGACTGTGGACGTACTAGCGTAAATAACGGAGTTTTCGGCTTCGTCGCTGTGCACTATGCCGCCGCTCACGTTCACTGTGGACTCTCCACTAACGTAAATGGCGGAGCCACTTACGCCACTGCAGCTCACCTCGCCGCCGGAGACATTGACGGTTGATGAGTATGCGTAGATTGCGACGCCTAACGCACAACTCACTTCGCCGCCTGTAATGTTGATGGTGCTGGAGGCGTCGGCGCTAACTGCATATCCTCCTACATCTATGGAGCAAGCCACGCTACCGCCGCTTACGTTTAGCGTGCTGCCTTCGCCAGTCATGGCGATTGTGTATATACCGCCCTCTACCGTGCCGCCGCTCACCGTGAGCGTGTTCGCGCCGCTGCTCTGGATGGCGCTACCCTTTTTGGTGCTTATAATGGAGCCGCCCGTCGCGACTTCGAACTCGCCGGCGCCTGAGATGTCGATGAGCGTCGCGTTGTCGGCGAAGCCGGAGCCATCCACATACGTCGCTTTCCAAAGTACCTTCACCCCGGCGGGGATGTTCAGCGTCAGCGTCGACGCAGCGTTCGTCTTGCTGCCGGTGACTGTGATGACGTCGCCGGGAGATGCGGCGGTCAGGATATTGTTGACCCCCTTTTGCGTTGTGTTGTCGCTGTGGCTATTTGCAAGCTCCATGGACACGGCTTTCGACCCCGACGCCCCGGCTGTCAGCGGCAATCCCGCCGTCAGCGCGATCGCCATCGCA
>Ga0082212_10008604_pt1 | contig 13296 bp, 10 predicted proteins | sample TergutNt197P3_FD_71548 | JGI IMG/M metagenome (GOLD analysis project Ga0082212, IMG submission 71548) | Neocapritermes taracua P3 segment gut microbial communities from Petit-Saut dam, French Guiana - Nt197 P3 | ecosystem: Host-associated > Arthropoda: Insects > Digestive system > Gut ... | reverse complement strand
CTCCGCTGCGCTGCGTTCAAACAGTCGAATTTTGCCGCGCCGTCGCTAAGAATCGCATCAATCCTTCCGCAAAGTCGCTGCTTATAAATGTTCGCCCGCTCTGTGTGGCCTCCATACGCAAGCTCAATAGGTTTATCCCATATATTGCTACAACAATTAATTGGTGCGCCCTTGTATCGTTATCTCCTTGATTATCTCCTTGCATCTATGCCATAATGTATCTGCAAATCAAATCGGAAAGGATGTCCCCGCATATGATAAACCTTACAAAAGCTTTCTGCCTGCCTTTTGTTATGGCGCTCCTGATCGCAGCATTCTTTACAGGCTGTACAGGCTGTACAGACGGATCTGACACATTGGGATCACCCTTTCAGGATATGCTTCCTGTGTCGTCAACCGATGATCAGACCGGCAAACCGCCTCATAGATGCGGAGGCGGCACCATTACTGACGGTGCCAACTTCCGCTCTCTTGCCGTAAACAAAAGCGGCGCCACAGAAGAGATTACCCTTACGTTCGATTACCCCCCGTCTGATGATTATTTATCCGTCGATTATGTTTCTGATCGCCACACAGTTCCCTCCTATAGCGCCAACTACACAGAAAATCCAGGAGCGCTTATTATGACTATCGGCGGTGTCAGACGCTTTGACGCGGCCAAGTCATTTCCGGATGTGGTCACTCAAAGCGACTATGTTTCTGACGTTTACCCGAGACCTCTTTATGATGATTCCGCCGTGTCCTTCCTGATTGTTTTTTCGAAAAGTGTCTATTGTGATTTTAAAGCATACGAATCCTCCGGCAGACTCGTCATAACCGTCACAGAAAGCAGCGAGCAGAACACAGATACCGTTTATTCCCTCAGAACCCCGTCCGTGCTGTGGAAAAGCGAGCTGAATGTGTATTCGCACTTCGCCTTCGACCTGACTTTGGGAAACGGCCACCGGATTGCAAACGCAGGTAATCATAGAGTGATGAAAGACAGAGAAGGAAGCTGGATTATTGAGATAGGCTGTTATTCAACGCGTGCAGAGGCGGAATCCGACCTTGGAACTGTTAAGAGAATCTTCTACACTGATCAAGAATGCCCGTTTTTTATCGAAGAACGAAAGGCGCAGGAATTGCCAAAAAAACTCTAATACATTACTGCAACCCACTGTAAATAACAACCCAACAGATGAGATAAGATAAACAAGATGGCAAAAACACACACTCTCAAAACCTCATATCTGGTGCGCCGCTTCGCGCCCTACTTCCGCAAATACTGGCCGGTTCTGACGCTGGATCTGTTCTGCGCGTCCTTAACTACCCTGTGCGAACTGGCGCTGCCACTGATTGTCCGCCACATAACCGACAAAGGCATGAACGACCCGGCGGCCCTCACCGTCTCCGTCATCCTGACCTTAGGCGGGCTGTACATGGTGCTGCGTATCATCGACGTAGCGGCCAATTATTTCATGGCCAATGTGGGCCACGTCATGGGGGCGCGCATCGAAACCGACATGCGCCGGGATCTGTTCGCCCATCTGCACAAGCTATCCTATTCCTACCACAGCAACACCAAAGTCGGCCAGCTCATGGCGCGCATCACCAGCGACCTCTTCGATATCACAGAATTCGCCCATCACTGCCCGGAAGAATACTTTATCGCTGCCATCAAAATCACTGTCTCTTTCACCATCCTCAGCCGCATCAACCTGTGGCTCACCCTCATCATCTTCATCCTCGTCCCCCTTATGATCCTGGTCTCATCGCGCAATATCAGGCGCATGAGGGACGCTTTCAAGGAGTCCCGCAACCAAATCGGCGAAATCAATTCCCAGGTTGAAGACAGCCTGTTAGGCGTTCGCGTGGTCAAGGCCTTCACCAACGAAACTATCGAGGAGGAAAAATTCGCCGAAAACAACGCCGGCTTTCTGCGCATCAAGAAAAAAGCCTACCGCTACATGGCCCTGTTCCAAAGCACAACGCGCCTGTTCGACGGCATTATGTACATCGCGGTCGTTGTGGCCGGATCCCTCTTCATGATCCATGGCGCCCTCACCCCGCCTGATCTGGTCGCTTTCCTGCTCTATATCACCATGCTGCTGACGTCGATCCGCCGCATCGTCGAGTTCGCGGAACAATTTCAGCGGGGGATGACCGGGCTTGAGCGGTTTCTGGAAATCCTGGATGAGGACGTGGAAATCCAGGACAAAGAAGACGCCATCGTTCTGGGCCCTCTGTCCGGAAACATCCGTTTCGACAAAGTCAGCTTCCGCTATGCCGACGACGACAGCGCCGTCCTCTCCAACATCGACCTCCACGTCCAAGCCGGCGAAAACATAGCCCTGGTCGGCCCTTCCGGCGGCGGCAAAACCACGCTGTGCCATCTGATCCCGCGGTTCTACGACGTCACATCCGGGCGCATTCTTGTGGACGGCCACGACATCAAAGACGTCACCCTGTACTCCCTGCGCTCCCAGATCGGTGTCGTTCAGCAAGACGTCTATCTGTTCTCCGGCTCGGTCTACAATAACATCGAATACGGCCGGCCAGGCGCAAACGAAGCGGAAGTCATTGAGGCGGCCAAAAAAGCAGGGGCCCATGATTTTATCACCCAGCTGCCCGACGGCTACCACAGCCATGTGGGCGAACGGGGCGTCAAACTCTCCGGCGGACAGAAACAGCGCCTCAGCATCGCCCGGATCTTTTTGAAAAACCCGCCCATCCTCATCCTCGACGAAGCCACCTCCGCCCTCGACAACGAAAGCGAATGGCTTGTCCAGCAGTCTTTGGAAGCCCTGACGAAAGGGCGGACGACTTTTACCATCGCCCACCGTCTGAGTACTATCCGCAGCGCCAAGGTGATCCTGGTGCTGACCGATGAAGGCATCATCGAACAGGGCGCCCATGAAGAACTTTTGGCCCGGGAGGGGGTCTACGCTCGGCTGTATACGTTGTATAATGCGGCTCAGGATTCGTCAAAAGCGTAAGCCAAGAGCGCGAGTCAAGAGCGCTGTTCCCCATCACTCACTTCTTTTTCCATCATCACCACAGCCTGAGCGCTGATCCCTTCCCCCCGGCCTTCCGGCCCCAAACCCTCCGTCGTTGTCGCCTTGACAGAAATCTGGTCTGCCGCCAGTCCCAAACATACCGCAAGATTGCGGCGCATGGACTCAATATATGGTGATAACCGCGGTTTTTGCGCACAAATCACCGTATCAATATGACTGACAGCATATCCATGATCCCTGACCATAGCCGCCACCTCTCTCAGCAAGATGATGCTCGAAATATCTTGATACCTCCCGTCACTGTCCGGAAAGATCTTGCCAATATCCCCCAAAGCCAGCGCCCCCAGCAACGCATCTATCAGGCTATGAATCAGCACATCCGCATCAGAATGGCCCAGCAGTCCCCGTTCACAGGGAATAGTGACCCCTCCCAAAACCAACAGACGTCCCTCCACAAGAACATGCATATCATATCCCAGGCCGCAGCGCATACGGGGCTGCAGCGAATGTGCTTCCTCAACTGCCACACCTTTTTCAGCTGCCACTCCAGATACTTCTGATTGCCTTACCTCCAAATCCCGGGCCGCCAACACACTCCTGGCATACTCCACATCCTCCGGCGTGGTAATCTTAATATTATCATAAGACCCCTGAAACACCACCACATCATGTCCCTGCCACTCCACCAAGGCAGCCTCATCCGTCCCCTCAAAACCTTGAGCCTTCGCCTCGGCATGAACAGCACGAAGCAAAGCCCCCTTAAACATCTGGGGCGTTTGCGCCAGCCACAACTCCTCCCGGCACAGTGTCTGCAGCACCCTGCCGTTTCCATCAACTCTTTTCACGGTATCCTTGACCGGAACCGCCATCATCCACGCTTCCGGCATCTTTGGCATCTCCAATATTTCCAACGGATTACTCTGGCTCTCCCCCAGACTCTCCCCTTGGCTCCCCCCCAGACCCCGCCGGACAAAAGCCTCCAAGTCATCAGCCTTAAGCAAGGGCCGCGCCCCATCATGGACGAGCACATACTCCACATGCTCATCCACCAAGGTTAACGCGTTAGCCACCGACTGCTGGCGCGACTCCCCGCCAGCCACCACACTCACATGAGACACATCCCGCAACACTTCTTGCGCACGCAGCAGATCCCGGCGCCCTATAGCCACAATCACCGGGACACACTCTCCTAAAACAGACCGAAACACCTCAACCGTCCGCATCAACACAGGCCGCCCCGCCAAGTCGAGAAATACCTTATCAATGCCCCTCATGCGGTGACTGCGCCCGGCAGCGGGAATAATAACCGCTATTTTAGCCATAACCCCGATAAACCCATCTTTCTCTGTGTTTTTCTCATTCATATGGGAAAACAAGAAAATCCAATACTGACCACTGATCACTGACCACTGACCGCTGACCGCTTGCGGGCGTAGCCCGCTTTAGAAATTCGCCCCAGCCTCATGTACGTAATACCTTGCCGCATCCTGATCCTCCAAATCATCTTTTGGCTTGACAAAAATCATCCGGCCCGCCGACGTCTGCAGCACTGTTGTCACTGTCACAGAAGCCTCCTGCCCGATCAAATGACGGCCCCCATCCACCACCACCATAGTTCCGTCCTCAAGATAGGCCACACCCTGCCCAGCTTCCTTTCCTTCCTTCAGCACCTGGACAATCATAGTCTCCCCTGGCAGAACCACCGGTTTGACCATATTAGCCAATTCATTAATATTCAGCACCTTCACTCCATGAAGCTCCGCAATCTTGTTCAGATTGTAGTCATTCGTCAGAATCGGCATCTTCATACTCTGGGCCAGGCGAACCAGCTTGCTGTCCACTTCCGTGACATCGTCAAAATCCCGGTTGCTGATCTCCATCTCAAACTCTTCCTTCTTCGAAATATGGTTGAGAATATCCAGCCCCCGGCGGCCGCGGTTGCGCTTAAGCATATCTGAAGAATCCGCGATTCTCTGCAATTCATCCAGCACAAATTCCGGTACCAGCAGCGTTCCATCCAGGAACCCCGTATCGAGAATATCCGCAATACGCCCATCAATGATCACACTCGTATCGAGAATTTTGTACAATTTGTTCGGCGCAGAAACCAACTCAGCCTCAGCCTTTTTATCAGCCTTAGCCTTTTCCTGCCTCTCCGTCTTCTCTTGATGCTTGTCTTTGCGGCGACTCATCATACCTTGAATATCTTCCCGCCGTTTAGCGCCGACCACCAGCCCAAGATACCCGCCGAGATACCCCAGCAGAATACTCACCACCACAGAAATGATGGGACCTGCCACCGGAATACTCATGTAAGCGCTGTTAAAGAGCGTCGCCAGCAAAACCCCCAGAAAAAGTCCAATCGTCCCACTTATAATTTCGACCAGAGACATTTTGACCAAACTTCCCTCAATCCATTTGACCGTCGCCCCGGCAAAACGCATAATAGCCGGCGCCACCAGGTACCCCAGAACCCCAAAAACAATAATAAAAAAAGCATAAACCAAAAAGGTGTAGACCCAAGACGCCTCAATAGCAACGCCGACAAGGTCACCCAAGGCCCCAATGGCGCCCGCATTCATAAGAATATAGTTCAATAAAAAGCCTACCCCCGCACTCACCAGTGCAATCAGAATCCGCATTACCTTCTTCAGTGTCCTCGACCCCCTTTACCTGATTAATTGACATCATTATACCATAAACTGGATAATAAGAAATTGGGAAAATAAAGAATTGCGTAACAATTTGTGTCGCATTGTAATTACCATTATATCAGGAACATCCCAACATGGTAAAGGTTATTTTAGGGTAAATCATCTCATAGTTTCTAGATGTTTCTGGTATTTTCGACAAAAACCGATCCCGGCAGCAAATATTTTTCCTAAAACTGACTAAAAAGGTAAATTGACAAGGGCCAAATTTCCTGCCTATAATGGGACTATCAGGATTCAGGAAAGGGTGGTCGCCCATGACCAGTTCCGGAAGTTTTCAAAAAACTGTAGATACTATGCTTATCCGTCATCAAAGCATCCTCGACATTTTAGCCAAGAACCAAGAAGCCTCCGCCCGTGTAACCCGTGCCGTCACCAAAGCTGTCACATCCTGCGGCTGCCTTTCCATTGAGGCTCGTAAGGAACCCATCCCCGAAAACGCTACCATCTCGGATCTCAAAAAACTGCTGAGCTCCCATGTGACAGGGATCCTCTGCCCCAACTGCCTGGAAACCATTGAGGCGGAGCTGGGAAGACAGATGTTCTACCTTGCCGCTCTGGCCAACACCCTGAACCTCTCCCTTGATAACGCCGTCGAACGGGAAGAGGATATGCTCAAAACTTTAACCGTCTTCACTATGCGCTAAACAGAATCTCAATCATCTCTTCAATCGTTTTGACGGGATAAAATGTAAGGTTGGCCCTCCCTGTAAGGGTAACTTGTTTCAGTCGGGCCTCATTGGCTTCCGGAAAGACACATCGGTCAAAACCAAAATCCTGAGCTTCAAGAATACGCTGCTCGATTTGGGCAATGCCGCGCACCTCGCCGGTCAGCCCCAGTTCCCCCACCATGACCATCTTCGGAATCATTTTATCCTTCAGAGCCGACAACAGCGCCCCAGCCACAGCCATATCCACGGCAGGTTCCGAGATCTTCAGACCCCCTGCCACATTGACAAAAACATCTTTAGACGCAAAAGGAAATCCAATTCGTTTATCAAGAACCGCCAACAAAATCAGCACGCGATTATAGTCAAGACCGTTGACTGTGCGCCGGGGCTGGCCATACACTGACGGCGTCACCAGAGCCTGAATTTCCACAAGCAAAGGCCTGGTTCCTTCCATTGTCACTGTGATGGCAGAGCCGATAGCCGGCGCCCCACCTTCCAAAAAGATCTGGGAAAGATCCCTGACTTCCACAAGACCGCTGCCGCGCATCTCAAAGACCCCGATCTCATTGCTCGGCCCAAAGCGGTTTTTGATGGCGCGCAAGAGCCGGTAAATATGATACTGATCCCCGTCAAAATAAAGGACTGTGTCCACCATATGCTCCAGCACCCGGGGACCGGCAATCGTCCCGTCCTTCGTCACATGCCCCACCATAAAAACCGCAATACCGTGATCCTTCGCCAGCCGCATGAGAAAAGAGGCGCTTTCCCTCACTTGGCTTACACTGCCCGGCGCCGACTGCAGGTCATCCAGCATCATGGTTTGGATCGAATCAATAATGAGGACATTAAAGCCGCCGCTCAGAACCTCTTCGCCCACAATGTCCACAGACACCTCCGCCATAACATGGATCATCCCCCGGGCATCGTTTCGTGGTTCGTGATCCGACTCCGGATCAAGGCCCAGCCTGTGTGCTCTAAGCTTAATCTGGCGCAGGGATTCCTCCCCGGAGATATACAGCACTTTAGCGCTCCGCCCCATAGAGTGCGCCATCTGCAGCATAAAAGTGGATTTTCCAATACCCGGCTCTCCGCTCAAAAGCACCAAGGATCCCGGAACCACCCCCCCTCCTAAGACCCGATTCAGTTCAGCACTGCCTGAATCCCAGCGATCCTGACTCGACACCTCAATGTCCGCCAGAAGAATCGGGCGTTGGGCGCTAACACGTGACAGGGGATCAGCGACGGAACTCTTTTTCGTGACACGCTCCTCCACAAAAGAGTTCCATATCCCGCATCCCGGACATTTTCCCATCCATTTGGCGTGTTCATACCCACATTCGCGGCAAAAGAAAGTGGTCTTCCCTTTATCTTTACTCATGACTCTGGTTTATCTTTGTCAGACTTGTCCTTCTCAGATCTGCTCTTTGCCGGTTTTCCTTGCTCAGCCTCATCCCTCTCGGATCTGCTCTTTGCCGGTTTGCCTTGCTCAGGCTCACCCTTCTCGGATCTGCTCTTTGCCGGTTTGCCTTGCTCAGGCTCACCCTTCTCGGATCTGCTCTTTGCCGGTTTGCCTTGCTCAGGCTCATCCCTCTCGGATCTGCTCTTTGCCGGTTTGCCTTGCTCAGGCTCATCCCTCTCGGATTTACCCCTTATTGGCTTGCCCTTCTCAGACCTGCCCCTTGTCGGTCTTTCCTTAACAGAACCCTCTTTCTCGCCGGCCTGCTTTGTCTTGTCGGTCGGCTTTGTCTCGTCGGCCTGCTTTGTCTTGTCGGTCGGCTTTGTCTGGCCGGTCGGCTTTGTCTGACCGGTCGGCTTTGTCTGACCGGTCGGCTTTGTCTGACCGGTCGGCTTTGTCTGGCCGGTCGGCTTTGTCTCGTCGACCGGCTTTGTCTCGTTGGCCGGCTGCGCCTGATCGGGCGGTTTCGCCTGATACATCGGTTTTGCCCGGTTAGCCGGTACAGGCTTGCCTATCTTTGACGCTTGCAGAGCCGTCTCCGGTTTCACTTTGGCAAAATCCAGAGCGGTATCTTTGACCGAAATTTTAACCCGATCTCCCAGGGCAAACTCTTCCGACAGAATCTTTTCAGAAAGCGCATCTTCCACCAAACGCTGAATCGCCCGGCGCAAGGGCCTGGCTCCATAATTCTTATCTTCGCCCTCCCGGGCCACAAATTCGTAAACATCCCGCCCCAAAGTCACGGAGAGCCCCTGCTCTTCAATTCTTTTGATCACATCTTGCAGCAAAATTTCCGTAATCATCACCATATCATCACTGTTCAGAGCCCGGAACACCACAAGATCGTCGACGCGGTTCAAAAACTCCGGCCGGAAGGTCTTCTTCAGCTCATCCATGACCCGGGCACTCATACTCTTATACTCACTTTGCTCATTACGTATGGCCGCAAATCCCATAGCCTCTTTGTTCAGGAAAGTCGCCCCCACATTGGAGGTCATAATCACCACCGCATTGCGAAAGTCCACCACACGCCCCTTGGAATCCGTGAGTCGTCCGTCCTCCAAAACCTGCAGAAGAATGTTAAAAGCATCAGGATGGGCTTTCTCAATCTCGTCAAAAAGCACCACACTGTAAGGCCGGCGGCGCACCAACTCTGTCAGCTGGCCCCCCTCGTCATGACCCACATAACCCGGCGGGGATCCCACCATGCGCGATACCGCATGTTTCTCCATGTATTCAGACATATCCACACGAATCAGAGCATTCTCATTCTCAAACAAAACCTCAGCCAAGGTGCGGGCCAGCTGGGTTTTCCCCACCCCTGTAGGCCCAAGAAAAATAAAGGAGCCGATGGGACGCTTAGGATCTTTGAGCCCGGCCCGGGCACGGCGAATGGAGAGAGAAACCGCCTTAACAGCCTCGTCTTGCCCCACCACTCTCTCGCGCAGGCGCGATTCCAGACGAAGAAGTTTTGCGCCCTCTTCTTCCGCCAGTTTGGCCACCGGAATCCCTGTCCAGCCGGCCACAACCTGAGCCACATTGTCCACCTCAACCACCAGGCTTTCTTTTTCCCGAGAAGATTCCCATTCCTGGCGTACATGGTTCAGCTGCCGGCGGACTGCCTGTTCTTTGTCCCGCGCCTGGGCTGCTTTCTCAAATTCTTGCCGGCGCACCGCTTCTTCCTTTTCCTGCTTCAGAACATCCGCTTCTTCTTCCAAGAGCTTGAGCTCCGAGGGGACAGTAAAACTTTGGATACGCACTTTTGAGGCCGCTTCATCCACAAGATCAATAGCCTTGTCAGGCAGGAAACGATCGGAAATATAACGGCTGGCCAGCCGTACGGCAGCCTCAATGGCCGCATCTGTAATCTTTACTCTATGATGGGCTTCATAGCGATCCCTCAGCCCATGTAAGATGGCGATCCCTTCCTCAATAGTCGGTTCGCCCACCAAAATGGGCTGAAATCTCCGCTCCAAGGCCGGATCCCGTTCAATATGTTTGCGATATTCATCCAACGTTGTGGCGCCAATGCATTGAAGTTCCCCACGGGAAAGAGCCGGCTTCAAAATATTCGCGGCATCAATAGCCCCTTCGGCCGATCCCGCGCCAATCAGCGTATGCAGCTCATCTATAAAAACGATGACATTTCCCGCCATCCGGATTTCTTCCATGATTTTTTTCATGCGTTCTTCAAATTCGCCCCGATACTTGGTTCCCGCCACAATCGTGGAAAGATCCAGCGTCACCACACGCTTTTCCCCAAGAATCTCCGGCACCTGCCCGTCAATAATCCTTTGGGCCAAGCCTTCAGCAATGGCCGTTTTGCCCACGCCGGGTTCGCCAATCAGCACAGGGTTGTTCTTCGACCGGCGGCAGAGAATCTGGATCACACGTTGAATTTCCGTTTCTCTCCCCACTACAGGATCCAGCTTCCCTTCACTGGACATAAGATTCAGATCCCGGCCAAATTCATTCAAAAGGGGCGTCCCTTGGGCAGACTTGAATCCCGCTCCCCCCGACCCCGGCGGCGACACATTTTCCGCTTCGCCCCCCAGCACATTCACAATCTGCTCCCACACCTTCTCGGGGCTGACCCTGAGTTCCAACAGAACTCTGGCCGCAATACCCTCTCCCTCAATCACAAGACCCAAAAGCAAATGTTCCGTGCCCACATAGTTGATCCCTTGGCGCTGAGCTTCTTCATGAGCAATCTGCAGCACACGCTTCACCCGGGGAGATAGGGCCACTTCGGCGGTATTCGGTTCCCCCATTCCTGTCAACTGCACAATTTTGGCACTCGTCTTCTCAGCGTCCACTCCCAGATCGCTCAGCACCTGGGCGGCAACCCCTTCCCCTTCTTCAATCAAGGCCAGCAGCAGATGTTCCGTGCCGATAACCTGATGTCCCATCTGTCTGGCCACAGTTTCCGCAAGCATCAAGGCTCTTTCCGCCCGTTGAGTGTATTTTTCCGGCATAGTATCATGTTCTCCTTTGTCCATGTTCTTTTTTAGGCTTCGGCTTCATCTTGCTCCGTCTTAACCGCCGCCAAAAGTACGGCGCAAATACGCAGCACGAGCCACCTCCAAGGCCGTTTTCTCTAATTCTGTCTCCCCAATCTTCTCCTCCGCAATCTTCATTTCAGCTTCCCTCCCGATCTCATCTTCTTTAGCCATCCGATCCTGCAAAGTTCCGGGCAGGCAGTTCACCAAGGTTTCCAGATAGCTGACATCACTCTTAGGCAGGATATCCATATCCATACCCAATCGATCCAGGGAAAGGGTCTTGAAAGCTTCATCCGCTGACAAGAGGCGGGCGTTCTTTAACGTGCCCCGGGCGCGCCAGACTTGGTCTTCCAAGATGAGACGGCCTTCCTGAGCCAAGTGGCTGCGTGCCTGTATCTCTTTTTCAACAACTTTCTGCGTCATCGCGTCCAAGTGTCCCATGGTATCCTCCTCTGATTTTCCCAGGGTAATTTGGTTAGAAATCTGGTAGAGGTTCCCGTAAAACTGAGATTTTTCTCCATAGAGTCCCCGCACAGCCACACCCATCTGAGCCAGAGCCCCTATAACCTCGCGGACTTGCCCCAAAATGCCGAGTCCCGGCAGGTGCAGCATGACAGATAAACGCAATCCTGTCCCTACATTGGTGGGGCAGGCCGTTAAGTAGCCGAATTTCTTGTGAAAAGCCAACGGCGCCTTGTCTTCAATCTGATCATCAATATCTGAAGCTAAACGCCAGGCGTCCAGATAGTCCCCCGCCCCTTCCAGAATCTGGATACGGATATGATCCTCTTCATTGACCATGATGGCCACCCGATGATCCCGGGACAAAAACAGCGTCCGCGGTCTGTCGCCTTCAGCAAATTCCGGACTCATCAGATGTTTCTCCACCAAGATCCTCTTCTCATTATCCGTGAGCGCCTCCATAGATAAAGCGTGCAAAGAGTTCTGAGAGATGTGGACCTGAGCAAGGATTTGGGATATTATTTTTTCCAATTCACAGCTCTTCTCTGAGGGCAAAGCGTGGGGAAACGGCCAGCCGGCAAGATTGCGGGCCAAACGCACCCGAGTACTGACCACTATTGTAGGCTCCCAAGACTCAGAGCGCATCCAAAGGCTTGGCTCACTCAAAAGCTGCTGCACTTTACTGGGCATCGGGATTCGCTCCCCGGCCCGGGACTCATTCGTCATCTGCACTCTCCCCTTTCGGCTGCGTTTCCAAGTCACGAATGCGGTCGCGCAGCACAGCCGCTTCTTCAAATGCCTCTTTCTCAATACACTTTTTGAGCTTGTCTTTCAACTGTTCCAAATTGGCGGCTTCCCGCAGAGCCGATTCAAAGCGTTTAGGAATCTTTCCCTCGTGCCGGCCTTGCCCATGAATGCGCCGCAGCAGGGTCTCCATCTGAACGGCAAAATGGTCGTAACACTCGCCACAGCCCACTTTGCCCGCATTCTGTATGCGCGTCGCTGAGGTGCGGCATGCGGGACAACCTTCTTCCTTCGTGGTTTGAACGCCGATTTCCTGCATGGCATTGGCGGCCGAAGCTCCCAGAAAGGTCTGCAGCAAACCCGCCATCAAGGAATGGCCTAAAGCGGCGCCGCTGGGCTGCAGCTCCTGGGCACATTTCTGGCACAGATGGGTTTCGGAAAACGTGCCGTTGATATTATGCTGAACATGTACACTGGCCTGTCGGATATGGCATTTTTGACAAAGCATAAAATCACTCCTCATCCATTTTAATGTTGATTAATGTTGGGGACCTGTAAGCTTAGGCTGATCCAGGTCGGCCCGTGATAGATTGATTAAAATTTCTTTTATCATTTTTGCACGCAGACGGGATGCGTATGTGTCATTGGGAAAATCACTGATGATTTTATCAGCAAAAATACTTTTAAAGAGAACGGTCTCCCGAGGTGATAAAATCGCTTCCTCGCATAAATTCTCCAAAAGGTTGTAAGCGCGGGCCTGGGAGAGTTCTTCCCCCAGCAGTTCCTGCATGAGCCTATGATAGTTGCTTTCCTGGTCAAACCCCAAGCGCACAATCCTCAAATATCCTCCTCCTCCTCGCCGGCTTTCAACCATGTATCCTTTTTCCACTGTAAATCGTGTTGTCAGCACATAATTGATTTGGGACGGCGCGCAAGAGAATCTCTCTGCCAGAAAACCCCTTTGCAGAATCACATACCCCCCTTCGGCTTGACCGAGAATATTTTTAATATAAGCTTCTATCTTATCAGCAAGATTTCCCATGAATCTCACGCCTCTCTACTGACCTTTTTTGACCTTCCGTACTATTGTATCCCGTTTCCATAGTATTTGCAAGTATGACCCTCTCACCCGGGCGTACCAATTAATTGTTGTAGCAGAATATCCCAGAACACGGGGTTGTTCCTTGAAGCCGGCCACACAGAGCGGGCGAACATTTAACGCGCTCGATTCTATGGGATTGTGCGCTTCTAAGC
>Ga0082212_10008603_pt1 | contig 13300 bp, 14 predicted proteins | sample TergutNt197P3_FD_71548 | JGI IMG/M metagenome (GOLD analysis project Ga0082212, IMG submission 71548) | Neocapritermes taracua P3 segment gut microbial communities from Petit-Saut dam, French Guiana - Nt197 P3 | ecosystem: Host-associated > Arthropoda: Insects > Digestive system > Gut ... | reverse complement strand
AGGGCACGAGCCAAGGGAACATTCTGCATGATCGGTATGCCTTCCTCCTTGGCCACCTCCACAATGCGCTGGGCCAGAATGCCTTCGCCCATGCCCGCGATGACGGGCAGCGGCGTTTTCTTCTCGTCATAGATGAGAGCCACCGCCACATGCGTCGGGTTGGTCACAACCACCTGGGCCTTGCGCACGTTGGCGAGCGTATTGGACATGGCCATCTCCTGATGCAGTTGCTTGCGTTTGCCTTTAATCTGGGGGTCGCCTTCCATTTCCTTGTACTCTCGTTTGACCTCGTCTTTGCTCATCTTCAGGCCCTTCGTATACTCATGGCGCTGAAAGAAATAGTCCAGAGCGGCCAGCGCCACAAACACCGGCGCAACTCTGGAGATAAGCGAGACAAAAAGACTCCCCGCCACCGGAGCTATGCCTTCCACGCCGCCGTAAGGTATGCTCAGCAAGAGGCCGATATTGTCCTCAATGGCTATTTTGACCACAATGAACATGACCAACGTCTTGGCGATGATTTTGACCAGCTCCACCATGTTTTTCAGGGCAAAGGTCTTTTTGAACCATTGGGCCGGGTTAAGTTTGTCCAGCTTGGGTAATGCGGCCTTCACGCTGACGAGAACGCCGATTTGCATCAGATTGGCGGCCAGGCCCGCGCAGATGGCCGTTCCCAGAACGATGCCCACAATTTGCAGGCTCAAGAAAAATACCTCGCCGGCAACATTGGGCAGAGCTACGCCAAAAGGCCGATGCATGGCTCGCAGGGGGGCATCAAAGATACCCAGCAGCGTCTCCCAGATGAAAAATCCCGCGCCCAGAAAAATTCCGAACACCGCCAGGAGCACCGCAGTTGCGCCAACGTCCTGGCTTTTGCAGACCTGCCCCTTTTCCCGCGCCTCGCGTAAGCGTTTCGGGGTGGGTTGTTCAGTTTTTTCGCTCATATTTTTACCGCAACACGTTCCACAAGCCTTCCAGATGTCCGCCAAAGGAAAAAAGCTCCTGACCGATCAGGGGCAGCAAGGTCCCCATATAGAGCATGATCATGAGCAGCCCCAGAGCGCTCTTGATGGGCATGGAGAGAAAAAAGACATTCAACTGCGGGGCAATGCGGTTGACAATGCCCAAGCTCACATCGCTGAGCAGGCAGATAAGCATGATAGGGGCGGCGAACACTATGACCATAACCATCAGGCGGGAAAATTGCCCCAGGAGAAAGAACGGGATGCCCTCTCTCGCCCCGGCGGCCAATTCAAAACCCGGCGGGCAAACGCCGTAGCTGGAGAGCACAAGGAGCAGCATTTGTAAAAACGCGCCGCTGCTGAAAAAAATATAGATCGCGATCTGATGCAAAAAACCGCCGAAAAGCGATGTGGACTCTCCGCTTACCGGGTCGGTTGCCTGGGCCATGCCCGCGCCGCGTTGGTTATCCATGATGAAGCCAACGGAAAGCATGCCCCAGAACACCACGCTCGCCGTATAGGCCAGCAGGAACCCAACCAGCAGTTCCTTGCCCACAACACAGAACAGCCAGAGAAAAAGGGCCGCGCCGGATTCCGGCGGTTGCAGTCCGGCAAAGACGGGATACGCGAAGAGAGCCAGCAGCACGGACAAGGAAAAGCGCAGTTGGCGCGGCACGGCTTCGCCGCTCAAAAAGGGAACCAGGAAAAAGAAGACCATCAGGCGGACGCAGCCGATACAAAAAATGAGCGCCCGCCCGGCGAAGATTTCGCTGAACAGTTCCGGCACGGCATCCTACCTGACCATGAGGTAGAAATTGTCCATAATGGTTTGGGAAAAACGGGCGAGTTCCCCGCCCAGCCAGCCTGCCGTAAGCAGAATGGTGAGAATGACGCTGACGAGCTTGACCCCGAAACTCAAGGTCTGTTCCTGCAACTGCGTGACAGCCTGGAAAATGCTCACCAAAAGCCCGGTCAGCGAAGCCACCGCGATGGCGGGCAGAGAGAGCGTGAGCACCAGGTAGCAGAGTTGTATGGCGAGATCCGTGGGCGTGCTCATAGTTTGATCCTTGCAATGGGCTGGGTGGTTATTTCCGGGGTCAGTTCCTGGTAGGAAAGCACCGGCAGGTCATAGAACTCCGGTTCGATCAAACGGCGCACATAGCGGCGGATATCCATGGAGGTGAGCAGCGCCGGGGTCTGTTTGCGCTTCATGGCCGCGTCCGTTTCCTTGTGCAGGGCCGCGAGAAAGGCGGCGCTGGTTTCCGGCGCCAGGGCCAGGTATGCCCCGGAAGAAGTCTGGCGGATGGCTTTGCGAACCGTATCCTCCACATCGGGCTGGAGCAGCACCACCGGGAGTATGTTCAGTCCTCCAGAATACATATAGCTGATCTGGCGCTTGAGCGCGCCGCGCACTTGCTCGGTAAGCAGCACAATATCTTTTTCACGTCCCGCCCAATCCACCAAGGCTTCCAGAATGGCGCTGAGGTTGCGGATGGAAATGCGTTCCCGCACCAGGCGCTGGAAAATTTCGGCGATCTTTTGCACAGGCAGAAGCCTTGTGGCTTCGCGCACCAGATCCGGGGCCATGGCCTCCATGCGGTCCAGGAGGAACTTGGCCTGTTGCAGGCCGATGAATTCCGAGGCGTGACGGGTCAGCATGAGAGAAAGATGGTAGGCCAGAATACGGGAGTGCGTCATACAGCCTATGCCGGCCTGGGCCAGCAGATCGCCCTTGGCTTCTTCCACCCAGATCGAAGGCACATCGGGCAGGAACTGCTCGGTCTCCTTCACTTCCAGCGAAAGTATTTCCAGATTTGCCCGTACCTCCCTGGCCAGCAGCATATTCTTTTCCAGTGCGCCTCTGGCCACGGGCACTTCATGGATGAGCAGGACGTAGGAAAGCGCGAGCAGAGAATCGTTGTTGCGCAAATTGATGCCGGGAAAGGGAACCCCCAGGTCAAAATACAAAGCGCGGCGCAAGGAAAGCAATTCCTCGTTCAAGGCGTCATAGCTCAACGATGCGCCCATCTCCGGGGATATATCCAGTAAAATCGGAACTGTAGGCGCAAAATCTTCGCCCGGTTTGCTGCGGGAAGCCTTGGGGCCGGTCTGGGGGGCCAGGGTACGAGAAAGTTCCTCCCGGCTGTCCTCGCCGGGTTTTTCCCGGTTGATGCGCAAAAGCACATAGCCCACGCCGCAAATGACGGCACCCAGCATAATGAGCTGGGGCTTGGGAAATCCAGGTATGACGGCCATTAAGGCCACCAGCCCTCCGGCCAGGGCCAGGGCCTTGGGCTGGGAGAAAATCTGCACGCCCACCTGGTCGCCCAGACCTCCGGCGCTCTCGCCGCCGGTACGGGTAATCAGGATGCCCGCTGAAATGGAAATGAGCAGGGAAGGAATCTGCGAAACCAGACCATCGCCGATGGTGAGCACGCCAAAACGCACCACGGCCTCTTTGGCGGTCATATCCATCTGGGTAATGCCGATGATGATGCCGCCCACAAGCTCGATGGCAACGATGAAAATACCGGCCACCGCATCGCCCTTGACGAATTTCATGGCGCCGTCCATGGCGCCGTAGAGGCTGCTTTCGTTGGCCACCTTGTCCCGGCGGCGCTTGGCCTCCTCCATGTCTATGGCCCCGGCGCGCAAGTCGGCATCAATGCTCATTTGCTTGCCCGGCATGGCGTCCAGGGTGAAACGCGCCCCCACTTCGGCCACGCGCTCCGCGCCTTTGGAAATGACGATAAACTGCACCACCGTCAGGATCAGAAAGACTACGCAGCCTACAATAAAATTGCCGCCAACCATGAACTCCCCGAAGGTGTCAATGATGGCGCCGGCATCGGCGTTGAGCAGAATGAGGCGGGTGGTGGTGATGTTCAGCCCCACCCGGAAAAGGGTGGTAAAAAGCAGCAGGGTGGGGAAAATGGAAAATTCCAGGGCCGAAGCCACATACATGGCCATCATCAGCACAATGAAAGAGGTGCCGATATTGATGCCGATGAGCAGATCCACCACCGGGGTAGGCATGGGCACGATCATCATGGCAAAGACCAGCACCAGCACAAAAACCATGAGCAGATCCGTGTGCCGGGTGATCCTGTCCAGCATCAGCTTGGGTGAAAACGTCGCCATACGATCCTTTTTTCTCCGAAATTCAGAGGGTTACTTCTCCGTATTGCTCCGCCGCACATATTCAGCCAAGGTTTCCCCGGCCTCCGCGTTTTTGCCCTCCAGTTGCAGCGCCTTGGCGCGCATCAGCCACAGGCGCGGGTCAGGCTCGCCGGTATGCTTCTCCGCCAGAGAGACACACGCTTCCAGTCGCCGCAAGGCTCCGCCTCCGTCGCCCTCGTCCAGATCCAGGGCGGCCAAATGCTTCAGGGCGGACTCGTTGCCTTCATCCAGGGCCAGGATGCCGGTAAAGACAATGCGCGCCTCCACGCTTCGTCCTTGCAAAAAATAAACGTGCCCCAGAATCTCCAGGGTCTCAATGCATTCCCGCTCCAGAACGACCATAGATCACCCGGCCAGAAGCAGACCCTGAAAGGAAGAAAGCAGGGAGGATTGTTCGCTCTCTTCTTCCAGCAGTTTTTTCAGCGCGGCCAAGGCAGGATCGTCGGCATCCTTCAAGGCTTCCCGAGAGCGGCGCAGACTGCCGCGATAACGGTCAGGACTCAAGTTTTCCAGGTTGCGCACCGCCGGGCGCAAAAAGGCGGCAATGAGGGTTTCGCAGTTCTTGGCCGCATAGAGGGTGTGCAAAAGGGCGGATCGCGAAGCGTCTGTTGGCGCCAGGTTCGCCTTGTCCGGCAACGCGGAAGATTCAAAGGGCAAAATATCCTGAATGCCGCGGTTCAGTTCGTATACGCTGTTCTGTATGGTGGTTGCCATAAGCGTTCTCCCGGTTTCACGCGTTCATGGATTCATCCAGCAGGCGGGAAAGGACAGGCACGGCCTGCTCCAGGGCTTGCAGGGAAAAGTTTTTTGCGGTGAAGCGGGTCAAAAAGACCAGGGTAGTATCCTTGTACAGTCCCGCTGACACCGGAAACGGCCGCGCCAACTCGGGGCGGCACAGGGCGAGAGCGCGGCGCGGCGCGTCCCGGTCATGGGGGGGAAAGCCCCTGGCGAGATACAGCAGGATATCCTCTCCAGCCTCTTCAATGAAAAGCGTACCCATGCCTTCTATGTGCAACTGCGCCGGCGTATCCTTCTCCATCGCCAGAGACGGCAGGCCCATGCGTCGTCCAAATTCAGCAATGATATGTTCGCGCGTCATATCAGAATCCCAGTTCCTCTTCTTCACGGCTCACAGCGTCATCCAGGGCGCTTTGCAGAGCGCCCTGCAAACGCTGGCGCGTTTCATGGCTTTCATAAAACAGATCCGGCAGATCCCGCAAAGCGTGCAGCATATCCTGCAGAAAAAGCACTTCGCGTTCCGTGTCCGGCGTACCCGCCTGCTGCACCATGCCCTGAAAATCCCGGCTTCCCACATACTGGTTGTCCCGCGCCGCCAGGACAGCGTCCAGCAATTTTTCCGGCCCCATCCGGCTTGTCACGCCGTGCGCCTTGTCCAGGCGATCCAGGACCGCCGTGAGGCGGGTATGGACTATGCCCAACACGCGCACCGCGGCCAGGTCGCCGGTCAGGGCCTTGAGCCGGGATTTTTCCACCGAAGGCCCCAGGGAAGAAAGCTCATTGCCCAGAACAGTCATCAGAAAATCCAGCCCATGATCCATCTTGTCTTCGCCGAAACGGGCGCGTAAAGCGGTCAGGGCTTCGCGCGGGGAGGCAAATCCCGTTGCCGCGCTCCGGTACGCTCCCCGCAAATCCTTGCCTCTCAGTTCGGCAAAGTCCGGCGCGGCCGTATCCACAGCCAGGCCGGAGGCCACGGCAAAGCGTTGCGTTTCGGCCAGTGCATCCAGAGCCTGACCAACGGTTCCCGCAAGGGGATGTCCGCCGCCCAGGCGCTCTTGCAGTCCGGCCAGAAGGATGAACTGATCCGCCGGGTCCGAGTGTTCTCCGTCAGGGAGCGCCTGTGTAATGGCGCCCATGAGTTCGAACAGGGCCGCGTTGTTTTTGAGCTTAAAAAGTTGTTCCAGGTGATTCAGCGGCCGGCCGAATCTTTCTTCAGCCTCCTGCGCCTGTGCGCGGGCAGCGTCAATAAAGATGTCAGAAGAGCGCTTTTCTTTCTCGCCGGTTTTTTCCTTACGCTCATCCAGGCGTGTTTCCTCGCCTTCCGCCATGCTGAAGGTAAGCTCTTCCGCCGCATCGGCCAAAAGGGACATGGGGCTGCTTTCCTGCGTGACCTTCGCGCCCATGAACTGCCCTTGGGCCGTGGCCTTGTCTTGCCCGGGCCGCGAGATGTCCTGGGTGGTGTTCTGGCTGAATTGCGTGGATTCTATGACCATGAGCGTTGTACCTTTTTGGTGGTTTTTATCGCATCTCCAGTCGCTTGAGCTTCTTGCGCAAGCCCTCGCGGCTGAGGCCCAACCTTTGGGCCGCGTGGGTTTTGTTGCCCTTGCAGTCAGTCAGTGCTCTTCGCACCAGTTCCCGTTCCACCTCCAACAGGCTGGGCAGGGCGGCCCCGGCAAAAACGGACGCCCCATATTCCCGCACCGCGCTTACTTCAAAGGGAGCACCTTTGAAACTGTACGCCGCCATGCGCCGTATGATGTTTTGCAGCAAATCCGGATGGGAATGGAGTTTCCCGGCCAGATTTCCGGTCGACCGGGCCTGGGCTGTGCCGGCGGCTTTCGCCGCACCCGCAAGGAGGAGAGAAGAAGAAGCCGCAAGCCGCCGGGAAAAATCCTCCGGCTGTATCACCGGCCCGGCCGCCAAGAGGATCGCCCGTTCCACTTCATGCTCCAATTCGCGCACATTGCCCGGCCAGGCGTAGCTTCCCAGTAAGCGCAGACTCTCCGGGGCGAAGGCCGGAAAGGTCAGGCCGTAACGGGCGGCGGCGGCGCGCAAAAAATGATCGGCCAGGGGGAGAATATCCTCCCGGCGTTCGCGCAGGGGCGGAATATGTATATGAATGACTTGCAGACGATAAAAAAGGTCCTGGCGGAACTCCCCTTTGCCGCATGCCTCCTCAAGATTCCGATGCGTGGCTGAAATGAGGCGGACATCCACAGGCAGAGGCTTTCTTCCCCCCACTCTGGTGATGCTTTCGCTTTCTATGGCCTTCAGTATCTTGGCCTGGCATTCCAAGGGCATATCGCCTATTTCATCAAGAAACAGGGTGCCTCCCGAGGCGCTTTCAAAATGCCCCATACGTTCATGTACCCCGGAAGCCACACCTTTTTCTATGCCGAAGAGTTCGCTTTCCAGAAGAGAGGCCGGAATGGCCGCGCAGTTCAACTCCACCAGGGGAAACTTGGCCCGTACACCGGCATAATGGATGTATCTGGAAACAAGCCCCTTGCCGGCGCCGGTTTCGCCTGTAATCAGCACGGGCGCTTGCACGGAGGCGATACGAGACGCCTGCTTGAACACAAGACGCATGGCCGGGTTGCTGGTCATGGCCGCGGCCTGCTTGAACCCGCCGTGCAGCCCGGCGCGTAATTCGCTGTTCTCGCGCGTGAGTTTTTCCGCCCGGCTTTCCTGATCGCCCCGCAGGGCGGCAAGTTCGGCTATGAGATCCGTCAATTTCGCTTCGCGTTCTTCCACGGAATCCAGCAATCTCCCCAAGGCGCGCAAAAGCCGGGCGCCATCTTGATCCGGGCCGTCCGGCCACGCGGGCAGGTTCTCCAGCAGGGCGCGGGCCTCAATGCGGCGGCCATCCGTCACCTGGTCGCAAAAGCTCGCGATTTCGCGAAATACTTCAAGGGTACGCGGCATCTCCGTCCTCACGGCCATTCAGGCAATTACCCGCATTTCCAACATATTACGCTCATCCAGCCGGGCATACCGCAAATCCTGAACCATGGAGCGCAGCAAAATCAGCCCCGCGCCGCCGGGTATGCCGTCGGCAAAACGCTGTTGCAGATCCGGCGTTTCCTTGGTCAGAGGGTCAAAGGCCGGTCCCTGGTCGGCCACCCGGATGAACAACGCGGCGTGTTGCGCTTCCAGGGTGATCTCCGTTGGCCCACCCCTATTTTGGTAGGCATGCTTGCAAATATTCACAAACAACTCTTCCAGCACCACCTGGGCCTTGAAGGCCAGCGAGTCCGGCAGGCCCGCCCGGCGGCAGGTTTCTTCCGCCAAGTCCAGAAGTTCAGGCAGTTCGCTCAAAAAAGAGGAAAAAACGCGCCGCATGGCCTTTGCCTCAGCCCAGCGCGGCCAGGGCGTCCTCGATATTCGTCCGCACCTGGGCTATTTTGTCAAAGTGGGTCAGGGAAAAGACCGAGCGCACGTTGTCGTTGAGACCGAAAAAGACCAGCTTCCCCCCTGTCCCTTGAGTCTCCTTATGGGCTACCAGAAAACAGCGCAGCCCCATGCTGGCCACATAGCTCAAGGCCGAGCAGTCCAGGACAAGGCTGGGAGGGCCTTCCCGCAATGATTTCTGGATGGTTTCGGTGAGTTCCGGAGCCTGGGTTGCTTCCAGACGCCCTGCCAGACGAATCAGGGTATATTCTTTTTCGGTGCTGACGCTGATATCCATAAGTACGCCTCGGTCAAAGTTTCAGGGTCATCTTCTGGCAAAGGCCAGCATGGTGATGTCGTCAAAGGGGTCGGCCTCTCCGCGGAAGCGCGTCACATCCTCAAAAATTCCATTGAGGAGGTCTTTGGGGTGTTCGGCGCCGTGCGCCGCAAGATAGGCCTCAAGGCGTTCCTCGCCGTAAAAGTCCCCTGCCACGTTGACGGCTTCGGTAACACCGTCAGTATAGAGCAAACAGAGTTCGCCCGCTTGCAGAATATACTGGAAGCTCTGGTAGTGCGTGTCCGGTATGACGCCAACCATAGGGCCGCTGACTCCCTCCAGGCGTGCGACGGAGCCGCCGCCCGCCAGCAGAGGCGGGGTGTGGCCGCCGTTGGCATAGTCCAGGCGTCCGTTCGCCGGATCATACAAGGCCAGAAAAAGGGTGACGAACATGGTCTGCGGGTTATGCGCTTCCAGAAGGGCGTTGATCCGGCTCAAGGCCGCGCCGGGATCGCTTTCAACAGCCAGGATGTAGCGGGCCAGGGTGACGGTGATGGCCATGAAAAGCGCCGCCGGGACGCCTTTGCCGGAAACATCGCCGATGACAAAGGCATGTCGTCCGTCCGGCAGAGTGAAGAAATAGTACAAATCCCCGCCGACCTCTCTGGCCGGTTCAAGCATGGCCGAAGAAGCGATGCCGAAGATATTGGGCGCGAGTGCAGCGGGCGGGAGTATGCCATGCTGGATTTCCCGCGCCGCGCCCAGCTCTCCCAGTAAACGTTCCTGAACGGCCGAGGTTTCCATGAGGGCGCGGACGTTCACCTGGAGTCTCTCGCTCATTGCCGAGAAAGAACGGGCCAAATCCCCAACTTCGTCCCGTCTGTCCAGAGGCAAATCACTGGCCAGGGCCGCCCCGGTTTGGGGGGAGGAAAAATCCATGTCCGGCAGGGCGATGAGCTTGGGCAGGAGCAGGCGCAAAGGCCGGAAGACGCGCTGGAGCAGAAACAGGGATACAATCAGAGCCACGAGGCCGATGCCCAAACTCACCGCCACGAGCCCACTCAGAAGAGCGCGAGAGGGCGCGCTGATTTCGGCCAGGGGCGCGGCCATGACCGTGAACCACCGGAAAGGGCGGGAGAAACTCACCGCTACCAGATATTCCTCTTCAGTTCCATCTTCGCGCGCTATCCGCAGCACGCTTTCCAGGGCAGCCGAACCGGAATCGCGGGCCTGATGGAGCAGGGGAGCCAGGGAAGCCATTTCAGGCCGGCCTACAGCGCCTCTGACGACCAAGTTGACGCCTGAAGCTTCCAGCAGGACGATGAAACCTCCGGGATACAGGGGAAAGGAATGAAAACGCTCTTCCAATTCGCGCACCAGGCCTCTGACGGCCGCTTCAGCGTCATCCTCCAGCGCCTGGATGGAGAAGGCGCAGACCACCACTCTCCCGTGAGCAGGCAGAAGATGGACCAGCAAGAGGCCAAGGCCGGGCGAGCGATAGATGCCGAAATCGCCGGTCGCGGGCAATCTGGCGATGACTTCGCGCAGGTTGCGCCCCTTGAGGCCGGTCATTTCCGGCCGCAGCCCCAGTCTGGTTTGCGGCCCTTGCTCCAGGGCTGCCGGCAGGAAGGAATCCAGCAGAAATCCGTCTTTTTCGCTTTCCAGAATAAACTTCCGCCGCAGTTCCTCCAGGATAGGGGCAAATTCCCGCGCCGGCGATCCGTCTGTTGCGACAGTCGGGGCCAACAGGAGGGAGAAGTTCCGCGCCCTGCCGCGCAGCCTCTCCTTGGCGTACATGACCCTTTTCAGCTTGGTCTCGTTGAGGTGTACGAAGCCCGTGCTGATGTTTTCCTCCACCACCCGCAGGGTGGCCATGAACTTCTCCCTGTCCGCCCGCAAGGCGCTTTCGCCTACAGTGACATAGGTGATGGCCAGGGCTGGAACGAGCACACAGCCCAAACCTGCCAGAAACAGCAGGGTAAGTTTGGTCGAGAGGGAGAAGCGCAGGGTCGTCATCTAAAAATCCCGGTAAAATTCATCCACCGCGGCCAGAATCTCCATGGGCAGATTCCAGCCTATGCGCGCGGCTGTGCGTAAATTCACGGCCAGGCTGACGGTGCTTTCATGACGCTGGGAAAGCGAACGGGGAGGGCTGCCGCCCAGAATTTTTTCCAAGGCCCCTGCCGCGAAAAACCCCTCACCCTTGCCGCTGGCGTCATTGGTCATGCTCAACAGGGCGCCGCGTTTCACCATGAAGGAACCCTCCTGGGCGAAGGTGGGCAGGCAGGCCTTGATCAGCGGCTCCAGCACATGGGCGGCGGACTTGTCGCTCAGCCCCCGGTTGAAGGTCAGGTATACGGCGTCCGCTCCCTGTTTTACGAAGTCTTCATGGCAGGCGCGCAAGCGGCTTACGGCCAGATCCGCCTCTTCGACGTCAAAGACATCGACGCAGCGCATAAGCTCCACCCCCGCCTCCCCGGCGGCAGCCTCAATATCCTTAAGGGCAATGGAACTCCGCGAGGAGGCCGTATCCTCATAGACTATGCCCAACTTGGAAAAGCCGATAAGATTATGAAAAATCCGCACCTGGTTTTTATATCTGCCCGGTTCGACAACGGCCAACAGGTTGTCGCGGCCGGAATCGTCCGGCGAAGGGATAATCCCCGCTTCCACGGCATTGGACGCCGAAAAGACCAGAACCGGAATTTGCAATGGTTCCAGGCCGATATCCTGGCCGCCCCAGGTGCCCAATGCCAGCACGCAGTCAATATCGCCTCTGTCCAGGCGTTCCAGGAGATCTTTTTTCACCTCCAGCCGCCGATCCGGGTTCCATTCCGGCGAATAGAAGGCATCGGCCATAAAACGGATCGTATCGCCGCCGGCGTTTTCGGCCAGCCACTGCCACATGGGCGCCAGGCTATGGCCGGCATCGGGCAGGGGCACGGCGCCGGCGGCGATGATCCCCAGTTCCGCAAGCCTTTCCGCAAATCCTTGCAGGGCTATCTGGTACTCAAAGGTCGGGCCGCCGACGATCATGGCAATGCGCCAAGGCTTGGACGCGGCCGCGACAGAAACGGGCGGCGCGAAAAAAAGGCCGAGCGTGAGCAGAGCCACGCAACAGGGTTGAAAAACCGTTTTTTTCAGATGCAGCATGTTCACATTCACCGTGTTCCACGCAACTCGGGAGATTTTGCGGACTTCATCCGTTTCTTTTCGGCATACATACGTTCGTCGGCCTGCTTCAATATATCGCTGAAGGTATCTTCTCCCGAACTATACGCCCAGCCCGCGGCGATGGAACAGTGTATGCCGTCGGCAACGGAATTAAGTTCCGCCAGTTTTTCACGCCACTTCGCCAGGAGCGTATCCATGTCGCTTTCTGTGCAGCCTGTGATCACCATGACAAACTCGTCGCCTCCAACGCGAAAGGCGTGGGCGTTCTCGCCGGCAATATGCAGGATGCTTTCCGAAGCCTTTTGCAGAAGCAGATCCCCCGCTTGATGCCCTTTTGTATCGTTGTAAAACTTCAAATCGTTCACATCAAAAAAGACAACGCCGACGCCTGCCGCCCTGCTGCCGAGGTTCGCTGTAAAGTCGCGGAACTTGTTGCTTCCGGGCAATCCCGTCAGTGCGTCAAGCTCAAAACGTTCCAGCAGACGGCGGTAATAGGAGACCAGACCCACGGCCTCTCTCAGCAACGACAGCAGGTCTCCGTTGTTGCCTGATGCTTCTTGCAAAAACTCCTCGGCTGCTCGCATCCACTCCCTTCCTTTGAGAAATCCTTTTGCATCACACAATGGTCAGTATCTCCGAAAGCCTGGTTATTTCAAATATTTCAAATATTTCAGCAGAAACGCCCGCCAGCGTCATGCTCCCTCCTTTGGCTTTTGCGGTTTTTTCTCCCATCAACAGCACACGCAGGCCTGCCGAAGAAATATAGGTCAATCCGGTGAAATTCAGTTCGAGCTTCTTTGCAGCGTCAAATTCCGGCAGCAAAAGCTCCTGCAATTGCGGAGCTGTCGTGGCATCCAGACGACCCGACACGCTGAAGGTTGTCTTGCCTCCTGTGTGTGCTTTGGTGATGTTCACAATGGTTTTCTCCTTCCCACGGCGGGCTGCCGACTTTGTCAGCATCCTCAAGGATGCGCAGCACCCTAAGCGTCTGCCCTTTCAAGGCCGGCCTTGATGAAGAGGTCGCTGCCGCTGACCGAACCGTCGGGATGAATGGTATAGGTTATTCTGGATCTGTCGGCATCGGATTGGTCATGGGGGGCCCGGATGGCCAGTTGCAGTTTGATGCTCCCGTTTTCACCGGGGGCGAGGCTTTTGGTGTAGGTGAGAGCGCCGCCCATGCGATTCAGGCCGAGAGCATACTCCAGCTTGCGCATGACAAAATTGCCGTTCTGTCCCATGCAATTCAGGAGGGTTTTCATTTGAGCCTCGTATCTCGGCCCTTCGCCCACCAGGCTCTTTATGGCGCCGAACAGATCGTTGGCAAACCTGCCCATGGCCTCCGCCTTGGGCCGGCGTTCCTCGGAGTCCGGCTGGATGCCTGTCATGGGATCGGACCAGGCATTGGTCACGGCTCCGGGCCAGGCCAGACCCTGGGCCAGGCTTGCCCGCCTGGTCTCCCCGTTCAGCCCGGTCACGCTGAATTCCACCGGCCCGCCCGAGTAGCGCCGGCTGCCCATGCCGTAGGTTTCCCCCAGCATCCGGCCAAAGAGACCCTCCACGGACTCCCCGCCGACTTTCT
>Ga0082212_10008602_pt1 | contig 13300 bp, 11 predicted proteins | sample TergutNt197P3_FD_71548 | JGI IMG/M metagenome (GOLD analysis project Ga0082212, IMG submission 71548) | Neocapritermes taracua P3 segment gut microbial communities from Petit-Saut dam, French Guiana - Nt197 P3 | ecosystem: Host-associated > Arthropoda: Insects > Digestive system > Gut ... | reverse complement strand
GGCCCTGCTCGATTCCCCTCTGAGGGTACGGGTATTTACTGATAAAAACGAGTATGACACCTATGTTACAACAGCCCTGGGAAGCGCCAGGCCGGGAGCAGTGTATCTTCATTACCGCAATCCTGCCAGCAGGGAACTGGTAATACATAGGGAAAGCGCTGAAGAAGGATCGCTTGTCCCTCACCAGGCTTTTATACAGTTCCTACGGGCCTTTATCCCCGATCCTCCGCCGTGGCTTAGGGAAGGCTTTGCAGCTTATTTTAACACCCTGAAATTTGACAGGGCCAAAGGGACACTAGCATACGAAGAGAACCTCAGCTGGTTAGAAACAGCAAAACGCTCCAGCTTTAACCCGGAAAGTGTATTGCAGTCCGGTGTTTCATTTCCCAACATTCAGGCATTTTCCTGGGCCATGGTTTCCTTTTTTATGACCAATAAAACCAGCGATTATTACCGCTCATTAACGGACTCGTTAATGGTACTATCGCCGGGCGCTTCTGCTGAAGAAAACGCGCGTTTAATGTACAACAGACTGGTTCTTTTTAACCCTATTGCCGAAATGACAAAGGATTACAATACCTATATCGGAGCCAAAAAAACCTTTGTGGAACTTGTCGAGGACGGACAAAGGGCATATGGGGCAAAAAATTATTCCTCCGCAGAAGAATTATTTCATAAGGCTGCAGAACTCAGAAACACCCATTATGCGCCCTACTACTATTTGGGTTTACTGGCTTACGAAGACAAAAAGTACAACAATGCGGAAGAATTTTATAAAACAGCTTTGGGCTATGGCGGCGAAAGGGCCATGATTCAATATGCCCGCGGTGTAAATGCAGCCGCTGCCGGAAAAAAGGCCGAAGCAATAGTTTTTCTGGAAGAAGCAGCAACAGCAGACAGCGCCAGGTACAGGGCCCGTTCCGACGACTTAATCAAAAAACTGCAATAAAAATTGAGGCTGTTCCAAAATCTGACATTTTGGAACAGTCTCAATTACGCTTTTTACAACAGCTTCGTATACAACTGCCGTAATACGAAATTTCTTATTCATTCGGGGCTGTTTATGTAATTCGTTGGCTCTCGTGCAGCAGTACGCTTCCGTGACCTGTTTCGTCCTTGCCTTGGCTTTTCTTCCGTTTTTGCCTGAGGATGGTTTCCACCAGTTCTGCTGTGTCTGGCAGCCGGTTTTTCCCGTTCCAGAAACCGTATATTCTTTACATTAATGCCATGTTCGGCAAAGATCTGACGCACTGCCTGTTCCAGTTCAATCTTGGGAGGATTCATGGGAAGAATAAAACGGCGGGCATCAAAAAAGACTGTTTTATACATTTCCCAGCTGATTTTTTTTAGATCCTGCCAGGGCGTTTTTTCCTCAAGATGCGTTCTTACAAGGGCAGCTAACGGCTGCCCTTTGCCCGGTTGACAGGCGGGTGAAACAAGGTCAGCAAAACCGGCAAGATATGCTTTACGAAAAACGGGATTTTTATCCATTAGGAATGAAGCGTCTTTCTGTAAAAAACCATAAAGGCCGGATTCTTCAAGGCTTTCTATAATAATAGGAGCGGCAGGTGAACGGATTATTTTGGACAGTTCTTCGGTAAGGCGCGAGGGAGAAACCTGGTTAAGAAGGGAGGCCTCTTTTTTTATCTGCCTCTTTAAAAGCCAGGGAATGGAAAAACCTCCTGCGGCGGCATATTTAACAGCCCGTATCATCCTAACCGGATCGTCTTTAAAGATCACATCCCGGGGGATAATAGGCCGTAGTACCCCTTTTTTTATGTCGTTCATGCCATTAACATAATCAACAACCACCTGTTTGCCGGGATCATAAAGCAGTGCATTAAAGGAAAAATCCCTGCGTAATACATCTTCTTCGATAGTTCCGTATGTATTGCTGGTATGACCGTCTTTCAGGGAACGGAATGTAGAGACTTCAAAAATTCTCTCGCCGAAATAAACATGAACAAGCCTGAAACGTTTGCCGATGATCCGGGAATTACGAAAAATCCGCTTGATTTTTGCAGGGGTTGCACCGGTTACAATGTCAAAGTCCTTGGGTTTTTTTCCCTGGATCAAGTCCCGTACAGCGCCCCCAACAATATAGCTTTCAAAACCATTGGCTCGCAGTTTACCGGTAATAAAAACTGCATCATTATCTACATCGGTACAGTTGATCTTGTGTTCGTTACTGGTATAAATAACAGCTTTTTTTACGAGTTTTCCGTCTTGTTCTTTTCCATACCGGGTTAGCACATATTTTCCTAATCATGTAGTGTTTTCCAAAAACCAGGGTTTTGGAAAACATCATGTATTAATTAAAGATGCCGCAGAAGCCAATTAATAAGCGCTTCTGTAACCTCTTCTCTGTTCGTTTCATTAAGCGTTTCATGCCGGGCTTCCGCATAAACAACAAACTCTAAATCCTGCATCCCCCGGCTCTTGTATGCATTAACTAACGCAGCAGGGCTGGTTCCCATATCCCCCACAGGATCCGCACTCCCGCAGAATATATAAACAGGCAGATTTTTGTCAATCCGGGCAATAGCATTTTTTTTATGTATTGCCGCCAATCCTCCAGTCATGTCACGGTAAAAACCCGAAGAGCAATTATTTCCACACAGCGGATCCGCCTCGTAGGCATCTACTTCTTTTTCGTCCCGGGAAAGCCAGTCAGAGTGGGTCCGGTTTGGCTTAAAAGGCTTATTGTAGGAACCCTTGGTAAGGGCAACGGCAATTTTTGAAACACGTCTTGAGCCTATTAGCAGCGCAAGTAAAGCCAGGAACGGCGCACCAAGAGAAATTTCCAATCCTCCCGGCCCTCTGGTACCGGAAAGTATACACCCCTGCAGGGGGAGATCCGGCTCCGGGTTTTCCATCAATGCCTGAACCAAAAAGGATCCCCAGGAATGCCCCAAAACAAAGAATGGCAGCTTTCCATATTTTTCATTTGCAGTATTAACAATATATTTTGCAATGATATGCAAATCCGAGACTACCCGGAAAAAGCCGTTTTTGTCTGCAGTATGGCCCAGAAGACCGCCATTGCCCGCATTATTTACAGAAATATCCGCGGTTTTCCCGTGTCCACGCATATCTGCCGCCCAAACTTCAAAACCTTTAAGACAAAGGGCATGTGCAAGGCGATTATAACGTAAAGAGTGTTCCGCCATGCCATGAACCACCAGGATAATTGCCGCAGGCTTTTCCGCCCCACCCATCCAGCACCGGGCAAAGATCTTTGCACCATCATCGGAGTTTATCCAGCAGCCCGTTTCTACCATGATTTATTATGCTATACCCATTTTGTATGTACAAGCGGCGACCTGCAGACTGCCCATATTGAAACAATAGATTATTCATCCGAAAATGAATTTATGGGAAAAAAACTTGTTTTATTCCTGCTGGCGCTGACCAGCCTGCGGGCATATGCAGAAACGGCAGAAGGGACTTTTCCCAAAGAGAATGAAAACGCTACCACCCCTATCTGGCGGCTTGCCCCGGGGGGGCCGCTTATGGGAGTGCCGGCAATCCAGGCTGGGACAGTAGTGGCGGTTATGGAAGGCGGCGGCTTAAAAGCCTATACAGTGGAAGGAAAATCCCTTTGGGATTATTGGGCCAAATCGACGCGGTTAATACCCTATGTAAGCCGGAACCGCGAAGGAACCTGCTATATCTGCCGCGCCGATGGAACCTTTATTGCGGTAAACCGTGCCGGAAGGGAACTATGGCAGATCAAAACAGGACCTATCACTGCACCTGTAGTTTGCGGCTGGGATGGAAGGATCTTTGTTACTACAGATAAAAAAATCTCCTGCTATACAGCGTCCGGTTATCTTTTATGGAACAAGCAACTGGCTCAAAAAACTGTTTCAGGCCCTTTCCTTGCCAGATCAGGCGGAATTGTAACTGCCCTTAATGGAGGGGAACTCCTGGAAATAAACCCATTTGGAAAAACCATAAGCCGTCAGATCGGAGAAACCCCAGCAGCAATAATCCCGGTTAACAGGGGAACACTGGCACTGCTAAAAAGCGGCGCCCTAAAAATGTATAGCGAAGACTCCCTTGCCCCTGCACGGAATGCAGGAAATATCCGCGGCACTCCCCTTGGCGGAGTTAGCCGGGACAATAATGCAGCGATACTCCTGGCAAACGGATCGGTTGTGCTGGTATCTCTTTCAAACGGAAAACAGCAATGGAGCACTGCAAGCCATATTAAAAACAACGAAATAAAAACCACTGATGATTTTGCCATGCTTTGGGACGAACGGGGTATTTATGTATTCAGCCAGCAGGGTGCTACAGGGCTCAATGTCTCCGGCAGACGTTTGTGGACGCTTAAACTGAACGGCGCTTCGTCTATCCCCGTTCTTGATGATCAGGGCACCCTTTTTTCGGGAGGAAAGGACTGGATACTTTATGCTTATAAAGTAGAAAACCGCATATTAACCAGGAAAGAATCTCTGTACGGCCCCGCACCGGATGGGAACTACGGCCTTATTAACCCGGCTCCTTCCCCGTGGGCGGAAGATTATGACAGATTTTATGAAACCCGGATGAATCAGGAAATGCAGAATTTAAGTTTTTTGATAAAAGAAGGACAAATAGGAGAAAACGAACCACTCTATGCTGCATACCTGCGGGAAATTGCCGGTACTTCTGCAAACCCCCAGGTTTCATTAACCCATCCCCCGGTTCATGTGCGGCACCGTTTGGAAGCGGCCCGGCTCCTGGGTTATTTTGGTTCCCGCGAGACAATACCCTTTCTGACAGAACTGTACCTTAAAGACCCTGACATCCTGGTACGGATTACGGCCGCTGAAGCCATAGGCCGAATCGGGACAGATCCCGAAGGCATAGCCCTGAAAGCTTTTGCCCAAATCATTACTGCCGCCAACCGTGATGAACAAATTCTGAGCGCTACAGCTTCGGCAATTGGTTCACTATGCCGTTTTTCCGGCCCTCCCCTAAGCGACAGCGGTTTACAGCTACTGAGTTTCATTGAGCGGGACTTTATGCCTGCCAGGGCCAGGGCCAGGGCAAAACAGGAAATAGACAGCCTTAGGTAGGAAGTCCTGGAGATTTCCAAATCAGGTAACTTTAAATTTCATCTTGCGGGTTTTATATTATTAGTGTATTTTATAAGGGTATATCCAAAAAAGGAGCGCTTAAATGAAAAATCCTTTTCGTACGGTGTTTTGCGCCGTTTTATTTCTGGCATTTATTTCCACAGGTACAGCTCAGAATGTAAACCGGGATGAACTGGAAAAAAACCAGGCTACTGTAAATTTTATTAACTATGAAGGCCCGCATTCACGGGTCGATACGGCAGAACAAATACGCGCTATAGGTTTTGATCTGGGCCGGGCAATAAGGAACGGCGCCACCCGTGCAGGACTGGGGAACCGGTACTTTGTGATCCACTGTATTGGGGAAGTTGACGGGGAAAAATTCGACGCCGACGTTTTTGGCCTGGGAACCGATGTAGGAGTAGACCACATCAGAAACCTCAGGCTGATAATTCAGGGGTACCTTCAGGGAGCTTACGATTACAGCGCTTCTGATGCCTCGCTCCTTGCCCGTTACATAACGATCTATAATGCGGTCTTCCGCGGAGACTGGAATTTTTATTCTACCCGGTACAAAAACATCGTTGTAGAAAACCTTGAAAGGGAAAAGGCAGGCCTTTCGATCCGTTATGATGAATGGCCAGGTCAAACTTTAATGACCATACCATTGGGAACAGGAGCACCCGGCTCCCTCAGCGCAATAGACACATCCGGCTTAACCGATCCTACGGTAATTGATTCCATGCGTAGCGAAGAAGGAAGAGGCATAGAAGACCGCCAGGGCATGGTTGACCTGAAAGAACGGGAGGCTGAAGAAGCAAACCAGAGTGCAACACTCCAGCGGGAAGCAATAGCCGAAGAAGAAAAAAACATTGTGCGCGACCAGGAAGAAAGTACCCGTACGCAGCAGAGGATTGAACAGCAGCAGCAGCAAACACAGCAGCAGCAGCAGCAGGCCCAGCAGCAGCAGCAACAGGCCCAGCAGCAGCAGCAGCAGGCCCAGCAGGATGCGGCTGCCGGCAGGATTACCGCAGAGGAAGCCCAGCGGCAGCAGCAGCAGGCCCAGCAGCAGCAGCAGCAGGCACAGCAGCAGGCGCAGGAAGCACAGCAGCGCCAGCAGGAACTGGCCGAGGAACAAAGAGCCAATGAACAGCGCCAGCAGGAATTGGCCGAGCGGGAACAGGAACAGGAACAGCGCCGCCAGGAAGCAGAAGCAACCCAGCAGCTGGCAGATCAAAAAACTGAAGAAGCCCAGCAGGAGCGGCAGCAGATAGCCCAGGATCAACAGGAAATGATGGATTCAGACAGCACAGCAGGCGCAGCCATTGCGAGTGCAATTCCGGGGGCACCCCAGGCCAGCGGCCTACTGGCAGCAGGGATATTGCAGACCAACACCTCCCTTGGACGGCTGCTGAGAGTGGACCCGAATAACGGAAATGTCGTTCAAACATCCACCATGACATCGGTAAATACCCGGACAGTTGTCATTTCAGGAAACCGGATATTTGCCATTGCAGGAATAAACCGCGGGAATGCTGCCATAAGGCTTGTAGAGATAAACAATGACTCGCTTGAAATGTTCAAGCAGGGAGACGATGATATTAACCAGGACAGTTTGCTTTGGGCAAACGGCGCAAACCTTTACGCTATCACTGCAGTTGACGGTAAAAATTACCTGGCCCGCTTTGACACCAATCTGGTTAAGCAAGCCCAATCCACTGTGGAAGTTCACTCTTTCGCTTCCTGCATATTCCAGGGGGACCGGGTTCTTACCCAGAAAGCCGACGGTACACCGTTGCTCCTTAACGGTCAGACACTAAGATAAACCAGCAGGCTGTATCCATAATATATCGTTATGGATACAGCTTTTTTTCCAAAGTTGGATTAATGCCTCACGGAGTCCTTTAATGTCAAAAGTAGATTTACACATTCATTCAAAATACAGCGGGGACGGTGAATTACCGGTTAGCCGGATCCTGGAAATGTGTATATCAGCGGGGATGAAACTTGTATCAATAACCGATCACAATTCTGTACGAAGTGTGATCGAAGCCTTACAAGGCAGAGCCGGTAGAAATACAGGGAACGAAGAAGAGGATGAAATTGAAATTATACCCGGCGTTGAGCTGGACTGTATCTACAAAGGGATAAATATACACCTGCTTGGATACGGTATTGACCATACATGTAAAGAATTTTACGAAATAGAAAAAGACATTCTTTTTCAGGAAAAGGAAGCCGGAGAAAAAAGAATTCATTTGTTTCAAAAGACAACCGGTATTCCCCTTAACAGTACAGAAATTCTGAACGTAGCCAATGGGGGTATTGTTACAGGAGAATTAATCGGGGAACATGCTCTGGCAAAAGACAATGCAGAAAATTATGATGTATTAAAAACATATCTTCCGGGCGGGGAAAAAAGCGATATGCCTTTTGTACGGATCTATTGGGATTTCTTTGCCCCGGAAAAACCTGCATATGTACCTGTACACTATATCACATTGCAGGATGCAATAAGTCTTATCCGCAACTCAAACGGGATTGCTGTATTGGCCCATCCCGGACAAACCCTGTCAGGCAACCACAGCCTGCTAAATGACATTATACCGGAAGGAATTGACGGCATTGAAGTGTATTCTTCTTATCATTCCGCAGAAGACGCTTCCTGTTTTCTTTCTACTGCCAGGGAAAACAAGCTGCTTGTAAGCTGCGGAAGCGATTTTCATGGAAAGGCAAAACCTGCTATAAAAATTGGAGATCACGGATCCTTGCTGGATGACAAAGAAATAATGAGTATGTTTCAAATAAAGCGTATGGGAGAAAAAAAATGAACACATCTATTAAAGCCCGCAGAAGTATCAGAAAGTATCAGCCAGACAAGTCTGTTACAAAAGATCAGCTCAGACAGCTTCTGGAAGCCGCTATGCTTTCGCCTTCTGCCTGCAATTCGCGCCCATGGGAATTTATTGCTATAACAAATCGAACAACCATGGATGAAATTGTAAAAGCCCATCCTTATGCACAAATGTGTGAAACTGCTGCGGCTGTTATTGTTGTTGTAGCAATCCCGCAGGAAGGAAGGCCAATGGGTTATTTTCCGCAAGACTGTGCAGCGGCAACACAAAATATTCTTTTGGAAGCAGTCTCTATGGGACTTGGCACATGCTGGTGCGGCGTCTACCCCATAGAAGAACGGATTGCTTCCATACGCACGCTCCTGAATATTAAAGAGCCAAAAATTCCGTTTAATGTTATCGCCATAGGATTACCGGATGAAACACCTGCACAAAGAGGTTTTTTTGACGAGGCAAAAGTTACCTATTTAGATTAATTCACACAGAACCTGATTTACCCGTAAAGATGTTCAAATTCATGAATCAGTTCCAGCGCTTTATCCTTGCAGCTTCTGCAGACAGTGCCGATTTTGGTGGCCTGCTGGAGCTGTTCCCAGCTTTTGGCGCCTTTTTTCCAGACAGCTTCCAGGTCTTTGTCGGTGATTCCCAGGCAATTGCAAATGGTAACTTCTTCTTCCTTAAAAAGTCCTGCCCTGCCTGTTTTAGAAAGGTAATCGTCTATGGCAGCCCTTAGCGCCTTATCCCCCAGCACCGAACAATGTATTTTGTTTTCCGGCAGCCCTCCGAGTTTTTGCACAAGGTCTTCCGGTTTAATATTGTATGCATCTGCAATCTTCATTCCCTTAATCGTCTGCGAAAGCATACTTGTAGAAGCAATGGCGCTTGCACAGCCGTAGGTTTTCCAGCGTACTCCGGTAATAATATCATCCTTAATCTGGAGGAGCATAAGCATCTGATCTCCGCACCTGATATTCCCGATTTCTCCGCTGCCATCAGCAGGAAAATCTTCATCTTCTAAAAGAATATTCCGGGGGTTCATAAAATGATCTTTTACTGTATCTGAATAAAGCCAATTATTTGCACTCATGATGACTCCATTTATTTTAATGTTCCAGTGTACTCATAGAACGAAGCCGGGCTATGATTGGCGGCAGCTTGTTCAGTACATAATCGATATCAGACTCGATTGTCCCTATACCCAAAGAAAAGCGAATTGATCCGTGCGCCAGTTCAGGCCCGGCTCCTATTGCCAGCAATACATGCGACGGCTCAAGGCTTCCCGACGCACAAGCTGAACCTGTAGAAACTTCGATGCCTGCCAAATCCATGGAAAGTAAAATTGCTTCCCCTTCTGCTCCGGGAAATGAAACATTAAGGGTATTGGGAAGCATTGTCTGCAAAGCTGCCGGTGCTTCTGTATCATAACCATTAATTTTTATATTGGGAATTTTTTCCAAAAGACCGTTATGCAGTTTCTTTTTTAAAAGACCCGTGTTTTTTCCATATTCTTCCAGGCCTTGTTTTGCCAGTTCTGCCGCCTTGCCAAGACCAAGTATCCCCAAATTGTTGTAGGTTCCCGCCCTCATGCCGTCTTCCTGATGTCCGCCGTGGATTAAGGGAAAGATCGGAGCCTTATCCTTGATATAAAGGGCACCTGCACCTTTGGGGCCGTAGATTTTATGGGCCGACATAGTAAGGTAATCAACGCCCAGATCCGCTGCATTTACCGGAACTTTTCCTATCGCCTGAACTGCATCAGTATGTACAAAAGCCCCGGCAACTTTAGCCAGAGCTGCAATTTCTTTTATATCCTGGATAGTTCCAATTTCGTTATTTGCCATCATTACCGATACAAAGAGGGTTTCTCCGTTCAATGCTTTTTTATATTCATTCATGTTGATTCTGCCATATTCGTCTACGGGCAGAAAAATTACTGTAAACCCCAGCGATTCCAAATACCTGGCAGAATTAAGGACGCAGGGATGTTCGATTGCACTGGTAATAAAAATTCGCCGGCCTGTATTAAGGGGGGTACCGTGCTTGTCTGACGCCAAAATACGCATGGTGTTAAAAACAGTATTGTTAGATTCCGAGCCGCCTGAATTAAAAACTATTGTTTTTGCCGGAACCCCCAGTAGTTCCCCAGCCAGCTTTCGCGCTTCTTCTACACATGCGCGGGCTGCCCTGCCCGATTCGTGCATACTTGAAGCATTGCCAAATACAGAAAGGCCTTCTGCCATAGCTTTGAGAACTTCTTTGCGGAGCGGAGTTGTTGCGTTGTAATCCAGGTAAATTCTTTCCGGGGTATTCAAGTCTGTATTTCCTGTATTATATTGTACCAATTAATACATTATACTCAAGTCATGAATAATCCGGTAAAAATAACTGAAACAATAAACAGTATGATCCTTTCCCCTTCCGGCTGGCGGGGAATATTCAGCGCCGATGGAATGGAAGAAAGCCCTGAAAAAGAAATAACCTCTGCCTGCAAAACAATCGCTGCTGCTGCTGCTATAGTTTTTTCCGGCTATCTTGCTGCCCGTACAGCAAAAAAACAAAATCCTGCAGACTTGCCGGTCGTGATTATCGGGATGGATACAAGGCCTACCGGAAAAGCTATTGCGGATATCATGATACGGGCTTTACTTGGTTCGGGTACCAGCGTTCAATTTACAGGAATAGCCGCTGCCCCGGAAATAATGGCGTATGCACGCTCCGCCCTGGAAAATACATCCGGCGGCTTTTGCTATATATCTGCAAGCCACAACCCTATAGGCCATAACGGTTTTAAATTCGGACTGTCTGACGGCGGTGTACTTGAAGGGGCCGAAGCGAATACATTAATTGAATCGTTTAAAAAATATATTGCAGAAGACAATGCACAAAACAGGATCACAGCGCTGCTGGAAAAAACAAGTGAAGAGGCTGTCCTGCAGGTCTATGCCGAATCAAAACAAATAAAGGAAAAAGCAATTGAAGCATATTATGCTTTCAATGAGAAAATAATTTACGGAGAAGGATCACAGGCAGACATGGTACACCAGGCAATGTCAGGCGGCCTTAGGGCCTTTCCTTTGGGGATAGTTGCCGATTTTAACGGATCTGCCAGAACACTCAGCATTGACGAAAAATTATTTTCCTCTTTAGGGCTGGGCTTCCACAAGATTAATGCCAATCCGGGAGAAATAGTCCATGAAATTATCCCCGAAGGAGACTCTCTGGAAAGCTGCCGCCGTTTTCTGGAAGAATGCAATACCAGGGATAATTCTGTGGTTTTAGGTTATATGCCGGATTGTGACGGCGACCGGGGAAACCTGGTAATCTGGGACAAAAGTGAAGAAAAAGGGCGAAGCCTGGAAGCGCAGGAAGTATTTGCCCTGGCCTGTGTTGCAGAACTTTCCCACCTGGTATGGACAGGAGAAATTACTTACGATAAGGAAGGAAACTGCCTTACCAAAGCTGCTGTTGCCGTAAACGGCCCTACATCAATGCGTATAGACCGTATTGCCAAAGCATTTGGCGCGGAAGTATTCAGGGCGGAAGTAGGGGAAGCCAATGTAGTAAATCTGGCCAGAAAACTCCGTAATAACGGATATATAGTTCGAATATTAGGCGAAGGTTCAAACGGCGGTAACATTACCCATCCTTCTTCTGTACGGGATCCGCTTGCCACTATTTTTGCCCTGGTTAAACTCCTGGCAATCCGTGAAAGCGCTGAGCATAAAGCGGGCTATTTTGAAATATGGAAAAACAGGGCAAAAAAAGAAGACATTACAACCGGGACAATTCAAAAAAATGGCAGTAAGCCTGACAACAATTTTTCACTGGCAGATATTATCGCATCACTTCCCGCATTCCATACAACAGGTGTTTCTGTACCTGAAGCAAAACTCCAGGTAACAACAAGGGATCATGTGCTGTTAAAAAACCGCTATCAGAAAATATTTGAAAAAGAATGGGACGAAAAAAAAGAAAAGCTGAAAATGCATTTTGGCATAACAGGATGGGAAGCGCGTGCCTGTATTGGCACAGAAGAAAAACGAAACCTGACCGTTTTTGGCGAAGCGCAAAGCGGAGGGCTAAAAATTGTTTTTAAAAAAGGTAAACATGATGCCGCTTTTATCTGGATGCGAGGATCAAAAACCGAACCGGTATTCCGCATCATGGCAGATGCTGAAGAAGCAGAACTGGAGCGGGAGTTAATCGCATGGCAGCAGTCTATGACAACTGCAGCAGATATGGTAAAATAACCTTTTTATAACGAAGGGAATTAACATGGGTGTACGCGGTGAAATTTTTTCTACAAGGCTAATCCTCCCCAACAGGACATATTTTCTTAATGTAAAAGAAAACCGGCTGGGGGACCTTTACCTGAATATTGTGGAAAGCAAGAACAAGGAAACCGGAGGCTTTGAACGGCAATCGGTAATTGTTTTTGCCGACGATCTTCCTGCCTTTCTGGGTGAATTTGACAAAGCCCTGAAAAACCTGGAAAAGATTGTACGGGAACAAAAGCAGGGCGGAAAAAGGCGGCCGGAAAACCATGATACGCGTGATACATACGAAGGAGACAACCGCCCTAAACGGGACAAACGCCACGGAAACAGGCCGGAACACACCGGAGACAGCAAACGGATAATAGTAAAGAAACCCAACCGGAAACAGCCGTAAAAAAATCCCCCATACAGGCAAGACACACAACAAACGCCTGTTAAACATTGTAAAACCTTACTATAATTCAGGGAGTTATCCCCCTGGAAGGCATGGATCTGATGGTTAACCCGGTTTCCCGGGAAGTAGTTGGAGTCCACGGCGACAAAGCAGAATACTGGATTCTTTAAATCACTACTGATTACGGCCCCTAAATCGGCGCTTCCCCAACGCCGATAATCGAAATATATGCATGCGATTACAGTTTTATTCGGCGGTTCTCTTGCTTCACAGGTTTATAAACCTGTTTTTAATGGAGAAGCCGCTTTTTCCCTGGCTATTAAACAGGCAGCGGCCTTTCCTGGCAGTGAAAAAACCGTTTTACTGGCCAAAAACGGAGATTTCCCCGGTATCCCCTCTTCCTTGTTTGAAAAAAACAGGGTTTCCGTAATACAAAAACCTGTATGGACGGTGTCAGAAATGCTTAAAAGCGTTTCTGAGGCAAGCGCTGGTTATGATTTTGCCTACTATGCCTGGGCGGATGCCCCTTTTTTGGACCCTTCTTTGGCGGGAAAAATTGCAGAACGGCATACACGTTATGCAGCAGAATATTCCTATGCAGACGGCTGGCCGGGAGGGTTAAGCCCTGAATTAATTAACAGTCAGGCGGCAGGGATACTGTACAAAATTGCCGAAGACGATGGAATGGGTCAGGTGCAGCGGGACAGC
>Ga0082212_10008601_pt1 | contig 13300 bp, 15 predicted proteins | sample TergutNt197P3_FD_71548 | JGI IMG/M metagenome (GOLD analysis project Ga0082212, IMG submission 71548) | Neocapritermes taracua P3 segment gut microbial communities from Petit-Saut dam, French Guiana - Nt197 P3 | ecosystem: Host-associated > Arthropoda: Insects > Digestive system > Gut ... | reverse complement strand
CAGCTCCCGCTCATTCAATATCGTGTTATTGGGCGCGCTGATCGGCGCAAGCAGCCTCCTCCCTGAGGCGCTCATCACCGAGGCCCTGACCGCGAAATTCGGGCCCGGGGTCAACCTGGAGGCATTCAAAAGCGGCATATCTGTAGGGGTGGCATTCTTGCCACCCACATAACAAACACATATAAGGAGGCCCCCCTCATGCCCAACCAGAAAGACAGCGCCATGCCCACCTACTCCTTCGAAAACACCATCGGCGAGCTTCTCGACACCCCCGAGACCAAGGCCCTCATCGACGAGCTGTGCCCCGAGCTGCTGGAGCACCCCCTGCTGGAGGTCGGCCGCGCCTTCCCCGTCAACGTGGCCCTGCCCTTCTTCGCGGAGCTGGTCACTGAAGAAAGAATCGAGGCCTTCCGGGAAAGGCTGGAAGCCCTGTGAACGCCATCCCGCTCTCCAGCTAAACCCCCAATTCCCCTCCGTGGAGGGGTGCCTCCGCAGAGGCGGGGTGGTTGTGCGGAGCACCTAAAAAAGGAGTCTTTCTTATGAAACGTACCCCCATCGACGAATTCCGCTCCGACGCCATCAAGGAGGGCGAGGCGAAGATCAGCTCGCGCTCCCTCATGAAGGGCGCTGGCCTCACCGACGAGGAGATCCGGCGGCCCTTCATCGGCGTGTGCAACTCGTATTCCAACTTCTTCCCCGGCCACAGCAACCTCGATAAGATCGGCCGGGCCGTGATGGACGGCATCTACATGGGCGGCGGCACCCCCGTGGAGTTCTCCACCATCGGCATCTGCGACGGCATCGCCATGGGCACCCCGGGCATGAAATACTCCCTGCCCAGCCGCGAGCTCATCGCAGACAGCGTGGAGACCATGGCCAGCGCCCACGTGTGCGACGCCATCGTCCTCATCTGCTCCTGCGACAAGATCATCCCCGGCATGGTCATGGGCGCGCTGCGCCTTGATATCCCCACGATCGTCGTCACCGGCGGGCCGATGCTGGCGGGCAATTACAAGGGCCGGCGCGTGGACGTGCAGGACATCGCGGAGTCCGCGGGCCAGGTGCTCGCCGGCACCCTCGACATGGAGGAATACGCCGCCTACGAGGACGAGGTCTGCCCGGGCTGCGGCTCGTGCCAGGGCATGTTCACGGCCAACTCCATGGCCTGCATGACCGAGGTGCTGGGCCTTTCGCTGCCCGGCACGGGCACCGTCCCCGCCGTGAGCGCCGGGCGCTATCACATGGCCAAGCGCGCGGGCGCACTGGCTGTGGAGCTCGCCAAATACGACGTCACCCCCTCCTCCTTCCTCAGCGAGGCGTCGTTCCGCAACGCCATCAAGCTCGACATGCTGCTGGGCTGCTCCACCAACACGGCCCTGCACATCCCCGCCATTGCCCACGAAGCGGGCATCGACATCACCATCGAGGACTTCGACGCCCTCAGCCGCGAGACCCCGCACATCGTCAAGCTCTCCCCCTCCGGCCATCACCTGATGCAGGACCTGGACGCCGCGGGCGGCGTATCGGCGGTTCTGAAGCAGGCCATCGAGGCCAGAATTATCGACGGCAGCGCGGGCACCATCCACAGCAAAACCCTCGCCGAGGTGGTCGCAAACGCAGATATCCTTGACGTTGACGTCATCCGCCCGACGGACGCGCCCTACTCCCCCGAGGGTGGCCTGATGGTGCTCAAGGGCAACATCGCCCCCCTGGGCGCGGTGATCAAGTGCGCGGGCGTGGAGCCGGAGATGTTCGAGCACGAGGGCCCGGCCAGGGTATTCGACGGCGAGCGAATGGCCTTCACGGCCCTGCTCATGGGCGCCATCAAGCCCGGCGACGTCATGGTCATCCGTTACGAGGGGCCGAGGGGCGGCCCCGGCATGCAGGAGATGCTGGTGCTCACCGCGCTGCTGTGCGGCAAGGGCCTGGACAAGGAGGTCGCCCTGGTGACGGACGGCCGATTCTCCGGGCTTTCACGCGGTGGGGTGGTCGGCCACGTGGCCCCGGAGGCGGCCCAGGGCGGCCCCATCGCCCTGGTGCAAAACGGCGACCGCATCCGCCTGAGCCTGTCCAACCGCTCCATCGAATTGCTGGTGAGCGACGAGGAATTGGAGTGCCGCCGCGCGGCGTGGGAGTGCCCCGCGCCGAAGGTCACAAGCGGGTGGCTGGCGCGCTACGCGAAGCTGGTGGGGCCGGTCTCCGGGGGCGCGGTGCTGGGCTGATTTTTGGGTCAGGATTTAACGATCATCGTTATATTTCTCACAGGCGATATAACGATTATCGTTAAAAATACGATTTTGGGAAGGACAGAATTATGATCGGACTGGGCACATGGAAATTCGCGGTGGACACCATGTTCTACAAGGGCGCGGCAATTCTTACCATCACCAACGACGGCGAGTACGCCATCAAGGTGGAGCTGCCGGATATGGCCGGCATCGAAATCGCCGTGGCGAACATCACCGAGGACGGCGACACCCTCAACGGTATCGCCACCACGGACATGCTCAAGGGCAAGGATATCCCCTGCTCCGTCAGCTTTGACGGCGACAGCGCGCAGGGCGTCCTGAAGGTACCGTTCTTGGGCAAGTTGAAGCTGGAGCAAGGGCAGAAGATCGCGTAAGGCCCGCGCCCGCACAACAAAAAGCCGCCGTACCGGGATGGTGCGGCGGTTTTTGTTTGAGACATTATTTCATTTCTTGCTCAAGCTTTTCAAATTCATCTGTACCAAAAAATTCGCCGAGTGTAATACCCACTCCATCGCATATCATCTTGATCGTGATGATTTTAGGGTTAAGGCTTTTGCCATATAGGATATTCTTCACCGAAGACGGAGGCAGGCCGCTCATTGTCGCCAGCCCGTTCACTGTGATATCCCGGTCACCGCATAGCTGCAATATCCGATTTCGGACCGCTGATACTGTATTCAATAAGTTCTCCCCCTTCTTATATATTAAGAATAGGGGAAATCACTTGACATTATAGGCTACGCGTGCTACTATTGGTGTATGGGTAGCCTATTTGACACCAACTATGATTTGACAAGGGGGACAGGATTATGCACGAAACCATACGCAAGCTGCGCCAGGATAGAGGCTTAACGCAGCGGCAAGTGGCCGATTACCTGCGAATTGACCGCTCGACATATGCCTATTATGAGAGCGGCCGCACGAAAATCCCTGTTGATCTCATGGTCAAGCTGGCGCATTTTTACAAGGTGAGCTATGCCACGATCATTGGCGTGCCGGAGCCTGTGCCGGTGGGGAGCTGAAGGGAAAACAAAAAACGCCGCACCGGGATGGTACGACGGTTGCCTTTTTGAGGAACGTCGCTGCGCGATACTCCCTCACCGCCTGCGGGCGGAGCTCCCTCACGAGGGAGCCAAGGTTGAGGACGGCTTCGCGGAGGGATGTTATTTTTCAATCACAAATAGATCGTTAGGTTCGCATTCCAGGACAGCACACAGTTTTTCGATGGTTTCTAACTGCAAGGCAACTAATGTGTTATCGCAAATCCTATTGACCGTCGGGTAACTCGTTTGCATCATCTTTACCAACCAATATCTGGTTCTCTTTTTCTGCTGTAGTAGGTTGTCCACATTCATCCTAATCATGGCGGCACCATCCTCACTGCGCTTTTTCCTCTTTCAAAGCAATTGCCAGAAAGAAAGTTTTCAGAACGTCCTCAGCCAAGGGGATGTAGGCTTCGTCCAGGGTGGCCAGCATTGCGACAATGGGAGAAATATCTGTTAAGGCTTCTTTGCCGCACAGCAGATAATCTGCCGAAAGCCCCAATCCATCACATAGCTTACGCAGCGTTTCGGCCGATACTCCTTTGATGCCCCGCTCTACTTCCGAAAGAAATTGCGGGGAAATGTGCACATAATCGCACAGTCCTTCCCGTGTAATCCCCAGTAATTCTCTTTGCATCCGTACCCTTGAGCCTATTTGTTTGTTTAAAGAATAACCCATAGCAATCACCTCTTGGCATTAGTATAATGCCTGCTGATGGCTAAATAAACAAGCAATAGTACTTGACAAATATATGTTAATAGCGTATAATCTGTTGCGATTAAGAATAGAGGAGGCAAAGACCATGCACGAAACCATCCGCAAGCTGCGCCAGGATAGAGGCTTAACGCAGCGGCAAGTGGCCGATTACCTGCGAATTGACCGCTCGACATATGCCTATTATGAGAGCGGCCGCACGAAAATCCCTGTTGATCTCATAGTCAAGCTGGCACATTTTTACAAGGTGAGTTATGCCACGATCATTGGCGTGCCGGAGCCTGTGTCGGCGGAGAGCTGAAGGACAAACAAAAAAACGCCGCACCGGGTTTGGTACGGCGGTTGCCTTCAGTGACAGAATTTCATCTTCCGTTTTCGTCGATGACGTCCAGCAGCACGGCGGCAATCACGGCGTGGCCTGCCGCGGAGGGGTGGAACGTATCGATGAAAATCAGGCCGGTCTGCCCCCGGAAGGCGGCGGCCACGTCCGCGATGACGAAGGCCCCGGGCTGTTCGGACAGGTTGGCGCGGATCGCGTCGTTGACACCCAGAAGCAGGGCGTCGTAGGTCTCCTCCAGCCCGGTCAGCGGGGAGCCCGCGCACGCGGGGTTGTAGAGGGTCTGCACGATCAGCAGCGCGTCCGGGTTGAGGGCGCGCAGTTCCCCGACGATGCGGTCAAAATTGCTCCGGTAGGCGTCCAGGGCCGGCTGCGCCCAGGTGTAATTCCCCTTCAGCACATTGATGAGCAGGGGGAGCGGCTTGTCGGCGTGCAGCATGTCGTTGCCGCCGATGGACAGGGCGATAATGTCCGCCTCCCGCACGCCTTGGCGGATCTCCTCTTCCTCCTCCAGCCTTTGCAGCAGCTGGCCGGACTCGGCGCCGGAGCGGGCAAAGTTGGTCAGGGAATAGCCCTTTTCCCCGGCGACAATCCAGGCGTAGGCGCGTTTCTTGTCCGGTAAATTGGTGCCGGCCGCGATGGAATCGCCGAGGACAACGAACTGGGTTTCCCCCTCCCCGTAGGTCTGCGTGGGCAGGCGCCGGAGCGCGACAAACACCTGGTTGACGGCAAGCGCCAGCACCAGGAACGCCGGCAGCAGGATCAGCAATAATTTTTTGAGCTTCACGGGAACCGCCCCTTTCTGCGTATGCGCAGTATAGTTTACCAAAATACGTTGCGGCTGTCAAGGGGGGATGCGGGGTTTTCGATATTGTAGGGGGCGGCGTCCCCGACGCCCCAAGCAAAAAGCCTCGTTATATGGACCAGGGACGTCCAGAGGCCGTCCCCTACAGTCTGCGTTGGCGTTAATCAGTGATTCCTGAACAAATAACAACCGCCGTTTCGGGGGATACGGCGGGTTGTTATTTGAGGAACGTCGCTCCGCGATACTCCCTCACCGCCTGCGGGCGGAGCTCCCTCACGAGGGAGCCGGGGGATTGACCGTGAGCTGGATATTCAGCTTCAAGCTTGCTCTAACGCCTCCTCAATAGCGCGAAGCAAGTCGCTTGGGCGGACTTCAAAGGCTTGGCTGATGCGAAAAAAGGTCTCAAGCGTTGGCTTGCGCACGCCTTGCTCAATGGCACTTAAGTGCGTACGGCCAATATCGGCGAGCCCGCTCAATACCTCCTGCGAAATGCCTTTGCCTTCGCGATAGTCTTGAATGATTTTCCCTACAATCGATGCATCCAGCATATTGTGTCATCTCCTTGTATAGTGCATCCGTCATATCACATCATCTTCTTTGCGATTCCAAGGAAATGTTCCAGCGCATCCTTGTCCAGCATTTTCAGTACGGCAATGAGGTCGTTGAGCAGCTTTGGGCAGGCATTGCCCTGCTCAAAAAAATCTTGCGGCGTTATATCGAAATATTCGCATATGTAAAAAAACGCAGTCATCGAAGGCAATGCACGGCGGTTCTCTATCATATTGATGTAATTCTCGCTTTGGCCGATGCTCAAGCTCATATCCCGCGCGGATACGCCCTTTTGATTGCGTAACTGCACAATGCGCTCCGCGATAAAAGTCTCGTAATCCATGCCCATCCTCCTCGTACAATTTTCACCTATAATTGTACTTCATGGAAGGCTCTAAACCGTGCAAAATAATTGTTGATCGCGTTTGACGCAAACAATTAAATTGTGTTACAATAGCTTGGATGAATGATATAGCTGTTTAAGAAAGGGGATAAAGACCCATGCACGAAACCATCCGCAAGCTGCGCCAGGAAAGAGGCCTGACGCAGAAGCAAGTGGCCGACTACCTGCAAGTGGACCGCTCTACGTATGCCTATTATGAAAGCGGCCGCACGAAAATCCCTGTTGAGCTTATGGTCAAGCTGGCGCATTTTTACAAGGTGAGCTATGCCACGATCATTGGCGTGCCGGAGCCAGGGTTGGCTGATGGCTAAAAGAAAAACCGCCGCACCGGGTTGGTACGGCGGCTTATTTCTATCTTCTATGCCTTGTCATAGCACGCAAAGCACTCGTCCACATGCGCCTTATTGGGCTTTCCCAGCAGGCTGACCAGCGGCACCAGGACCAGGCCGAACAGCATGGTGAACGCCCCCGCATTGATGGGCGACTGCAGGATCGCCGGGAAGATTTCCTTGGGGATCACGCCCGCGCTGGCCAGGAAATTGGCCGTCATGAACAGCGTGCCGAAGATCATGCTGCACCAGGCGGCGGCCTTGGTGGCGCGCTTCCAGTACAGGCCGTAGAGGAAGGGCGCGAGGAACGAGCCCGCCAGCGCGCCCCAGGACACGCCCATCAGCTGGGCAATGAAGACGATGTTCTTGTTGTATTGCAGGATGGCGATGGCCGCGGACACCAGCACGAACACGACGATCAGCGCGCGGATGGTGAGGACCTTGCGCTTCTCGCTCATGGTCTTGACGATGGTGCCCTTGATGAAGTCCAGGGTGAGAGTGGAGGCCGAGGTCATCACCAGTGCCGAAAGCGTGGACATGGAGGCCGCCAGCACCAGGACGATCACAATGCCGATGAGCAGGTCGGGGAAGCCGGAGAGCATGCCCGGGATGATGGAGTCGTAGATCACGCTGCCGTCGGGCCGGGTCTCGATCACGTTGGAGAACAGGCGCCCGAAGCCGCCCAGGAAGTAGGCGCCGCCAGCGATGATGGTCGCGAAAATCGTGGAGATGACGGCCCCCTTGGCGATGGATTTCTCGGACTTGATGGCATAGAATTTCTGCACCATCTGCGGCAGGCCCCAGGTGCCCAGGGAGGTCAGGAGGATCACGCCCACCAGGTTGACGGGGTCGGGGCCCAGGACGGAGGCGAAGATGCCGGGGGCCGCGCCGCTGGCCGTGTCCTCCACGAGCTTCATGGCGCTCAGGGAGCCCGCCAGGCCACCGTTGGTGTTCAGCACCGCGGCAATTACCGCGATGATGCCCACGACCATGACGATGCCCTGGATGAAGTCGTTGACGGCGGTGGCCACATAGCCGCCCGCGATGACGTAGACCCCCGTGAGCGCAGCCATGATCACGATGCAGACCCAGAAGTCCACGCCGAAGGCCATGGCGAACAGCCGGGACAGCCCGTTGTAGAGGGAGGCCGTGTAGGGGATCAGGAAGATGAAGATGACGGCCGAGGCCGCGAGCTTCAGGCCCTTGGAATCGTAGCGCGCGCCGAAGAAGTCCGGCATGGTGGCGCTGCCCAGGTGCTGCGTCATGACGCGCGTGCGGCGGCCGAAGACCAGCCAGGCCAGCAGCGAGCCGATGACGGCGTTGCCCAGGCCGATCCACACGGCAGAGATGCCGAAGCGCCAGCCGAACTGCCCCGCGTAGCCCACGAACACCACGGCGGAGAAGTACGACGTGCCGTAGGCGAAGGCCGTCAGCCACGGGCCAACGGAGCGCCCGCCCAGCACGAAGCTGTTGACGTCCGTGGCATGTTTGCGGCAGTAGAGCCCCACGCCCGCCGTGACCGCGAAAAAGACCGCCAGCAGTGCGATTTTGATGAACATGATGGTGCCTCCTTAAGTCAGAATCAGAAATGGAACAGGGGCTTGCCGATGAGCATGACAACCCCCAGGGAGACCAGGATCAGGGCGGCGTGCGCCAGGGAGCCCGCCTTGAAGAAGTCCTTCATGGAGAAATACTTCTCCGGGAAGCACATCATGGGCAGCGGGTCGAAGGGCAGCAGCCAATAGGTGGACACGTTCAGGGCCACCGGCAGGAAGAGCATCATGGGCGCGATGCCGGCCTTGGCCGCAAAGGACACGACGGTGGGGACCAGGACCCCCACCAGGGCCGGGCAGGAGGGGATGAGCAGGTGGATGACCGTGGTGAACACGGCGATCACGAGCACCAGCAGCGCCGGGCTCAGGTTGGCGAAGCGCATCAGGGTCATGTCCGCGATCCACTGGGAGGCGCCGGTGCTGAGCATCGTGGCGGCGAACGCGATGGAGGCCCCGGTCATGATGATGACCGTCCAATCGAGCTTGCCCCGGACGTATTCATAATCCAGCAGGCGCACACCGGGGAAGAACAGCACCGCGGCGGCAAAGGCCAGCACCGCCGTGGTCGAAATATTGTGCAGATAGGGATTGGTGAACCAGAGAGCCAGCATCGCAATCACGATGGCGATGAACTTCCACTCCTGCCGGTTCAGTTTGCCGAGCCCCGCCAGCTCCTCCTTCGAGTCCTCCAGGCCGGCCAGCTTCTCGAACTCCGGCGGGAACACCGCGATCAGGATCAGCCAGATCACGGGGAGAATGAGCAGGACGAGAGGGATGCCCAGCAGGGACCACTGCGCGAAGGTGATCTCCAGGCCCGTGCCGCGCTGGAGCAGGTCCAGGGCCATGATGTTGATGGGGCTGCCCGCCGGCGTGGCGTTGCCGCCCACCATGGCAGCGAAGATGATACCGATGACCGAGGCCTTGGCAAAATTGCTCTTGCCCCGCACGCAGTTGTTCTTCCCGCACACCGCCAGGACGATGGGCAGGAAGGCGGCGCAGCTGGGGACGTTGGAGATGATGGCGGAGACCATGCCGGTCCCCATGATGAAGAACAGCACCATGGCCTTGGGGCTGCCCTTGGACAGGGCCGTCATTTTTAAGGCCAGGCGCTGGTTCAGCCCGCAGCGGTCCATGGCATAGGCCAGCAGGATGGACACGAACATGAAGAAGATCACGTGGGAGGCGAAGTCCTTGATCACCATGCCCTCCGTGATGGGATCGGGCACGAGCTGCCCCGTGACGGGGTCGGGGATCAGCGCCGGCTTCGCGAGTCCCATGGCGCCGATGAGGAAAATGAAGACCACGGAGGAGACGATGATCGGAATCACCTGCGTGGCCCACACGAGCACCACGCAGACCATCAGGGCGATGGCCTTGAGCCCGGAGGGAGTCAGGCCCTCGGGGGGGCGGAAGGCCGTGATGATGAAATACAGCGCGGCGATGCCGAAAAGGATGAGCGCCTGCTTGGCGGACACTGACTGCGCCTCCCCGAGCCGCAGGTTCCTCTTGCTGGGCATTGTGTTCATCTCCCTTGTTCTTGCTGAGCGTTTCGGCAAAACGGACAGCAGCGCAATTTTGATTACCATTTGTCTGCCTGACTTGAAAAGAGGTAAAGTAAAACAAGAAGCGCTTTAGTGCTTGAAAGCGTTAAAGCGCTCACATATGTATTATACCACTTTTTTGAGGGGTTGTCAAGAGGTTTTTGGCAAATCCGTATTACTTTAACCCAAGGTTCAGTAGAAACGCCCAAAAGTCCTCGGGCGGGACAACGGGGCGCAGGACGGTCTCTTCGCGCAGCTCGTAGATGGAGGGCAGGTCCTTCTTGGTGAACTCCTTGATGGCGCGCACGTCCATGCCACCCTCGCCGAACACCGCCAGGATGCCGCCGTTGTCGGTGGTTACGTATTGCACGGCGCCCGCCATGCGCAGGCGGTGGTAGCTCTTCGCCCCCTTGGCCACGCCGAGGGTCACGTCGTGGGAATCGGCCGCCCAGCTGCTGCCGTTGGTGTAGACGGCCGCCTTCGGGCGCAGCATGGCCGCGAAGAGGAAGCCCGTGGAGTCGCCCATGCCGTGGTGCCCGACCTTGAGGAAATCCACGCCGCCGCCGAGCTGCTTCAATACGCCGAGCTCCTTGGCACTGGTGACCATGTCGGCCGCGAGGAGCGCCCTCTGGCCGCCGAGCTCCACCAGCTGGCAGAGGGACTCCGGGTTGGACACGCCGCCCGCCAGGGGCGCGCCGTTGAGCAGGGTGATCTTCATGCTGCCCAGGGAGAGCTCCAGGTCATCGAGGTCGTCCTGGATAACCTCGATGTCACGGGCCTCGCAGCCCGCGATGAAGTTCTGGTAGTGGCCCCTGTCGGCCTCATCGGTCTGGTTCGGCTTGAGCTCGCGCTTTGTATAGGCCTTGCCTATCGTGACGTCCGGGTGCTCCAGGAGATACGGGAAGCCGCCCATGTGGTCCACGTGCGAGTGGGTGCCTATGACGAAATCCAGGTGTACCTGTTCGCCGCCCGCAAGGCGCTGCAGATAGTCCACGATGTAGGGGCCGCGGCCGGGCTCGCCCGCATCAATCAGGGCGTAGTGGCCGCCGCTTTCGAGGACGATGGCGTCCTCCCAGCCCGTGTTGAGGATGTGGATGCGGCCGAGCTCCGGGCCGATATCCACGGAGGGGAGCGCCTGGGGGCTGCGGGCGAAGAGGCTGCAGGAGAGCAGGGCGGTGAGGAGCCAGCAGAGAAATTGCATAATGTCAGTCCTTTCTTACATCGAAAATCCGCCGGTTTGGAGCGCGGCGTAATAGGTGAATGCCTGGTGGGTGTCGTTGATGGAATCCCTCGAATGCGGCGGGAGCCAGCCCACGATGAAGTAGTCCGCAATCGCCTTCACGTCGTTCCCGGCAGGCAGACGCTTGAGCGCCGAGCCCAGCGAAGCGCCCAGGTCCGCGAGACCCAGCGCCGCCGCATTGCCGATGTATTCGCGCATGAAGCCGTGCATGGTCAGGTCCACCTCCCCGGTGATCAGGCCGTGGTCGGGGGCCATCTCGTACTCCCTGGTGTAGTAGACCTCCACGCTGGGGGCGAGTTGGTCAAAGTCCTCCAGCACCTGTTCGGTGGCGGCCTGGTCGAAGGAGGGCGCCCGGCCGAAGGAGGCGTTGATGTTGGCGTCCACCAGGGCCTTGAAGTCCTCATTGGCGCCGTAGAGCGCCTGCGCCGAGGCCGTGAAGGTGGTCCCGTATTTGCCGTAGCCCCAGCGCGCCAGGGGCACCTGCGGCACGAAATCGTCCTCGAAGCAGAAGTTGAAGATGTTGTTTTCCTCTGTGGGCTCGGTGGTGTTGTTGGGCGTAGCGAAGGTGTAGCAGAACACGCTGTCCGCGCCGCTCTCGAGGGCCGTCGCGTTGTGGGTAAAATCCGCGGCAAAGAGGTTCGCCACCGCCGCGCCCCGGCTGTGCCCCGTGACGAAGAAAATGATGTTCTCCAATTGTTGCTGCGCGATATAGGCCTCCACGCTTGCCTGCAATGCCACGTTGGCCTTTTCGAAGCTCTCATGGCGCGCGAGGCCTTGGCCCACGTCCATGTTGCCGCGCCACTCCAGGCCGTCTGTGCCGCGCAGCACCACGGCCAGCAGCGCCCGGCCATCGTCGACAAGCTGATAGGCCAGGGTGTAGCTGATGTCGTGCTCCTCGTCGTTCCCGTAGTTCCCGGACTGGATCGATTGGTAGCCGTCCTGGGAGAGCTGCGCGCGCAGGGCTTCGGGGGCGGCCTCCCGCGCGCCGGTGCTGTAATAGAGGCCGTCGGCGGTGAAGGCGCTGTCGTCGTAGGCGAGCATGGCATAGAGCGCGGCCTGTAGCGCCAGCGATTGGTCGTAATGGTCCGCGCTGTAGTTCCAGACGAGGATGGGGTTCGTGTTGGCCGCCGGCAGGGTTTCCGGCTGCGTTGTCGTGACGGCGGGGGTTGGGGCGGCGTTGCAGGCGCAAAGCGCCGCCGCCAGGAGCAGGCCCGTGATGGCGATGATGGCTGGTTTTTTCATGAAGGGTCACTTCTTTCACTGATGATGTGTGGGCGGTCAATCCACCCGGATTAGCCGCGGCTCGAATGGCCTCAGCGTCACGGTGCCGGTGAAGGCCTCGCCGGTGATCAGGTCGACCATCGCGCCGCAGGGCTTGCCGTTGACAGAGATTTTCACCGTGGGTGTGTTTTTCCAGTCGAAGTCGCACATGTTGATGATGGTTTTGCCGTCATATTCCGCCGCGAACCACTCGGTCTCCAATACGGGCTTGCCGGTCTTCACGTCTGTCAAAGCGATGTTGTAGAGCCCCTTCTTGGCCAGCACCTTCTGGACGGCCCGTTGCTGGGGGCGCTTGGCGAAGGCCAGGGTGAAGCCGAAGAGGTTCAGGCTCGGCAGGACCTTCGCCGCCTTCTGGTAGATGGGCAGGATGTCCCCCAGGCTGTGCGGACGGTTGTATTCGTCGCGCCGGAGGGAATCCAGGCCGAGGATGACCACCGTGCCGCCGCTCTTCTGGAAGGCGCTGATGGCGTCGAGGTTCGCCTTGGGCAGGCGGGAGGTCTTGGGCAGGATGAGCAGCTTGTAATTGTCCAGCCTGGCGGCGATGTCGTTCTCTGTGAGGAAATCCACCCGCTGGCCGCTGAGCGCGGCGTACTGGTAGGCGTCGTACATGGTTTCGGTGACGTTGCGGTAGTCAAAGATGTGCGAGGACTTGGAGTACAGAATGGCCACGTCGGCCCTGGCGTTTTGCAGGGCGGTGACCTCATAGGACAATCGATTGAGGTCCAGGTTTGTGCGACCCATGGAGGCCACGAGGTCGGGCCGCCAGCCCACGGAGTGGTACAGGGTGGAGGCCTCCGGCCCGCCGAATTCCCAGACCCAAGCGGTGCTCAGCGTGCGGCCGTGCACCGCGCCCTGCCAGATGTCCGAGACGAGGAAGGGCTTGAATTCCGGCAGCAGGCGCGCGTCGTCGTCGATGGAGAGGTGGTCCTCAGAATTGAAGACCGGCGCGCCATTGGCGGAGCGCAGCAGGTCATACCACATGCTCTTCGAGTTGTAGCGCACGGGGTCGAAGGCCTGGTCCAGGGGATCCTGCCATTCGCGCTGCAGGGTCCGCCAGGCGTCGTTGCCGTTCAGCTGGGTGTACCCGGCGATTTTTTCGTGGTCGATGCCGCGCAGGAACACGCGCTCGTCGTAGGTGTCCTTCCACTTGCCGGTGGAGTAGTAGTCCATCGACTTGGTGTGGATCGGGATATCGGGCATGAACTCGCGGATGGTCTCTACTATCAATTGGTTGAAGTCGTCGAACACCTTGTCG
>Ga0082212_10008600_pt1 | contig 13302 bp, 18 predicted proteins | sample TergutNt197P3_FD_71548 | JGI IMG/M metagenome (GOLD analysis project Ga0082212, IMG submission 71548) | Neocapritermes taracua P3 segment gut microbial communities from Petit-Saut dam, French Guiana - Nt197 P3 | ecosystem: Host-associated > Arthropoda: Insects > Digestive system > Gut ... | reverse complement strand
ATAAAAGTCAGTGGCATCATCGTCGCAGAGTAGAGCACCCATACGGTCAATCCAGTCGGAGAAACCGTGCGAATAGTAGTAGATTTCGTCGGATACTCTGTTTGCTGGTATCCGCGAGCTATATTCCCCGACTTCGTTTGCCCATTGGTCGGCGAGCGATTGTGCCTTTTCTATAAGCGGTAGCAACTGTTGCAGAGTTTCCCAGATTTCTTGTTTTGTAGCATTTTCGGAGATTGTCAGCATGTTAAAAGTTCCTTTTTTTCAAAATGGTAAAACGTAACAAAAAATAACCGATGTTTGTTTTTAAAAGGCGACTCGGCATCAATCCCCTTGTGGTTTGTTAGTCCCATTACCGCAGCCCGGTCACAGAGGTTGCTACTGATAATTGGTCAGCCGGATTGTAATTTACGGTGATTGCATATTGGGTTGTTTTGCAACCGGTTGTGAGTAGTAGGATTGCAAATACAAGTAAGACAGTCAGCTTTTGCATTGTTATGGCATCCTTTCAGATAATTGGGATTGTGACGCGATAATGACACACTTGTGATAGGTCATGGCATAGTGGCATGTTGTTTTTGGAGTCCCAGACACTGTTGCAAATGGTCGTTTCCAGGGCGGAGTGCCGTTCCGCATTGCTATTATAATTCGGTCGGTAATTTCAGCGCGGTTTAGCATGGTAGAGAGTTCCTTATTTTTTTGTGGTAAACGGGAAGCCCGCGCCGACTGGATAGTCAGCGCGGGGGAACGGGTGGACTATCACTGCCGAATTGTTTGTACGTTGCCAGCGAACGGGGTATCGTCGGCACCCAGGGACAAAGGCATCAAGATTAAAATGCAGTCATTGCTTGTTATTCGGAGTGGAGCGTCGCTATCTTTAGCGAGGTAAAAGCAACATTGTTGCTTGGTGACAGCGACTCTGAGCAGAATTTTGAGGTATTCTCGGTCGAGCCACAGCTGAGCTTTAGTCTCTGTTTGGGGGATTTCCGCTTGGGCGGTGTTCGGTAACAGTTCTGCGCAAGTGCTACTGTCGTTACCACCCAAGCGGAAACCTGCTTGGTCGATGGTAAGATATACTTTGTCCGCATTGTTCCGGTCAGCAGGTTTGGCCGGCAGGGTATCAATATTATCAATCAGCCATTTGACCGAGTTTGAATCCAGAACGAATTTGTAATAATCTGTTTCGTAAAATGGATTGATGATATTTTCGCAATTCGGAAACTTGCCATCGATTGACTTTGCTTCGACGGTTAAATTGTCAATTCGTACAAAAAACGATGTATCGACGAATGCAACCTGGATTGTGGTTGCTTTATTTCGCAGTTTTTTGTTACCCCAAACTCCCTTTGGCGCGGGAGTAATGATCTCTTGTATGCGGCTGCCAAGAGCTTGCAGCGTCGCATCGTTACCAATTTCGTGACGTATCATAAATTTGCCATTGGTAGCATAAGCATATAGGCCGTTTTGTAAGATACCGCCAAGAGCATATCGGGCAGAGTCGTAATTGATAAACGGTGAGCAGGTGGCCAGCGTGTCAAGGTAAGTTGTGTCGCATTCTACCCATTGCGTGGCATCAGGTAGATTGATAGTGGCATCAGATTTTTCCCATTGAAAAGGAGATTGAAAATCAATTTCGTTGGCGGTGTAGAGCAGCACCCCCTGCATCGAGTTATCGTCAAAAGATAACTGAACGCTATTCAGTTTTTTGACTTTTTTGAGGGAGGCGAGAACGTCCCAGTCAAATGTTGCGCGGAAATCTGGTGGCAGGTGGGATGTTACAAATGGGATGGTAAATAGCATACCTTGACCATCACAAACACGCAGATGAGTGGCAGTGAGCAGCCATTCTGTCGTGATTTTGGGTGCTTTCGCGATGGCTAGCAGGCGTGTGAACAGGGGGGTAGAGAGGGCGATGGTGACTTGTGACATGATACTTGTTCCTTTTTTTAAAAGTGGTGGTAAAACGTAACAAAAAATAGCCGATGTTTGTTTTTAAGGCGACTCGGCATCAATCCCCTTTTTAAAAGCTGTGGTAAATATTGCTGGAGTGATTACCAGCGTCATGTCATTGATTATAATATATTTATCGGTATTTGTCAAGCGTAATCTCGATAAAAATTTTTATTTTTCGCAAGCGTGATAATAATTATTATATATTAATGATCGGCGAAGTCAAGGGGGTGACTGTAAAAAATAATTATTTTTTTGTCGGATTGCAGGCCGACCTGATTGCCGGTCACAGGCCGACCTGATTGCCGGTCGCTGACCGACCTGATTGCCGGTCACAGGCCGACCTGATTGCCGGTCACAGGCCGACCTGATTGCCGGTCACAGGCCGACCTGATTTCCGCAGGCTGATTGCCGGTCACAGGCCGACCTGATTTCCGCAGGCTGATTACCGGTCACAGGCCGACCTGATTTCCGCAGGCTGATTGCCGGTCTGATTGCCGGTCTGATTGCCGGTCTGATTGTCGGTCACAGGCCGACCTGATTTCCGCAGGCTGATTGCCGGTCTGATTGCCGGTCTGATTGCCGGTCTGATTGTCGGTCTGATTGTCGGTCACAGGCCGACCTGATTTCCGCAGGCTGATTGCCGGTCACAGGCCGACCTGATTTCCGCAGGCTGATTACCGGTCACAGGCCGACCTGATTACCGGTCACAGGCCGACCTGATTTCCGCAGGCTGATTGCCGGTCACAGGCCGACCTGATTTCCGCAGGCTGATTGCCTGTCACAGGCCGACCTGATTACCGGTCACAGGCCGACCTGATTTCCGCAGGCTGATTGCCGGTCACAGGCCGACCTGATTTCCGCAGGCTGATTGCCTGTCACAGGCCGACCGAAAAAAAAACCCCCACGACATTGTTTCGTCGCGGGGGGAGGCGGATAGCTGGCCTCAATAACCGCAAGCCCGTGACTAAACGCGAAAAATGCCGCGCACATAATAGTTTACGGCATTCATTTAACCGGCCAGTGAGTCAACCGGTCAGTCTGCACCCCATTGGTCAGTCATCAAAGTCATTGGAGCATAGCAGTTCTCCTATACGATCTACCCAGTCATCGAACCCGTACGAATGACAGAATATTTCATCTGACACTATTTTTGCGAGTGTCCGCGAGCCGACTTCGTTTGCCCAGTCATCGGCGAGCGATTGTACAGTGAGCATACGTTGTCGCAACTGTTGCAGGATTTCCCAGATTTCTGTAGCATTTTCGTTGATTTTGGTGAATTGTGCCATGATACTTGTTCCTTTTTTCAAGTTAGAAGGTGGTAAACGGGGGCAAAAAAAAGTAACCGATGTTTGTTTTTTAAAGGCGACTCGGTTTCAATCCCCTTTGGCGAATTATTGTATCTTAAACCGCACCACTCGCCAGGTGCCATTTATTTTCCTCAGAGCGTACTCATTGATATAAGTACGCTCTTCGAGCCACCCATTATTTCCGCGAACATCGCGGCAAGCGAGTAGAACGCGAAAGGTTGGATTGCATTCAATCATTGTCCAACCTTCTCGAGGGAAGTGTAATGGAAACTGTTGTATGTTGGCGTCGGCAGAAGGTTCTTGCCAGTTTGGACGGGGGTCTCCTGTTAGCCAGGAGAACCCATTTAACTCGTCGGCTGTTGTACGGGCAGCCATGTGATTGTCTGCGGGGTAGATTTTCATAGCATGGTTCCTTTTTTTTTTTGGGGTGGTAAATTTTGCGGGGCGGTTAATCGCCCCAATGACATTAATAATCATTTTACTTTATTTTCGGCAAAAAATCAAGGGGGCTCGAGGATTTTTTTTAAAATTTTCGGCATCCGGCATTCGGCATCCGGCATCCGGCAACCGCCGAACCGGCAACAGAGCATTCGGCGATCGCGCAACCGGCGATCGCGCAACAGAGCATCTGTGATGTTTGGAGGTCGCCCGCAAGCCAGCCGGAACGCAGACCGACCTGATTGCCGGTCACAGGCCGACCGGAACGCTGACCGACCTGATTGCCGGTCACAGGCCGACTGGATTGCCGCAGGCTGATTTCCGCAGGCTGATTGCCGCAGGCTGATTGCCGACCGGAACGCTGGCCGCCGAGTTCTGGCCGCCGAGTTCTGGCCGCAGAGTTCTGGCCATTAGCCCTAGCCACTGGCCACTGGAACGCAGGCCGACCGAAAAAAAAACCCCCACGACGTTGTTCGTCGCGGGGGCAGATTGCCACTGGCCACTGGCCACTGGCCACTGGCCACTAGCCACCGGCCACTTGATTTTTTAACTCATAGGTACTTTCCGTACCATTTTCAAAATAATGACCACCAGAATAAATTTTGTACGAAATGTTGTCGAGATTTATCAAAGCATAGACATAAGTGACACACAATTCATTTCGACGTTTATTACCAAGCTCAATTGATAATAGTGACGTATTTCTGAACTTCCCGCAGCGTACACCAAGGCCGCGCAAACGCTTGACGATCGCGCGATGATGGTTGTATCTCCGCGTGTGTGATGGCACAGATCGAATGATTTGTAACACTGCATTCAAGCTGTCATGGTTGCGCTGGTGGATGCGCGATTCGATTTTCGGGGCGGAAAGCTTTGACATGATAATTGTTCCTTTTTTCAAATTTTGTGGTAATTTTTTGCCCGCGTATTCGCAAGCGTGATAATAATAATAATATAGTAATGAGCGGAGATGTCAAGAGGCATCTTGATAAAAATTTTTATTTTTTGTAAGTCGTTGCCTGCTAATAATTTACAAAGATACCAATGCGCAAAATTTAGGACAAAAAAAAAGATGATCGGCGATCCGGCATCCGCCGATCGCGCTACAGAGTTCGGGCATCCGGCGATCCGGCGATCCGGCGACCTCGCAACAGAGCATCTGTGATGTTCGGAGGTCGCCCGCAAGCCCGCAAGCCCGCAAGCCCGCAAGCCCGCAAGCCCGCAAGCCCGCAAGCCCGCAAGCCCGCAAGCCCGCAAGACCGCAAGCCCGCAAGCCCGCAAGCCCGCAACCGGCAACAGAGCATCTGTTATGCTCGGAGACCTTCAAAAGGGTACAAATTTCAAAGGGTGGGCGGAGATAGCCCAACCAGCTAACTATTTTGAAAGTTGAAGAGTAGAAAAGTGTACAGTAACTAAGTAAAATAGAGTTATCATTAAAAAAAACATTCATATAATAAGAACCGTGCGGTCTATTTTGGAGTAATACTCTAGCTAAGTAGTCATTCATTCATTCATTCATTCAATCATTCATTTAGCAGAAATAATATAGAAAAGTGTACGGTAACAATATAAACCTTCACTTACATTCACATAGCCTCAAAGCAAAACGGCAGAATAGTTACTACATATCTAGTAATCTATTATTTTTGCGAAGGTCAATTTTCCTACGTTCAAATAGTCACCTCAAAAATTTTTTAAAAACAAAAAAATGATTTCCCCATATAACTTGGATTATTTTAGAAAAATAACACTAATAACACTTGACTACATAATAATAAGCGGCTACAATAAGCACTATCACATTAGGTTTCTATTTCAATCGCAAACCGACAAAAGCTGATCATTCAGCCACAAAAAGCAAGTCTGCAAGATGTGCAAGCAAATTATAAATTTTGTACTTGGTTTATTAGTTGTCATTCTTGCGACTTGCTCATATTCTCTTTACGGTCAGCAATCAGTTCAGTCTATTTTACAGCCAGCATTTCAAGCGCAGCCATCTTTACCGCAGCCGTACAATCTTGTTTTAAGGACTGCGGCATCTCTACCGTTTCAAGCTGACCAACTTCAAACAAAGCAAACGTACCCAATTCAATTAGTTGGTGAGTTAGGAGTAGTGGAACTTGTTCGCAACGAGAATTATCCGATAGACTCAGAGAAAGCCCCTTTTCCAAATTTATTAACACCTGCAACATCGTCATCGATAGTATGGATATTTGACAAGTTGGATGATCCGACGAGGGCTAACAATTTTACCAGTAGCATAGACAGCAACCGGCAAGCTGTTTACTTTAGTTCGACGGAGGAGTCCTACTTCAAAGTTTCAGTGGTCTATCAGGTCAGTACAATACCGAATCAAACATGTGACATATCTACAGGTGACTGTTTAACTAGCTCACCGATTACTGACAACTATTTAACATCGTTAATTTTTGTAACGAGGAAGGACATTCCGCATCCTGAACCGCCGACCCCTCAACCGTCACCCAATCCGTCACCGAACCCACAACCTAGTCCGACGAACATTGCTACCTTATATAACCAGTACGACACAGGTCAATTTGGATTACCGGCACTAACGCAGAGTGACAAGCGTGCAGTGGATGCGGTAACTACGGCTTACGTAATAGGGTCTAACCAACCTTTTACGCAGGTAGTAAGTGGCTGGAACATGGAGGTTTACTATTATGTACGGTCAGCGGCGGAGGGTACGAGCGATAGTTATGCCAAGTTGATGCAATCGTTTAGTGACCAGTTTATAGTAACGGTTAGCACGACTGCTGATTTTGAGCGGAACATACGTGAGTTGGGAGCGGCTAACGGCAGGAGTTACAACAGGGTAAGTGCGTTACCTTCGACCGAAGCTGACGCTACCGGCTTACCTGACAGCACAGTCAGCGAAGTCACGGCGACAGAAGCTAATGAGTTGGCAGAACAGTCACAAGAATCAATTACTGGTCAACCTGGCCGTCCGGCTACGTTGCAGCGTAGGCGATAGGGTTTCCCCCTTTAACGATTCGACCGGACTCAACATTAACCATTTAGCCGTCTAACCATCGCATTTCAACAAGGCCACAACTATCCATATTTAACTACTAGCCATGTTCAACAAATATCTTAACCGCGAGCTTCGACCGTCGAACTTTACTGTTCCGTTAGCGAATAACGATTTTGGTCTATTGGCGACTACGCCTGAATCGGAAGAGCAGTTTAACGAATTGATGGCGAGTGGTATATCGATTAGCACATTGGGTATTGGCACGGGAGCGGAAAATAAAGCAACGGACGCTAGGGTTTTGAAGTGTGACGACGATTTTTTACATGCTCTGACGGCTGCGGGTAAGTATAACGAGGCGTTATGGATGCCGAAAGCTGGTAAGCCAACATGTTGTTCTTGGCATTGGATAGTTGGCGAGGTGGACAATGAGCCACAGTTTGTGGCTAATCGGCTTGTGATTAGCCAGCAGTCCACTCCGTCATGTGCAGGCTGTTCAGCTACAATGGCAGCGCAGTTACCCAAGCTATCACGCAGAGCATTTGGTTTACAATCTGACTACACGTCGATGTCTCGCATAGCCACATGGTTCGCCTCGAAGGGCGATTCGATGCGGTCAGGGCAAACACTTTCGTATATGGCCGAATACATGTGTTACATGGGCATGTTCCCTGAATCTTTAGTTGGTACGTCGGTTACTGATCCACCTGTTAAATACAAAGAATATCGAAATGAGGCGAAGGAATTTCAATCTTATATAGCAGCTATCCCGTTTAACTCGATTGATTTTGTAGTTGATGTAATGTTTATGGCTGCTAAGGCTGGGTATGGCATACAAATCGGTTCGACTAAATGGCCGACTAGCAAAACGGCTAACAGTAGCATGGGAGTGGCGAGACCGGGATGGGGCGGTGGTGGCGGCCATGCAACTTGCTGCATAGACTGGCGGCCAGCGACGGTGAACACACAAACGGGCAGCAAGTTCCCTGAAGCGATATTTTTTGTGAACAGTCACGGCGATAAATACACGGGCAAGTCGGAGAACAAGGAGCCTAGATACGGCTGTTGGTTGACAAGAGAAGACTGCAAGATTTTCTTACAGACGGCAAAAGGCTTTGGTTCACTTGTTATTTATCTACCTGAAATCACGTTACTAATCAGTGCAGGTTCTCTGAAGTTGGCTTTGGATAGTATGTACAGGTATGTTGTTCCTGAACCGATAGTGATAGCCGTTTAACTTATAGTCCCGTCAAACATGAGAATTAATAAGGCACATTTTTATTATGTTTGTCGGCAACTGTCATACATGTCGAAAGCAGAACGACGACTGCGACGGTAACTGTAGGGAAAACCATAAGCCGTTACCTGGGCACACGATTATAACGGTGGTCAATGGCACGTCGGATAAAGCATTAGAGATCAATATTACAATCAACAATCAACCATTGATAACGGACAACAGGACAATATTTCAGCGAATATTTGGTTCGGTTTTTGCTAGTAAGAAGTCAACCTCGTCCTCCGTTCAACCACAATAAGCCCTTCAACCTAACCTTCCATCAACTCATTCAACATAGTAACCCAACCCAACTCAACAAACAGAAAGCGATACAACTCATGGCCTGTCCATTTCTTCGTGGCATACTAGGCATCCCTCGACGTGGTAGCCTACTGAAAAGCAGGATATTTTCAATTGAGGTGGCTATTTATGTGGCCATGTTTACTACTTACTTTTCCTCAACGATATTTGCACAGGAGATGGTTAGTGGCGTAGCAGGCACATCGTCTCCGTTATGGCAGCAGTTAGGAGTAAGTGGCACATTGAGTGCGATAGCGATAGCGGCTACCGTGCATTGTTTTAAGGCGTACAAGAAGGTTCAGGAAGATAGGATTATTGATTTGAAAGAGCATCAGGCCAAAGCGGAAATCGAGAAAAAGGAGTTACTTGCCGTTTTGCAAGACTTGCGTGACCGACATTAAGCTAATACCCTCTGCCGCGTTGGGCAAAGACGCCGCACAACTTTATCAGCGACAAACAGACCGCTCACCCAATATGGCCAGTCAATTCCATGTACCGTATCTTTGATATACCAAATATTGCCGCAACGATGATAAGTTCACTTCCTTTATATTTAATGCTATTTGCTCAAGCTGAAATGGTTTACACTAACTCGGCACCTGACTGGAAGGTGCAGTTAGGGGTAGCTGGAGCTGTTGGTACATTTTTGAGTACAATCTTGCTTTATTTGGCAAAGAAGTATGACGGTGGCCGGGACGAGCAGTTGAAGGAGCTGAAGGAGCAGAACAAGGAAGTGCAACGAAAATACGAGGAACTGCTGAAGTCAATAGCAGCCGAAAAAACTACACAAAACAGGGCGAAAAACCGTGACTGATTTTATTTGTACCCCGAACCTGTGTTTTGGTTCGTTACTATTATTTGGTTTAATAGTTCCTACCTTTTGGCTAGTCCAGATACTGGTAATAGTTGTAGCGATAACCGCTTTGGTAATGGTAAATCGAATGATGAACCGGCAGCAGAAGGCGTTACATCAGGTAGTAGATGATAGTAAAGCTAGTTATGAGTTATTGGATGAAGTGCACAAGTGCATGAAGGAGCATTTGAATCGACTTTACGTTCAACTGGAGAACGACAGTACAAGGATTATGGAACTAATCACAGCACACGATGAACATATTCGTATGGAGAACGAGGCTAGGAAGGCACTACGCAAAAATAACAAAGAACGGTATGGTGTAGAAGATACCCAAATTCACATTATCACTACGGGAGATCAAAAAAATGGCACGCAAGAAGCCGACTAAGCCCCGCAAGCCGAAATCTGGTGGCTGCGGGAAATGATAATATTTGGAAGGTAAGCAGGGCTATAGGGTAGTAGATTCTCAACAAGGGATAGATACTTAACAAGGAACGGGTTAAACACGGTGTTTTGCTCGTAGCTAAGGTTTATTTTTTGTTAGAAAGTTTTTTGTAATGACAGATTTCATTACGGACACGCAGCGACAGCGAGCGGTCGAACTTCAAAAAGAACTCGAAGACATTTATCAGGGTGGTAGGGAGGACATGGCGTCCGAACTCGAATCTGAAAACGAGAACGAAAATGAGAACGAAGTTGAAGCGAACGCAGTTGTACACAATCACTATCACGAAAGTTGTAAGAAAGGACACGATCCCATGTATCACAGTTATCCAGTAGCCCCTGTTATGCCCATGTACGGTGGTGGATATGGTGGCGGATGCCACGACAACAGTTGCAGTTGGCTTGGCATGATGTTCCCGTTTATGATGATGGGCATGTGGAATCGCGGCGGATGGGGGAACGGCGACGGATTTAATCACGGTGGCTGTGGATGTGGTGGACGTGGCTGTAGCTGCTGTGGCGTTGAAGGGCGACTGCACAACGATCTTGCCATTCAGACGTTGAACAATGAAGTTCACGCGAATGCACTGGCGAATTGCAATGCAACGTCGCAGATCATGGCGAACGACACGAGCAATTCTCGTTATTTGGGTGATGCCTTGTTTAGTGGATTTGCCAGTCTGAAGAGTGGACAATGCGAACTGGGTAAAGAGGTAGCGGCGGCTGGCTGGGCGATTACACGGGCGAACGATCAGAATACTTTTGGTTTATCTCGGCAACTGGACGCTAACGCTGCGGCGGCTGCGGCCTGCTGCTGTCAGACGCAACGTGAGATCGATCATGCTACATTTGCCTTGAGTCGTCAGTTGGATCAGGAATCGGCTCGTTCGGCAGCCTGCTGTTGTGAGACGAATCTTAACATCGAACGGCAGGGTCATGCGAACACGTTGAGCAACTGTCAGCAGACGAACTTGCTCACGATGCAACATGCTGAACTGATGAACGCGATTAAGGAAGTTGGCTGTCAGGTTGTCAACACGTCGAAGGACGAATGTCTGGCACGGCAATCGGACGAGATCATGCAACTTCGGGCACAATTGGCGAGTGGTCATACCATTGGCGCGATTGAAGCTGTTAAAGATCATCTGGCCAAGCAAATTGGCTGCTGCTGCTGTCAGACTGGCCAGGCTATCAATCAGCTTGGCAGTAACCAGCACATCACCAATCCGACAACGACGCAATGGCCGCCCATGACCGCGTTTAGCTGTTGTGGTTGCTAGAGTTAAACCGTATGTCAGTGGTACATTAAGCAGTACGTTTAATGTACCACTATTTGGAGGGATACTATGCAAACTGAAATTTTTCAATATACGGTGACTCCCGAAGAGTTCGTAGATGGTCAGTTAGTCATATTTTTGCCGAGTATAAATGCTACTTTAGCTGGTAGTTTTTACTATGCGGCTGGGACGACAACAGACCAGCAGGCGAGTTTTGCGGCGGCTGGAATTAAGGCGTTATGGACGGATACTACGGTTACATTGATCCAGACGGCACTTCCATTAACTATGGCAGTTGTTATCGAGTTTAACTATGCCGTAGCCGTTCCGACCGGCTTTGACGACGCTATTAATGCCGCAAATTTAGCTGCGACGAATGCTAACGCGGCTGCTGACGCTGCGAATTTAGCGGCTACAAATGCTAACACGGCTGCCGATGCTGCAAACGCTGCGGCTGCTACTATTACGGGGGGATAAGGTTATGGCAGGATCAGGATATGGCAAGAGTAGTTACAGCAGCAGTTCTTATGGATCGGGTAGCAGTGGCAAGGGTTTGACTTTTGGTCTATCAGGACGGTCGATAGGTATTTCGAGCGGAGTTTCCACAACATCGTCGTCTATGAGTCGGATGACACAGATGGCCGGTAGTACAATGAGTAGCTATAAGCCGTCGGGCAGTTGTGCGGGCTGTGGGTCAAGTAGCAGAACGGTTACATCGTCATTCACTGGTCGGTAAGTTTTGAGTCAATGACCGCCCCCACGAGGGTGGGGGTTTTAGACGGAACTATAAATATTTTGCGGTGGGCTACCCCGTTAAAGCCTGTGGAGAAGAAGGCTCTGGCCTCTTTCGTTAAGAAAGTGGTGAAACCGTCCTCGGTGAAGCAGGAACTAACCGTTGGAAGTTTTTCCAACAATTAGAAAGCAGTCTTGTCAGCTTCCAGTTGACCAGATAGGCGGAGTCACATCCGGTCAACATTTTCCACTTTCAACAGGGAACAACTCAACATGGCAAATCCACATCAACAGCCGTATATGAATGCGATGGCACAGCAGTCGAACCCGTATGCGGGTATGATGAATCAACTAGGCAACATCCCGTCACCGCAGCAGCAACAGCAGTATTTACAGCAGATGCAGCAGCAGTTCATGTCGAACAATCCGCAGGTTACAGAACAATTTTTACAGCAGCGGGTAGGCCAGCTTAACAGTCAATTTTTAGGGGCAACACAGCAGCTTTTATCGTTTGCCCAAGAGTTGGAAAAGTATGGTATGTTATGCAAGAGAAATATTGATGGTACGTTAGCCATTATGTCACCGGAAGAGGCTACCTCGGAAAGGCAGCGACGGGCACAATTGGAGACTGAACGACAGGCTGCCCAGATGAACTTAGCTTTGCAGAATAGTCCGCAGTTTAATGAAATGGCCAAGATGTTATCCATGCAAGGACAGGCATTATCGCAGATTATTCAGAGAATGGACGGGCAGCCTAATTATTCGCCACAGCAGCAAAATCACTCACAACAACAAGTTCAACAACAGCAACCAATGCCACAGAACTACCAGGGCACAAATGTAGCAACATAGATTTGGCATGTTCACGCAACTTCCAACTGTAGCTCAAGAGATTTGGCAAACGATAGAGAATGTTAATACCCAATACATAATTGCCGAACGGTCACTTGTAACCACGATGCAGCAGTTACAGTTTAACGGGTTTAATATTATTAGAGATAGTAATGGCTTACTTAGGATAGCGACGGCGCAGGAGATGGTTGATATGAGTGATGGTAAAGATAGACAGATAGAAACGTTACTGCAAGCAATATTAGCAAAATTGGAGGTACGTGATGCACAGTTTTAATAGGTTTTCCTGTTGTATGCTTAAATTTCGGTCGAATTTCAGTTCGCCGATTTGGTTTCCGTCGAGTAATTTCTGCTGTTGCTTATTGCAGTTCATGCCACGATATTAAAGATATTTTGCTCAACAATGGGGGTAGCAGTACAAGTCGTTAATGTTGATTCCTTGTTGAGTGGCCTTCGTCGTATGTGCTGGTAACAGTGGCAACGGCGAAGGATTTGAAAATTTAGCAAAAAAAAACATACAAAAAGTAGGGGGTATCTAAATATGTCTTTTGACACACCCAACCTTATATTTGGTCTGCAAGTTCAATCGGACGCTTTTGAGAAGAATCCGCTTGAGGCAGCTTACATTAAAAATCTTGACCTTTGGGCGGAGCAGTTAGCTATAGGTGATATTGACCTTACCAGCTATGCTACCCGCGACTGGGTTTCGGCTGGTTTTCTTACCAAGCCTGTTCTGGACAGTTCGACGGCGGGCAAGAAGTTAGCTATCGACGGAACAACTGGCCTATGGACAGAGGTTACTGAAGGTGGCGGAGGCGGTGCCGGAGCGAATAACTCGCTTGTGACCATTCAGAGAAATGGTCAGTCATTCGTTG
>Ga0082212_10008599_pt1 | contig 13302 bp, 12 predicted proteins | sample TergutNt197P3_FD_71548 | JGI IMG/M metagenome (GOLD analysis project Ga0082212, IMG submission 71548) | Neocapritermes taracua P3 segment gut microbial communities from Petit-Saut dam, French Guiana - Nt197 P3 | ecosystem: Host-associated > Arthropoda: Insects > Digestive system > Gut ... | reverse complement strand
CGGGCGAATCATCCCTTGAATAGTGTCCCCATTCTTTAACCCGAAAAACTTAATTTGCGACATCGAAACATACACATCGTCCGGCGAAGGCAAATAGTTATAGTCGGAAGAGCGTAAAAATCCACACTGTTCGTTATTGATTTCCAGCACCCCTTCCGTCAATACACTGCCATCGAACTCGGAATTGGCGATCAAATTCCACCACTCATCTTGGGGTGCGGGCGCCTCCTCCTTTTTCTTGTAAGGAATCGCGCTTTCTTCTGCTACCGTAGTGTGCGTTTCTTGAAATTGATATTCCACCACCGGCGTTTCCTCAGGCTCTTCCTCTTCAACTTCGTCAATCGCTTCTTCTTCACTTTCTGCCTCTTGGATTACCTCTGTTTCCTCCTCCTCAATTGGATCAGGCTCGTTAGACATAAAAGCATCATCGCTCAGTATTAAATCATTAATAAGTTCACTGTCAAGTTCTTTTTCAATAGGTTTTTCCAAAATATTTTCTTCAGGAAAAGAAAAAGTAACTAAGGGTTTGGTTGGTTCGGGTGTTTTCTTTTTTCTGCCTCTTTTTTTCTTGGCAGCAGGCACTGCGCCATTGGTAATTTTAACTTCGTTAGAGGTTGCTAATGGCATTTTTTCAACGTAAGAAATACGTTTGCGTTTACGTTTACCTTCTTCAGGATTTTCCATAAAAATAAATTATTGTGGAACAAATGTTATATGAAATATTCTTGTGAATGCCTTACGAAATTACTCGTTTTTGGCTTGAATTGCGCCGCGAAAATATATTTTTTTTTGAATAAATACGTTTATGAACTAATTTAGAAAAATCTATTTTTGCCGATTAAAAAAAGTATGCGGTATGTAGTGGGCGGTTTAAAGTTAAGTATAGCATGAAAAAATTAAAAATCTTTGTACTTTTTATTTTGCTAATAGGGTTGTTCTCATTTCAATCCTTTGCCGGCGAAAAAACCGAAGAATTTCGCGCCGATGAATATATCATTGATCATATTATAGATAGTTACGGTTGGCATATTACTACTTTTAAAGGCAACAGCATCTCTATTCCGCTACCCATTATTTTGTTCGATCAAGGAAAAATAGTTTGTTTTTCCTCTTCCAAATTTCATCATGGAACGGAAGCCTATAAAGGGTATACGCTTGGTTTTACAAAAGATTCCAAAGGAAAAATTGTTAAACTGCAAGGCGAAAACGCTAATTTTACGGGCGAATTAAAATCGGATGAATTATATAGTTGGACGACTGTTTTTTTCGATATCTCTATTTCTAAAAACGTGTGTGCAATTTTAATCAGTATTGTTCTTTTGTGCTGGATATTTTTATCGACAGCCAAAATCTATAAACGAACTCCAAACCAAGCCCCAAAAGGATTTCAAGGGATGCTTGAAGTGGTAATTCTTTTTATTAGAGATGAAATTGCCGTTCCGCTCATTGGGTCGCATAAATATCATACATATTTTCCCTATTTGCTTACGCTGTTTTTCTTTATTTTGGTAAACAATTTAATGGGATTGATCCCATTTTTTCCTGGCGGAGCAAATGTTACCGGAAATATTGCCGTAACCATGGTGCTGGCGCTACTTACTTTTTTCATCGTTACTTTTTCATCTAATAAAAACTATTGGACACATATTTTCAATACGCCCGGCGTGCCATGGTGGCTAAAATTTCCGCTTCCGCTCATGCCGCTTATTGAGTTGGTGGGTGTGATTACAAAACCCTTTGTACTCATGATTCGGCTTTTTGCCAACATCGTGGCAGGGCATATTATCATTCTCGGATTTCTGGGATTGATCTTTATTTTTGGCGCCATGTCGCCGATTGCCGGCTATATCGCCTCGCCAATATCCATCTTCTTCTATATCTTCATGGGACTGTTAGAACTCTTGGTCGCATTTATTCAAGCATTTATATTTACACTACTCACCGCGCTTTACATCGGTATGGCGATAGAAGAACACTAGAATTAATAATTAATAATTAACAATGAATAATCGATTTAGCTTAAACCTTAAATAAAATATTTATGACAATGATGACCTTATTACAAGCCGCCGCAGATGCCGGCGCAGCAATTGGAAAAATGGGCGCAGGTATTGGCGCAGGAATCGCCGCTATTGGAGCCGGTATCGGTATCGGACAAATTGGCAAAAGTGCTGTAGAATCCGTAGCACGCCAGCCTGAAGTATCCGGCGACATCCGAACCTTTATGATCCTTACCGCCGCTTTCGTGGAAGGCGTTGCCCTGCTCGGTATTGTGGTGTGCCTGCTGATTGCAATTATGTAATGAACCGAACCCCGTTTTCATTCAGCAGAGTATTATATACCATTATGATATTCCTTCTGGGAATGTCGGTTGCTTTTTATTTTGTTAAAAAACAACATGTTACCCCTAATACTTATGATAAATTACGCAACTTAATTTATTATATTGATCATTATTATGTGGACAGCGTAAATCATGATAGGCTGTGTGAAGATGCCATTCATGGTATTTTAGAACATTTAGATCCCCATTCCACCTATTCCAATGCAGAGGAAAATAAAACGCAAACCGAACAGTTAGACGGCGCTTTTGAAGGAATTGGCGTGCAGTTCAATATTATGAACGATACCATTATGGTAGTGGCTGCGCTTGCAGGAGGTCCCTCCGAAAAAGCAGGCATTAAAGCAGGAGACCGTATTGTTTTGGTAGATGATGAGCCGGTGGTTGCCATCGGGATTACGAATGATCAGGTGCTTAAAAAACTGAAAGGGAAAAAAGGTACGCAAGTGAAAGTCGGGATATTGCGCCCTGAGATAACCGGCATTTTAGATTTTGATATTATCCGCGACATCATTCCTACGCACACTGTTACGTCTGCCTATATGCTCAATGAACGTACCGGTTATATCAAAATTGACCAGTTTGGGGCGCACACCGCAGAAGAGTTTACGGATGCATTGCACAAATTGATTGCCAAAGGGATGCAAAAACTTATCATGGATCTTCGCGGCAACACCGGCGGCTACTTAGATGCCGCATTGAAAGTGAGCGACCATTTTCTATATAAAGATGATCTTATTCTTTCCGTAAAAGGATTACATGCGAAACGTGAAAAATATTATGCTACCGGAAAAGGTATTTTTAAGGAAGGCGAACTTACGGTTTTGATTGACGAATTTAGCGCTTCTTCCAGCGAAATTTTGGCAGGCGCCATACAAGACAACGATAGAGGAACGATTATAGGAAGATGCTCGTTTGGTAAAGGCTTGGTGCAACGCCCCTTTGATTTTGCGGACGGCTCGCAAGTGCGCCTGACGGTTTCGCGCTATTACACGCCCAGCGGCAGATGCATTCAAAGAGATTACAAAAACGGAAACGCCGCCTATTACGAAGAACTGTTAGAACGTATAGTAAGTGAAGAAGATACATTAACTTTTACGGTTGATACAATTCCTGAGAACGCATACCGTACCAAATCGGGACGCATGGTGTATGGCGGCGGCGGAATTACACCGGATATTATGGTACCTCACGAAAAAAGAATCCACTCAGATGCTTATTATCAAGCGTTAAACAATGCTGCGCTCATTCAGTTTGCTTTCAATTATGCGAATCAAAATAAAACGACGTTAACCAAAAGCTATCCTTCAGCGGAGGTTTTTATTAAAAAAATGAATGTAACAGATGCCATTTTGCAGGATTATTTAAGTTTTTATGCTCAAAAAAGTTCCCGCACAACCCCGTTATTAAATTCAGAAGAAAGAAAAGCGCTGAGTATATGGCTTAAAGCGCTAATCGGAAGAAATTTATATCAAGATGAGGCGTTTTATCCTATTATTAACAGTATGGATCCTGTGATTGAAGCTGCCGCTGTGAAACTCAGTGAACTCAATGCCTCTGTGCTGCATTCAACCCTAAGGCGCAAAGATCATAAAATTACACAGAGTTTATATACCTTAACTTAAAACAAATGGTGAAGAAAACGATCTTATTATTTATTGCACTCACTGTTATAATTGTTTCCTGCAATGATTCAAGCAAAAGCAAAACTACCAAACAGGAGACACAAATCACTATTACCGCGCCTAATTTTGATGCGGATTCTGCATTTTATTTTGTGAAAGCGCAAACCGATTTCGGTCCGCGCGTGCCTAACACAGAAGCCCACAAAAAGTGCGCCCTGTTTTTGCAAAATCAATTGGAAAAATATTGCGATAAGGTTTTTGTACAACCTTTTGTTACCAAAACTTTCGATGGCATTAAAATAAATTGTAAAAATATCATCGGTTCTTTTGCTCCGGAAAAAGAGAAACGCATCTTATTGGCTGCCCATTGGGATTCACGACCTTTTGCGGATCATGATCCGAACCCTGCCAACAGTGATACCCCGATTGACGGCGCCAACGACGGCGCCAGCGGTGTGGGCGTACTATTGGAAATTGCCCGACAACTGAAAGAGAAAACGTCGGAAGTGGGTATTGATATTATTTTCTTTGATGCCGAAGACTGGGGAACGCGAAACAGTCAAAATGAAAGCGGCGACTGGTGGTGTCTCGGCTCGCAACACTGGGCAAAAAACCCGCACGTTGAAAACTACAAGGCAGAATACGGCATTTTGCTGGATATGGTAGGTGCAACCAACGCCAAGTTTTTTCAGGAGTATCACTCCACTTATTTTGCCTCCGATGTTGTGAAAAAAGTTTGGAGAACAGCCTACCAATTAGGCTATAAAGACTATTTTGTTAATTCCGCAAGCAACCCCATTACCGATGACCATCTTTACATAAGCCGCATCGCCAAAATTCCTGTGATTGACATTATTCATCAAGACCATACGAGCCGCACCGGTTTCACTTCTACCTGGCACACCCTGCAAGACAACATATCCAATATTGACAAACATACGCTGTATGTGGTGGGAACAACGGTGCTGGAGGTGGTAATGGCGGAATGATTTAGAGTATTTATTCTTTGCGTCTTTTGCAAAAAAAACTTAGAGGCTTTGCAAAAAAAAACTTTCTCATCAAATGTTTTTAATAATTCTTGATTAATTGAATTATTTTATGAATATTTGCCACAATTTTTAAAAGTAAAAAATAGTTTATCAATAAATTAATAATCAATCAATTAATCTTTTTATGCAAAACATCGAAAAACAATTAAGCAGTATGGGAATTACGAACCCGTTGAAAATTTATCACAATTTATCGTATCAAGAATTGTATGAACATGAAACCAATCCCGAATTAATCGGTTTTGAACGTGCGTTTCATACAAAATCGGGCGCATTATCGGTAGATACCGGCATCTTTACCGGTCGTTCTCCCAAAGATAAATATGTAGTTATGGATGAAGAAACGAAAAACAACGTGTGGTGGCATGATCCGGTAAAAAAATCACCGGACAACAAGCCACTTTCTCCGGAACATTGGAAAGAATTAAAAGAGTTGAGTAAAAATCAATTAAGCAATAAAAATTTGTATGTAATGGATGGTTATGCCGGCGTAAACCCGGATACGAGAATGAAAGTTCGCTTTGTTACCGAAGTGGCTTGGCAGGCGCATTTTGTGAAAAATATGTTCTTGCGCCCAACCGATGAGGAATTAGAAAACTTTGTTCCCGATTTTATTGTGATGAACAGTTGTAAAATAACCAACCCTAAATGGCAGGAATGGGGGATGAACAGTGACGTGTTTATCGCGTTTAACCTTACCGAAAGAATGGCGCTCATCGGTGGCTCGTGGTATGGCGGCGAAATGAAAAAAGGGATTTTCTCGATTATGAACTATTTTCTTCCGTTGCGCGGCATTGCCTCTATGCACTGCTCTGCCAACGAAGGAAAAGATGGAGACACCGCTATTTTCTTCGGACTTTCCGGCACCGGCAAAACGACACTCTCTACCGATCCGAACCGCGCTCTTATTGGCGATGATGAGCACGGCTGGGACGACAACGGTATTTTCAACTTCGAGGGCGGTTGCTATGCTAAGTGTATCAATTTGAGCGAAGAAAGTGAGCCCGATATTTACCGCGCCATTAAAAGAGACGCTTTGTTAGAGAATTTGGTAATAGACACCGAAGGCAACATTGATTTTGCTTCTGCAGCAAAAACGGAAAATACCCGCGTTTCTTACCCCATTTATCACATTGACAATATTGTAAAACCAGAATCGAAAGGAACACACCCCAGCAAAGTGATTTTCCTCTCTGCTGATGCCTACGGTATTTTACCGCCGGTTTCCGTTTTAACTAAAGAACAAGCAATGTATTATTTTTTAAGTGGATACACTGCAAAATTAGCCGGTACCGAACGTGGTATTAAAGAACCGTCTCCCACATTTTCCTCTTGTTTCGGCGCGGCGTTTTTAATGTTGCATCCCACAAAATACGCAGAGGTATTTTCAAAAAAAATTGAAGAGCACAACTCCACCTGCTATCTGGTAAATACCGGATGGATTGGTGGTGGCTACAACACCGGCGGCAAACGAATCTCTATTAAAGACACCCGCACCATCATCTCTGCTATCTTAAACGGTGAGTTGGTAAACTGCGAAACCGAAATAGTGAAGCCTTTTATGCTTAATATCCCCAAAAACATTGACGGCTTGGATAACACTATTTTAAATCCTGAAAACAGTTGGAAAGACAAAGCCGTTTTTAAAGAATTTGCTGATAAATTAGCCGATTTCTTTATCAAAAACTTTGAAAAATTTACCGATACCGAAGAAGGGAAAAGATTGAAAGAGTTTGGCCCGAAGTTGTAAGGAAACGAACGAAGCAACATGGATACTCCCGAAAAGAAAATTCTTATTGTTGAAGATGATCCTACTTTTTCTATGCTTTTGAAAACATGGTGTCAGAAAAATAATTATGATCCATTTCCTGTTTTTTCAATTGAATCTGCTCAAGAAAAAGTCTTAAATAATTCTTTTGATTTAATCTTAACAGATTTACGTCTTCCCGACAGTGATGGAATTATGTTCTTAACATGGTTGAAAGACAAAAAAATTAAGACACCAGTGATCGTGTTAACGAGCTATGCAGATATTCAAACAGCAGTGGCTGCTATGAAATTGGGCGCTTTCGATTTTATGGAAAAACCGGTAAATCATTTGATATTGAAAGAAAAAGTGACGACGGCAATGGCAGGAAAAAGGGAAAAAGAATGTAAAGATGAACCGATGTATTTGCCTAAAGAATCAGGCATAATCCCCCAAATGGTTATGGGTAATTCGCATGTGGCGAAAGAAATGTATGCACACATTCAAATTGTAGCACCTACTGATTTATCCGTATTGATTTGTGGCGAAAGTGGCACCGGTAAAGAGTTTGTCGCTAAAACAATTCATCAACAAAGCAAAAGAAATAAAGCCCCATTTATTGCCGTAGATTGTGGCGTATTGTCGAAAGAATTGGCGGCAAGCGAACTTTTCGGACATTTGAAAGGCTCTTTTACTTCTGCTATATCAGACAAAACCGGTGTTTTTGAAGAAGCTAACGGCGGGACTCTGTTTTTTGATGAAATCGGCAACTTACCATTAGAAGTTCAAATGCAACTACTTCGCACACTGCAAGAAAGAAAAGTGCGTAAAGTAGGGAGTACCAAAGAAATCGCTATAGATGTACGGTTAGTATGTGCTACCAATGAAAATTTAATCAAAGCAGTACAAGCCGGACGGTTTCGTGAAGATCTGTTTCATCGATTACAAGAGTTTGTAATTGAAGTGCCTGCGTTGCGAAACAGGATTGAAGATATTGAATTGTTTAGTAATTTTTTTAGAAAACAGGCAAATCAAGAAGTTTCAAAAAAGATAGAACATATTTCAACCGAAGCGTTAGCCATTTTAAAACAGCAATCTTGGAAAGGAAATCTACGTGAATTGAAAAATACTATCAGACGGGCTGTACTTTTTACCACTGGAAATACTATTTTCCCCGAACATTTGCCTGTATTTTCAAAAGAAACAATAAATGAAAATTTTACCTTGTTTGATGAAAAAGATGAAAAACAACGCATAGTAAACGCTTTACAAAGGTGCGGCGGAAATAAATCTATTGCTGCAAAATTGCTGAATATTGATCGTAAAACATTATATAATAAGATGCATGCGCATCACATTTTTTTTCGCACTATCGAAGGTAATTGATGGTTACTTGAATATTTGCTCCATAGCAGCATCTTATGAGTTTGACACTTTTTTAGCACGGTTTCCATAGTTTGTGTAAACCAATGTGTAAACCGATAAAGGTTTTGATACCGCATTTATAACCACCCCAAAAACCGCAAGTATAAAAAATCATCTCATCATCTAATTCCCTCATCATCTAATCAAAAAAAATCTATTTTTGCCACCGTTGTCTTCGTAGCTCAGCTGGTAGAGCAATTGACTCTTAATCAATGGGCGTATAATTTATGAATTTTTTAAAATGCTGCATATAAAGCACTTGTAATTAAAAAGAACAAGTGCTTTTTTCGTTTTTGGAGCTTTTTTAGCACGGTTTTATTATAATTTGCTTGCTTTGTTTAAACCAATGTTTAAACCGAAAAGACAATGAATACTACCATTGAATCAGTCCTTTACAGGTCTAAAACATTGAGTAATGGCGAACATCCTTTAATGCTACGCCTTACAAAGAACAGAAAATTAAAGTACATTAGTTTGCACATTTCGTTAAATGCAGAATATTGGGACTTTAATAAGAACAAACCCAAACGGCACTGCCCTAACCGCGAGCAAATTATGCAACTCATTGAAAAAAAGACAAAAGAGTTGCAAGAGCAGGTTATAGACTATAAAACGAGCGATAAAGATTATACGCTCCATACGCTTGTAAATAAGGCGTCTAAAACCGTTATCCGACAAACAGTGGGTAATTACCTTAATGATTACATTGACCGTCTAAAAGCCGAAAATCGTATCGGAAATGCCCAGACATTTGTACATCTAAAGAAATCTTTATTGAATTTTAATAACTCTTTAGACTTCTATTTTATTGATATAGACGCGAATTGGTTAAAGCGTTACGCCCATTGGTTGCAGACAGTTAGAAATTTGTCTGCTAATTCTATAGGCATTCGTTTCCGCTCTTTACGAGTTTTATACAACAGTGCTATTTCAGAGGGAATTGTAAGAAAGAATAACTACCCCTTTGATGAATTTAAAGTTAGCAAATTTAAGGAACAGACCGCGAAAAGGTCAATTACAAAGCGAGATGTAATGCGATTGATTGACTTTGATGTTTCGGAGTTATGCGAAAAGAAATACCCCATACCGTTTCTTTACCTTGCAAAAGACTTATTTCTATTCAGTTATTTTGGCTGTGGCATAAATTTAACAGATATTCTACATTTAAGACACCGAGATATTACAGAAAATAGGGTTACATTTCATCGGCAGAAAACAGGCAAACTTATTTCATTCCAATTGCAACCAATGGGAATAGAGATAATAGAGAAATATAGAAAACAGTCATTTAATCACGAAGACTATATTTTCCCTGTTTTGAAGCAAAACACCACTGTTAATCAACAATATGAACGAGTTAGACGAGTAAATAAGTTGATAAACAAGTATCTGAAACAGATTGGTAAACATTTACAGTTTCCAATTCCCCTCACTACCTACGTAGCCCGACACACCTTTGCCACCGTTCTAAAACGCTCAGGCGTAAGCATAGCGATTATTTCAGAGAGTTTGGGGCATTCTGATTTATCCACAACACAGATTTACCTTGATAGCTTTGAAAATTCGCAAATTGACGAGGCAATGCAACATCTACTATGACAACTTTTGTGAAATAATCCTTTCTAATAGCCTTTGTAGAACTTGTCATTAAATAAATATGGGATTGTCCAATTCAGATAGTCTATACAACGGCAGATATAAATAAGGAATTAGAGGAAATATTTGTAAAACACAATATATGTTTAGGTAGAAAAATAATGGCAAAGGATATAGAAAATTATTTTGAGGCGGAAGAATACCAAACAAGTACTGAAAGAGGTTGGAAATTGCTACGCAGGCTCATAGATTGAGTTATGACAAGTTTTATAAAAACTTCCTTTTATATAGCCCCTGAAAAGTTTGTCATTGTAAAATTGCCCTTAATTTTGATATTTTAACATTCATTCCTTTTTCCCTTTAAATGTAGCCCCGAAGGGGCTCAACTGAGCATAAATTAATAAACTTCAAAAGCTTATGTACAATAACTGAATGAGTTCGCTCGCAAGGCTCGCTCACTAAACATTTAAAGGAAAAAGCAGGGAAGTTTCTAATAAATGGCGCTTAAAAAAATTTTATAGTGTAAAGTTTACGCGACAAACCACACACAGAAGAAGCCCCGCCCACGCTCGCAGTTGGAAAGTTTATTATCCAATCTTCGATATATACCTGCAAAACGGCAGAATTGTTTTTGAGGTCATATATTAATACGAGTAAAGAATAAGACAATTTAATAAAGGTAGCATTAGTAATTTTTAGTCATTTCCGAGTTGAAATGGCATCTTTTGTTTAACCTTTAAATTTTTAGTTATGATTAGTGAAAGAATTTTAGTAGAAAACAACATTTTGTACAATCAAAATGAAATCGTTAACGAATTAGTAAAAGCGCGGGTAATTGCCGAAGACACGTTTTTTGATGCCGTTGGCGAGGAAGAAGTGTTAGAATGGTGGCTGGTAACTCCTCAATTTGCCCGAATGTTAAAAGCCGAAAACGAAGTTATTTTAACGGAGTTTGATAACCATTGGTGGGGGAGAACAACCTCTGGACAAGCCATTTACATAGACGGAGTTATTACAGACATAGCGAAACAATTAAATTAATATTTTTGCACAAGCAACAGCCTATAGAAAGAGGTTTTTTATACTTTTGCCGCGTTTTTACACGGAAAGTGTAAACCGATTCTCGTTGATAGAATCTGACAATTCACATGAAACGATAAGGGAATAGTTAACCTCTTTCACGTTATTGCGTGGGCTGTTGCTATTTTTTTATCGTGGGTTTTGTCAGAACCTTATCAACAAAGGATAAGTTTCAGCCCCACGCTTTCCTTTATTTTGTTTAATGCTGTTTTGGGGCTGAATGGCAAAAAAAAAATATTAAATAATGGAATCCAACAATTTATGCTTTTTAAAGTATGCAGAGACTTTTTCAGATTTAACTAATTTAGAAAAAATAGCAATTGTTCGCTTTTTGTGTAGCATTTTTTCAGCAGGTATAGACCCCAAGTATGAAACAGAGGCTACACAAATCTATTTTTATACTATATTAAAAGATGTTCTAAAAGTAAAACCATTGCAAGAAGTAATTGAAGAAGCACTACGCACGGATAAAGAGAAATGCTTTTCAATAATACGAGGCTTCTCATCTGATAAGAAAAGTACTTTATCAATTATGGTACATGAGATGATTTTTGAATCTAAGGTTTTTAATGCAAAAGCTAATGTGTTTTGCGGTATTTGTAAAGAAACAGGAGTACATTTTCCTTATAAATAGTACTGTAATCCATTTTGTACTTACAATATGTAAAACACATCATTCACATTAATTTTATAAACTATGGCACTTTTTAAAACAACCCTCTTAAGACATAAAGTCAGAAATCTGATTAATAATAGTATTGATACTACTGAATTAATCGAAAATCCTAACAAAACATGGGAATTTCGAGTTAATGGAAAGGCTATCGGAAAAGCCTCTGATTTTGAGGAAATTTTTACTTGGTATGCTCAAGTTGTTCTGCATTTTCCCGAAAGAATAATTATGTATTATCATAAAGATAAAGTACTTGAAGAAAGATGTAAAGATATTATGTCAATGTTTTACGGTAAAAATAGAGACACATTTTAAAGGTTATTAAAATCAAAAATGAAAAATTACGTTATCCACAAAAAATTACAATATGAAAAAAATCCTAATCATTACATCAATTACAATAGTTTGCTTATTAGCAATTTACATCTACTTCACAGGCGGTTATATCCGTTATCCTTATATGTTTTATCGTTACAATAAAGTAATTACCGAGCCGTTGGCAAAAATGGGAAATACAGATGCTCAATGGAAAATGGGAATATATTGGTTTGAGGGTGTAGGCGAAATGGAAATACCCAAAGAAGACCTTGAACAAGCGATTTATTGGTGGGAAAAAGCAGCAGCAAAAGGGCATAAGGGAGCGAGCAAAGCACTTGCAGAAGCAGAAAAGATGTTAGCAGAAAGAGATGATTTTAGCAAAGAAGCCAAAAATAAGATTTATGAAATTGCAAAATCTATTATTGATAACAAAGATAATAATGAAAATATTGGTAATTTATATGGAATTACCACAACAAGTTTCTTTACGACAGAAGACTATTTTACAAATTCCGAAACAAAAAACAGATTAGTTCTTATTAGTGGCGAGGCGGGAACGTCATCGGGAACAGCCCGAAATTTGTTAATTCTATTTTCAGGCATAGATACTTATAATGTTATATGGAGTGGACAAGTCAGCGAATTTATTCAAGATGATATTGTTGATATTAACGGAGACGGAATAAAGGAAATAGTAATGAATTCAGGGTGGGTATGGATGGGCTACATTGGAGAATATTACCAGATTTTTAATTTCAAAAACGGAAAGAAGAATGATATTTTTACAGTGCGTTCAACATCCGTTCTTGACTGTGATTATGATGGGAATGACGTATTTATGAATTATCCCGATTTATATAAACAAGGGGATACACTTGAAAATAAGTTTGACTGTTCGCTCATAAAACTCAATGATACGGAATATGGAGTTAAACAAATTCACACCGTCAAAATTCACAATGGCGGACAAACGGAACAAGAAATATTAAAGAAAGTAAAAGTATTTTCGGACACAACAAATATAAAATTGAAATGAAAAAATTGATACTTTACTTATTAGCAATATTAACATTACTTTCTTGCGGAAACAAGCAACAGAAAAAGCAACTATCTATAATTCAAGATAGTTTAATACAAAAAGAAAAGATATTAGATAGTTTGATTTTTGAGAATTTAATACAACAAAACGATTTCGCCAATAAAGAACATTCTATTTTTACCAAATTTCGCCCTATTCACTTAAAGTATAAAAAACCTGTAAATGGGTATGATATTGATGTTCTATGGATTTGCCCTACTCCGATTAGCCTTGTTTTTTGGGCAGCAGGCGAGAAAGATAAATTAATAGGTACTGCAATAATTAGATTTAAAAAAGAGAATTGTTATACAGAAGTCATTCACGAATCTTTTACGTTGGATATGAGCGTGTTTGATGTTAAAACCCCTGA
>Ga0082212_10008597_pt1 | contig 13305 bp, 10 predicted proteins | sample TergutNt197P3_FD_71548 | JGI IMG/M metagenome (GOLD analysis project Ga0082212, IMG submission 71548) | Neocapritermes taracua P3 segment gut microbial communities from Petit-Saut dam, French Guiana - Nt197 P3 | ecosystem: Host-associated > Arthropoda: Insects > Digestive system > Gut ... | reverse complement strand
GCTTCCGGGCGCATGCGTGACATGCTTGGCAGAAACGTCGGCGAGAATCATATTAAACGGGCGGCTGAGCTGGCGCGTATCGCGGGAATGCACAGGCTGAAATTGTATGAAATGATAGGTTTTCCCGGCGAAACAATGGATGATATCGAAGAACTTATAGGTTTTTGCGCGGAAATATCAAAGATTGTATCGCTTTCTCTCAGCGTTTCTCCCTTTGTCGCAAAGCGAAATACGCCTTTAGGCGGCGCGCCGTTTGAAGATATATCGATTTTGGAATCAAAAATTTCACGGATACGCTCCGGGCTTAAAGGCAAAGCCGAGGTAAAACCGATTTCTCCGCGCTTTGCCTGGATAGAGTACATGCTTTCACAGGGCGATGATTCGGCGGGACTGGCGGCCATGGAAGCCTGGCGGCAGGGAGGCCGTTTCGCCGCCTGGAAGCGGGAATTTGAAAAGCATAATTTGTGAAGCAACTTGCCATTTAACGAAATTTCAAGGTAAAATTATTAATTGTACGTGATATGGACGGCTTCCATGAATTTCCGGAATCCGAAAAGTTGCCGATTAATAAATTAGGTGAGCGCTTTGGGCGGAGAAAGTTTATCGCAGGATCAAATAGACGCGTTGTTCAGAAGTCTTGCCGCCGGCGATAATAATAAGACGCCCGATCCCAAACCGGAATCGGACGACGATAACGAATCCAGCGACGAAAACAAATAATACGTCTATTCATAAATGGAATACATACAATCCTTCATAGGCTTTTTCCTTCACCTGGACGCGCATTTAGCGGAATTGACGCGAGATTACGGTTCCTGGATTTACGGGATACTGTTTCTTATCGTCTTCTGTGAAACAGGTCTCGTGGTTACGCCGTTCCTGCCGGGAGACTCCCTGCTGTTTGTCGCCGGAGCGATTTCATCGGTAGGAAGCAATCACATCAACGTCCATTTGATGGCTGTTCTGTTGATTTTCGCCGCCGTGCTGGGCGACGCATGCAATTACGTCATCGGTAAATTCTTCGGCGAAAAACTTTTTAGAAATCCCGATTCAAAGATTTTTAAGCAGCGTTACCTGAAAGAAACACAGGATTTTTACGAGAAACATGGCGGGAAAACCATTATTATGGCGCGTTTTGTTCCTATAATACGTACATTCGCTCCTTTCGTGGCGGGAATGGGAAAGATGAAATATGCCCGTTTTTTCAGCTTCAATATTATAGGCGGCATCGCCTGGGTGCTGATTTTTACATACGCGGGATACTTTTTCGGCGAGCTTGAGTTTGTAAAAAAGAATCTGACCGTTCTGGTTCTTGCAATTATATTTATTTCCATTCTGCCGGCTGTGTTTGAAGTCTGGCGCAACAAGCGAAAAAAGAACGAAAAATATCAAAAGCAAGGGAACCTCTAAAAACCCCAAAATCAAGGCTTGCGCCTGAGACAAAAGCGGAGTTTACATTAGAGGTAAATGAATCAAACGGCCTGAAAAGCCGTAGCATATCAGCCCAGGGCAGAGGCGCAAAGCGCCGTCGCCCTGGGCAGGGGTTTTTAGAGGTTACCTTAAATTTTTGAAACCTGCCGATAAACATTGCGTACAAGATGGCGTGCAAAGTTTATACAAGAATAAAAATGGAGGTATTCGATAATGAGCGATCAATTGATAATGAATGATTCACCGAAAAAAACGGATCGGGGAAAACAGATATTCGGTTTTCTCATGATTTTTTCAGTGCTGGTCATAGGTATTTGTATAGGAACATTGACTACCGACCGCGCGGGCGCGACGGGGCCGGGCGACAGCCAGTTGGAGATGCCGCCTTCCGCCAAGCCTGTCAACGGCCCTCTGCAGGCTTTTTCCCAGGCTTTTGCGGAAGTCTCAAAAAGCGTGTCACCCGCAGTGGTAAATATCGACGTTGAAGAGATTGTTTCCGGGCAGCGTGGACAGGGCGGTTTCGCCGCGCCTTTTGATCTCGGCCCGCTTGAACGCTTTTTCGGAAATCCGGGAGCTCCTTCTCAGACGCCTGATCGTATGATGCAAAGCCTGGGTTCAGGAGTCATTGTCGATTCCAAGGGATATATCATCACAAACAACCACGTAATCGAAAGCGCGACGAAAATTAAAGTCAGCGTCGGCGACAGCCATGAAGAATATATTGCGAGTGTAATAGGTTCCGATCCGGTTGCGGATATAGCAGTTATTAAAATTGAAGGAAGCCGGCCGTTTCCTTACGCGAAAATCGGCAATTCCCAAAGCATGAAAGTCGGCGACTGGGTGGTAGCCATCGGCAGTCCATTCGGAATGGAACAGACTGTGACCGCGGGTATTATTTCCGCGACTGGCCGCACGTTCTCCAGAAGCAACATTCTTGACGATGCTCCGTCGCCTTTTAACGACTACCTGCAAACAGACGCCGCCATCAATCGGGGAAACAGCGGCGGGCCGCTTGTCAATATGAGCGGCGAGGTGGTCGGCATCAACAGTTTTATTTCCACTGGCAGCAGCTTCAGTTCGGGCAGCGCCGGGATAGGTTTTGCCGTTCCATCGCATATTTTTGTGAAAATTTACAATCAGATTCTTGAAACGGGTAGATTTACTCGAGGCTGGATCGGCGTCAGCATGAACACCTTGCCATTCACGCCGGCGCTTGCGGAGCATTTCGGCGTCAAACAGGGAACCGGCGTACTGGTAACGCAGCTTGTAGGAGAGGACCAAAAGCCGTCAAATACAGACGGTCCGGCGGCGAAAGCCGGAATTAAACCGGAAGACGTTATTGTCGAATTTGACGGATCGAAAATTAAGGATGTTCAGGATTTCCGGATGGCGGTCGCCAACACAGTTCCCGGCAAGACGGTAAAAGTCAAGATAGTACGACACGGCGAAGAAAAAGTATTTGATGTAGTGCTCGCCGAGCGAAAAGATAGGGAACTTGAAAGACAACAGGGGAGAAATGGGGGCTACAGTTTTGAAGATGAAAAAGCAAAACCACGAGCTGAAATCGGCCTCGAGATTGACAATGTTCCTCCGCGTCTGGCCAGAGCAATGGAGATTTCAGGTGGCGCGCATATAACATTAGTTGAAGCGGGAAGTCTATCTGAGGAAGCCGGTTTAGTTGCACAGGGTCAACGTGGGGCAAGCGGCGATGTGATTGTCGAAGTCAACGGCAAACCTGTGACCAATCGCGACGAGCTGCGCGATATAGTCAGGGGAATCAATTCAGGGTCTCCGATTGTGATCAAATTCCTGCGATATTACCAGGACGATAATTCGACTTCACTTTTCTACACCAGCCTCATAAAGCCGTAACCCTTCCGGCTTTTCAGTGCAATCCGGCAGAAATGCCGGATTGCACCGCCAGACATAGGAGGGAACGCCTATTCCACATAAACCCGCACCTTGAGATCCATATCTCCCTGGGCGAGATCGGCGTTGACGATATCCTCGTCCAGATTTTCCAGGGTATCCGCCAACTGGCCGATATTGATCTGGCGTAGATTGATGCCCTGCTTCATCAATTCACGGTTGGCGGCTTCCGGCAGGCAGGAAGCAATCAAATCGTCAACGTAACGGGCAAGCGCCAGCGGCACGCCTACATTGACGTCTCTCTTTTTGCCGTCTTCCGCATAGCCTTTCACCTGCACACGCAGCTTTTTACCTTTATTACGCATGTTTTGACGCGCTTCATTGTCGGCGGGCGGCGAGTTCCTGCCATCCGGTTCCTCCAGGGATTCCAGCAAACGGGCTGCTTCCTCCGCGTTTATCCGGCCTTGCGCCAGCATATCTAAAACCGTTTTCTTTTCCGTGTTCATACTTTTCCTCGCTAAATAATTATTTATGCCTGTTTGATTTTGTCCAGGGATGCAATTGCCTCTTCCGCGCTCAGTTCCCCGCGGGACAGGCGATTTAAAATATCCTGTTTTTCCTCATGCCGTGCGGCGGCCGAACCGCCTTTATCGCTGAGGCCTAACAATCCCAACGTGTTTTCCAGCATGTTGCGCACGGTGGGGTAACTTACTCCCAGGGCTTTTTCCACCTCCTTGATGGAACCCCGGCAACGCAAAAAGGTCTCAACGAATTGCAGTTGCTTATCTTCCAAAAGGCAAAATCGGCACGGCGAGAACTGTCCTGTAATTTCGCTGGCGCAATGCCTGCAGCGCAAACGTGTTACGTCCAGCGTCTGACCGCAGACCGGACAACTGGACGGAGCATGATAATGCATTTACCCAACCTCCTTTCATGAAAGAAATCGTAGCATAATACTATATATTATCAATATATAAATTAATAATATTAATATATATATTGACTTTATTGATTTATAAGTATTTATTTTGAATCCAAAGCCTGCCCGTCCATCTCTGGTAATACCTAGGCTGGAATTTCGAACTATTGCGCCAAATGCAGATCATTGATATAATTAATAACAATGTGATAACGTAACGATGAGAAGAAAAGATATGTTCACACACCAATCCGGGCAAGACGTTGTTTTCGACCGCAGCCAGGCTGAAAGCGTCTGCGTATATAAAATCGTTTCGTCAGATTTCACCGGGAAGAGAAAGCCGACACCGTAACGTCGAACGGAGGTTGAATTATGGGCGTGATGTTTCAAGCATTTTATTGGGATTGTCCACAGGCGGAAAACCGCGAAAATAAATGGTGGGTTTTCGTCAAATCGAAACTGCCGGAGATTGCGCGGGCGGGATTCACTGCGCTTTGGCTTCCACCAGCAAACAAAGCGGCTTACTGGAAATCGATGGGCTACGATCCATACGATTATTACGACCTCGGCGAGTTCGACCAGAAAGGCGGCGTGCCGACATGGTTCGGTACAAAAGCCGAGTTGTCAGATCTCATCAAGTCCGCGCACGCCCTGGGATTGCAGGTTTATGCCGACCTTGTATTCAATCACAACAGCGGCGCGGATTTACAGGAACCAAATCCGCTGGATGGGCAAAAGCGCTGGACAAGGTTTTTTCCTAAAAGCGGCAGGTTCCCGCGCGACTGGAAATGTTTTCATCCGAACCAATATGAAACCTGGGACAACGAGACGTTCGGCGACATGCCAGACATGTGTCATCGTACGCCGGTTGTTTACACGGAACTCATCCATTATGCGCGCTGGCTGCTGGAAGAAATCGGTTTCGACGGATTTCGTTACGACATGGTGAAAGGTTACGGCGGATGGATGGTTCGCTCGATTCAGGAACTTCGCGCGCTGCGCGGCGGCAAGAGTTTTAAACCGTACGCGGTAGGAGAATGTTGGGACAGCGAACGCACCATAGGGGAATGGCTCGACGAAGCCAACGCATGGTCGGACAATCCGGTCGGCGCGTTTGATTTTCCGTTGCGCTGGCGTTTGCGAGATTTGTGCGACGGTTATGGATTCAGTCTGCGTACACTGGCCGAAGGCGGAGTATTGATGTGGAGCCGCCCCGGAGAGGCGGTCACCTTCGTCGAGAACCACGACGTTGTTCGCGACACTCCCATTATCAACGACAAGCTGTTGGCTTATGCGGTTATCCTGACCCACGAGGGTTATCCGTGCGTGTTTTGGCAGGATTATTTCAACTGGAACCTTGCGCAGCCTGATAATCGGAACGGCATCGCTGCGCTTATCAAAGTCCACGAACAAAATGCCGCTGGACCAACGCAAGTCCTATTTGTCGATGACGACCTGTACGTCATGCAGCGTCCGGGTGTAGAAAATCAGCCCGGACTTGTATTCGTCCTAAATAACCGCGGCAGTTGGAATGGCGCGTGGGTGCGGACGCAATGGGGTAATACCCGTCTCGTTCCCGTGGCCTGGCACGGACGGGACGATCAGGGCATGCCCGAGGAGAAATGCACTGACGAATCAGGCTGGGTGGAACTTTGGGCAGCGCCGCGCGGTTACGCGGTCTATGTTCCTGAAACCGGCGAAAATTCAACACGGATATTTCCTGGAGATTCTCTGCGGGGAGTCGTCGGCGGGCGTGGATACAAGTCACAGTCGCGCCGGGAAGCAGCTAATAAGTAACTTAAATATGTTTTTACTCATGTATCCTTTCGCAAGATTGCGAGATACTCTTCATAAGCAAAACAGCGATTTCGTTTTACCGTTTCAGTCAGACGCAGAATGTCAAGGCTGCGCAAATTCTCAACCGCGCGTGATACGGTCGTGAATGGCAATTGTAATTCTATGCTCGTTTTGCGTATGTCAATGATCGGACTTCTTTCTAAATAGTCATATACCTGCCGGGCGGTTTTTGCGGATCGGCCAAGCTTTGCGATTTTTTCGCGATTCTTTTCCCTGAGCGCAATCAGCAGATAAATGTTGGTTAATGCGTCATCTGCGGTTTGATATAAAGCCTCAACAAAAAAACGTACCCATTGCTCATAATCGCCTCTGTCGCGCACAATAGTCAACCGTTCGTAATAATCAAAACGGTTCAGTTTCAAAAAATATGAGAGATACAGCACAGGTTTTTGCAGAATTTTTTTTTGTATCAGATAAAGAATTATCAGAAGCCGTCCTATACGCCCGTTGCCGTCCAGAAATGGATGAATAGTCTCAAACTGATAGTGAATCAACGCGGCCCGAATAAGCGTATCAGGTTCCGTATCCTCATCGTTAATATATTTCTCTAATTCACCAAGCGCGTTTTCCATGTCTTTCAGAGACGGCGGAATGTATCTCGCCGTTTTCAGAGTGCTGCCGGCAGGGCCGACCCAGTTCTGACTTCTGCGGAATTCGCCCGGGTTTCGTTCGCTTCCCCGGATGCCTGATAGCAGGATTTCATGTGTCTCTCTCAAAAGGCGCAGGCAAAGCGGCAATTCATTCATGCGCAGCATGGCATAGTCCGCCGCCTTGATGTAATTCAATACTTCAGATACGTCTAAATTACTGTTATTATCGGCCTCCGGGTCGAGAATATCGTCAAGAGACGCCTGCGTTCCCTCAATTTGCGAAGAAAGCAGGGCTTCCTTTCTGACATACATCGAAATGAAAAGCTCAATATCAGGAATACTGGAGGTGATGCCGTCAATGCGGCCAATCAGGCGGTTTGTCTTCGCTAGATATGCCTGAAAATCTTCGCCCATATCTGACAACGTGATATTTTTAAGCGATGTTGGTGCAAAGGAATGGTACTGAAGTTCACCGCTTAACTGCTTAACATACTTTCCCGCCCTGTTTTCCATGCCATGCCTCTTGTAAAAATGAAAATACTGATGCTATTACAGCACGTATATTTTCATTTTGCAAGCGTAATGAAAATAAATCAAGGAAATGCTGATTAATTGTCCGTGCGGGATGAAGCGCAAGGCGCACGGAGCGCAGGAAACGGGGCATAAATAGAAATATGTCTAGGCTGCGAGCACCGCACAACACAGCGATTCGCCCGCAGCGTTCGTTTCCTTAACGCCTATTCCACGTTAATAGATCATTGCTTGCGGAAGGCAAGCATCCCCAGCATCAGGGCGTACGCTCCGGAATCGGGTTCCCGGAAAAATCCCAGCGAGTAATGCTGCGTATCGGAAAACACGCGAAGAATGCCATTTTCGTCACGCCGCATCAGGATACGTATGGCTAATGAATCACGATCGTGCAGGGTGCATATAAGCTGTTCCTCTTCGCTTATGACAACGACTGTACAATCCTGGGGTCCGATATAAATTCCGGCCAAATCACTCAGGGAAGATTCCAAAGGTTCTTCGGGGAACGGCGGTATCGGTTTGCCGCGCAGCATTCCGAAAATGCCGTTTATGATTGAATCCCGGAAAAATGGCTGCCACGCGTTTATGCCGATAGCCAGGGCAATATTATTATGCGGGTCAAAACGCAAACCGCATGCCTGTCCGCGCGCCGAACCATTATGTCCCAATAGCCAGCCGCGATATAGCGCGCAGCCTGCGCCGAACGATCCTGGAATTTGTTCGTGCCTCGCGCTTCCATAAGTTTGCGGGAGTTTGACCACCTGCTTATGCGTGAATTTTATGGCTTTTTCGGACATGGCGCGCGGCGCCGTGGAAATACCGCAGATCGTCGACGTAATACTTAAAATATCCCTCATGTTCATAGTTATGCCCGAAAGCGAGCCGTTCCAGAAATCTCCGAAAGGAACTGTACGCGCCTTTTCATACTTCATTGTGCCGCGATTGAACGAATGGTCTGCCGCGTAGTTTTCATGCAATCGCTTTTTAACTTCCACAGTGCCCGCTGTGATGCCAAGGGGCTGAAATATCATTTCACGATAAAGATCGAGTATACCCGTTCCGGTTATTCGTTTTATGATCTCGGTCAGGATCGCGTACTCGGCGTGATCATAACTGAATACGTAACCTGGTTTGAAAAGCTGCGGGGTAGCCTTCAGAAACTCAACGCATTTTGGCCATGAATAATACCAGGCCACGCCGGGATCAGAGATATTAAGCCCGCGATATCCGCTCGTGTGCGACAGCAAATGCCATATTGCAAGATTTTTGCCGCGTTCCGTCCCGCGAAGTTCTTCGAGATATTTTTCTATGGGGTCATCCGGGTCGCACTTGCCCGCTTCAATCAGTTCCGCGGCAACAAGCGCCGTCAGCAGTTTTGAAATACACCCCATCTGGAAATGGGTATTTTCATTAATTTCTGCCGGGCTGTCTATTGCAAGAGTTCCCGCTTGAGCCGTTATCCTGTGTCCGCCGGTATTCAACGCAAGGCAAAGGCCGGGAATGCCCGTATCTTTGCGAATCTTAGTGACCAGCGTCTGTATATGTCCCCGCAATGCCTCCGTTGCGGCGTTTAAGTTATGTTGTTCCGGCGAATTGCCGCTCATATTGAATATTCCTCTGTCGTTTCCGCGGATGTCGGGAATTTTCTGTCGTCGATTGCCTTGCAAAACTCACGCAGTGTCGTGGCGTCCATAAGGGCATCCGGCGGCATATCCAGATTCATGGCGTCGCTTACGCGGAACAACATCATCATGCTAACCAACGAATCGCCGCCCATCTCGAAAAAATTATCGCCGGGATTAATATTGTCGAGTTGAAGCGCTTCCTTCCATATTTCGCCAACAGTAATTTCCGTCGGCGAAAGCGCCTGTATTTCATGCCGCTCCGACATATTCACTCCTTTTGTTTGATGATCCCTGATTTTTTACGCGTCGAATAGCGTCAAGGCGGCCTGTTACGCACAGGTTGCCCATGGAATCGATATAACCCATATCCCTGGTTTTCAGCCAGCCGTCCTGCAGCGAGACGCTTGAATCATCCGCGACGGAACAGTAGCCTTGCATGACCATTGCTCCGCGCACCCATATTTCGCCATGTTCTCCGCGCGCCGCTTCAAATCCGCCATGACCGGCGATTTTAATATTTGCGCTCGGAAGAACAGGCCCGCCAAGTTCTGGATTATCGAGCAGTTCCATTGCGGAAACCACGCTTATTGCACCGCAAGTCTCCGTCATGCCGTATCCGGTTCCCACACTTATGTGCGGAAATTCTTCCGCGAGTTCCCGGATAAACTTACGGTGCAGCGCGACGCCGTAGATGTTCATATGTGTTAAAGACCGCAAATTATTCGTTAATTGATTGGCGCGCAATAGTTCCCTTGCCATTGCCGGCGACAAACCGCATAGCGATCCTGCGCGCTCGCTTTCGATTAAACCTGCTGCCTGTCCGACGTCCCACTCGGGCATCAGCACGATTTTTCCGCCCAGGTAACACATAAGCATCAACTGGGAATACCCGCCGATATTAGAGAACGGTGATAATACAAGAGAGCATGGCTGCGCGTTGTGAGACTGTTTCCGGCCGTCCTTTGCCGCGCGAATACTCATTCGAAGGCCGCCCAGCATCATGTTCATCAAGCCCGTCGTCATATTGCGGTGGGTGAGCGTTACGCCTTTCGGTTTTCCGGTTGTTCCGGATGTGAATGAAATCAATGCCACGTCATCCGGCGCCATTCCGCGGGACTGCTCAATGTATGCGTCATTTTTACAGTCCGGCGCGTTCGACAGATTGAAAATTGAATAACCTGCCGGTTTTCCGCAACCCCAGTGCAAAACCGCTTCCGGCCGACATGTTACAGGTATGATCACGGGGCGATTCACGCCGGATGTGTTTATTTTTCCGGCGGAATAAAGATCAGCGACAACAGCGTCACAATTTGTGAGTTTAATCGCCTTAACTGCGGCGCGTCCTTTCGTGTCAACCGGGATTAGTATCGGCGTTATACCAGCGAAACAGAATGCCATAAAAGCAATCGCCCATTCCGGGCCGGTATCCATAATCAGCGCGGCGCGGCTTCCTTCTTTAAGATTGTATTTATGACGCAGACTCCACGCGAAATGTTTACCCATTCGCAAAGCCTGCCCGAATGTCACCCGCTTATCGTCTTTAATAATAAATTCACGGTCGGCAAAGACCGCCGCTTTTGCAAAAACATCCCGCAGAGTTTGAGGGCCGCGGGGAAATACCTTGCAGGGGATGCCTTTTATGACCGCGTCCTGAAGCTCAAACGGAGATCCTTTATGTATCAGCAGTTCATAAGACAATGCTTTGTCGATGTGTTGTAAATTCATATCATCCTCTGAGAATATGTTTCCTGACCTTGCCTGTTTTCGTCACGGGCAGGCGTTCAACGATTGTGTATTTATATGGAACCTTGTTATGGGAGAGTCTTGCCAGACAATGCTCGCGTAAATCAGCCTTGTTTAAAGAAGAATCACGGGACGCCACATACGCGTGGATTATTTCTCCCATCAGCGAATCGGGCAGACCTACGACGGCGGCTTCATCTACTCCGGGATATTCCATGAGCGTTTCTTCGATTTCCAGGGGGCTTATGCGTTCACCGGCGCATTTGATAATATCTTTCTTCCGGCCATCGATGTAAAGGAATCCATCGGTATCCAGATGTCCGATATCTCCCGTTTTAAGCCAGCCGTTGTCAATCGTCGCCGCCGTCAAATCGGGATCATTAAAATAGCCGGTCATAACATTCGGGCCGCGCACGAGTACTTCGCCGATTTCACCGGGGCCTGCGGCGCGTCCGTCTTCCAGCATAATATTCAATTCGATTCCAGGAAGCGGACGGCCGCAGGATTCTTTTTTAATATGTATCATTTCAGGCGGAACGTAACACACGCGCGTAGTTGCTTCAGTCAGCCCGTACATGGAAAAAATCCGGACATTCGGCAATGCCGCCGTCAGGCTGTCTATAACGGAGGGCGATAATTTGTCGGCTGATGATGTAATCGTTCTGAGCGAAGAAAAATCGTATCGCGGCAAACATCCCGATTTAACAAGCGTATTGAGATGGTAAGGCACGGCGCAGAGTACGGTACAGCCACACTCCGTGGTTAACTGTGACAGAAATCTTTTTTGATTTCCTAAGCTGTCCAATATGACAACTGCCGCTCCCGCAACGGCCGCGGCGAGCAAAACACTTTTTCCGTAAGTATGGCAAAGCGGCAATATCAACGCGCACCTGTCGGTTTCGTTTAATTCCAGATAGCCGGCGACAGAACGGGCTATAAAACAAAAATTCCCATGGCTCAGTACGACTCCTTTTGCCGAACCTGTTGTTCCGGATGTGAAAACAATTGAACTCTCTTCTGGCTTTGGGCATATCCTGGTAAATGGCAGCGTGCGCTGCCATTTACCAGGATATGGCGGATTTTCAGTTTCGGGTTTGCCGTCTGCTTCATTGTTTTTCAGGAATTCATCTAATGATTCAACGGGAATTTTTCCCTGTAACGCGGATTTTATGACAGCCCTGTCGGTTACAACAAACTGAGTGCGCGTTGCGTTCAAAACGCAGATCACTTTATGCAGTGATTCATTTCCATCGATTTCAACGGTGGAACATCCGTTACACTGCGCCGCCCAGTAGGCGACGACATAAGCAGGATGATTGTCGCCGATGATTGCAATCCGGCTTCCCGCAACGGGTACGGTTTTCTGTAATCTGGATGATGCCGCGGCAACAAGGCATCCGAGTTCTTCATATGACCATGTTTTCTCCGCAATGACCAATGCCGGACGTTCCGGATGCCGCGTCATCGCATGCAGGAATATTTCAGCAACTACTGTGAATTCGTCTTTCATACTTTTCGTGGTTATTGTTTTGCGAGACGGTGTTTTATTTCAAAAACCAGCGCAATACAATTTTACGTTCCGCGATATGAGCTGCTTCGTATGCAGACGGTGAATAATTATCTGAAACTTGAAATGCTGCGTGTTCGAACCGGTCATCTTCTTCATCACCAATAAAAAAACCTGGAAAAGTTTTTGAAATAAAACCTGGGGCCACAAAACAATATCCTCGGAGAAATCTTATGCGGAGATATGTGCTATTACATTCAATTCGGTCGGAGGATGCTCTTGCCTTTGTTTAGAAAAGAGGCCGTAGACAATAAACGCGAACGGCTATACGGCGAACTGATCCTGGCGCAGCCTGTTTCATATTGGTTAATAACAATCTTTCTCGTCGCGGTAACAACTGCCGCGTGCTGGTTCCTGGCAACCGGCAGCTATACTAAAAAAGAAAAGGTTCCGGGAATCATTGTTCCCCGCGAGGGAATTGTGACGATCTATCCACCGCAGGCAGGAATCCTGACAAAACTGAACATCTCGGAAGGAATGGCCGTGGAGGAATCCGAAGAACTTTTCAGCATCATTGTTGATCAGCGGATGCCGGGCGGCGAATATGTCGGACTCAAGCTGATTGAACAGCTTGATATCCAGGAAATCCATTTAAACAGAAAACTCGTATACGAACAGGAAAGGGTGTCGGCTGCTCTCGAAGCCAACGAAACCAGAACCAGGCGTTTAAAAAAGGAAATTGATCAATTGAGAGGATTGATCGGCACGCAGAAAGAAACGCTCGATATAGCGCTGAATACATACCGGAGAATGCAAAAGTTGTTCGCAGAAAATGTCATCGCCGCTGTTGAGCTTGAAGATTTTTACAAAAAATATCTTGAACAGAAACAGCAGGCCGAATCGCTTGCCATGCGGATGGATGAAGCAATTTCATCGCTGGAGGAAAGCATCCTCAATATCCGGACTCTGGAAGTGAACAGCAAACGGGAAATCGCGGATATCGAGAATCAATTGACGGAACTCGACAAGCAGCGGACGCAGATTGAGGGGCAGCGGCAGATGGTCGTAAACGCGCCCGTTGCCGGCAGAATTACCACGGTTACGGTGAATGTTGGACAAAGAATCGATCCGGCCAAACCTCTTTTTTCGATTATCCCGAATGATTCCGATCTCATGGTAAATCTATATCTCCCCACGAGGTCTATAGGCTTCTTGGAAGCCGGCCAGAGCGTGAAC
>Ga0082212_10008596_pt1 | contig 13305 bp, 6 predicted proteins | sample TergutNt197P3_FD_71548 | JGI IMG/M metagenome (GOLD analysis project Ga0082212, IMG submission 71548) | Neocapritermes taracua P3 segment gut microbial communities from Petit-Saut dam, French Guiana - Nt197 P3 | ecosystem: Host-associated > Arthropoda: Insects > Digestive system > Gut ... | reverse complement strand
GTAGGTATCGGTAATTTTGGTGACGCGGTCTTTGGCGTCGTATTCTGTGATGGTTTTGGCGCCGCGTTTGTCGGTGTATTGGGTTTCCCGGCCGTCGGCGTCGTAGGTGTAGTGGGATTTGTTGCCGAGGGGGTCGATGAGGGTGATGGGTCTGTTGAGGGTGTCGTAAATGTACTGGTGGCTGTTGTTGCGGGGATCGGTTTCTTTGATGATGTTGCCGCTTGGGTCGTATTCGGTTTTACTGGTGTATCCTTCGGCGTCGGTGATGCTGGTGAGTTGGTCAAGGGCGTCGTAGGTATAGCGGATAATACCGCCGTCGGGATTGTGAAGGGCAATGATGTTGTTGTTGGCATCGTATTCTATGGTTGTGGTGTTGCCATGATGGTCTGTTGTGGCGGTGAGCCGGTTCTTGTTGTCGTAGGTGTAGTGGGTGGTGTAGTAGAGGGCGTTTTCTTCTGCGGTCAGGTTGCCGCCCGGGTCGTAGGTTTTTTTGATGACGCCGCCCATGGCGTCTTTCATGGTTTCTTCTCTGCCGTTTTGGTCGTAGGTGTAGGTGGTGATGTTTTTGAGGGGATCGATTTCTTTGAGCAGGTTGCCGGTTTTGTCGTAGGTGAATTTGGTGACTTGGCCTTCTTCGTTGGTGGTGCTGATGACGTTGCCGGTTTTGTCATAGGTGTAGCTGACGCTTGTGCCGTCGGGGTTGGTTTGTTGGGTGAGCCGGTCGAGGGCGTCGTATTGGAGTTCTGTTTTGTTGTTCATGGGATCGATGAGGGCGACGATGTTGCCGTTTCTGTCGTAGTTGGCCTGGGTGGCGTTATTAAGGGGGGTGATGGTTCTGATGGGTCTGCCGGTGGCGTCGTATTGGGTGTGGCTTGTGTTGTCTTGGGGGTCTTTGGTGCTGATGCGTTGGTTTTCGGCGTCGTAGTCGTAGGTCCAGGTGTTGTTGTTTTTATCGGTGTAGCGGATGATGTTGCCATTGTTGTCGTATTCGTAGATGTCGCTGTTGTTGAGGGCGTCGGTGATTTTGGTGATGCGGTCTTGAGTGTCGTAGGTGTAGGTGGTGCTGTTGCTGCGGGGGTTGGTGATGGTTTCTACGCGGTTCATATTGTCGTAGCTGTATTGGGTGAGGTGGGTGTAGGGGGTTGTGGTGGTTCTGATTTTGTCTTCGGCGTTGTAGGTGTAGGTGGTGGCGTTGTTGTTTTTATCTGTGACTTGGGTGACGCGGCCCCGGCTGTCGTAGGTGATTTTTATGGAATTGCCTTTGGCGTCGGTACTGGTGACTATGTAGCCGCGGTTGCTGTAGTCGTAGGTTTTGGTATGGCCTTCTTTGTTTTCTATGGCTGTGGTTTGGCGTTGTTCGTTATAGCTGTATTTTTCTGTGGATCCTTCGGTGTCTGTGAGTTGGGTGCGGTTGCCGTTGTTATCGACTTCGTAGGTTTCTTCTTGGCTGAGGGCGTCGGTGGTTTTGGTGAGTTTGCCGCCGAGGGTATAGGTGTAGCGGGTGGTGTTGCCTTTGGGGTTGGTTTCGGCGATGAGTCTGTTTTGGGCGTCGTATTCGTAGAAGGTGGCTTGGTTCAGGGCGTCGACGGCGATGGTGATGTTGCCTGCGGGGTTATAGGCGTAGGTTGAGATGTGGCCGAGGGCGTTGGTGGTGCTGATGCGGTTGTTGTCGGTGTCGTAGGCGTGGGTTGTCTTATGGCCTTTGGCGTCGGTGGTTTCTAGGGTGTTGCCTCGGGTGTCGTAGGTGTAATAGAGTTTGGTATTGTCTTTTTGGGTGTGTTCGGTGACTTGGTTGTTGCTGTTGTAGATGAAGGTTTCTTGGGTATTGTTGGCGTAGGTTTGTGTTAGGATGTTTCCTTCTGTGTCGTAGGTGTAGGTGGTGGTGCTGCCGAGTCCGTCTCTGTAGGTGCTGAGGCGGCCGTCGTCTTGATGGTAGGTATAGGTGCGCGTGCCAAACTGGTCTTGGGTTGTGGCGAGTTTATAGTCGGTGTTATAGGTGTAGGTGGTGGTGCTGCCATCGGGGTAGGTGACTTGGTTGTTTGTGTTGGCGATGTTATATGTGATGCTGGATGTGCCTTGGCCGGTCAGGGTTTGCTTGGTGACTCTGCCTTGGTCGTTGTAGGCTTGTTCGATATAGAAGACTTCTTTGAAGTCATACATCTGGATTAGACGGTTATCTGAGTTGTACAGGTATTGGAATCTGTGGCCGTCTATGTTGGTGAACAGGATTCTGTCTGTGTTGTAGGTGTAGGTGACGCTGCGGCCGGTGGAGTCGCTGATGCTGGTGAGTTTGTTGTTGGTGTAACTGAGGGTCAGGGTTCCGCTGCGGTTGCTGACTGTTTTGAGGGTGTCGCCTTCGTAGTTCAGGGTTGTTGTGTCGCCATTGAGCTTAGTGATACTTGTTAATTTGTGATCTATGTTGAATTTGTATCGGGTTTTATCCCGGTAGGTGGCTATATGGCCGTCTGAGGTTTGGGTGAGGGTGAAGTCGGCGTCTTTGGGCTTTTTATAGGCGCCGTCGGCTTGTTTGGTGAAGACAATGTTGTGGTTTTCGGGGGTGCTGAGGGTGAGGGTGTCGGTATCTGCGGCTTCGGCGGCGGTATCGCTGTCGTTGCTGCGATCGCTGTCTTCATCACTATCAGGAGCGCTGTTGCTGTCAATAGTGCTGTTGCTGTCAATAGTGCTGTCGCTGTCGCTGTCGCGATTAGTATCGCTGTTATGGTCAGGATCGTCATTATTAGCATCGCTGTTAGTGTCAAGATCGCTGTCATTGCTGCTGTCAATGTTATTGTTATCACCGTCGTTGCTGTCATTATTGCTATTATCGTCGTCGCTGTCACTGTCGCTGTCGCTATCATTGTCATTGTCACTGTCACTGGCTTTGAGTTTATAATCGTAACTATGCTTCCAGCCGTGCCCGAGGGCTCCGTTTTCTTTGGATAATGAGTTGTAGTGCCGGGTAAAAGCCAGTTCTAAGGCGCCGTAGAGTTCTATGTCTGTGCTTTGTGTTGAAAAGGCGCCTGTGATCGTATCAATGCCGACGAGATCTCCCACGTCTCCGGCAAACGGATTGTTATAATAGGGATTATGGCTATTGATCAAGGGCGGAAGGTCTTCGGGGTCTATCGGCGGATCTGGATCCGGATTATCAGGGTCTATATCGTCATCTGCCGCTCTCACAGAGGGGACTTCGGCTTGATCCTGATTTTCTTCAAGCATCAGGGGCGGGGCTTCCGAAGGGGTTGATATTTCGTCTTCCGCTGCGAATAGGCCCTGGGGTAGGCATGTGGTAAAAAGCATAACTAATGTCATGAATATACTGACTGATATTTTTCCGATTGTTGCTGCGTTTCTCATAGTGTTTTTGTCCCCTCCAAATTGTTTCAAATTGTTTTTTTAGGGATTATGTATTTTTTCACAAGGAGCCATTAGGATTATTTTATTGACCATATTGTGGCTGGATCGACAACAAGATACCATAAGGTTGTAATTTAATCAAGTATATATTTAATTTTAAAATGTTGTAATTTATCGTAATTTGTTGTAATTTAGATGCTTCCCGAAGATGCTATGAAATTCATGGAAGGATCTCGCTCGAAATGCCAAATATAATCACATTTTTTTGTTTTTATGAGTTATATATTACCATTATCCCGATGAACACGCAAAACCGTCTACACAACCTCTGTTCTGTAAACGGTTCAATATTTGGCCATGGTGTAAATCGATACGCTGTGAAGCAAACATCAAGTTGAGAAATCTCAACAAGCTGAGATTTCTCAACTGAATTAAAAAATGGTTACTACTCAGGTCTATGCCTAACGTTCGTGTTCGCGGCTATGAACCCATAGGTTCATCCTTGGTTGACCCTTTGTCGGACTTCTTCTTCTTCTTCTCTCGAGACGCTTTTGACATACGAATCACCCTTTCCTAAAATGGACTTACCCTATCATTTACCAAATGAATCCAAATTATACTTCCGCGACCAACAAAAAATTTGACGTACCAGCCATACATTTAAGGCAGCGGCAAGAGGCAAGCACACTAAAGCGATGGGACTGAGCTGCCACCAAGGGAACAACCCTCCCTCGCCTGCCCAACCCACCTCGCCCGCCAAACCAAGACCGGTGAAGCCAACAACGAACAAAATCATCATAGAGATAAACAAATACAGACGTTTTCCCTTAAGAGGAGAACACACATTCGCCAATATCATAAGGCTTATGGAACCTAAAGCAAACACCTGTATGGTACTCGTCATGACATCATCCCAAGACAGGGCCATACCCAATATGTGGATCACCAGCACATTAAGCGCAGCTAAAATCCCACAAGGAACAACCTTGGTCAGGGTCTTTTTCAGAAAATCCCCTTCGACCCTGTTTTGGTTGGCGGATAAAGCTAAAAAGAAGGAAGGAATACCGATGCATGTCATGCTGATAAGTGTAAAATTGAGAGGAGCAAAAGGATACTGCTGATTCAACAAAAAAGACAGCAGAATAAAAGAAAAGCACAGCAAGGTAGAGTACACCGTTTTCCCTAAATAAAGAACAGCGACCCGTTCAATGTTATTGATCACCCGCCTGCCTTCCCGAACCACGGCAGGCAAGGCGGAAAAATTCGACTCCATGAGGACAAGCTCGGAAACCGCCCGGGCAGCTTCGCTGCCGGAAGCCATAGCGATGCTGCAATCGGATTCTTTAAGCGCCAAGACATCATTAACACCATCTCCGGTCATGCCGACAACATGGTTGTTAGCGCGAAGGGATTCAATGAGTTTTTTCTTCTTATAAGGATCAACCCGGCCAAAGATAGTATAGTTTTCAGAAATAGCGTCCCAATCGTCATCCTCTGAAACTGTGGTCATATCAATATAGTGATCCGCCTGAGCCAACCCCGCTTTTTGAGCCGTTGCCGCAACAGTCAGGGCATTGTCACCTGAGATAACCTTGATTTGAACTCCTTGATCCGCGAAAAAACGAAAAGTATCCGCGGCCTGGGGCCGAAGGGTATCTGCCAGCACGATCAGGGCATAGAGCTCACGCGTGTCAGGCAAAGTTTTCCCAAGATCTTCCCACACACGAACCAGGGCTAAAACCCTAAATCCCTGGGATGCGTACGGAGCCACACTCTCTTTGGCATGAGGGCACAGATCATCCGGCGCTCCCAGAACCCAGCTGCTTCCTGTAAAATTCGCCCCACTCCAACGTCGCTGGGACGAAAAAGGGATAACAGTGCGCACACTCCACTGACCTTCGCACGTAAAGTGGCCTCCGCTTTTACATGGGGACTCTTCTGTGAGCTGGGACTCTTCTGTGAGCCGGGACTCTTCTGTGAGCCGGGGCTTACACGCAAGCGGCGCGGGGGTTTCATAACCAAAATGACGTTTGAGGGCCATCTGAGTGGGGTTTGTATCATTTGAGACGACCGTCAGAGCCTCCAAGGCTTGCTGAGCCAGCGCGGATCTCTCTGTATGCTGTTCAGTTCTTTGATGGGAGTGCCGGGAGCCGTGAACGGGATCTGTGTCGAAGTCACCGCCAACTGAGGAGGGGAGTGCTGGAGGACAGATGATCACCTCTTCAACTGTCATGGTTCCGTCAGTAATGGTGCCCGTCTTATCCAAACATAACACATCGACCCGAGCCAAAGTTTCGATGCAGGGTAAAGCTTGAACCAAGGTTTTATGTTTACTGAGATTGACAACGCCTACCGCAAAGGCCACAGTACTCAGCAGGATAAGCCCCTCAGGAATCATGCCGATAATACCGGCGACGGTGGATACGATGGCCTTCACGTGGGAGATATCGCTCATGAGCTGGCTGATGAAGAGCAGAAGTCCTGCCGGAATAATCACAAAAGTCATCATCTTTATAATTTTGCCCAAGGCCACGATGAGCTTCGAGCGGATGCGCTTGTTGCGGCGGGCTTCATGAGCAAGTTTGGTCGCGTAATTATCCATGCCCACACGCAGAACGTGCACATAAGCTGATCCTGATACCACAAAGCTTCCTGACAAAACCTCATCGCCGATGCGTTTGCGGACGGCATGACTTTCGCCTGTCAGCAAAGACTCGTCAACCTCAAATCCTTCTCCTGAGAGAACCTTGGCATCGGAGCAAATTTGAGCCCCGGCTTTAAGCTCGATGATATCATCCAGAACAATGTCCTCCACAGGAATTTCACAGGTCTCGTTATCGCGGCGGACACTTACATGGGGTTCTACAATGAGAGAAAGCTTCTCAATGGTGCGTTTGGCGCGGATCTCCTGAATAATGCCAAGGCAGGTATTGGAGAGAACCACACCCAGAAAGAGTGCGTTCTGATAGGATCCGACAGAAAAGATTAAGCATCCCAATACCACATTGATCGTATTGAATAATGTAAAAATATTATCGGCAAAGATACGTTTATATGTTTTTGAAGGCGCATTATGAACCTTGTTGGTAAGTCCGTCCTCTTTCCTCTGTTGCACCTGTTCGCCGGTTAAGCCGGGCGGGAGTTTTCTGAGGTCATCCATAGAAGGTTCGCATTCAGGTGCAAGGGGATTCGGGTCAGTTTTCACATGGGTTTCACTCTGTAATAAGCACATAAATCCTCTGCTTTCATATAATAGTTACGAAATGGTTGTGTAAAAAAATGGTAAGGGAGGAAATTTCTATGTCAATAGATAGAATGGCTCTGCTGGCGATCAAATCGCTCCAATCCACCTCCGGCGCCGGAGCCTCTGTTATCACCAAAAATATGGCGACGGCCCTGTGGCCTGAACTCCAATCTCTTCTTTGGAAGAGATATGGCCCGGTTGTTATGACAAAGTGGGTTTATCCGCTGGCCCGCCGGACAGCTGTGCCTTTGGCCAAAAAAGTCGGTATGCCCATTGCCCGCAAGTATGGTATTCCCTTAGCGCAGAAAACCGGCAGGATAATCTGGAGGAAAGCCGGCCAGCCCATTGTCCGCAAAATTTTCCCTGGCTTTTATGCGGAGAACGCCAGTGTGATACCCAAAGAACCTTTGCAGGAGACGTTCCTCCAAGAAACCTCCCTTCAGGAAACGCCCTATCAAGAAGCATCTTTTCAGGAACCCCCCTATCAAGAAGCATCTTTCCAGGAACCCTCCTATCAAGAAGTATCTTTTCAGGAACCCTCCTCCCAAGAAGCATCTTTCCAGGAGTCTCCACAGTCTTACTCCCAATCAAGGTTAGGCCGACATATGGGCATGGGAATGCTCTCCCGCCGTTTGAGAAAATAATATTTTGAGGAAGAAAATGGGATTTCATGGCGCCTGCGATGCTGATCCGCGCAGGCGCGCTTTTTTATGCGGCGGCACACATATAGTGTAGCATATTTGATAGTGAATTGTCATATTGTGCGCGGCATAAACATATTGTAGCATATTTGGCAGTAACTTATCATATTGGGTCGCTTATATGCTATAACACATATAGTGTAGCATATTTGAGGGTGACTTGTCATATAGAGCTGGTTATATGTTACAATAGAGAACGAAGCGACTTATCCTACAAAGAGATAACTGTACTTGCACCAGAATCTGTAAGATCAGAGAAAGGGAAGAAATGGATAACAGAAAATTTCGCGTTTTAATTGTTGATGATGATATTGCCATCCGTCAAATGCTTATTCTGGGTTTGAAACAGGCCTATGAAACACGCTGGGCCGCCAATGGCGAAGAGGCGCTGGAGTATGTTGTGAGCTTTGATCCCCATGTGATTATTCTCGATGTGATGATGCCGGTGATGAGTGGGTATGAATTTCTAAAAGTGGTCAAAAAGATGACAACGGCTTCTATTATTATGCTGACAGCTAAAGATTCTCCTCAAGATATTGTCAAGGGGCTGCGCCGGGGATCCAGCGATTATCTTGTTAAACCTTTTCATTTCGATGAGCTGCTGGCGCGTATTGAAGTCCAGATCAGGCAGCGTTTTCCTGATTTGACAGGGATCCAGCATGTTGGCCCCTTTGTCCTGGATGATTTAACCAAAATTATCAGGTATAACGACGAGGAGCTCACCCTTTCTCCGACTGAGTATCGTTTGCTGGCTTACTTCTTATGCCATGTCAACCAGACTCTGAGCAAGAGAAGGATTATGGAGCATGTTTGGGGACATGATTTTCAAGTCCATGATAATATTCTGGAAGTCTATATCCGGTATTTGCGTGATAAACTGAACGATGCTGATCATACCCTGCTCAGCAATCAGCGCGGGCAGGGCTATCGTCTTGTTGTTGATTCTTAGAGGAAAGTAGAGAGTATGGCGGGGGGCTTATGGGGGTAAAAACAAAGATTGCAAACAGGGTGCGATGGATTCAGTCGCTGCGCGGACAACTTGTCGTCCGCTTCTTGCTCTGTTTTGTTGTTTTTATTATCCTGATCACGGCCTTCCAGTATCAGGCGCTGCGAACCTCTCTGTATCAAACGGTCAGGGAGGGGCTACGTTCGGATGCTGCAAAGGCTTCGACGGAGTACCTGACACGCTGGTTTACCCAAGATGAGGGCGTTCCTCAAGAAGCAGCGGCATTTCGGCGTAACATTTTTATGGTGGCCCTGAATAAGGATAGAAATATCATGACGATAACCACGGATTTTGGGGGGCGCAACACTGCTGAGACTGTTGAGAATGCTGAAAAGGCCGAGAATGCTGAGCCTGTAGACGAATATGCCCCTTTTATGAAGGAAGACTGGAGAATCAAGCTTGCCGGTATTGCCGACAGCCCTTCTTTTTTTATCTATGTTTCTCCGGAACCCCATCAACGCTATATGCTCTACAATTGCCCTGTTTATGCTGATCCGGATACCCTGTTGGGATATGCTCTTTTTGGTATGCCTTTGGCGGATACAGAGCGCATGCTGGCCAATATGATGCGGAACATTATTGTCGTAAGCTTGGGGGTTCTGGTTGTGAGTGTTTTGGTAATCAGAGCGATCCTGCGCAAGCCTCTGAATCCGATGCGGAGTATGTCGTTTACGGCCCGTCAGATTGCTGAAGGCAGATACGACCTGAGACTTGAGGGGCAAGGGGGTCCCAGGGAGATCGTGCATTTACGCGACGCGCTGAACCATATGCTGCAAGAACTGGACGATGCCCTGCAAACGGAAAGGATTGCCCGGGAGGAGATGGCCAGATTCATCGCCGATGCGTCCCATGAACTGCGCACCCCGATGACATCGATCCGGGGTTTTTTGGAGATTTTGCTGCGTGATACGGAGAGGGATTCTGAGGTTTTGCGCGAGGTTCATACCTCCATGCTAACAGAAATTAATAGGCTCATCCGTTTGGCGGAAGCTCTTCTCATGCTCAATCGCCTGGCTCAGTTTTCCTTGGGTACGGAAATGAGTGAGGAACCGACGGATACCGACACGGATCCAAGGTTTCTGAGGGCGGTGAATACGCCGGGGATTTTCTACAATGATGTTGTGGGTGAACTGCAGCCGGTGCTGGCCCCGCTTTTGAAAGGGCGTACGTTGGTATGGTCTCCGTTGCCGGAGGATATTCCCTTTGATATTCCCCTGACCCGGGATCATGCGAAACAGGTTCTGCTCAATCTTGTTACCAACGCAATCCAGCACACGCCGCCAGAAGGCTGTATCAGCATCGAAGCCCATAGAATTGGCTCGGGGATGCTGACAGTCTCTGATAACGGCAGCGGGATTGCGGAAAAGGATTTGCCTCATGTTTTTGAACGGTTCTTCCGGGGTGACCGTTCCCGCACGCACAACAAGCTGGACGATCACGGGTCAGGGCTGGGGCTGGCCATTGTCAATGAGATTGTTCGTTTGTGCGGAGGCTGTATTCGTGTGAACAGTACAGTGGGAGTCGGAAGTACTTTTGTTGTTGTTTTCGCGCAGGAGGATGATGTGCCGGAGGATCTTATGAAGCTTCATGAGAGGGCGTTTGCACAGCCCGGGCCAGAAGATCGTTGAGTCCCGCTGACAAAAGCCTTGGATCCACATGAAGCCCTGCGGCCATCTGGGCGGAAACAAGCAGCTGCCCGGCGGCGGTTGTGGCAAAGGGATCTTCGGCAGCCCGCAAGCGTTCTATCCCTTGGATGACGTCGTGGTTTGCGTTGATTTCCAGAATATCGCCAAAAGCATTGCCAGGAAACCCTATCCCTGAGGCTTCGTTCATGGACTGAAAGAGCCGGTTCATGCTGTGAGATCCTCCCATACTGAGCAGGACGGCAGGGCTGTCTACAAGACGTTTGGATACACGAACGTCCTTGACTTTGTCTTGAAAAACCTCTTTCAGCCAAGTTGTTAACTGGGTTGCTGTGGTATCATCCATCTGAGGAGATTTTTCCGGGCCTAAGTCCGGCAGATCTCCACTGTCTTGGTCTACGCTTTGCAGGGGCTTGTCCCGATAGGAACCGACATTCATCAGTACATAGTCATCGATCGCCTGATAGGTATAGAGAACCTCCATATGGCTTTCGCGGAAAATTTCCAGATAGGGGCCTTGTTCGATGCTGGCTCGGGTGGGACCGCTGACAAAATAAATGTTTTTTTGACTGTCGGTCATACGGTCTACATACTCATCCAGGCTGGTCAGTTCACCGGGTTCGGTGATGCTGGATTCGAAACGCAGCAACTTGAGGAGGTCTGCCCGATTCACGATATCTGTGGCTGCCCCTTCTTTTAAGAAGATGCCAAATTCTTTCCAGAATTCCTCATAGGTTGTCTTCTCGTCACGGGCCTGTTCTTCCCAATATTTGAGCAGGCGGCTGGCGACTACACGGTTAAGCTTCTGCAGCAGTGTGCTGTCCTGCAAGGTTTCACGGGAAATGTTCAGGGGCAGATCTTCGCAATCGATGACCCCTCGGACGAAGCGCATCCATTCCGGCAGAATGGTCTCGGACTTTTCTTGAATGAGCACTTTTTTGCAGAACAGGTTGACTCCCCGTTCTATGCGGCTGAAGCCGAAGCGTTCCATATTGCTGCCGGGCATGTAGAGCAGCGCGTGCAGAGAGAGGGGGGCATCGGAAGAGAAGTGCAGCCTGCCGAGGGGGTCATCGTAGGCGCCGGTATAGAATTTATAGAATTCATCGTACTCTTCGCCGGAGATTTCGTTTTTATTTTTTACCCATATGGCTTCTACAGTGTTGACTTTGTCGCCGTTCACGCTGACGGGATAGGGGACAAAGTTGGAGTACTTGTTGATAATTTGTTTGATTTTGTCCGCTTTGCCTAAGTCAAAAGCGTCTTCTTTCAGGTGAATTTCGATGCTTGTCCCCCGCTCCTCGCGGGTTCCGGCGCTCAGGGTGTAGCTGCCCAGGCCTTCAGATGTCCAACAGCATGCGTCTGCTTGGGAATCTGCGGACAGGGTCTGAATGACAACTTTAGTGGCGACCATGAACGCGGAATAGAAGCCGACGCCAAACTGCCCGATCAGGCTGAGGTCAGGGGCTTGTTCCTGATGTTCCGACAGATAGCTTAGGAAAGATTTTGAGCCGGAGTGAGCAATGGTGCCGAGGTTTTCAATAAGCTCTTCCCGGGTCATGCCCACGCCGTTGTCGCTGATGGTCAGGATATGATCTTGTTCGTTGATGGTGATTTCAACGCCCAAATCTCCGGAAGCGGGGCGAAGGGTTGGGCTTGTGAGAGCCATATAGCGGACTTTTTCGCAAGCGTCTGCGGCGTTAGAAATCAGTTCCCGCAGAAAAATTTCCCGGTTTGTGTACAAGGAATTGACCACAAGATCCAGCAGCTGCCGGATTTCTGTTTGAAATTCTTTGCGTTCTTCTGTTCCTGGTGATGGGGTGTGGTTACTCATGATTGTCCCTCCAAATTATTCACTTTGTTTAATATAGGTTATAGCATAATAGCGTAAATTTGTCCATTGGCCCAAGTGGGCGCACCAATTAATTGTTGTAGCATAATATTCCAAAAACATATGATGCTTCTTGAGCCGGCCACACAGAGCAGGCGAACATTTAACGCGCTCGATCCTACGCGATTGTGCGCTTCTAAGCCGGCCCGAGTGGCCTTGTAGAGTAATCTGTCCTAACTGCTACTTGTGGACATAAGTAGACTGTACTCTCTTGGATCTGCCACAAAATTTCGAAACTCACTTCGCTTCGCTGCGTTCAGACAGTCGAATTTTGCGGCGCCGTCGCTAAGAATCGCATCAATCCCTTCGCAAAGTCGCTGCTTATAAATGTTCGCCTGCTCTGTGTGGCCTTCATACGTGAGTCTAATAAGTTTATTCCATATATTGCTACAACAATTAATTGGTGCGCCCAAGAGTAATATGATGGCCTAAGTAGTATGATGTAATATGATGCCGGAGCTTCTTCGGTCTTGCGTTCCTCATTTCAAAAATGCTAATAAATTAGCTTGATTTGCGGGAATTAGTTGACACTATTTTATCACTGGGTAGACGGGCTTGGATATGTGACGAATGGGTTGACACCATCAAATCCATTTCAGAAGACTATAATGTGTGCACTTTTTATGTATCAAATAGAAGGAGGGCTGTTCCTCCCTCTATTTGTGGTTTTGAATAGCCCTTTTAATAATGCGACCAACTGAGATTGAACGGATAGGATTGGCTAATCATTGTTTGGCTTTTTTCTATAAACGGAATTTGTCCAATGACAGGCGCATAAACATTATAAAATTGTTTTGCGTTTTTCAATGTTGAAAGCGAAAAGCCGCGCCCAAATTTATCCGTCAAAAAATCGGCGAGTCCGCGCATTAGTTTGCTTCCATATTCGGCGCGAGCCTTACCGCCTTGTTCTTCCTCCACAATCATGCGCCCAATTTCAAAATAGGTTACGCACATGGTCAGGTCAGCGGTGCGCCCAACAAAGCTATGTGCCTGTTCGATGATCCGCGCCACATCTTCAAAAAATGAATTCGCCTTTTGGGAATTGATCAAATCACTCATATTCTGCACCCCCCCAAAGCATATTACTCTTTTATCAACATTTCTACTCCATTGTAATGACTGATCAGAAATGTTGAAAATGATTCGTATTTTTTTATGAATCCATCTTCATTTTCGCCCTCACTATAAAAGTAAACCGCCGGATCGGTTTGTACACAGTTGATGGATCAATTTTTGTCCTGCCTATATGGGAGTTTTTTAGACTATTTGGCAACTTAGTAATACTTTCATTTGAGCTTAAGATCAAAGTTTCGAGATTTGTCATTTCCAGCCGTCATTAATATCCTAAAAGTCGGGCAACCTGTACTCAAATCGCCTCCGGATTCATCCCCAATTTTTCCAAATACAATTTATCTCTGGAAGTTACCTCTGTTGCCCATCTGGCTGACTTAAGTTTAGACGATATA
>Ga0082212_10008595_pt1 | contig 13306 bp, 11 predicted proteins | sample TergutNt197P3_FD_71548 | JGI IMG/M metagenome (GOLD analysis project Ga0082212, IMG submission 71548) | Neocapritermes taracua P3 segment gut microbial communities from Petit-Saut dam, French Guiana - Nt197 P3 | ecosystem: Host-associated > Arthropoda: Insects > Digestive system > Gut ... | reverse complement strand
AAAACCGTCGGAGCGGAAACGTCCGGTGTTTTTAAGCGCGTAGGTGCGCGCCGCTATAGCCTGCGCCGCAAGCGCCGCGAATTCATTATATGTATCGGGGTTCATCTCGGCCGGAACGACGCCGAAAAGATAGTCCTCGATTGCCAGTTGATTAACCAGCGTCAGGCGGCCGGACTTGTTCAAAAAAACATCCAGGTATCCGCGGTAGGCTTTTCCGTTGACGCGCAGAAATGCCGTCGGGGACGCGGGGTATATTCTGAACCCGTCGGCGTTTGTCATATTAAGGCCATCCGCGCCGCTGAGCGTTGCGACGGTTCTTCCGCTTCCTCCTCCGCCGCTCACAACGCTGCTCGCGCCGCCGCTTCCGCCACCCGCCGCCGCTTCCCCGGTTACGACGAACGCGTCGGGGTAATCCCGCCGCACGGTTGACAGGTAGTTTTGTGCATCTTCCCTCGTTGAAAATTCCCCTACGCGAATCTGGTTTGTCCCTGTATCTGGATTTACGCGAACCACGACAGGTACGCCAAGTTTTCCGGCGAGACTATCACGGACTTTTGCTGCGTTTTCCGGGTTTGCCAGTGAAACAGCCTGAATCTGGTATATGGTTTTCAGTCCGGCGGTTCCCGTCGGTTTCCCGGCTGCCTGCGCCGGTTTTGAAGCCTGATTTTCCTGGGCGATACGGATGTTAATATCTCCGCGAACCTGCCGCCGCGTGGATTCCGATCTTGCCTCGACATAAAAATTACCGGGAGCGGAAACGCGAATTTCTTTAGCCGCTGTGTCAAGACCGATGCGGATATCCGGCCCCGCTCCGGAACCGGCAGCGGGTGCAGGCGCGGCGCCCTGAGGCGTTTCCGTCTTTTGCGACGGCACAACATCACCGACGCTGATTTTAGATTCGTCTGTATCGACAGACGGTAAAGTTTCCGGTAAAGACGGACGCTCTTTCGGTTGCGGAGAAGATGGGGCAGACGGCGCGGGTTTCGCGGCAGGCGGCTGAGGCCGGGTTTTATGCCCGCGGCATGAAAAAGCGAAACTTAGAATTAATAAAAGACAGCAGACGCGGATTATACGGAAATTCAAGTGATGAACTCCTTATGATATTTTTGATTTTCGATTGTTGATTTGTGGAAGCGCGCGTTCGCGCACGTTTTATTAATTAATAGGAGGTTCGCGAAACGCCTCTACATTCAATCAACAATCCAAAATCCAAAATCCAAAATTCGATGAATCATGGTTCGTAAATCAGAAACAAGCGCACGCCGACACGTTCTCTCGGAAAACCTTTCGGCAGCGGCGGGAACGGATTGGCGCTAAAGACCGCGCCAAGCGCGGCATTATCAAGCGACCGGTTGCCTGACGATGCTTCCACGCGCAAATCGATAACGCGCCCGTTTCTGTCGATATAAAAAACAACGTCGGTTCTCCCGAACGTATTTTTCAGGTTTGACGGAATCAGCCATTTCGATCTCACGAATTCGCTAATAATATTACTGTATTCGCCCATCGGAAAACCTTCGGTATCAAGAAATTGGACGCCGGAACTGCCCGCGGTTTCATTTGAGGCGGAAAGTTCCGTGACATCAGGTTTCTTGGCAGGCGGCGGTGCGGGCGGCTGAATGGTTTCGGGTATTTTCTGCGGAACCGCATTGACCGCTACTTCAAATTCAGGCGCGGTTTTGGGTTTTGCCGCCAGGACATCTCTGCCGGTTCCTAACTCCGCAGGTTCGGTTGTTGATGATTCACCGGAGTTTTCGGTGTCAGCTTTTGTTTCGTCGTCGCCCGGTCTCCTGCTGTCCGGAATAACGATTTCGGGGTCTTCTGTTTCGGGTGGAATCATTGGCAAAATCGGCTTGTCCGTTAACAGCGCTTCGGGAGGGCCGAAGCGAATTTCTATAGGCGGCGATCCCGCGCCTTCTTCCCTGTCGCCGCGTCCAAGAATCGCGCGCAATGTTTCAGGCGACGGCATGTTCATTCTATCCGGTGGTTCCAGAAGCGCAACCATGCGCCACTGTTCCATATCTTCATCGGTGATAACCGCCGTTCCCCAGCGGAAACCGCGAAACTGGTGCAAGTAACCTCCCGCCAGCAATTGCGGAAACAGGTACAGTGTCATGACCACGCAGAAATGAAAAAAGCAGCTTACCGCAAGACATACGATTTTCAGCCTTGATACGCTGCGTTTCTGATTAAGTGAATTTACGTAATCAAACATAACCATACTAAATAGAAATTCTCACTTTGCCCGGATGTTTCATACCGATTCGCTGCCAGGCGGCACACTTGGAGTCGGGCGCGCGCCGGGTAATCGACGAAAGCACATTATACAATTATCTTATTTGGCCTTTCAAAACTTTCAGCAGATACTCGCCATATGGCGATTTGCCATAATTTTCAGCCAATAACCGCAGTTGTCCGCCATCTATAAATCCCATTCTGTAGGCGATTTCCTCAATCGCTGAAATTTTTATGCTCTGCCGCTTTTCAACGGACATAATGAAAACCGACGCTTCCATGAGGCTGTCGATAGTCCCTGTATCCATCCATGCGTATCCGCGGCCGAGCACGCATACCTCGAGATTTCCCTTATCGAGGTATATCCGGTTGAGGTCGGTTATTTCCAGTTCGCCCCTTGCGCTCGGCTTTAGGCTTTTCGCGTATTCGACGCAGCGGTTATCGTAAAAATACAGGCCGGTAACCGCGTAATTCGACTTGGGAATTTGAGGCTTTTCCTCAATGCTTACGGCTTTTCCTGAGGCGTCAAATTCAACCACGCCAAAGCGCTCCGGATCGTCCACATAATATCCGAAAACCGTCGCGCCGTCCGGTTTCGCGGCTGCGTCCTGTAAAAGTCGTGAAAAACCGTTACCGTAAAAGATATTATCTCCCAAAACCATCGCGCAGCGGTCGTCTCCGATAAAATCGGCGCCGATTATAAACGCATGCGCCAAACCGTCGGGAGAAGGCTGAACCTTATATGACAGATTTAAACCAAGCTGCTCGCCGTTTCCAAGCAGTCGCTCAAAATTCGGCAGGTCAGCCGGGGTCGATATGATAAGTATGTCCCTGATGCCGGCCAGCATTAGTGTGGACAGTGGATAGAAAATCATCGGCTTGTCGTATACCGCAAGCAATTGTTTGCTTGTAACACGCGTCAGCGGATACAGGCGCGTACCAGCGCCTCCCGCCAGGATTATGCCTTTCATATAATCACCCTCAAATACAACTTTTCCGTTTCACCGTCCACCGCGCGAGATTCGTATTTATATGACGACGCCATTGCGGATTGCGCAAAGTATGCCCGCAACACTTCATCTTTATAAATCAGGGCCATTGCCTCTGAAAATTCTTTTTCTCCGTTTGCAATAATACCCGCCTGTTCCGCAAGATCGCTGTTGCCCCTGCACGGCGTGGCAATTACAGGTTTTCCGGCCACCAATGCCTCTATCAGACTCACGGGGAGTCCTTCCTGCTTTGACGCTGAAACTATTACATCCGCCATTAAAACCAGGGCCGGCACATCATCCCTCCAACCCAAAAAGAACACTCTTTGCGCCAAGCCTAAAGAATCAGCCAGTTGCTTATAAACAACCCGCATTGCGCCCTCTCCGGCCAACACCAGCACGGCGTCGGGACACTGCCCGGCTATGGCTGCAAATCCGCGAATAAGCAATTCCTGATTTTTTCGTTTACTTAGTTCGCCGACGCATAAAAAAACAAACGCTTCAGGCAGCAATCCTAAATCGGCCTTATTAATCGGAGCTGAATTATCAAATGACTCTCGCGAAACCCCGGCGCCGTTTATACGAGCCACAAAATCAACAGGCAGTTTGTGCGCAATTCGTTCATCTTCACTGTTGATTACAATGAGACAGTCTGTAATTCGAGCCAGACACCATTCCACGGGATAATACAGCAACCAGTTCAAAAGCGGCGCGCCCCTGAAAAAATGAAATCCGTGCGCCGTGTAAACCACGGACAAACCTTTTTTTCGCCGCCGGGCTGCCGCGATGCGCGCAAACAATCCCCCCGTGGGCGTATGACAGTGCATTAAGCGGTATGAATACTTTCCAAGCTGCTTACTGAGCAAACGAAGCGCTTTAAAATTTTTAAGCGACACAGGAAAGCGGGTAAAAGGCAGTTCAAGAACTTTTATTCCCTCGGACACAAACTTCTCACGGCAGCGCTCCACATAGGCGGCTGAAGAATTGCCGCTCAGCGCTACGTTAAAGCTTGCGGCTACATGAACCTCGAATCCCATCTTTTGCAGGACGCGTATCTGCCCCCATGTGAATTTATCAATATGATACGCGGTGCATGCCACAATAAGCGCTATTGGCATTTCATTTTCATGTTCAGAATTAGTGTTCACCCGTTTCCATATATATGTCATGTACCTGCGTCGAATTTAAATATGATACCATGATGGAACTGGTAAAAAGGAAGGAAAACGCTGTGAAGTGTCTCGTTACCGGCGCAAAGGGTTTTATAGGCTCGCATCTCGTCCGTTATCTTCTTGATAACGGGCATGATGTCAGGGCTGTTGATTCTTCGGAACAGACTGCAACGGCAAAAACATCCGATCCTGAAACCGTCCGGATTGCGCGAAGCACGGTCGATTCAGCGGTCTGGCATACGGTTTGCCGGGATATTGAAGTGATTTTTCACCTTGCGGGACGAGCGCATAGCAAGGATGTATCTTTAACATTCGCCCGTCCGGTTTATTTTCGGGACAATCTGTATATGACACGCGCTCTGTCGGAAGCGGCAATAAAAGCGCGTGTGCGCCGCTTTGTTTTTACAAGTTCAGTGGCTGTTTACGGCACGGTTTCCGCCGCAGGCGAAGCATTCCGGGAAGAATCGCCGGTATTGCCTCACCATGATAATTTTTACGCGCGATCAAAGCTGGCGGCGGAAGAGTTTTTGTTGTCAGATAACATTTGCGCTGCCATTGAACCGGTTATCGTCCGCCTGCCGCTCGTTTACGGCGATGGCGCAAAGGGAAACATAGCCACGCTAGTGCGGCTGGCGCGGAGCGGCATACCTCTGCCCCTTGCCGGTATAAACAACCGCAGAAGCTTTATCAATATTCAAAATTGCGTGGACTTTCTTCATGCCGCCGCATGCCGGACGGGCGCGGGCGGACGCGTATTGCTGGCATCCGACCGCGAGGATGTAACAACGCCGGATTTGATCCGCGCAATAGCCCGTGAAATGGGAAAACCCGCGCGGCTCTTTCACGTGCCGTCATGGTTACTGAAAACTGCCTGTTACCTGTCAGGGCAGAAATCGCGTTTCGAAAAACTTACGGGTAATTTCCAGATTGATCCTTCCGCATCCTGCGATTTTCTCGGCTGGTCGCCAAAGGTCGGCTTTACGGAAGGCATTGCGCATATGTTCGCCGGAAACAGGAGGACATAAAAAATGCGGCGTTTTTTCGACGTAATTTTTTCAACAGTCGGCCTGATTCTGGGCGGGCCGCTTTTTATTATCCTGTGCATTGCCGGATTTTTTACAATCGGATCTCCGCTATTTAGACAGACAAGGGTGGGCAGACATCAAAAACCCTTCGTTCTCGTGAAATTTCGCACAATGAAACCTGGCACGCCATCTGTGGGGTCGCATCTGGTCAATGCCGCAGACATTACCAGGTGGGGGCGTTTTTTGCGCAGAACCAAGCTCGACGAATTGCCGCAGTTGTGGAATGTGCTGAAAGGCGATATGAGTCTTGTCGGGCCGCGTCCCTGTCTTTTCAACCAGGAAGAACTCATACGGGAACGCGCCCAAAGAGGCGTATTCGAGGCTCTTCCCGGAATTACCGGGCTGGCGCAGACAAACGGAATCGACATGTCCACTCCGGCATTACTGGCGGAAACAGACGCATCCATGCTTGCCGATTTTCGAATGTCTGATTATTTTCGCTGCATCCTTCTAACGGTTATTGGACAGGGACAGGGCGACCGCGTCCTGTGAACCGCTTATCTGGTAATTTCTATTAAATACATACTTTCAAATATGCCTTTGTCGCAAAATTGCGCGTAAACTCAAATCCACGCCCTCTTGCGCCGCCGGAGCGGCAGAATCGGCATCCGGGGGAAATATCCGGGCTAACCGCCCATGTGTCGGTTGACGGTAATAAAAATTTCAATTACCATGAAACTGTTTTCATTGGAGGTAATTCCTCATGACTCCTTAAATAAATGAGGGATTCCATGGACGCAAAGGTAATAGCGTGTGCGATTCTTCAGAAGGGGGTGGAAATCGTATGAAACCAGAAATTATGAACTCACGTACATTTAGTTTTCCTTTTCACTGTCGGCTGACGACTTTAGCCATCGCCTTTTTGTTTGCAGTTACCGCTCCGCTTGCCGTCGCTACTGACGATAACGTTCAGCAAACCGACGAAGATTCGCGCCGCGTAATCAAACAGGCTAAAAAACTGGCACAAACCGGGAATTTGGAGGAATCCGAAAATCTTTTGCGCGGTAACGTCGAAAGAAGCCCGCATAATACGGCGTCAAAGCTGGAACTGGCTTATGTTTTACTCAAACAAAAGAAACTGGGTGAAGCCGCTAATATATCGTTCGAGATCGCAAAAGCCGATCCAAAAAACCCGTTTGCGTTCGCCATCCTCGGTTCGGCGCAGTTAAACGCCGGAAACCTCAGGGAAGCCAAAGCGCTTTTTATACAATCCCTCACTTTGAACAAAAAAGAAGCCCTTGCATGGGCGGGATTCGGGATGCTCGATTTTTACGAAAATCGCATCGAAGAATCCATAGACAAACTTTATACCGCCGGTTTTTACGATGCCGATGAGCCGGAGTTCATATTTACCCTTGCGCAGGTTTTGGCGCGAGACGAAAGATACAACGAAGCAGCCGACGCATACGACAGATTCCTTTCGCTCTCGCCATCAATAGAAACCAACAAACGTAATCTAATCAGGGGACTCGTCAATTTCCTGCGATATCTGAACGACCAAAAAACGCTTTACGATCTGGATGGTCCCGCCCGAACATCCGTTAAATTTGAACTGGTAAAAGAACGACCGATCATAGAGCTGCGGGTCAACGGTAAGGAAAAACCGCTCAGATTTATCGTCGATACCGGATCTGGAATTTCCATCATATCCAAAACGACAGCCTCGCAACTCGGTATAAAACCGATCACGCGCGGCGGACAGTCGAATACCATCGGCGGGTTGGGGCAATTCGAGGTCGTTTACGGTTTTTTAAAATCCGTACAAATAGGCGACATTCGTGTTAAAAACGTTCCCGTTTATATCCGTGAGCTTAATTCAAGCAACGAAATCGACGGCCATATCGGGGTATCGCTAATCTCTAAATTTTTAGCGACCATCGATTATGAAAATATGACCTTTTCCCTTATAAAAAGAGAATTCGCGGACAAGGTAATATCGGAGAATGACAAAGATATATCGCTGCTTTTAAGGCGTACTACAAGCGGCTTTCTAAGCGCCGAGATTCAGCTTGATGGCGTAGAAGGCGCATGGAATTTTATCGTCGATACCAGCGCCGGCATGTCTGTAATTTCGGATAAATTCGCCGAATTGATTGAAATCGGCCGATATCTCCGCGAGGAAAAAATACGTGTTGTCGGAGCGGGCGGCGCAACAATAGATGGCGTCCAGTCGTTTCTACTGCCGCGAATCATCATTGGCGATTCAGACGACAATTCGCGCGAACGCGTCACGGCAATCTCGCTGAATCTGGACTCGATAAACGAGACTTCCGGATTCCAGCAATCGGGAATCCTTGGCGCCAATTTCCTGAAAAATTTTCGTTTGACGTTCGACTTTAAAGACTCGAAGGTCATTTTTACACCGCTTAAATAATAAAACTCAGAATATCCCCGGCATGGATTAATAAAAATCCATGCCGGGGATATTTGGGGATGCCCGTTTCCGGGATGAAACAAAACAATCGTAATCCCCACACTGCCGCATGAAAATCAATGTTTTCCTTTATTCCTTCTTGACAAATAAGTAAGCACTCACTAATATACGTATTTAATACTGACAACACAAAAGCGACTACTCATTCGGAGAAAAATCCTATGGTTAGAATTGTCATATATTCCTTTTGTTCCATTGCCGCACTGTGTTTTTGGATGCCTCTCTCCGCCATGACGCTTGACGAAGCCGTTCGGCAAGCGTTGGATAATAATCCGCAGATACGGGAAGCCGAAGCGGAGGTAAAAGCAATCAGGGCGAAAGTTAATGAAGCAAAAAGTCACATGTACCCAACCCTTGGTTTTACTACGGCGGCAGTCGTAATGAACGAAGCGCCGGAGATGAAAATGCCGGAAATGCATATTGATATGCTTGGAGGCGTCCCGCTAATGCTGCCGAACATGCCGCTAAGCGACACAACTATTTCCGTTGGCGCGTTAAACCTTTCAATGCCCATTATTACTGGAGGCCGCGTCAAACATGGCGTTAACCAGGCAAAGGCCGGCGCGGAAGCGGCGGGGGCCGGTTATGAGGCGGCGCGGGAGGAAATAGCTTTTTTCACGATAAAAGCCTACCTGTCGGCGGTTTTTGCATGCAATGTAGAACACTCCGCCGACGAAGCGTATGATACGATAAATAAGCATTTACGCCAGGCAATCAGGCTGTTCGAGGAACGTCAGATTCCACGCTATGAAGTGCTTCGGGCGGAGACCGAAGCAGCCAACGCAAAAAAACGGCTGACGGACGCACAAAATAACAGGCGGCTGTCGGCGGCCTTTTTGCAGAACCTTATAGGCAATTCTCCGGAACTGGAAATCGCGCTCGATACCGATATTGCCCTGCTTACTGAAATTGACGAGCAATACGATACGCAGACCGGTGAAGCGGTACAAAGTTCGCACGCGCTTCACGCGCTTGAGGCAAAGGACAGGATGTACCGCGAAGCGGAAGCCGGAGCAAAATCGGAACGAATGCCCGTGCTGGCCGCTTTTGCTTCGCGTGTTCTTTATTCCAATGAACAGCCTTTCACCATTCCCTCGACAATAGCGGGCGTCGTATTGAACGTTCCCATTTTCGACGGCGGGACAAGCGGAGCGAAAGCCGCCGAACAGAGGGCCTTGAGGGAGAAAAACGAATACGAGCGAAAAAAAACGCAAAACAATCTCCGCCTTGAGGTGATGCAATATACTCTCGACATGGAAAGCGCAAAATCGGCTTTGGAATCTACCGAAAAGTCGATTGAAACGGCCATGGAAAGTTTGCGCCTGGCGGAGCGGCGTTTTGCCGAAGGCGTCGGGACTGGAATAGAAATCAGCGACGCTGCGCTTGCGCTGCTGGTCGCGAGAACAAACGAAATCCAGGCGCGGTACCAGTTTAATCTTGCCGCTTACGGTCTGGCGAAGACTTCCGGCAAACTGTGGCAGATTTTAAATATAGAGGCAGCGGGAAAATGAAATCATATATTCAAAATATTATTAAACAAAATTCAAAAGCCACAATTGCGGCAATACTTATATTTCTGTTCGGGATACTGCTTATATTCATCTGGCCTTCTTCAAAAGGATCGCGTTCAATCGTAGTGGACGGCGTTCTTGACACCGACCAGGCGGATGTATCCTCTAAAGTTCCCGGCAGGCTGATGGAAATAATGGTTCAGGAAGGAGACGGCGTAAAAGCCGGGCAGCTTCTGGCGATTTTGGACGGCGCTGAGCTGTCAGCGAAAAAAGAACAGGCTCAGGCAGGTCTGCAAGCCGCCATAATACAGGGAGAACAGGCTGAAATCGCGCTTGGCCTTGAAAGAGAAAAAACTCAATCGCAGATAGAGCAGGCACAGGCGGCAGTTGCCGGCACGCAAGCCGCGATTGGCATGGCTGCTGCGAGACTGAAAGCGTTGGAAAACGGCGCGAGACCGCAGGAGAAGAGACAGGCGCAACAGGCGCTTGAAGCCGCATTGGCCGCGTACGAAACAAGCGAAAAGACTTATCAAAGGATTGCCAGCCTGGCGAAAGACGGCGTAATCGCAGAGCAGAAAGCCGATGAAGTCGAACTTTCGTACAGGAGCGCGAAAGCAGGTTATGAAGCCGCAAAAGCGAGGTTTTCCCTTGTCATGGAAGGCGCGAGAACGGAAGAGATTCAGGCTGCGCGAGAACAGGTACAGGAACTGACGGCCAGGCTTACAGCCGCCGAGAGCAGCCTGAAGCTTGCCGAGGCCGGCGAAAAAATGATTGCCGTAAGGGAAGCCGATGTACGCATGGCGGAACAGAAAATCGCTGCAAGCCGTGGAGCGCTTGACGAAGTAAACGCATATTTAAACGAAACCAGGATTGTCAGTCCGATAGACGGAAGCGTAACAGCCGTTATCAGCCGCAAAGGGGAACTGGTTGCCACAGGATACGCCGTTTTTACTGTTGCCCGCACGGATAACTACTGGGTGGATGTTTATCTGGACGAGTCGCAGTGGGCAAATCATAAAGTCGGAGACGCCGTGTCGGTTGAAATTCCCGCGATGGGTGAAACCGTGCCGGGCAAAATTTCAAAATTACTGTCGGCTGCGGATTTTGCGACAAAAAGGGCGAGTAACGAGCTGGGAAGTTTTGATGTCCGCTCGGTTCAGTTAAGAATCAATCTGGACGGCGAAGCGCGCAATCTGGTCAGAGGTCTTACGGCAAGAATTCATTTTAACGGGAAGGGAGCCGGACGGAAATGACGTTTGATCGTATATGGCGATTAATTGCGCGCGAATCCCGATTATTCGCGTCCAGCAGGATTTTAATCGGCGTTGTCATTCTCATGCCGCTTTTCTATACCGTTTTGCTTGGTTATATTTATGACGAGGCGCGGGTGACGCGGATTCCTGCCTGGATAAGCGACCATGATCAATCGTCTCTAAGCCGGTCGCTCATAGAAGCGTATAAGCGCCACGAGCTGATAAAAATAGTAAAAACAGGCGGGACGCTGGAAGAGTTCAAAAGAGAAAGCCAGAAAGGAAACGTTTTTGCCTATATTATTATTCCGAAAGACTTCGAGAAAAATTTAAAGAAGAACAAACAGGAGCGGATTCTTACCTTTGTCGAAGGCTCGAATTTACTGATTACCAATATGTTCGCAAAAGCCGCGGCGGAAATAGCCGGAACATACTCGGCGGGCGCGGAAATCAAACGATTAAACGCGGGCGGAACGCCTGCGAAGTTTACCCAGGTTCAGGCAAATCCCATTATGTCAACCGTGCGGATACTGAATAATCCCACGACGAATTACAAAAATTTTTTAATGCCCGGATTAATCGGGGCGGTTATTCAACAGGTAACACTGCTGGGCGTCGCTCTGGCGTTTTCGCGGGAACGGGAAGAAAAGAAGTTTAAGGACGTACTCGGCATTTCCTCTTCTCCAATAGAGGTGTTGCTGTCAAAGACGTTCTTTTACGGCGCCATGAATTTCCTTATGGGCGGCATCGCGTTATTCATAATGTTCACGGTTTTTCATATAAAGTTTGCCGGATCGCTTTGGCTGCTGCTTTTATTGCTGTTTGTTTTTATCTCCTGCCTTGTCGCGCTCGGCGTCGCGGTATCCGTAGTCTGCGATACGCAGCTTGCGGCGACGCAGGCTCTGATGATGGTCGCCGTTCCGTCTTTTATGATCAGCGGTTATACCTGGCCCCAATTTTCGATGAATTCATTGTTGCAATTAATAAGCAATCTAATGCCGCTTACCCATTTTGTCCTTCCAATCAGGGATATCGCGCTGATGTCCGCAGGATATGAAGCTATCAGGCCGCACCTGATCTGGATGTGGTCTCTGGTGATTATCTCTTATGCAGTGGCATATCCACTAACAGCCAGGGAAATGAAAAAAATTGCGGAACAACAGGAAATCACCGGGTAATTTTTCAGCATGCACCTTATTACAGGCGATTCCATATCTGTCTCATTGAGGAGGTATAAAAATCATTCGGCTGTACGCATACGGTTCGGCTGGTTATAATAATTAATGTATATTTTTATTTTAAATCCGACATGGAAAAGTCTCGATTGCAACGAAATTCAAAAAGTACACGCCGTGATGAAAAAGTTCGGGCATTTTGCAGTGAGCTTGTCGAACGATATCATCCGCTCAAAATCACTTTATTTGGTTCTCATGCGTCGGGAGCGGCGCGTGATGATTCCGATGTTGATATCCTTTTAGAAATGGAACGAGTCGATTCGGCATTGGGGATGGCGGCAGCGATTGTACGTGAAACGAAGCCGTGTTTTGCCGTAGATATTCTTGTTCGTACACCGCGTCAGATCAAAGAACGCGTTCAGATGGGCGATCCTTTCATAATCGAAATCGTTAATAGCGGAAAAGTTATTTATGAAACCGCTGACAATTGAATGGGTATCAAAAGCCGAGGGCGATTACATTTGCGTACAGCGTGAATGGCGGGCGCGCAAATACCCCAACTACGACGCGCTTTGTTTTCACGCTCAGCAATGCGCTGAAAAGTATCTGAAAGCATGTTTGCAGGAAAGCGATCTTCCTGTTAACAGAACCCACAATATGATCGTCTTGCTGGAACACATGCTTCCATGCAATCCGATGTTTGAAGTATTGCGCGAATCACTCCTCCAACTAAACATTTATGCAGTTGCGTTCCGCTATCCAGGCGAATCGGCATTGAGAGAAGACGCCCGTGCCGCACGGTCTCTTTGCGAATCAGTCCGTAAAGCCTTGCGGAAATATTTGGGATACATGGATTAACACGAAGCAATGGAGTTTCGCATGAAATACATGCCGCTATTTTCTGACGATTTTCTGGTGTCGCGCTGGGGTTCGGCCTTCGCCGAATATGAAGCGTCGGGCGAGGACGCCGTCATAAAGGATCGTCTGCGCCAATGGGCGGAACGCGACGCGACTCTCACGGAAACGCAGCTTGAAGCACAGTTTCTCGATCTTTTCTTCAAGCAAACCTGGGGCTATTGGGGGACGGGCGAGCGGGACGCCGATGCGGGCTATTGCATGTTTCCAAAATACGGCGTGTCCGGAGCAGGACAGGCCGGTGGACAAGGGACGGCTGACGCGGCGCTTGGCTGGTGGAATCGCCATGACGCGCCACACATGCCGCAGGTGTTATGCGAGTTCAAGGATATCCGCTCCGGCCTGGACATGCCGCAGCGTCGAAAAGACAACGACCGTTCGCCCGTAAAGCAATGCTTCGACTATCTGAGGCACGCCTTTGACGCCGCTGATTCACGCGTGGTGGTTGCGCCTTCGTGGGGTATCGTTACGGACATGAACGAGTTCCGGCTTTATCACCGCCGGACGGGAGAAATCGCAAGTCAGCGTTTCGTAATCCAG
>Ga0082212_10008594_pt1 | contig 13306 bp, 7 predicted proteins | sample TergutNt197P3_FD_71548 | JGI IMG/M metagenome (GOLD analysis project Ga0082212, IMG submission 71548) | Neocapritermes taracua P3 segment gut microbial communities from Petit-Saut dam, French Guiana - Nt197 P3 | ecosystem: Host-associated > Arthropoda: Insects > Digestive system > Gut ... | reverse complement strand
TCTATTTCTCGAACTCGCAAACTTGGGCTATCTGCGGAGATGCTCGTATAGAAGAATGGGATAAAATCGGTAATTTCGATACTGCACTTGCAAGGACGGTTTCATAGAAGTTTGTTAAAAAGTCTCGACAGGTAGGATGCCGACCGCCGGGCGGCATCGTGCGGTACTCCGCACTGGTTTGTTTTAGAGGGTTTTCCGCGTCGGTCGGCTACCGCCGACGCACTCGCCCGGCGGTCGAGTGCCTACCTTGGAAACTTGTTAACGAACTGGTGTGGGGTGCATCACGTTTTTTACTTTTTCATGGTATAATAGACAGTGTTGTATTTTTGGTTCATGATTAGCGTTTCATGGCGTATTCAGAGTGGGACACAGCCATTATCCAGAAACTACTGGTGGACCGGTCCGTTCCGGCAAAGAAGGAATATCTATCTGAAGGAACTCCGAACGTCACCGCTGCGGAGAAACTTTACGACGATGTACTCGCCATCCGGGAAACTCTTGGTAGTTTTGCAAAAGGAGATTTTGATGTCCAACTGACAGGGCGCGGTGTTGTTTGGGGGCATTTGAAAGCCTTGCAGGCAAATTTGAGGCATCTGGCGTGGCAAGTTGAGCAGGTTGCCGCAGGCGATCTTTCCCAACGAGTTGATTTTATGGGGGACTTTTCGACCTCATTCAACAAGATGGTGTTGCAACTTGAAAATTCTCTGGAAGAGATGAAAATACGCGAAGCCGCCGAGCGGGTGCAGATCATGTTTGATGCAACACCGCTTTGCTGTTGTTTTTGGAATGAGCAACAGCAACTGCTTGGTTGCAATCTCGAAGTCGTCAACATGTTCGGTTTGAGCAGCAAACAAGAGTTCTTCGAACGATTTTCTGACCTCATGCCGGAGTATCAACCCGACGGTCAGCGTTCCCTGGAAATCATCCATGCAAAAGTTACCGAGACATTTGAGACCGGATATTGCAGATGTGAATTTTTTCATCAAACGTTAGACGGCGAACCGATTCCGACAGAGAGTACGTTCGTGAGGGTGTTGCAAGGCAACCATTACCTCGTTGCCAGTTACACGAGGGACCTTCGGGAATTGAAACGGCAACAAGCGGCAGTGGAACAACAGCGGCTTCTTTTGCTGGATGTCATCAATTCCAGTCCGGTGTGCTTTGCGATACTCGTGGATGGAAAAATAAAGTTTTCTTCGGCATTCATGAAGCAATTTCTTGGGCTCGGACTTGACGACCCTTTGATCGACTGTTTTGTCGATAAGGAAAAGGGGCTGGATTTGCTGACGAAAGTCAACGAAGAGGTTCATGTCGAGTGGGAGCCCGTAACGCTCTATTCTGGAAGCGGTGAATTCAAAGAAATGCTCGCCAATCTGTTTCCGACAAACTACTACGGAGAGCGGGGGAAGATCGTTTGGCTCGTGGACATTACCGAACTCAAACGGATCGAAGCCGACCTCCGCACCGCCAAAGAGTCTGCCGAACACCTGGGACGCGTCAAAGACGACTTTATTGCCAATATGAGTCACGAGTTGCGAACACCGATGAATGCCGTCTTTGGGATACTGCATTTGCTTCACGGTACGAATCTCTCGTTGGAACAAACTTCCTACATTGGGACGATGGAGGAATCGGCAAAACATTTACTTCAGATCATCAATGATCTCCTCGATTTTTCTCAACTTGATTCAGGCAAAATTTTCTTCTCCTCCGAGGATTTCAATGTTCGGCAAACCCTTGCGCATCTAGTATCCCCCCTTCGGGAAGCCGCCGCAGCAAAGAATCTGTCGCTGTCTCATTCGGTCGATGACAGTGTGCCAGCGGTCGTTACAGGCGATCCGGTGAGATTACAGCAAATTATTGTTAGTTTGGTCGATAATGCCATCAAGTTCACAACACGGGGGAGCGTGAAACTGTTGGTACAGGCGGAGTCTCTGGAGGGAACAGGCGATCAAGTGGTTCTTTGGTTTTCCGTGCAGGACACGGGGATTGGCATGGCAGCCGAAGATCGGGAGCAACTTTTCAAACCGTTTTCGCAGGTTGACTCCTCCGGGACACGGCGGTATGGCGGAATCGGACTTGGGTTAGCCACCGCCAAAAATCTGGTCGAAATGATGGGAGGACATATTTGGTGCGAAAGCGAACCTCAAAAGGGATCAACGTTCTTCTTCACGGCGACCTTTGAGGTGCCAAGCGAAGAAAATACGGAAATTGTTTTTCCAGAGTCCTTCCAAAACATGCCGATTTTGTTGGTGGAGGACAACAATGTCAATCAGATCGTGGCGACACAAATACTAAACTCAAAAGGTTTTCTAGTCGATGTGGCTCCCGATGGACTTCAGGCAGTGGAAATGGTCAAACAGAAAAATTATGCTCTTGTGCTGATGGATATCCAAATGCCGGTCATGGACGGTATTCAGGCAACACGGGCGATCAGAAGCGATGCACAATATGAGTCGCTTCCTATTGTTGCACTCACGGCAAATGCAATGGAAGAAGACCGGCAACGGTGTCTTGCGGCTGGAATGGATGATTTCATTGCAAAACCGATTAAACCGGAAATCATGTTTCGAACAATCCTCAAATGGGCGCAATGTGAGACACCGACGGAACCATGATCTCAACTTTTCCCTGTTTATCCCCTCTTTTTAAGCAGCAACCACAGGAAAAACGGACCGCCGAGCAAACTCGTGATGATGCCGACCGGTAACTCAAAATGGAGGAGCCAACGTCCCATAGTATCGCATCCGGCAAGAAAAATTGCTCCTAAAAAGCCTGTCGAAATAATCAAGAATCGGTGATCGGGACCCACCATCATCCGCGCCACATGCGGAACGAGCAATCCCACGAATCCAATCGGACCCGCCACCGAAACGATTGCCCCCACGACTAACGAGGTTACGATAAACCAGATCGTTCGGAATCGTCCCACGTTCACTCCCAGCGACGTTGCCCGATCATTGCCGGTCACGAAAACGTTCATCGTTCGGGATTGCAGGACCAAAAACAGCATGAACATCAAGACAATCGGCGTTAACCAGAGCCAATCGGCGATTCGCGTTGCATTTTGCACTCCTCCCATTGTCCAGCGCAGGATTTGCAGGGCATCGTGCGGAGCGGAGAGGTATTGCAGCAAGACGATGAGACTGGAAAAGAAAAAATTTACGGCAATACCGGCAAGGAGCATCTGCTCGCTCGACGTATCCCTGCGCCGTGACAGAGCGAGAACGATTCCCATTGCCAAAGAGGCACCAAGAAATGCTCCCAGCGAAACCGTGGGAAGGACTCCTCCGACGAGGGGGCTTGGCACTCCCAGCCAAAGGGTCGTTTGAAGACAGAGTGCTGCACCGAAGGCTCCGCCGCTGGCAACGCCAAGGATGTAAGGTTCCGCCAGTGGATTGCGAAACATGGATTGAAACACCAATCCAGCGAGTGCCAGTCCGCTGCCGGCAAGCAGGGCAAGGGCGGTTCGATGAAACCGAAGCCAGTAGATTGTCCAATAGATTTCCGAATCGGACGAGTTGTAGGTCTGCCCGACGCAAGGAAGAAGGATTCCCGACGCAAGGAGAACAAACAGCAAAGCGGCGGGAAGTAACAATCGTTGCACGGTCATGTTTAGTATCTATACTCAAAACGGCGTGAAATTGCCGTTTTCCTCCCTGTGTATCCTTTGTGCCCCTTGTGCCTTTGTGGTAAACATTCTTAACCACAAGGACACGAAGAACACAAAGGGAGCACTACAAAAACATACGTCTGTCGGCATTTTACATTATACCGGAAAAATTTATACACCCAGTCCACGTCAAGCCGTTCAAAAATTGCTCTTGTCCTTGATGGCGAAAATCCGTACCATACGCTCCGATGTTGAAGTCCTCTCACAAACGGATACTCTTCCTCACTTTGGTCGTTCTTGGAACGCTCTGGGAAGCACCGGCTCTCGTTGCGCAACCGCTGCCCCAAATTCCGCAACAGCAGACGCTCACCCTCACGCGGACGACTCCCGAAAAACTGGAGCAGGCTCTGCGGCAAATTTGCGATCATCGGGTCGTTGTCGAATCGCCGTATCAATATGCTTTTACCGTTGCCCAAAATAATGTTACTCGGCAATGCAATCTTCGCATTGAACCGCAGTCGAATCGAGTGTTTTTGACGGGGGATCAGCAATTAGGCGAACAGGTTTTTCGGCTGATTGCTGCCATCGACCAACTGCCGCAGCGCGGATTCGGACGGACGATCATTACCTACCAACCATACGTCTCGCCGGAACTTTTGGCTCAAGCGTTTGAGGTGCATCGTAATCCTAATCGGCATCCCCGCACGGACATTGCCGTTAGACCGTTGGATTCCGGTGCCGTTCGGCAGGTTGAATACCAATTCCAAGACGGCGGCGACTTGTTTAACTCCCCGGCAGTCGCTCCGGCAACGCCTGCCGGAACTCCGCCGGGATTCCAGCCGCCCGGCAATCTACCGGTCATCGGAATGCCCGATGATTTTATGCCGATGTTCCTCGACAAACTCGATGCTGTCGTCATCGATGCGGACGGTCCCCGACTCAAACGGTTTACTGATATGATTCAGCAAATCGAAGAGATCAGCAAACTCAGTCGTCCGAAAATCGAAGTGGTCTATCTCAAACACGTCAACAACGTCTCGCTGGGATACCTCATCAGTCAGAAGAATCCAGGCGAACCTTCAATCCTTGACGTTGTATTCCAAACGATTCCCGGAGATATCCGCTTTTTTCCGTTGACTTCTCCGAATGCCATTATGCTCGTCGGTTGGGGAGAGGCAATGGAGACGGCACGAACGCTTTTGGAAACGCTCGATCTCCCGACGGTCACGGAACATTCCCGGCTGCACATTATCAAGTTAAACCACATTCCAGCGACACAAGCCCAGCGGATATTGACGGGGCAAAATACAAGTGCATTTCCCGACCCGCCCCGTGGCATTCCGTCGGGTCTCATTGCCCGAATTCAAGTTACGGTCGAAGCGCGGTCAAACTCCTTGATTATCCAAGCCGCCCCGAACGACTTGGCGGAAGTCAAACGAATCCTTGAGCAAATTGATGTGCCGGATGCTTCTTTTACGTTGCAGATGAGAACCAAGCGGTTGAAAAACACCTTGGCTCCCGACATGAAGTCAACGCTCGATGCTGCCCTTACCGGCGGTGCCTCCGATGGACTGTTTCCCGCCTTTGAACTCCTAATCCAAGGGGAAGAGGGGCAGCGGCTCATCAAATCCGGGATTATGTCCAACGTGAAAATCGACACGGACGTTCCGAACAACACGCTCATTATCAGGGCACCGGAAAGTTGTTTGGCATTCATCGACGAACTGGTTGCTCTGCTCGACGTTTCTGCCCCGGAAGCCGAAATCAAAATTTTTGAGATTAAATACGGCGATGCCCAATCCATGATTAAGGCAATCCAAGGATTGATTCCCTCGAACGTAGAGGGGACACCGGGTCCTCGCCTTCCCGGTTCCGCCGGTGAAGATGCTCTGATTCCGATTCGGCTCTTTCCCGATATTCGGACAAATACGATCCTTGCCGCCGGGTCTGTCAGCGACATAAAAACCATTGAAGCCTTGGTCATGGCTCTTGATAGGGAAGACTTGTTGTCTCGAAAAGATCAGGTCTATTCCTTGAAAAACATGAAGGCGGTGCCAATAGCCGTAACGATCAATAAGTATATTACTGACCAGTTGACAATTCAGCAAGCGAGTCCCGGCGTGATCAATTCCTATCAGCAAATTGAAAGTGCTGTGATTGTTGTGCCCGACGAGGAGAGCAATTCGCTGATCATCAGTGCGACCCCCCGATATTTTGACAAAATCATCGACTTGATTAAGGAACTCGACAAATCGCCGCCGCAAGTGCTGATCAAGGTCTTGATTGCCGAAATTACACTCTCGAAGAACAAGGAATGGGCAGCGGAATTGGGTCTTCAAGACCCGCTGATGTTCTTGCGAGGGTCGGGGATGTTTTTCAATAACACGGGCTCCGACAATCTGCCAGCCAATGGTCATCTGCCCGGAACGGTCGGTACGCAAATGCTCTCGAATTTTGGGGCAGGAAGAGACAGCGGCGGTGGTGGGCTGATTTTTTCGGCAAGCAGCGACTATCTTAACATCATGCTCCGGGCATTGCACGAAAAAAGACGTTTAGAAGTGTTGAGCAGTCCTCAGGTTGCTACCATGAACAATCAGTTAGCCATTGTTTCTGTAGGGCAAACGGTTCCACGAGTTAAAGGGTCAGATATGACACAGTATGGAACACGCGACATTATCGACGATACAGATGTGAAGTTGGAATTGCGTATTCAGCCAACCATTAGTCCTGAAGGCACCATAGTCATGCAAGTAGAACTCAGGAATGAAAAGATCGGTGCCGATGTACTGGTTGGTTCTCAGTCTCAACGTTCAACAATAGTGGATAAAGCCGAACTGCAAACAATGATTAGTGCGGCAAACAACCAAACGGTTGTGCTTGGCGGTGTAATCACAAAAGACGAAAATAAAGTCGTTCGGAAAGTTCCTTTACTTGGCGACATTCCCTATCTCGGCAAACTGTGGCGGCACGAAACGTCCAAAACCGAACGCAAAGAACTGTTGGTGATTTTAACTCCCCGCATTGTTCAAAGTGCGGACGAGAACGAAATGAACGATATCAAGCAGATGGAACTAGCGCGAATGTCGTGGTGCCTGAGCAACGTGGTGGAAACTTACGGCGACATTGGAGCATACAATGTTGTTTCGGAGCGTCCTTACACGGGCAACGCTCCGGTGAGTACGCCGGGTCCGGTGAAGGCGGAGACGCTGCAACCGCTCGAGTCGAATTTTCTCCTTCCAACGCTGCCGAAAAGGGATTAGGGCGAAAAAAGAGCGGGGGACGCAAGTCCCCCGGTGGATACAGTTGTCGTTGACAAGATTATTCGCACACCGGTACCGGTACGGCGCATCCTTTCTGGACAACTCGCGGATAGACCACTTTGACGTATGCCGGACCAGGATAACAGACATCAATAGCGGTTCCACACTCGCAACATGACGATCCTGTAACCGTCCGTTGGACGATCCGCGGATGTATTGTTCGGACCTTTGCCAGTCGAGCGGGGTCAGTGCAAACGGCAGATTCGCACTCACAGCACTTTGGCGGAACAACCATCCTTTGAACAATTCGCGGCTGAACAATCTTGCCGCACCCACAAGGTACTCCCACTGCAACGGCTTCGCACTCGCAATTCGGCGGAACAACTGTTCGCTGGACGATTCGGGGATGCACCACCTTGACCTTCGCGGGGGCTCCCACTTCGACGGTTTCAAAGCCGAAACAAGTTACACAAACTGTTCCGAACAGGAACGCACAGAACGACACTACAAATTTTTTCATTATCTCTCTCTCCTTTCGATAATAGGGGTTAGGACGTTTACACCCTTGTAAACGCCATTCTTGTACACGGTCTTTGCGACCGCATCACTTTTTCGGTGAACCTGCGTAGGGGCACCTCCATAGTTCCCCTCATTCTACCAAGAAATGCAATCCTAGGCAAGATAGGCAGACTTTTCCGGTTAGAGAAAAGAGATAGAGAACGTCCTCCCTTGGAAATCTTACCCTCTCAACAGCGACAACATCAACTGCTGCATTTGATTCGACTGTTGCAAGACCGTTATTGCCGACTGCATCAACAACTGCTGCCGAGCGAGTTCCGTTGACTCCGATGAAAAATCGACATCCGCAATCTTGCTCCGGGCTTCCGTTTCAATCGTAATCGCATCGCTCATGTGCTCCATGTTCATCTCGATCTGCGACTTCTGGATGGCACCCAAACGTCCGCGAAGTGCCGTAACTTGAACGGTCGTCTCCTGAATGATGCGAAATGCCGTTTTGGTGTCCTTCAGTAAACTGTATTTTTCGTCCGTTTTGAGTTGCGAAAGCGTACCGCTCTCTCCTCCCAGTGCAGTGGAATGCACGCTCTGGATTCCAATCCGAATCTGATGACTCCAAATCGCCTGCGGTCCTAATTGCATCAACGCTCCGCCGCCGGAAATGCGAAAACCGAAAACATCCCCCGCCAATACATTGGGATTCGTTGCAAGAGCAATGTCCAAGTCCGATGTGGTGGACTTTGCGGTTCGACCTTCTCCAATGGCGGCGCGACCATTGATGCTCGCCGCAACGTCTGTGCCGTTTGTACGTTCGGTAACAACACCAAAGCGATCCACCACTGGCAGTGAGCCATTCGTTGCAAACACCTCGACAAACTCTTGGCTGCCGTACTCGACCGAGTGGAAAACAATGCCCAAACTCTGATTGTCGGTTGCTCCGATCATTGCCGCTCCCATCGTGGCACCCATCGTTTGGGCTTGTAAAATGCCCGAGTCGCCGACATGAACCAAGCCGCTGCCATTCGGGACGATTTGCGTTCCTGCAACAAATGCAGGCAACGAAGCCGAAAAGTAATCGCTCACGCTCGAGGTGGAATTGATTAAATCGACCACCTGTTGCGCCGTCGGCGGATTGTTTGGATCAATGCCAATTGACAACTGCTTCGACTGCGGATCGTACGAAACGCTGGGTGTCGCTCCCGATAAATCAGCAACGACAAGAATCTCCGTGTTATGGAACTGTTCGTTTTCCTGTTTCGACTGTACGGTAAAGGTCGAATGGATTCCTCCTGATGCCGTGATCGAACCTTCCGCCCTTGCATCCATTGCCAAAATTCCGCCGGTCAACACCATCCTGTCGCCGGAGGGAACGATGTCCTGTCCGGTGGAATGCGGAGGAAGCGAGGCAACAAACAACGCATTGAGTTCAGGATCGCTGTTGATTAGTTCAACAAGTTCCTCCGCTGTGATCGGATTTTGGGCATTGATGTTGACCATCAACATTTTGAGAGCCGGATCATACTGTACGGAAGGTCCCTTGCCGTCGGCAATGGTATAAACCGAGACATTATTGTATGCCGCTCCGGCATCCTTTGCGGTGAGCGTCCATTCGGCATTATGCCCTCCCTTGGAAATCATCGTCGCCGTGGCATAACCTTCTTGGACATCATTGCCGTAACTTGAAAACCAAACATCCGCAAATTTCAAATTCGGCGGGCACGGATCGTTCGGATCGTAGGACGGCGAAAGCAAACCGATGCCGAAACCGGCTTGACCGATAGTGCAGGCAGTCAAGTTGGTGCTGCTCGGATCGACGGCGGCAACGCTAATTCCCCAGCGTTCGAGCACCGCTGCCGATTCTTCGGTGGAAGGATTTTTGAAAAACTTAACGAGATCGTTCGCTGTCGTTTTGATAATGCCATGCTCGTCGGTTTCCAAGTTGATGACAAGAAAGCCTTGCGACACAACGCCGCCGGAGGTTTGTCCCAGTTGAGCATCAATGCCGCGATAGAGTTCGCTGGTAAACCTCGGCGGATCATCAAACAGATATGAAGTATGGGGAATAATGCTGAACCGCCCGGCGACTTCGGGATTGTCCCGAAGCAGTTGCTTGAGGTCTTCCATCGAAAAGTCGTCCGCATAAGGATCATCATCGCGTCCGCTGAAATCAACCGTAATGATAAGCGACTTGCTATTCGGATCGTATTCCGCCGACTCGTTAGGACCATCACGGAAAATAACTTTAACGTCGTCCCCTTCGGGACCCGTCATCAGGGAACGCAACGTAAAGGATGTCCCCTGCTCAAGCCCTTGGACGAGTGCGGCGGCATGGTCATAGACCGGTGGATAGGTTGTATCATCGACCGACAGAGGAGTCCCCGGCGTGCTGACAAACTTGATTGCCGGCGAACCTGCCGGTGCCAGGAATTGTAGAAGATTGTTGTCGTTGATACACCCATAATATCCGACTTCGGCAAAGGGCGTTACCGTTCCGAGACCAGTCTCGCCGGTGGGAATTGCCGCCGTGATTCGACCTGTACCATCCTGATTTTTGAGAAGTTGGGTCGTGTTGAGGAGCGTAACGACTTGCTCTGCCGTTGTTAAGACCTTTCCGCCCGGTTCCGTTTGGAGGATGATTTCCACGACGGTCGGATTGTTCCCGTCTCCTTCGGCAACGTTCACACGCAGTTCGTCATTTCCCTCACGCGGAGCGGTGTAGCGGAAGACGAAATTTCCCGCCGCTGTACCGGGTTCGCTGGCGGTAACAAGAACGCTATTGTTCTTGCCGTGCGAGGTCAACATAATGCTGCCCGAATTGGACTGGGAAAAGACGGTTGCCGCAATGCCGGTCGAATCGCTGATGACGTTTATCGCATCGGCAATGTCTTGAGCCGTTGCATCGTGGTCAAAAGTGAAGGAAGCGTATCCGCCAGTTCCGCCAATCGTAAAAGTCGTGTCGTTTTTCAGTACACCGTAGGGATAATAGAGTTCTGCCTGCCTTGCTGGTGCGTGAACTTGCACGACAATATCTTTTTCGGAGCGTCCAACAAAATTGGCTTGATAAATGTTGAGTTGCGACACCATGCCGGGATCGAGTCCATAGGTATTGAAGTCGAGCGATCCATCGAGCAGTTTTTGCCCTTGAAAAGTGGTGGTTGCCGAAATGTGATTGATGGTTTCGATGAGGGCATCGGCTTGAATTTGCAGGGCGGCAAGTGTTTCGGGCGTTTCCCCGCCGGTGCTGGCGGCTTCGGTAACGAGACCGCGGAGTTCATTGAGGAGAGCGTTGACATGACTGAGCGCACTATCAATGGTGGCAATGAGTGCGGTATCCCGGCTGCAGTTGCTTGCCGCTTGGGAAAGTGCCGTAAGATCGCGTTGCATGGCAGTGCTGGCAACGAATCCGACGGGATCGTCCCGACTGGTGTGAATACGAATGCCGGAAGAGAGGTTCCGAATAGAAAGAGTGAGGGCGGACTCCGAGCGATACAAGGCTCCCTGTCCATGAAGGGCACTAATGTTGACGAGTAAATTAGTCGGACTGATCGATAGGGTCATGAGAGTAGGTCATAACGGTTCCTATCGGCAGTATCGGTTAGTTCGGTTATGCGGGTTGAGAGAATTTTAACGTACCCCAAAAAAAGAGCCGGGGACGGAGCGCAGTCCCCGGATACCTATCGTACACTACTTTGCCTGTTTGGGCAGTGTCGGAACAAAGTCGTGCTCTACGAATTGGGTTTCGAGCGGCTTTGGCATACCCAATTCACGGCTTGTTTCGTGGTGGAGTGCCGTAGAGGGAGTCTGTGGGCAATCCATAAAATGATCCATTCCCCAATCTGCCGGCGGTTTTGTGGAGAACGCAAAATCCAAACTTTGCGTCCGTTCCTGTTTTTCGAGCGGAGTTCGTTGTTGAGCGGTTGCGAGCGGTTTCGGCTGGTTTCGGCGAGCAACGCGTGCCTCGACTCGATCCACAAGATCGCAAAATTCGTCGCAAATTTCTGGACGAATCGAGGATATTTCTTCTGCCATCGTTTTCAGAGCGGTAGGATTACGGGAGGCGGCATTGGAAACCTGACCGACAAACGAGGTCGTTACCTCAAAATTGCTGTCCGCTATCTTGGCAATGGACGCAAAAAACAATTTTGCGAGCATATCTGCACCGACATTGTTAATTTGGATAAATGCGTCGAGATCACAGACGACCATCGGTTCGCCGGTCTCGTCCCGTGAAAACCGAGACCGCAAAACAACAATTACTTCTCCTTGATAGGACCTTGCCAAGAGTGGTCCGCGATATTCTCCTTTGGCGTGTGCGATGCAAATGTTGCTGGTTCGGTACAATACATCGACAGTCGCCACAGTGTCCGATGTTTCTTTGAGAACAAATCGGTTGTCCCGAACTTCCCGGAGCGAAAGTTGCGTGGCTCCCAGTTGTTCCCAAAAACCGACGATCAAGTCGGGATGCCGAATCACAAAATGGTAAATTTCCGAATCTGCATAGATTGTTTGTTGCGGCAACCGATGAAAAAGGGAAGCGTTGGAAACGACAGATTTGATTCTTGCTTGAGCGGCAGGGGATAACTCGTTCCATGGGAGGTGTTTGTAGGCGGTCTGCATATCCCTCATCATGACGGCGGCAGCATTTGCCGACTGGCTGCTTCGGCTTTCCCGAACGTTCCGATTCTGCTGATTAGTTGTGCCGGATTGGGCGTAGAGCACCGAACCTGCATTGCCGACGAGGAGCATAACGGCGCATAAAATCGGCGAAAACTGTCGAAAGCAGGAAAAAAGCACAGGATTTGGGGGCGAGTACAGCGGAAAGCCTCAGTCGGAAGCGGCTCCACATCTCATATCGACAAAAACAAAGTGAAACGCCAACATTTACCAATCTCCCTTTTTTTCCCGAAAGATGGAATAATTCGTCCGAGAAACCGGAGGATTGCCTATTGTCGAAAGTTTTATTTTCCTGACACACGCCGAAACGTTTTTGGTATAATAACCCGCTCTCAGTTCATTTATCCTATTTTCCAATGTCCGAGTCTCCTGCCGAAACGCCTTCGTCAGACGTTTTATGGGATGTCCTACGTTATATTACTGCTGCCATTGCGACGGGAGTCCTCATTTGGTGGTACTTTTTTTATACGCCGATTAACTATGTCAGCCGAGTGCACACCGGCAAAACAATGGGAACGGACTACACCGTTAAGGTTCCCCAATTCCCGGAACTCGCCGACTGGAATACGATAGCCGTTGCCATTCAAGACCGACTCGATGGACTCGAACAAAACATGTCCGCCGAGGACAGGCTCACAATCTCCAATGAGGTTGCTCCTATCGTTCAGGAATCTTGTGTGCCGATTGATCATTCCGACGTTGCCAAGGGTTTCGCAGTGGATTGTGTAGCGGAACTGCTCGACAAACAAAAAATTTCCGACTATTTTATTGAAATCGGCGACAGAGTACGGTGCAAAGGAAAAAAAACCAAAGACAAAGATTGGCTCGTCGGCATTGAAAAGCCGGCGATTGAGTCTTCCAACGAATTTTCGGGTTTGCAACAAGTCGTGCCTTTGAACAATCAGTGTTTGGCAACGCAACGAGCGGCACTATCGGACGAAGTTGCCTCGGTTACGGTGATAGCCGAGACGTGTGCCCGTGCCGACGCTTGGGCAACCGCTCTGCTTGCTCTCGGAACATTGAAAGGAACGGAACTCGCCCAACAACACGGGATTGCTGTCCTGTTCCTGCTGCGGAGCGGCAACGAAACCGTTGAAGTCCCGTCCCAACATTGGCAACATCGCCAGTAGAGAGGCTTTTCAATGTCACTAACGCGAATTCCGAATTGGTCGGGACACCTCCCGTCATTCCCGCTTTCGCGGGAATGACAAAAAAACGTTCAAACCAATTCGGAATACGCTCG
>Ga0082212_10008593_pt1 | contig 13306 bp, 13 predicted proteins | sample TergutNt197P3_FD_71548 | JGI IMG/M metagenome (GOLD analysis project Ga0082212, IMG submission 71548) | Neocapritermes taracua P3 segment gut microbial communities from Petit-Saut dam, French Guiana - Nt197 P3 | ecosystem: Host-associated > Arthropoda: Insects > Digestive system > Gut ... | reverse complement strand
TTCTATGCGCTTCTTATGACTATTCAGATACCACTACTTGTCGTAATCAAACCGCTCTCCGCACTTGTGGCAATATATTGTCCCGCTTCTTGTCCATTGAGGCATGGGGCTTACCTTGCCGCAGGACTGGCATCTGATAAAAATAAATCTGACCACAAATGCCGCGATATCAAGCGCCAAGCCTGTAAAGTAAAATACAAGACCCCAGTCGTTACCGAAATAACTAAAAGTGGGGCTTAAAAGTATTACCGCAACTCCAACTAAAAAAAGCACTATGCTAATGCGCGCGTATTTTCTCTTAAGCAATCGCGTCGCCTCCTTTCATCCTCTTAGCTGTACAGCCATCCTCCGAGAGAAGACAAGGGTGGTTCTCCAGTATTGCTCTGCGGACGCTTGACAATCTGCATACTGCGAAGTTGCATACGCACTAAGTCGCCGAACGGATTCCCCAATGTTTCATATCGTATGCAGAACATGCTCCTCCAGCCACTTTGCGACGCCGTCGCCGTCGCAGTCGCCGCAGACTTGGTCCGCGGCGGCTTTCACTTCGTCAAGCGCGTTATCCACAGCGATGCCGATTCCCGCATATGCAAGCAAATCGACGTCGTTTAAGTCGTCGCCGAATGCAGCGATATCACTGTGCGCGATATTCCATCGCTCCGCTAAGTCCGCTGCCGCTTCGGATTTCGTCGCTTTATTGTGCATTATCATGCCAAGCCCGTCGCGCGCTACTTTTAGATACATACAGCCGGTAAGGCGCTGCTTGACGAACTCCGCGTCTTCCGGCGATATAGCGTCGATGCAAATTTTCTCTGAGTCAAGGTTATGACTGGCAAAATCAACAATGCTTGGATTTATTATATCCGGCCAGAATTTGGTTACATCGAAGTTTGAGTAATGCATACCGTCAAACTGCGAAGTCAGCAGCATTCCCCTCTCATGACATGCAAGCAGCAGCGGGCGGGCCTCCATGAACGGGATGCATCTTCGCAGCTCAGTATCTCCGTCGAAGATGTTCGCGCCATTATTGGCGACGATGCCATCAAAGAGGCTCACCGGAGCTACCACTTCCGGATGCCCGCGCCCTGTGGCAATCACCGTCCGGATGCCCGCTTTGCGGCAGCGCATCAGCACATCTTTGGTGTACTCGCTGACAGTCTTATCCCGGTGCAGAAGAGTATCGTCAAGGTCTGTGATTATCATCCTAATTTGCTCCATAAGCACACTTTCTCCCTGACTTCATTTTTTGTTGATAAATCACATTTACGGTAGTATAATCGATAATCAGTGCAAACGCAAAGATTTTGTAAAGGTGTTCTGCTTTTATGGTCATCGATGATTTCAAACAACATATCGAAAGCGGGGAGCGTTGCCATCTTGTCGGGATTGGCGGAGTTTCGATGTCGCCGCTTGCTGAAGTCCTGCGCGTAATGGGGGTCAGCATCACCGGGTCGGATATGAACGACAGCCCCTCGGTCGAGCATTTGAGGTCGATAGGCATAGACGTCACAGTCGGGCACAGCGCGGATAATATCCGAGGCGCGGGCTTTCTTATTCGCACCGCCGCAGCCCGTGAGGAAAATTTGGAGATTATCGCAGCCCGCAAAGCGGGTATTCCGGTTTTTGAACGCGCTCAGGCGTGGGGCTATATCATGCGCGGGTACAAAAACGCGGTGTGCGTCGCTGGAGTCCACGGGAAGACGACCACGACTTCGATGATAACATACATTTTGCTCGCCGCGGAGACAGACCCTACAATTATGATAGGCGGCGTCCTGCCGATACTCGGCGCCGGCTACAGGGTTGGCAAAGGCGATGTAATAGCGCTTGAGTCAGACGAGTATTATAACTCATATCACAACTTTTTCCCCACTATCGCAGTTGTCCTGAACGTTGACGCTGACCACCTTGATTTTTTTGAAGATTTAGACGACCTGAAAAGCTCGTTCAGGAAATTTGCTTCGCTCGTTCCCGATACCGGCTGCATTGTATGTAACGGCGACGACGAAAATACGATGCAGGCGCTCGCTCCGCTGGGGCGCGAGCTTCTCACGTTCGGCCACGGGTTCGGCGCGAAGGTTCGCGGAGTGAACGTAAATGCTTCGGGGCGCAACCCTACCATGTCTATCCTATACGACGGGAAGCAATTCTGTGATATAAGGCTAATGATACCCGGCGCGCAGAATTTGAGAAACGCGCTGGCTGCAGCTGCAGCCGCCATTGCGCTTGATATCCCGGTCGAGGCGATTGTCAAGGGGCTCAACGCCTACACGGGCGTTGGAAGACGTTTTGAGTTCAAGGGAAAGCTAAACGGAGCTGATATCTATGACGATTACGCGCATCACCCAAGTGAGATACGCGCGCTGCTCGACGCAGTCAAGTCCCTGAACTACAAGCGCGTCATCGTGGCATTCCAGCCTCACACATACTCGAGGACGCGCGCGCTGTTCCCGGATTTCGTCACGGAACTTTCGCGTCCGGACGTCACGTTCCTCGCCGAAATCTACGCCGCGCGGGAAAAGAACGACTTGAGCATATCGTCCGATAAACTTGCAGAGGCAGTCCCGGGAGCAAAATGCTGCGCGACGCTTCAGCAACTCACAGAGGAACTTGCCTCAATTGCAAGAGAAGGCGACATCATCCTGACCGTTGGCGCGGGAGATATCACCACCGTCAGCGACGCTCTCGTCAAAATATAGCAGGTATCTGCTGATATCATGACATTTGTCATGAAAACTAATGCTCCGCGACACTTACAATGCCGCGGGGTATTTGCTATTATACGCAATATAAGACGGAAATGAACAGCAGGCTATTCTGAACGGAAAGGGACGCATCATCATGATAGCATCGATGGAGAACGTAGTAAAACGGTTCAGGGCGCATGTGGCGCTAGACCACTTGAGCCTCAACGTCAACAAAGGCGAGACGCTTGGGTTGCTTGGCCCGAACGGGGCAGGTAAGACAACGGCGATTCGGGTGCTGACAGGGCTGACGTCAGCCGACGCGGGCGATATCCGCCTGTTCGATAAGGAAATGCGTGGACAAGCATCAGATATAAAGAGGCGCATAGGGATTGTCCCGCAGGACCTCGCCGTCTACGAAACGTTGTCGGCGCGCGAGAATCTTGCATACTTCGGCAAACTATACGGCGTTACCGGCGTGATGCTGAGGCAGAGAGTTGAGGAAGTGCTCGAGGTGCTTGGACTCACAGACGTTGCCGGAAAATCAGCAAAGAAATACTCGGGCGGCATGAAGAGGCGGCTTAACATAGGGTGCGCAATAATCCACAGGCCCGAGCTCCTTATCCTCGACGAACCTACAGTAGGAATCGACCCGCAGTCGCGCAATCACATCCTGAGCTTTGCTGAGGAACTAAATAAACAAGGAATGACCGTGTTCTACACTTCGCATTATATGGAGGAAGTCGAGAGGCTCTGTTCGCGGGTACTGATAATGGACGCCGGACGCGTGATTGCCGACGGAAGCGTCGACGAGCTCACGCGGGCGATACTCTTTGACGAGACCGTCGAGATGGAAGTCCGCGACGTCGCGCCTTCGCTTGTCGAGAGCGTAAAAAAGGTGCAGGGTGTGCTTCGGGCCGACGTCGACGGGCGGACGATAACGATAACGAGCACGGCGGGCTCGCAGAATTTGGCCCGCATCATAGAATGTGCGTCGCAGTATGTTATTCTGGGCGTCACCGCCCGAAGGCCGACACTGGAAGACGCGTTTCTCGCCCTGACAGGAAAGAAACTGAGGGACGGGAACGATGTTTGACAGATGGCGTCACACTCTTAGGAACTCGAATAACAGAGTGATGTGAGAGCCATATGCGGCGACAACCGCGCATACTCCCGAAACAGGAAAGGAGATTCGAATTATGACAGCTTTCATTGCGACATTCTGGACGGGGTTCAAGTTTCTCTGGCGCAACCCGGTCACAAATGCGATATTGATAGCTTTTCCGATAGTGATAATACTCATTCTCGGTAACGCGCTCGGCGCGTATATTTCGCCCGATACCGACCTCACGCCCGCTCCCGTCGCGGTGGCGGCCGACCCGAATGGTATGCTGGGAACATTCCTGCAAAACGAACAAATATCACGCGTCCTTGACGTAACCTTCACAAGCCGTGCCGAAGCGGAGGCCCTTGCGGAGAATAACAAAGTCGTAGCCGCGATTGTCGAGAGCTCAGGCGATATTTCCGTGATTCGCCCTAACGACGGAGGCCTGCACACACAGTTAACGCTGTCTATTATTGATTCGTACAAACAAATCGGAACAGCCGCGACCATCGCAGCGATGAGCGGGAAGGACGTGTTCGGGCTGCTTGAGGCTGATATCGAAGTCAGAGACGTCCCACTTGGAAAACGGATACCCGGCGCTATCGACTATTACGCCGTCACCATGCTTGTCATGATACTTATGTTCACGGGTATCAACGGTATGGAACTGTTCGACAAGGGCTTACTCAGCGATACAGGCAACCGCGCGCGCGTCGCCCCCGTAAGTAAACCCGCGCTCATAGGCGGGCTCCTGGCAGCGTCGACGATAACAAGCTTCCTGCAGGGGATGGTCACGTTTATATTCACAGCCACTGTCTACGGCGTCTATTGGGGGGAACGCATCCCGCTTGTACTTGTCACGCTTTTCGCTGTCGTGCTGTTCTCGCAGTCAATGTGCATCTTCATGCTGATGGTGTTCCGCAGCATGAGCGCTGCGAGCGGGTTCGCGCAGGTCCTGATATGGTCAATGACATTCGTGTCCAAGGGCTACGCAAAAATGTCGTTCGGGCCTCTGGAGGAAGCTTTCAAGTATGCGCCTAACGCGATGGCGCACACGGTGATATTCGGTGCTGTTTTCGGCGGGAACGAGGCGAAGATGACGCTCAGCTTGATTATTCTGTTGGGTCTCGGAGTCATACTGTTCAGCCTTGCGTTTCTGTTCGGAAGGAGGCGCATCGCATGATTGGCAGTGCTTTGCAGGAGGCATATAGGTAACGTAAAATAGTATATGAATGTATGAATAGAGAAAACCACGAGCGACCCAGCGAAGCGGTCGCGAGTGGAGAGGAGGAGCAACGAAACGGAGCGGATGTTCGCCGCCAGGCGAATGTAGCGAAGTGAAGTTTGCGACGACGAGAGGAGGGCGTTGACATGACAATATTCTTAACAACATTGAAGCGAATACTCAAGCAACCTGCAAATTGGGCGTTTATAATATTGTTCCCGGCGGTGCTGACTATTCTGATTGCCGCAAGCCTGAGGGACGGAGCGGTAAGCGGGGACGATGTGACCTCAGGTATGAGGTTTGGTGTTGCCGACCAGGATAACACCGCGCTTTCGCAGATGCTTGTTAAGCAACTCAATAAGCGGTATACTGTGCAGGAAATGACGCAGGAGGATATCCCCGCGGCGCTGACCGACTCGGAGATACCGTGGGCGCTCCTGATAAGGGAAGGCTACGCAAGAGACGTCCTCGCTGGGTACGCGCCGGAGCTTGAAGGTTACTCGCTGACGGTTTCGGACATCTCCGCGCTTGGTAACGTATCAGCGCAGAATATAACCCGCGCTTTGCTGCTGCTTGGTTCTGACGACCCTGCTGTTCTAGCCTCATGGGAGGAGAGTTCCTCAGTAGAAATCACGGTTATCCCTGCCGACACATGGGAAAGTGCGGCTCAGTGGTTCGGATTCTACGGGTTTGTCTCCATATTCACAGCCTACTTCATCATAAAGACGCTGACGGACGATAAACGCGGCGGAATGCCTGACCGACTGGGAGTTCTGCCGCAAAAACCAAGGTCAGTACTGATACAAGGAACGTTAGCTGCATTTATCGTGACCGAAGCGACCGCGGCGCTGCTTTTACTATCACTGACAACACAGATTGGGGCGCTGCCAAACGTTGGATACTTGTTCCTGCTGCTGAGCCTGTACAACCTTTTCACGGTAGGGATGGTGCTCGCAATAGTTTCGATTTGGAGCGACCTGGGCGCTGCTTCCGTCGTGATGACCATGCTCGCCACCGTCTTCGCAATGCTAGGCGGGCTGTTCTGGCCTCTTGACCTGGTGCCGGCGATTATGAAGAAACTGGCGTGGTTCTCACCCGGATACTGGCTGTCGCAAGGGCTGAAGAACATTCGGGATATAACATTTGACGGGTACGGTATGCCAATGCTCTTCCTTGCGGGGTTCACTTTCGTTGTCCTGCTGCTGGGCGGCTGGCGGAGGATACAGCCAATGGAGAGCTGAGAGTTTTCTCAGTGTGGAGTGTGAAGAGTGGAGAATGAGGAGTGAGGAGTGAGGAGTGAGGAGTGAGGAGTGAGGAGTGAGGAGTGAGGAGTGAGGAATTATGCTATCTACGCTAGGCTGGGCACAGGAGTAATGCTGATAGTATTCTGGGGGCTGGTTGACAGCCCCCTTTCGGGCGTTGCGTTCATTCTGGCGCTCTCGGCGCTCTCAGCCATTCGCTACCGCTTCTCGCCTGTCGTTCTGTTGCCGGCATTGGAAACTGCCGTCTGCATCGGATACGCTTTTCTGTGGGCGCCTGCTCTGCTCGGGCTCTGGCTGCCTGCTATCGGACTGCTTGAAAAACATTGGGACTCTATGGAACGCGAGCTGTTAAAGCGTAACTATGAAGACAGGGCCGAACTGCTCAGGCTGGAAACTGTACGCGAGGGATCGGAAACAGACGTCCGCAACGCAGCCCGGTATGCGGAAATGGCTGAACGTTCGAGGATAGCGCAGGACATCCACGACCACGTCGGTCATGAGATATCGGGCGCAGCCCTTGCGCTGCAGACTGCGATAAAACTATATGAGAAGAATGACGAACGAGCCGGAGAGCTGCTGCGTCAGACTGCAGGCAGGCTCGAGTCAGCGGCTGAGCACCTGCGTGAGACGGTTCATAATCTCAAACCCGCTCTGCTGCCCGGAGCGTGGACTCTAGAGAAACTATGCGGCGCATTCAGCTTCTGCAGCGTTGACTACTCGTCGTCAGGGGACCATAGCGGGTTCTCACATTGGGAGCTGCTTGCCGCCAACCTCAAGGAAACTCTGACGAACGTGTCGCGGCACTCGGATGCGACAATGGTGACGGTGAGGCTCGACGGTAACGCGGGATATGTCCGCATGATAGTCACAGACAATGGCAAAGCCGGGGCTGTGGAAAAAACAGGCCTCGGCTTGTCAGGTATGAAAGAGCGCACCGCCGCCGCTGGTGGAACGCTCACTGTGAACACCGCAAACGGATTTCAGGTAGTCTGCGTGCTGCCAAAGGAGTACCCGGACTCAGCTCACTAGGCCATATACCACTCAACCCGCCTTGAAACGCCGTCGTCGCCGCAGTCGTCGTAAATGCATATCTGCAGCGGATTTTATCACTCAAAGACTTCGGGTAGATTAATACTGCAGCCGTCAAGAACATGAACGGGTATCGTTCCGGTATCGTCATATGTTCTTGCGTAATACTCTCCGCCTTTCAGGATATAGACGACAACAGTTTTGCTGTCGGGGTTTACTATCCAATACTCTCTTACTCCGGCTTGCAGATACTTGCTGAATTTGATAGTTAAGTCCTTTTTTGAAGTCGAAGGCGAGAGAATCTCAACGACCATGTCGGGAGCGCCGATGCATCCTCTATCATCAAGCTTTGATTTATCGCAGATAACAACGAGGTCGGGCTCAAGTACCGTATCAGAACCTTCTCCGACTGATAAACGCACGCTGAACGGCGCGTAATAAGCCTCGCAAGGCTTACCTTTCAGGAAGCTAGCCAACTGAAGATGCAACTCGCCCGAAATCTTCTGGTGCACCCTTGCCGGTGATGCAAGCATGTATATTACGCCGTCTATCAACTCAAACCTTATATCATCATCGCGGTTCAGATAATCCTCGTAGGTATACGCTCTTGCGGTTTCTTTAACTTCGCCTTCCATTATTACCTCCTCGTAGCGTTCAATTAAAGTCCTCACTGCGCCGGAACAGGATACAATACTATCACTTTTATGCTGAGCAGGCAACTTTTCCGGTGCGTCTGGCGCGTCGCGGACTCTAACCAACCAGGTATCTATTCAGATACCGCGTTCAGGCGTTGTAAATTGCGTTCCGCAAGCGAAACCAAGGATGGTGGAGCGCGCGAGTAAGCGCATGGATGCGCGCCCGAGCGGAAGGAACGCAATTACAGCGCCTGAAGTTAGAGGGTATCTGAATAGACACACTACACTTCCGACGCTGTGAGCAGACGCTTTGTGTACTCGTGCTGCGGGTCATTGAAAATCTGCTCTGCAAGCCCCTCCTCGACGATTTGCCCGCCGCGCATGACGAGCACGCGGTCGCAGATTTGATACACTACGTTCATATCATGGGAGATGAATAGGTAACTTAACTCGAAATCGCCTTTTAGTTCAAGCAGCAAGTCCAGTATTTGCGCTTGAATTGTCACATCAAGCGCTGAGACAGGCTCGTCGGCAATGATAAGCCGCGGGCGGCGTATGAGGCTCGCTGCGATGCTCACGCGCTGACGCTGGCCGCCGGATAGTTCGCGCGGCCTTCTCTCCGCAAACTCGCCGCTCAGCCCGACGCGGCTGAGCATTTCCATGACAAGGTTGCGGCGCTCTCCGGGCGCTATCCCGCCCCCGACGCGCAGCGGCTCTTCGACAATCCAGCCGACCGTCTTTGCCGGGTTAAGCGAACTGTACGGGTCCTGGAAAACCATTTGCGGGCGCCCGCCATCATAGAGAACCTCTCCATCCGTGTCACGCGTAACTCCGGTTATCGCTTTCGCAAGCGTTGATTTTCCGCAGCCGGACTCGCCCACAAGACCGAGTATCTCGCCGTGAGCGATGGAAAAGCTTATGCCGCTTAGTATTTGTGTTCTGGACTTCTTGCCCAAAACACCCGTACCGCTATACCACGCGCTCAGGTTTTTAACATCAAGCACCGAGTTGGTCATAGTGAAACTTGCCTTTTCTTCCTCGTCGGAATCGCTGATATGAGACGCTTCGTGTACTCATGCTGCGGGTTCCTGAAAACTTCTTCCGTCTCTCCCTGCTCGACGATGATTCCGGAGTGCATCACCGCAACGCGCGTGCATAATTGACGTATGACCGACATGTCATGGGAGATGAACATTATGCCTACCCCGCGGCTCTCGTTCATTCGTTTGAGCAACTTGATTATCTGTTTCTGTACAGTGACGTCCAGCGCCGTTGTCGGCTCGTCGGCAATGAGCAGCTTGGGGTCGATTATAAGCGCTGAGGCAATCATTGCACGCTGACGCTGGCCGCCTGAAAGCTGGTGCGGATACTTATCATATGTCTCCTCAGGGTCAGGCAGCTCTACATGGCGCATCACTTCGAGAGCTTTCTCCCTCCTGCCTGCCGGGGACAGGTCAGTGTGCAGTTTCAACACTTCTTCTATTTGCCTGCCAACCTTCATGAGCGGGTTAAGCGAAGTCATTGGCTCCTGAAAAATCATGCAGATATCCCTACCCTGTAAACTGCGCAGTTCCTTCGGTTTACACTTGAGCAAGTCGACTCCGTTGAAAACCATTTCCCCGGTCACCTCAGTCCGGCTCCGCGGATAAAGCCCGGCGACTGTCAGCGCCAGCATCGTCTTGCCGGAACCCGACTCGCCTACCAACCCAAGACGCTCGCCTGCGTCCATACGCAAATTGGCGCCGGTTACAGCCTCGCCGCCCCAATCGTCGGTGAACGAGACTGTCAAATCCTTTATCTCAAGCATTGTTTTTATCAATCCCCTCGCCAAGAAGCCCGAACCCCAGTATAAGCAGTACTATCGCAATACCGGCGGACAGCGCGTACCAGGGCGCGGAAAACAGATACGACTGCGATTCTGCAAGCATCCTGCCCAGGCTTGCATGCGGTGGCTGCACCCCAAGGCCGAGATAACTCATGCTCGCTTCCGCAAGTACGGCGTTATTGAATCCAATTGCTACCGCGCGAAGTATCACCGGAACTGTGTTCGGCAGAATGTGCACGAACATGATGCGCATGCGTCCAACACCCATGATCCTTGCACTGTGCACATAATCAAGCTCGCGGCAGCGCACGAATTCGCCCCGGACAACGCGTGAAAAGCTGGGGATAAACATAATCCCCAGCGCCAGAATGATATTGTTCCTCCCCGGCCCTATCAAACTAATGAAAACAAGCGCAAGCAGTATGCTTGGAAAAGCCAGAATAACATCCGCGAGACGCATGAAAAGCTCGTCAACCCATCCTCCGAAATACCCGGTGAGTCCGCCAGCAATCATACCGACAAATACCCCTATAGCAACCGTCGCCGCAGCGACGAACATCGTCGACCCGGCGCCGACGATAACGCGGCTGAGTATATCGCGCCCGAAGTTATCGGTCCCGAGCAAGTGAATGAGGGACGGCGGCGCGAGGCTGTTCGACGAGTTGATGGTGTTCGGGTCATAAGGTGTGCGGAATAATCCGGTCACAACAATAACCAGCATAACCGCCGTCACCGCCGCGCCAAGTATGAAGTTGTAATTCCTGCGTTTGAGCAACTTCCGCCCTCCTAAGACGTCACGAGTAAAGCCTCGTCCCATATCCTGCAAAGCTTCGCATATACAGACTTCGCTATGTTTCGCGCCCGCACACGCTAGCGCACCACTCTCCACCGTTCAATGACCATTCTCCACTCTCCACTCTCCACTCTCCACTCTACCCCAGCCTTATCCTCGGATCGATGTACTGGTATGCCAAATCCGCCAGAAAGTTGACCGTGACGACCAGCGACGCTATTATCACGACAATCGCCTGAACAACAGGGTAATCCCTGTTAGATATAGACAGCAGAAGCAGCCGCCCCGTCCCCGGAATGGCGAACACCTGCTCGATAATGATGCTGCCGACAGCTATATCCGCCAGCGTCATCGCAAGAAACGTGACGACAGGTATCAGCGCGTTGCGGGCGACATGCTTTATCAGAACATACAAGCGCTTACCGCCGCGGCTGTACGCCGTGCGGACATAATCGCTCTCCATTTCATTCCGGATACTGCCTCGCAGCATTTTCACGGTCATAGCGCTCCGGGGAAGGGCTATGGCAAGCGCGGGGAAAATGAGAAATGACAAAAACCGGCCCGCGCCGCCGGAGAACGGGACAAACGCGCCGGGAGTGAAAAGTTTTAATACCAAACCAAAAATATAAGTAAGTATTATACCGGAGAAAAACGGCGGGATAGACATAATAACCTGATTAAGGGCAGTCGCAAGCGTCATTGCGGAGCGCCCAAACACAGCGGCGACACCCCTGCCCTGTAAGTCGGAGAAACGAGCGAGGAAAAATCCAACAGGAACTGATATGGCAACGACGAATAAAAACGACATCAGCGTCAGCGTAGAGGTCGTCACGAGCTTGTCGCCAAGCAGTTCCGTGACCGGAATGCTGTAGCTGTATGACAATCCGAACTTCCCCGTAACGAAGCCGGAGAGCCACTCAAAATACCGGACCGGTACAGCACGGTCAAGACCCAGTATATGGCGCAGCTCCGCCGCGCGCTCAGGCGTTGCCTCTGTGCCAAGCATTTTAGTTACGGGGTCCCCCGGAATGAGTTGGAACGCTATGAACGACAGGGCGGAAATCGCAACGAGAGTAATTATCAGCACACCAAGCCGCTTTAGGATGTAACGCATGAGAGCGCTCCTTGTTTATAGACAGTGCCGGAAGTCTTCCGCATTATCTAACCGACAAAATGAAGCTTGGTCAAATCAAGCAAAAACATCGGGTATGCCTCGTAGCCTTCAACGTCCTTGTTTATCGCAATAACGTCGCACAAGTCCTGAATGTACAGGTTTGCCGCGCGCTCCGTGAGTATAGCCTCGAGGCGCTTATACAGCCGCGTCTGCTCCGCGTCGTCGGTGGAAGATATCGCCGCCGCGTAGACCTCGTCGTACTCAGCATCGGAGAAGTTGATGAAATTCCGGTTGTTGGTACTGCTAAAACGCTCCAGCATCGCCCGTGCCGTCATCGCCGACGCATCAACCCCAACTACGGTAGATTGAAACTCACGGCCTGTGTAGACGTCGGATATCCATGTGCCCCACTCCACAAGGCGTATCGAAGCATTTATGCCGATTGCCCGCATGTTTTCAACAACAACGGTCGCCGTATCTATGTGCGGCGAATGGTTGGAAGGCACAGTTATCTCCATATCAAAGCCGTCCGCGAACCCGGCTTCGGCAAGCAGTGTCCGCGCTTTCTCCGGGTCGAACGAATAATACTTCGCGAGCTCCGGTGTGAAATATTTCGTGAACGCGGGGTACATGCTGCTGCCAACAGGGAAACCCAGCCCGCCGGATAACACGTCCATTATCTCATTACGGTCGATAGCATATGAAAGCGCAATGCGCACAGCTTCATTATCAAACGGCGCGACGGCGTTGTTAAGATACACCGCCTGAACCAAATTCATCGCTCCTACCACAAAGTTGAAGTCGTAGCCTGAAAGCTCGTTCATCTGAGTAGCAGACAGGTGCGCGCAGAAATCGAGAGTACCGCTGCGCAGCGCCATCATAATAGCTTCAGCGTTATCAAGAATGCGGTATGTTACTTTCTCTATATCCGCCGGACCGCCCCAGTATGCGCCGAAACTTTCGAGGACAATGTTCTCCTGCGGTGAGCGGGAAACGTACTTATACGGGCCGGTACCTACCGGGCGCGTCGCTTGAGCATCGTAATCACGCGGGATTATCGCAGCAGTGAGATAAGCCAGAAACTCAATGTTCGCTTCGCTGATTTTTATTGTGACTGTCATATCATCTTGGGCTGTGACTGACTCAACAATAGAGAACGCGGAAATAAGCGGCGTTCCTGTGTCAAGCCCCGCAACGCGCGAAACCGAGAACACAACGTCATCCGCAGTGACCGGAGTATCGTTGTGAAACTTGATTCCCTCGCGCAGCGTGAACGTGAACATATCGCCGCTATTGGAGGTCGTATATGAACTTGCGACCGCGGGTGCGAGCCCGCCGTCCGGCGTGGGCTTGACAAGCCCCTCAAACACATTGAACAAAACTGAGCGCGACTCAGCGGAGGTCATAAGGTGAGGGTCGAGGCTGTCGTCGATGTCCTGCGCTATGCCGATAAAAATTTCCGAGCGCTTTGGCAGTGTGCTTGCCTCTCCGTCCTGCAGTTCACTCTTTCCACATCCCGCGAGCGCCGCTAACATCGCAAGCATCGAGAGGATGAACGCCAGTGATACCACGGCGGACCTATTAAATTTTCGCATTGATGTTTACTCTCCTGTCAAATAGGTATTTTCGCTTCA
>Ga0082212_10008592_pt1 | contig 13308 bp, 12 predicted proteins | sample TergutNt197P3_FD_71548 | JGI IMG/M metagenome (GOLD analysis project Ga0082212, IMG submission 71548) | Neocapritermes taracua P3 segment gut microbial communities from Petit-Saut dam, French Guiana - Nt197 P3 | ecosystem: Host-associated > Arthropoda: Insects > Digestive system > Gut ... | reverse complement strand
CGGCTCGATATCCAGCGGTACCTACGCCCGCTGCCGCCGGTTTCATCGTCCATTTCTTTGTCATCGAGCCTGACTTGCACACCTTGGATATAGCCATCTTTGCCGCAGACCGGGATCAATAGCCCGCCTTTACCGGTGATTGACCAGCAACCATCCTTATCAGTGTAGAAGCCGGGGACGCCGCGCAGGTCATGAAACCTCGTAAGCATACCTGCAAGGAACCGGCGCGCGGGTCCGCCGTCCGGGAGCGTCTTGTACATATTTTGCGCAATGCGCCCATCTGACAAGCCCCGTTCACGTAAATCATTTATATGGCTATCACTGAGTGTCAGGTGGTTCAGCATCTCGTAATAGACGTCATGCCGCTGCGCAAGAGGCTTAAGCGCCTGTTCCGGCGCGTGTTCCAACTGCGGGGTTTGCGGGAATTGGTAGACGTTGCCGCCACTGAGCAATTCCCGCGCCGCTTCCGGATATGATATGCCTTGTAGCCTCGCATAGAGCGAGACGCTGTTGCCACTTGCCCCGCAGAGCTTGCAGTGATACTGGTCTTTGAACGTGTTTATGTTTAAGTGAAACCGTTTCGGCCTGTCACCACAAAACGGGCAGGCGGCTTCTGCTTCGGTGCGCCCGAGCGTCCTTTCGTTTATCCGGACGCCGCACCGCCTCGCCGTGTCTATGATGGGGATGTCAATGTAGCGCCCATTACCCATACCATTACGCAGCTTTCTTCGCTTCCGGCGGCGTGCCGAGCGCCTCGACCTTGAGCGCCGCGCCCTTTACGACCTGCGCTACGATGACCTGCCCTGTGGGCTGGACATTGTCTATCACAGGCACGGACTCCCCGTTGTCGATGAATACGGGGTAGTTGCGCCCCGTGAGCCGTTTAATGAGCTCGGAGACCTCGATGCCTGCTTTAACTTTCTCGGAAAGCGAGAGGTACCTGTATGGCTTACCGTCATAGGAGAACTTAAAGACATCTTTAGCGACGCCGGTCTTCTTGACGGCATCAAACAGTATAATCTCCACACGGTTGAGCGAGCCGAACCCCTCGAGCATCAAGCGGGCGCGCTCTGAGATGTAGCTTTTTATCGCCTCTTCAAGCTCGCGCTTTTCCTTGATGGATCTCTTGATAGACTCGATGTCGTTAGCCGCGCTTACTGTGGCGGATGGCTCTGCAGATTCGCCCATAGCCTCAAGTTCATTCGCCAGCTTTACGCGCTCCTCCTTATAGCTTTCCAACACCCAACCGTCAGGCGGGTCGAGATTGCCGAACCGGATATCCACCTCAAGCGCCTGTATCTCGCCTTTGAGGGCGTCAAGCTCCGCTCCTTTGTCGGGCGCATTGTCGCCGGCTTCCGTTATGGTTTCTAGCCTCTTCAAGTTAAGCGTCTCAAGGGCTGACTCCATCTTTTCTATGTCCGTGTCGCGAAACTCATCGAACACGTCCTTTGATGTATTATCAAGCTCTACCAGCTCGTTTAGCTTTTTGACGAACGCGCTGCCTTCCGCTTTGATCTGCGCGATGCTTTCTTTAAACGTGGTTTTAACGGAATCTACGTTGCCCTTTGTTATTTCATGCTTGCACGTAGGGCACTGTATACCCGGCGCTATGGCGTCCATGATAGCGGTTTCTTTATCGTAGCGCTCACGGAGCTGCTTTATCGTGGCCCCGGTCTCCGCGATCTGCGCTGTATACGGCGACGCATATTCCTCGGCACGCTTTTTGCTGAGCGCGTCCATGGCTTCTTGTATCCTCGCGTCTACTTCCGTTGTGTCGGGGTGCGGCGCAGCCGCGCGGGAAAGCTCGTCGTACCGGGCGTACAGCCCGTCGAGCCTCTGCTGCATGGCTTCGAAGTCCAAACCTTCAGAACGCCTTTTCTCAAGCTCGGCTATAGAAGTGTTAAGCACGTCGATCTCCCCGCGCTTGGCTTTTTCGGCTTCGCGCTTTTCGCGGGCCTGCGACTCCAGAAGGTCGCGCTGCCCTTCGATGTATATTGCCGTCTTTTCGAGTTCCCTTGCGTCCTCTCGCACCGTATCGAGCAGGGCTTCGGGCGATTTCATCTTCTGCCCCTCAAGCAGCGTGCGGGAGCTTTCGCCAATGCGCCCCAGCACATCTTCGTGCGGGATCGCCGGGAGGTACCTCTCCAGAAGGTTCCTCCCCTTGTCCCCCAATGTTTCTATGAAGTACAGGGGGTTGAATATCGAGAGGAATACATCCTTTTCGCCGAACATGGCGCTGAGGTCGGACTGCTTGACCGTGACCCCGTCGTAGGTTACTGTGGTGGAGTCGTTTTTACGGTTCCTGGTGAGGGTGTGCGTTACGCCGTCACCGGTTACGATGGTTAGCTCGACTGTGGCGTTTTTGCCGGGCGCTGGCTTACCCCCGCCCCCGAGGGCATACAGCCTGTCGAGGCTCTGCTCGCCACCGTACAGGTGGCTGCCGGTGATGGCATAGGCGATGGCCTCAGCGATGCTGCTTTTGCCCTGCCCGTTATGGCCAGTGACCGTGGTCATCCCCCCAAGGCTGAAATGCCGCTTTTCTGCGAAGCATTTGAAACCTTCGACGGTGACCCCTGTGATTGCGAAACTATCGATCCTTTCCATAGTGGTTCTCCCCTTTTATTTTTATTACGCCGCTTTCGGCGCGCGGATCTCGAACGAGTCGAGCGTGTAGAATATGACGCCCTCGTTCACTTTCTTGGATATATTAGCGTTGTCGAGCCAAACCCCGCTGCTTATCACAGGGTTCGTACCCTGCATGTACGCAGAGAACACCTTCCCGTCAGCACCCTTGAGCTGCACCAGCGTATTTTGCCCGTTGAGCGCGGGTACGATGGCGGCGTTGATCACGCAGCAGGAGTTTCCATGCATGCGCGGCACTGCTTCCCGGGGCTGCTGCCCCTCTGTGGCTGCCTTTGGCGGCTGTGGCGTCCGAGTTTGCGCCGGTGGCGCCTGTCCAATCGGCTTTATCTGCTGCTGCGCCAGGGGCTGCTGTGCCTGCTGGGGGGGCTTCTGCGGCAGCTCTTGGGCCTGCGGCGCTTTGCTTTGAGCCTGCGGTTCAGTGTGGCCGGCGCCGAACACTTTTTTCACGGTGCGCTGGTGCTCATCGTCGAGCTTTGCGTAAGAGCCCTTGCTGATTACGTGGGTTTCCCCACGTTTTTCTACATCAACGTAAACAGTACCCATGCTATACAGATAGCGGCCGACGCCCCATTGGACGGCAGCTCGCTTCATACTGTCGGAGAGCCCGCCCTTGACCGGCTCGATGTCCGAGTCCTCCGCGCCGTCGTATTTTGTGACCCATTCCTTTCGATCCTCAAAATATATCGAGATGCCGCAGAGCTGGGATTGCTTTTCCCCGTCGCTGTGCCATGGGATGTACTCGTTTTTCCAGCCGTCTGCGCCTACTGCCTTGTCAAGCCTCTGTTGTATGGCTCGGTTGGTGACGTACGGCACGGCTATCCCAAAGCCTTTTTCCTTGTTCACATGCTGTAGCCGCCACTCGATATCGCTGTCCTCGAACGGCGCCAAGAGCTTGTCCTGAATGTCATGCTGCATTTTGGTATGCCCCCTTGTTCATTATTCTGCCGTCGATGAAATCTTGCAGGGAAGCGTTCATCGGGATAAGGATGTCGCTATAGTAGTATGATGGATCTTTATCACCTAGAAGCTCGAGCAGGTCGCGGTACGGCAGGTTTGGTTTGTTGTCATTCTCATAAAACATATGGTCGTTGTTCGGCAGCCGGAGCAGATGATACGGCAACGTACCGAGCGTCCGGATTTCTTTATACGTCGGTAGGCTGTTTGCGGCGCCGACACAGACTCGACTATCGTTGTTCACGTTTGAGAAAGGGTACACGAAAAGTGGCGTCTTCGGCGTAGGTTTTTCGTCCGCTATTACGGCCATCCTGTGGTCTGACGTCCTCCCTGTCGGGTCCAGGCTGAAACTGAAAGCCATCGCCGGGAACGGAAAATGCTCATAGACGGTTTTGTGGTAAGTGATGTCTATATAACCCGGCGGTATCCAGAGCGCCACGGTCTTGTGGCTGTTACTGACGTCGTATGAGATGCAGTTTTCCGGGAGATACCCGGAACGTACCGCCGTTGACTCCTTTATACCTTTTACGCAACAGTTTATTAGGTCGTTGTAGGAGATGTTTTTCACCGATACGGCTCTGCCTCTGTGTTCCTCGACAATGACCGTGCCATCGACCGGTCGTATCCTGACAGTAATTTCATCGTATAGGTTTGCCATGTTTTCCATCCTTCCTTCAGGCTGCTTTTTTCAAGGCTTTGCCTTTTTTTGTGCTTGGTTTTCTCCGGCGCTTTGACCCTATATGCGGCGGCAGCGCTGGGAGCCACACAACAGGTCTGCGTAGGAGCTCCGCGCGGAGGGTTTCGACTTCAGAGCGGTAAAACTCCATCACGTTGTGGACAAGCTCTATGATCTCATGCTCGTAGGCTTCGCGTTCTGGGCAGGTCTCAATCCAAATCTCTTTTGGATGCCTTTCGTCATCGTAATCGCTTCCGAAAGCCCCGCTTGTGTTTTCTAGGCAGGATACATAGTAATTGTCTGCCTTTATGACATATGGGTTATCTTCCGGGGAGATCGATTGCCTGAACTCGTACAGCCTGCACAGGCGGTAATACTCGACAAGGGAAGGGTCGCTGAAATGGTACCTTATATGGCCACCGCAGCATACCTCTTCGCCGAGCTCTTCCATTTCATATGCCGGGGCTACGCTCTCAAACCCGCGCAGTATAAGCTCATAATAGTCGTCGCCGGTGATTTCCTTAATATCCCCCGCAGCGCCTTCATATATGCCGATGTCGTGGAACATTTTCAGTAGCTGTAAACAGTATATGAGGTTGTAGTACATTATTCGTCACCCACCCTATTAAATGAACTGGCAGCCGGCTGCCGCAGACGGCGCGAACTGCCTAAAAATGGCGCTAAGCGCGAACAGGTCGTGCGCCGGCGAGTAGCACAGCGCATTTTCGAGGTTTTCAATGTCGCCCTCACCGATTACGCCGAAATCCAGCCCGGTTATATCCACCATGTCATCGCGCAAAATTTGGTAGTACACATCACGGAGGCTAGGGATGAGGTCATCCGGCGTCAGCGTGTCAGAATCAAGCTTTTGCCCGGCTATACCGGGCTGCTTATGCAGTGCATGGGCGAACTCTTTCAGGTCGAAGGTTTTTTCTATAAACCCCATGTTTTCTCCTTTCCGTCGTCGCGGGAGCCGAGGGGCGGCGCCCCCGGCATCCCGGCGCTTGTTTTTACGCCAAAGACTTAAATCCGTCCGGCGTCAGTATGTTGAAGATCATCTTATTGACTATCTTCTCTTTTACTTCTGTGCTAATGAGCTTTCCGTTGCGGTTGCGGTTCTCCGTGGATTCGGAAATCGCCTCCTTGACGATGCGCCCTTTGATGATGTGGGGGCAGTCGCACTCGATGAGACCGTTGATGAGCCCGGAGCCTCCAATCAGCCCGAGCTGGCTGAATGTAAACGGCAGCGGCGGGCGGCGGACGTCTTGCGACAACGCCTTTGATTCCAACAAGCCGTCAAGGCTTCTCGAATCCTTTAACTGCCTCGCAAGCTCAGCCACGTTGAAAACAGCGCCCTTGAATATCTCCACCTTTTTCGGCGCCTGTGGGAGCGCGTATCGTTTTTCAGCGATTTCCGTTATGCACGGGAGGGCGTCTTTCCTGTACGCGAGCTCCGCCAGCGCTTCCGCCTGCGCGGAGCCGTCTATGCGCTTGATCCGCACGCCCATCACGACGACTTGCCCCCATTTGGCGAACTCATCCCCGGTGAAGCGGTGAACGGATATGTCCTTGAGATTGTCGCAAAGCACCCGGCAGATGTCGAGCGTCAGGCGATAGTGCGGCACTATATAGATCATCAGCCCACCCATAATCAGGTGAGGCAGCGACTCTATAAGGAACCGCTTTTCCTCGCGGGTCCTGCCCCCGCCCTCCGTCAGCACGGACAGGTACGGCGGGTTGAGCAGGATGGCGTGGAAAGCCTCATGGCTTATCCGGCTGTGGAAGAAGCTGCCGAACGCCACGCGGTGGAGTTCGCCACGGGCGGCTTCCGCGCGCCCCTCGTCGATCTCCGCGCCGTAGGTGAAGCAGTTGTTCCCCACGGCTAGCTTCTTCAGAGCCTTTCCCTCACCGCAGCACGGGTCAAGCAGGTTCGTGGTCACACCTTCAGGGAACGCTATGCCCTTCATGATGTGCCCGACATTCTGGATGTCTGTCGGGTAGAACCCCATCCTGACCGCGTTCATACACCGTGCGATGATGGATGCGTTCACTGTACCCTTTTCCGGCAGTTTTTCGGCAAAGCCTTTGAGGGTTTCAACGAATGCACCGTAGTCAGGCGTCATTAGGTTGAACCCGGCGACGCTGCCGGCGAGGCTGTCCGCGTAGGCGGACAAACCATCGTCGCCTATCTCTGAAAGGCAGAGGCGGCAGGCACGGATATCCCCGGCCAGCTTTTCGTGCGCAGCTTTGAGCGCAAGGTAATGGTCCTGCGCGAGCGCTTTATCGGACGTGAGGTGCTTTTCGACTTTCGCCCTTTCTGAGGCCATCGATTCGGCGAGCTTCATTATGCTTTGCCGCTTTATCGATAATGCGTCGAGGGCGTAGTATGACTGGCCTTCACACAATTTTTCTTCCATGCGTTGAACCCTACGCCGCCGTGGACGCGGTAACAGACCTGTCTGTCGGTCCGCTTTTCTGCACGAGCTGCCATATGTCCCCGGTCTGCTTCGTCAACCTGTACATACCCCTCAGCCGGAGGAACTCCGGGTCGTTCAGCAACCGGGCCGCTTCCTGTAATTCGCATTGGCTTAGCCCGCTGGGGTTTACCGCCGCTGCCTCTTGACCAAGCTGCGTAGCGCCGGACTGATTAACGTCGCTACGGGCGGGTTGCGGCTGGCTATCGCCGTTTTCTCTAGCGGGGCTGCGGGCGGGGTGCTGTCGGCTATTACCGTTTTCACAGTCGTGGTTACATAGGGCGCTTGGTGCAGCTATAGGTTTCGGATCCGTGCAAGTAAGCCTTGACCAAATCATCCGGATGTATGACGCCAGAAGCGTTCGTGGCAGGCCCCTGCGCTTCGGCGCAAGCTTTACAGCCTCGTCAGCCTGCAGTTCCCTGACTTCGGCGTCTGCATAGGTCATATGAGCCGTCTTGACGTAATTTGCAGTTATATGGGTCGATACTGCTAAGCTTTGAACAGCGCGGACGTCAAAGGCGTTCACATGCGACGCTATGATCGTGTCTACTGCTATGGTATCAGCGTCCACAGTGTCGGCGGTTATCGTCTTTGCCGTGATCCATTTCCCGTAGATGAAGCCTTTGCCGCTGATGTGCTTAGTCCTCAACTTTCCGTTCACTATCAGGCTGCCGTTAGCAACGATGCGCTCGCATGTGAGGTCGTCGAACCTGCATTCCTGCCCTTTGGGGATGTACATTGTCTTTTTCATTGTCATGCCGCCTCCTTTATATATTTTGGTGTTCTGCTCCGAATGACCAAGTCGTACCCCAGCTTGTTTGCATAGCGGATTGCCTGGCGCCTCGTGTTGCAGTTTTCGATGACTTTATTTTTCTCGTGGTTTTCCGGCCTACCGGATATTACATAGTAATGCTCGTTGTGAAGTTTCCTGATGTATGCTTCCATTTCGTCTTAGCGTCCTACGCTTAGCTACGCCCGTCTATAACAGGCATTAGCTTCGTCTCGTCGCTCCTCCTCTCTACGATACGAACTCGTAGTCACAAGTGCGCCCATCTTCGTAAACGGGACTGCGTTGCGCTGGCTTAGTATCGTGTAATTAATCGTTGGTTGTTTAAATACAAAAAGCATGGTCAAAGCCCAGCAGTCATGCCGCTTTGCGCTTTCTCTTAGTTTCAGCCACAGGCTGCACATTAAGCGTCTTTGTCGAAAACGAGGCCGACTTGACCTTGTTGTCCCCAAGGACAATGATGTTATGCAGCAGGTTTACGACAACCGCCGCAGCCGTCATGTTAGCTGCAATAGTCTGCGGCGCCGATACCGACGCCTCCGCGCAGCTAAGCTCAGTCGGGAACTTGTCTGTGTCCTCAAGAACGTCGGGGTATATGCCGCCAATTGGTTTGTAAAGTGTCCTGCCGTTCCGGCGCACGCCGCATACGACTTGCCCGCTGTGCTCACCGTTGCCCGAGTCGATGTAGATGAGGTCTTTGCACTCGTAGAACGCCTCGTTGCATATGCGGCGCGACTTATTGTTGTCGACGCAGCCAATTAGTATAACCATCTCCCTGAATGGCATGATAGTACCCCATTCGCCTGGGAGGTAGTTTGGCTTGAGAATATCCATTAGCCGGTCTTTATCCTCGATGAAGTCAGGGATGTACTCGGATTCCATCTTGAATGCCCCGGCATAGCGCTCAGCAAGCACTTGCGCCTTGTTCATGCCAAGGTCGGATACAGTGAAGTGCTGGCGCACCAAATTCTTTTCCTCCACGCTGTCGCCGTCCGCTATTATTATACGGACGCTGCGCTTCAGGCAGTGCATAAGCCTGTACAGGTGCATGGCGACATAGGAGCCTGTCCCGCCGGCGCCGAGCATGACGATCTTCACCGGCTTGTTGGTCGGGTGCTTCATGCGCGTCACGCCCCCTTGTAACTAAAAGCTTGTAGGATTAGCCCAGCCAGCCTATTTGCAGTGGCAGGCATGCTGTCATGTACACGGTCCTCAAGTCGCACAGGGTTGTAGTCCGCCGATGCCTCAAAAACAGTCGCCGGGTCTATCAAAAGATGTTTGCCCCCGTTTGATATCCTCACGCCCATTTCCGGGATAGGCTTGTCCAACCTTCCTATGACGGCGTAAATGCGCGTCGCCTTTTCGTCCCGGTCGTCCTGCATCGAAAATCTGGCAGCCATGACGTTGTGGGAATGTATGTCCATATAATGCAAGTACCGCTCAGGCGGGTATGCATCCGTGAGCTCCGATTCCGCCTTTGTAGCGGTCACGCGCTGTTTCGGAATAACTGCGATATACTCGCCTTTTTCACGGTCGCGATAGATATTCACTATCGCTTCGTAGTTTTTCCCGTCGTCAATAAGCGAACGGAAGAAGCTGATGACGTCCAGTAACAGTTCGCGGGGGACGGGGGGCAGAGCCGGGGTGAACCCGGCCTTTATGTCTGACAGATCCCCGCACTCGCCGCTCTTAGTGATGAACGTTCCGGACTCCTCGTTCCTGATTTCATAGACGTTGCCGTCGCGTCCCGGCACGATGGCTATAGCCTTGCCGGAAGCCGCAGCATCCTCCATGTTCGTATACACGCCTTTGTACAAAGGCGTGACGTGTGTGCTTTTTGGCAGACTTTCAGGCTTGTCTATTCGCGTGGCTAGCACTTCGTTTTGCGGACTTTCAGGACTACCCATTTGCGTAGTTTGCATGTAACTTGGTAAGCTTTCTGACTTGCCTATTGTCGTAGCTAGTGCGTCTTTTGGCAAAGCCATTCTCTCTCCCTTGCTCTGGGCGGTTATCCTGGGCTTGACGATGCAGCTTGGCGACTTGTCCTTGTCCTTTTTCAGAGCGTCGGTGAACTCCTTTGATGCTTCGATGGTCTTTTTATACTCGCCGATCTTTGTCTTTTTCGGCGTCGGGACTGTTTTCCTGACTTTGCCGTAAGTAACGTCCCACGATACGCGGATGCTGTCCTCAAGCTCGGGGAAGTCGTCAGCTTTAGCTACCCGAAGATCCTCGAAAGTTTGCTCAAGGTCTTCAATGAGTTCACTTACCGCACCATGCTCGAATATAGGGGGCTTTGCGTAGATGGAGCGCTTGTCCTGCTCATCCATTGCAGCGGTGAGCGGGTTAGCGGCCTCATCTGCTGCGGGCGCGGGTTCCGCTGGGCCGGGCTGGCCGTTGCCTGTTACTGTTTCCTCGGTGGCTGTTTCGGATGTCGTGGAGTGTAATGCAGCCGGTGCATCGAGCCTCCCGCCGCTTATCTCCTTGACTGCTGCGCCTGTCGGTTTCATTTCTGAAAACAGATCAGCGGCGCCAGGTCGGCCCCCGATGTCAATGATCGGCGTAAACGGCGTGTTGGCAGCGCCCTCGCTTGCGGGTATTTCTGCCGGTGTTTCAGTTTGCTCAGCTTTTTCGGTGACTTCGGGGGTTTCAAAGGGGTTTGGTGCTGTTGGCAGGCTCCCGAGGTCAGGCGCGGGCGTTGCCGCCACCTGTGTAACCACTGGCTGTGTCGCCGTCTCCTGTACTGGCGGCGTTGGCGCAGGTGCCGCCTGTTGCGGAGATGCCGCAATCCCGAATGGATCCGGCACAGCGCCAGCGAATGGGTCGGGGCCTCCGTTAGTTTCCATGTTCATTGCCTTCTCGAATGGGTTTAATTGTTCACTCATGGGTTTTACTCCTTTCGTTTCCGGGTCATGCCCGGTTGTTTGGTTGAGACGACAGCGGGGCTGGCGCCTATATAAACGCAAAAAAACGCAACTATCCGGTTAGGTGCCCTGCGGCAGCAAGGCTCGGATGATTGCGGTTTTTTGAGTTTATTCAGATAGTTTTGGCTGTTGTCGGCTGCCCGAGGGCGCCTTTGCCCAAGGGCCTTTCCTCGTCACCTTGGAGCCGGGAGCCGCTGCGGCCCTATTCCCTGCCCCTTATCGCTCGTCACCTGTACGCATCTTGCGTTATGGGTACAACGTAGCATATTGCGAGGGGTCTGTATACTTGTAAAGTTTACCGCGATTGGCGCTATTCCATATATCGGGAGTTTGTGATAATATGTGCAGCATTGATAGACGAAAAAAGCTTCACGGAGTGTCTGCCGATCAATCCGTGAAGCTTTTCTTTATATTCTGTCTGCGATTATTGATTCCACAATGCTGTCCCTCGACAGTTCGCTAGTCCTGTAGATATCCTCGCAGAACGGTTTCAGGCTGAATGTCATGCCCGGCGATTCGACGTCCATTATGATGCCGGTCACCTTTAACCCATGCATTACCTTCTTTTCCGCGAGCCCATCGCAAAACGCATCCGGCAGCCTGCATTCGCCATCTGTGACAAAAACAATATCGGCATTATCAAAGCCCTCGCTCTCGATTAGCCGTAATGCTTCGTTCAGTGGTGCCTTAAAGTCCGTGCCACCTCCGAGGAAAGTCTCGACAGCGGAGAAGACGTCTTCTGTACTGTACCTGCCGGGGAGGAACATATCCGTCTTGCATATGCGACCGTTGGAAAAATGGATGAGCGCGAATTTGCGGTTTCCCGCCATCGCAGCGTCTAACAGCGCGAGGGCTACTGCTTTTCCCCAAGGTGCATCGTCTTTCGTTGAGTCCGATTCGTCCAAACATACGATTATATCCCCTGAGCCTTTATATACAGGCTCCCTACGCTTGTATTGGTGGAGTCGCTTGTTCTGGTACTTACGAAGGAACAGCGGTATTGTTTCGGGGGTTGCGAGCATTGAGAATTCTGAGGTCAACACGCGGTTGAGGTCGTTTCCGAACTCCAGCGTGTATTTTTCCCCGCGACCATAGGCGTATCCGTTTTTTCTCGCCTTTGCCGCCATTTCCCTGAACCTGCCGAGATGCTTAGCCGCTTCAGTGAGCGCTGGGCTGTTCCTTACGCGGTCGACTACCTCCCGGTCAATCTTCATCTGCTCCGGGCCTGTGCCGTCGCCTGTGCCCCATGCTGCAATGGCTGCGGCTGTTTCCTCCGCTTTTTCAATGGAAGACTGAGCTGCCTGCGCGACTATTGTGCCAATGGCGTCCTGGTTTTTCATCAGGTTGTCCCGGATCTGCCGCCCGACCGCTTCGACTTGCTGGGTTTTGCTTGCAGCCATATTGGCTTTGTCGACTATTTTTCGGTCAATGTTTTCATCAGGTGCTTGTTCGCGATCCCTGCTCTGCAGCAAATCTTCGAGTTCGTGTTTGAGTTCGTCTTCCTGCTTTGACAGTTTTTCCAATGTGCTGAGCGCGCCTTTGTCGCCTCCCGCCTTTTTGAGCAAATCGTCAAGGCGGTTTGAGATATTTGCAATAAACTCAACAGCGGCGTCATATGCCGGGAGCTGCCGTCCCTCGCACACTGACTTGATCGTAGGGTACTCATCGCCGCCCATCACGCTGTCCAATATATTGCTGTTGAACTGCTTCGCGGTATCCGATAATTCGCTTTCATCGTTCCGTCGGACGCTCAACGAGTAAAAACTCTGATAGATATCGCGGGAGAGTGCGGGGAACGTGGACAGCTTAGAGCCGCATTGCGCCTCGATGCCATCCATGCCCTCGTCGCCTTCCCGCAGTTCGGCGTACAGCTTGTCTTCAAGCCGCGTAGATTTTAGGATGCGGTCAGTGCCTCGTGTAATGCTGCTTATAGGTAAAGCAGCATTACTGAAGCGTAGCACTTCATCTATAGACCTGAACATTTTTCGCATTTTTCCATTGCCTCCTGTACTTAGTGGCGGGGAGGCATTGAAGCCTCCCCTTAGTGTTTCAGTATTTGATTAAAATGGGTCGAAATCCGGCGGAAGTACGCGAGGGGCGTTTACCGAGCTGTCGTCGAACGGGTCGATCTCCACAGCATTGCCGTCTCTGCCTTTGCTTTCGCCGAAATATACCTTGTCTGCGATAATCTCTGCTGTGACGCGAGACTGACCGTGCTTGTCCTCCCACGCCCTGTTCTCAATGCGGCCCACTATCTGGATGAGCGCGCCTTTCTGGAAATAATTGCAGATAAATTCTGCTGTGGATCTCCATGCGACGACGTCAAAGAAATCCGTGGCGACGTCTTCTCCTTTTTTTGTGTAGTCGCGGCGCACCGCAATTCGGAGCGAGGCAACCGGGGTTCCGCTGTTCGTCTGCCGGAGTTCTGGATCTACAACCAGCCTGCCGGTCATAATGGTTACGTTGAGCATGTCATTTTCCTCCTGTATTTGTAATAATATTTACGCCGTTTTCCTGAGCTCGTAAAGCTCATTGAGCGGGGCGTATGAAAAGTTTACGGCGGCGTGAGCCTTTTTGCTGAAACCTTCAAGCAGCTCTAAGGTTTCGGCGATCTGCTGTACTTCCGAGTCAGCCTGCGCTTTAGACATCAAGACTGTGACCGCTTCATAGAGCGATATATACTCATTGCGGAGCTTACCGATGCGTTTCGCAGTATCCACACCCTCCGATGCGCCCTCGAAGTCTGAGAAAGACTCGACTGCCATTTTCATAAGGTCGTCCAGCGCATCCTTGAGCGGGTTCACGCATTTTCGTTCCAGAAGCTGGTTGATGACAGCCCTCTCGTCAGGGCTC
>Ga0082212_10008591_pt1 | contig 13308 bp, 15 predicted proteins | sample TergutNt197P3_FD_71548 | JGI IMG/M metagenome (GOLD analysis project Ga0082212, IMG submission 71548) | Neocapritermes taracua P3 segment gut microbial communities from Petit-Saut dam, French Guiana - Nt197 P3 | ecosystem: Host-associated > Arthropoda: Insects > Digestive system > Gut ... | reverse complement strand
TACTGTCGGCAGTTCGTTTGGCATAAAAACGATGTTCGGGAGTTCTCAATTGTTCGAATTTTCCGCTCGAAGTGTTGAAATATGAATAAGTTACGGAAGGTATCGTAAAATCGCCGTAATGACGGGGAATGAGAAGAAATTCGAAGTCTTTCGAGCCCGATGTTCCATTGGCGTTATTGCTGATATTGTCAGTTATTTTGGGGTCATAAACCTCAATATCAGGCGAAAGGCGCAGCGTTGGCGCAGAGGCTATTTTGAGATTTCCTTCACCCGATATTGTTATTTTGAAATTGATTGCATCGTTAACATTAACCGTATCTTTATTTATCGATGAAGTAATGTCAAGTTTTCCCACAATTCCCGAATAATCAGACGGTTGATTGCCTGGCAAAGGATTAACTCTCAGTCGTGTGGATTGACTTTCAACTGTTCTGGGAACATTTTGATACGTTGTAAAAAAATCGCCGAAAAATGGGTCTGACCTGCCGGCTCTTTCTCTAATGTAATATGTAAGTTGCACAGGGTCAATAACTATCTCGCCTGTTTTTTGCGGATACAGCAAAAATTGCCTCACAATGCCTGTGCCGTAAATAGTTCCGTTAACATTTTCCTCATTAAGCGATGTTAAGCGAGGGGTTTCGAGGTCAATTCTCAAAAATCCGTCAAATTGCGGGTATCTTATTGTGTTATAATCTATTCCTGCAATATTTATTCTGGTAAAAATTTTAACTGTTGCCGTTACAGGCTCGCCAATATAAACCTCTCTTTTATTGAGCGTTACACTTACAAAAAAATCTCTGCCACCTGATTCAACCTGCTGATTACCTGAATTGTTTGACGATGCGCTATTGCGTTGAGCGGCATTGCTCCCACCTCTAACAACTTCAATACGCAATGAATCAGACGAATATGTTCTGTTTTGCAGCGTAAAAACAGCCGGCGGTATAACAAATTTTCCTTCACCTGTTGCTTGAAGATAGTAAGTGTAACTATTAGATATTGACTGAGTTCGCCTGCCATTTACTATGCTCGTGCTTGAACTGTAAGAGGTCATTGGTCCGGCAAGCGTTTGAAACGGGTTAAGCGAAGGAGGCGAAAATTCCCCGCCGCTTGTACCTGCATTGACCATCCACGTTACGCTAAACTGCTGCCCAACGTTCACAGCAGAAGGATATTGCACATCAACTCGAGCGTCCTGCGCCAACATAGACATATTGCAGATTGTGAATAAGAAAAGGTATAATATAATTTTCTTCATTTCAAATAGTTGTTTACCAGTTTTTTACTGTGCTTCTTCGTTCCTGTGCCGCCTTTTCAAGACGCACTCGTTCCTGAACCTCTTTTTCATCGTTTGCCAACGAATTGAGCAGTCGTTCAGCATCTTCCCGCGATATTGACTGCTCTTGCTGCTGTTTATCTTGGTTTTGATTGTCCTGTTTTTGCTGTTCCTGCTGGTTATCCTGATTATCTTGATTGTCTTGACTATCACTATCTTGATTGTCCTGACTATCCTGATTTTGCTGGTCTTGCGGATTTTGTTCCTGCTGCTCCTGTTCTCTCAAAAGATTTTGCGCATAGGCAAGATTGTATTTCGTCTCAAAATTATTGGGCTGCAATTTAAGTGATTCTTTGTACGCTTCAATGCTCTCATTCAATTTACCCGCTTGAAGATACGAGTTTCCAAGATTATAAAATCCGGCGGCTTTTTTCGATTTATCTTCATTCATCGACACGTTGTTTGTAAATTTTTCAGCAGCCTCATCATATTTTTCCTGTTTGTACAGCGCATCGCCAATGTTAAACAAAATTTCGGGCAACCGTCTATTTTGCTCATCTGCCTTTCTGTACGAAACTTCCGACTCTACATACTCGCCTCTGTTATATTCGCGATTTCCCTGCCGTATGTATTTCCTTTCGGCTTGAGCATTCACAGCAAGCGGAAAAACAACAGCCACCGCAAAAAAGATGATTTTTTTAAACTTGTATCTCAAATATCTCATATTTTTATTTTAAACAATCTGATGTCTGCTAATTTACGGTTTTTTCTATCCATTACAATAAATTCTATTATCAACAATAACAGTGCAATAGCGGCAAATATCTGAAATTGGTCGTTATATTCGGTATATATGGCGCTTTCAAATTCTTGCTTGTCCATTTTTTTTATTTCTCTGAAAATCTCATCAAGACCAATGTTCGAATTATTTGCCCTCACGTAATTTCCTCCGGCTGCACCTGCAATTTGTTTGAGAATATCTTCATCGAGTTTTGTTATAACTGTGTTACCTTCAATGTCTTTCAGAAAATCCCTACGTCCGTTTACAACAATCGGAATAGGCTCGCCTCTCTCTGTGCCAATTCCTACCACGTGAATAACTATTCCTGCTTTTGCTGCTTCGCGCGAGGCTGCAACAGGATCATCGTCGTGATTTTCGCCATCGGTTATGATAATCATCGCCTTGCTTTTGTCATCGCCCGGGGTAAACGATTTTGCTCCCAATTCAATAGCCGCACCAATGGAAGTGCCTTGTCGTGAAGCCATTTCGGGCGTTATTGTCGATAAAAACATTTTTGCCGAAGCATAATCGGTTGTTATGGGTATTTGAGTGTAAGCATCACCGGCAAAGACAATTAGACCTATTCTGTCGTTTTCCAGATTATCAACAAGTCGCGAAATAGCCTGTTTTGCCCTTGTCAATCGGTCGGGCTGAATGTCTTGAGCAAGCATCGAATTGCTTATGTCTAAGGCTATTATAACCTCTACGCCTTGTTTTTTCACGTCTTCAATCTTTGAGCCGAATTGTGGGCGCGCCAACATTATTGTTCCGAAAACCATAATAAGCATTATGAGGATAAACTTTAAAACAGGTCGCGTGGTTGAAAATTCGGGCAATAAATCGCCGACAAGTTTTTTGTCACCAATTTTCCGGATACTTTTTCTTATTCTTAACCTGTTGATTATAAACAATGCAAGCATAACCGGCAGTAGCAACAGCAGGTAAAAATAATCGGGGTTTGCAAATCGAAACAGGTGCATAGTTTTATTTTTATGTCAGGTTTTTAAGAATTGTTTGTCTGATTAAAACTTCCGAAAATATTAACAGCATTGCAATTATTGCAGGCAGCAAGTATTTTTCATCTTTACGAGTAAACTGCCTTACTTCAATTTTCGACTTTTCGAGTTTATCTATTTCCTGATATACTTGCGTAAGTTTATCATTATCAGTTGCTCTGAAATATGCCCCTCCTGTTTTTGCGGCAATATTTCTCAACATATCTTCATCAATTTCAACCTCTACATTTTGGAATCGAACACCAAATGGCGTTTGAACAGGATAGGGAGCCACTCCGTTAGCGCCAACGCCCACCGTATAAACTCTTATGCCAAAGGTATTTGCAAGGTCGGCAGCAGTAATCGGAGTTATGTTGCCCATATTATTCACGCCATCGGTCAAAAGTATAATGACCTTACTTTCTGCCTCCGAGTCTTTTATGCGGTTAATTGCGGTAGCCAGCCCGTTTCCTATTGCCGTTCCGTCTTCAATCATACCGCACTCAACATCTCGTAACAGGTTGATTAACACAGCGTGGTCGGTTGTTAGCGGACATTGTGTAAAACTTTCGCCGCTGAAAACCACAAGCCCTATTCTATCGTATGGTCTGCCCGAAATGAACTCTGTTGCAATGTTTTTAGACGCATTCAGCCGGTCGGGATTGAAATCGCGGGCAAGCATACTGCCCGAAATATCGAGCGCAATAACAATGTCAATGCCTTCGGTTGAAACATTTTGAAAACTGTTGGTTTCTTGCGGACGAGCCAAAACAATTATCAGAAAACTCATTGCCAAAACCCTGAATGCAAATAATATATGGCGAAGGTAATGTCGAAAAGTGCGCTTTGTTTCATTAAAAGGCGACAACCCCGGCATACTGAACGAAGCGTTTGCTTTCTGCTGCTTTAGCAAGTAAAATGCAATTATTACCGGAACTAATGCCAATAAATACAAGAATTTAGGCTCTGCAAATGTAATTCCGTTCATTCTGCACCTCCTTCCGAAATTTTATCATTTTCAACAGTAATATTCTCATTAACAATCGATTTTGTGTCGTCAACAAAATTCCACGCCTCACTGAAACAGGTTTCATTATCCGATGTATTCGGGTTGTATTTTGCAAATTTTACCATATCGGCTACCTCAAGAATATTTTTTAACCGGTCATAGTTTTTATTCTTCTTAAAGCCTGATTGTAAAAGCATTGTGAGAGTTTCATCGGTTGTAAGTTCAAGGGAATTAACGCCGAAACGATTTTCGAGATACTGCCTCAATATTTCAGTCAACTTGGTGTAATACAACTTTATCTCGCCCTGCCTACAAAGATTTTCATCTTTCAGTTTTTCAAGTTCTCTGAACGCAATTATATGAGCCGGCTCGAGTAATTCAATAACCTCTTCATCAACTTTTTGTTTTTTGTATTTTTTATAAAGCCTGAACGCAAAATACGCTAACGCACATATAATCAATACTGTCAATAACCAAGGCAATATTTCGCCCAAACTGAGCGGGGCTTTGTAGGGTGCAATAATATCGAATATATCGGCGTTATCGGGCGGCGCAATGTCAGGGTACACCACTTCCAGAAATGTATAATCCGAATAAAACCTTTTTACATCGCTGTCGTTTTGCATTTCCACATAAACCGGCGGCAGTTGATAATATCCTGTATCAAACGAAGTTATGAGATAATTATGTTCAATTATCATTCGTCCGTCTCGTTTAGTTGTATCAATTACAGGTTCCGACAATATTTCGATATTTTTTGTCAAACTGTCTTTAAATGAAACTATTGTCAATTGCAAATCGGCTGGCTGGTCAACTGTAACTTTAAACTTTATCTGGTCGCCAATGTAAATTCTCGAACTGTCAAATGCTGCAGTAACTTTAACGTCCTGTCCTTTAACATTAGATAACAGCACAAAAAACATTAATACAGAATAAATTAACCTAATCATCACTTATCGTTTTTTGAATAATTTAATTAAAGGATTAACATAATCCATATCGGTTCTTAGTTCCGCATAATCCACTCCGCAACGGCTAAAAGTGTTTTTAATCAACGATATATGCGAGTTCCACCATTTGTTGTATGCCAAACGCACCGCCGATGACGAAGTGTCTATCCATTTTTCATTGCCTGTTTCCGCATCTTTCACTTTTATCAGCCCAATATCAGGAAGCGAATTTTCAAATCTATCGTACACATTTAGAGCAACTATGTCGTGCTTATTTGAAGCAATTCTTAACGACTCCTCAAAGTTAGGAGCAATAAAATCGGATATGACAAACGCCGTACACCGTTTTTTTATTCCATTCGATAGAAACCTTAAAGGTTCATTAAGATTGGTAGTATTGCTTTCTGCCTTAAAATCAATCAGTTCTCTTATTATTCGCAAAATATGTTTCTTACCTTTTTTGGGTGGAATAAATTTTTCTACTTTATCGGAAAAGAAAATCACGCCGGCTTTATCGTTATTATAAATCACTGAAAACGAAAGGACTGCTGCAATTTCCGTCATCAAATCGCGTTTAAATGCGCCCGAAGTGCCAAACGCCCCCGAGCCGCTCACATCTATCAGAAGCATAACGGTTAGTTCGCGCTCCTCCTCAAAAACTTTGATGAAAGGCTGATTAAATCGTGCCGTAACATTCCAATCAATATTTCTGATGTCGTCCCCATACTGATAAGCCCGCACTTCGCTAAAGGCTATCCCTCTGCCTTTGAATGCACTGTGGTATTCACCAGCAAAAATATGCCTGCTCAATCCCCTGGTTTTAATCTCAACCCTGCGAACTTTTTTTAATAACTCGGTTGTTTCCACAATATATTATTCCTGAAATTTTATAGATGTATCGTATATTTTCAATTTTATTGTAGTACCGTTGGTTTTTGTTATAGTAGCCTCAATATTTTCTGGTATAGTTATAGTTGCTTTGCCAAAGCCTTTGGTTGGAGCTTTGGTTAGCTTTTGGCACAATATGTTGACTGTTACATTGGAATAACTATCATCCTTGAAAATATGAGAAAGACTATTATTATTGAGACCAAAGGTCATAAATTTAACATTAGTCAACTCTTGTGAATTTGAATCAGCTTCGAAAAAAAATTGGATTACAGCAAAATCATTGGGATGAAAACAACTATAACTAAAAAAATGTCGTCCTTCCCTTAAACCAAGATAGCTCATGCTGGTATAAATCTGAGGTTTTCTTTGTTCTGCATACAATTGCACTATAATATCATTTGCCAACGGATAAATAGAATGTATTGACATTAGCAGTTCTTTGCTTAAATTTGTGGTATCGCTATTTGTTTCAATATTAGGAGGCGTATCAAAATAATAAAATCTAAGAGGCTTATTAATCCTTTTAGGAATGTTATTTTCCAAAACAAAAGACCCATTTACAGGATGGGTAGTACCATGAGTGATTATGGACGTAAATTTAGCGCTTACAAAGCAGTTTTGAAGTAATCGCGGATATGTTTTGACAACCTTATTAAAAATCTTTCTTGAACTTCTATCACTGTATCCAATAGCTGTTACTTCGCTTAAATCATATACGTCCTCTGTGGTATGAACCAATTCACACGACTGATTTTGTTGTATTTGTTGGTCATAAATCAGAGATACAGGAAGTAAACCCAGCATACTTGAAGTTATGGTATCTCCCAAATTTAACTTATTCACAGGAATACGAGCAATTCCCGAAGTATTGGCTATATCTATCGGAGTTCCATTAACACTTACATATGAATATGGCAATGGTTCATTTTTGAAAACCACGTTTACCTTAATTTCCTGTCCCTGTAAAGACAGCGGCACCGCAAAAAACAATATTGAAAAAAAATATTTCATATTTATCAAATTTTAAAAATTTCTTGTAACTCTGTAACTCGCATTGTATAACCTCTACCTGTCAAGGAATAGTGCATTATCTCTTCTATTATGAACAATGCCGGTAATAACAACTTGCGCTTTAGTTTTGTCAATATAAAAATGGACATTGTAGGGAAAAACTTTTGTATGGGCAATCCGTACATTTCTGTACCTCGCTGCGTATGCTGAAGGCATTTTAGAAATATTTGATAATGTTTCCTTTACAGAAACAGCAAATCGCATATCCAAACCCTTTTGCTGTTCAGCATACCACTGTTTTGCTACGGCAATATCATTTTCAACTTCATCGAGATAAAGAACTTTATACATTATCGAACCTTAAAGGGTTTTTAAAAGCATTTCAACAGGTTTCAAACGCTCAGGATAATGTTGCGCCATATCCAAACGCTTGTCAATAAAATCTTTTTCCCATTGTGGCAATTCTGTATCTGAAATCTCTATGTCGGGATATTGAAATATTAAGTTGTTCCAAGATTGTATTGGAATAAAAACTCCCATTGGAGTTCCTTCTTGGTCTTTTAATATTTGTCTGTCTAACATAATTCTTTGTTTTTTTGATTACACTCTGCAAATATATAAAAAAGTTACATTTATGTTGTTACGGCGCTTCAACGGTATTTAGTATTTCCGAAATGATATTATCGGGAGTAATATTTTCGGCTTCGGCTTCGTATGTAAGTCCAATTCTGTGCCGCAAAACATCGGGGCAAATTATCTTAATATCCTCAGGGATAACATATCCGCGCCGCTTGATGAATGCCAGAGCCTTTGCCGCCAACGCAAGATTTATGGAAGCCCTCGGCGATGCTCCGTATGAAATCATATTTTTAAACGACTGTAATCCATACTCGGCAGGTTTACGACTTGCAAACACAATGTTAAGAATGTAATTTTCAATCTTTTCGTCCATATATACCTCGCGCACAACATCTCTTGCTCGAACAATATCATCTGTCTTGACAACAGTTTTTGCAGTCGGAAAATCTTTTGCAAGATTCTCACGTACAATAAGTTTTTCTTCGTCAATTGTCGGATAATCAATCAGCACTTTCATTATAAACCTGTCAACCTGCGCTTCGGGCAACGGGTATGTTCCCTCCTGCTCAATGGGATTTTGCGTTGCCAGCACCAAAAACGGCTCGTCTAACTTGAAAGTCGATTCGCCGATTGTTACCTGACGCTCCTGCATTGCCTCAAGCAGAGCGCTTTGCACCTTTGCAGGCGAGCGATTAATTTCATCGGCTAAAATAAAATTGGCAAAAACAGGACCTTTCTTAACAATAAATTCCTCTTTTTTCTGACTGTAAATCATCGTGCCAATGAGGTCGGCGGGAAGCAGGTCGGGCGTAAACTGTATTCTGCTGAACTTTGCGTCAATAATTGATGCAAGCGACTTAATAGCAAGCGTTTTTGCAAGTCCGGGTACGCCTTCAAGCAAAATATGACCATTGGTAAGGAGTCCTATTAAAAGACTGTCGGTCAAATGTTTCTGACCAACAATTACCTTACTCATTTCCATTTTTATCATTTCAACAAAGGAACTTTCCTTTTCTATTTTCTCATTTAAAATCCGTATGTCGGCTGTTTGTTCCATAATTTTATTAGTTACAAATTACAAAGTTACGAGTTACAAAACAAAAACAAAGTTTTGAATAGCTGCTCTTATTCTCTGCAAAAAAAATAATCAGAAATATAAAGTATAGTTAATGAGTGTTAAAGTATTGTTAAATAAAACTTTTCTCATTTATCGTAAACGGATTCCATGCAAACGCCGAGCGAGCTGAGCTTCTGAGTGCAAGCACCAAACATGCCGGAATTACTGCCGCGCTAAAATCCTGCGGCAAAATAAGCGATGTTACCATGAAAAGTATTGAAAGGTAAAATACAAGCCGGAACCATATTGCGCTGGATTTATTGATTATCAATGAAATTAGACAGAAGATTATAAACGGATTAAGCCATATAATATTAAGATTCATTTTTGTTGCCTGATGATCGGTAAAAAAGTTGAAAAACAGCATAAAACATGCCAAAACCGAAAAAACAAAAAATATAAAAATGTCAACCGAATTAATAAGCACTTTTTTGCGGATAAACGGTATAAAAACTATTAGTAATATGAGAAACAATGCCAAAACAGTTTCGGGAGCAAAGAGTTTTGAGCTTTTTACAACAGGCATATCATAATCGAGCAAAGTTGTAGGATTTTGCAAAAGAGGCACAATTCTGCCGTCAGTGAAAATCATTGTTTCGCTAAGGCATTTTTGCAGTTCAAGAGGCAAAAACATCCTTTCGCGGAAAGAGGCTTTTTTATCGCTTGGCGAACCTACTGCAAGGTTTATACCGAAATTAAGCCACAAATATGGTTTCTGGTATTCATTTATCATATCTCTTAGAGTCAGCGCATCCGGAGTAACATCATAGGGATATTCTATTTTGCCGTCGGTGGCTTTTTCAAGAATATCCCTGATTCGTGTAGCGCAGTTGTCGTAAAAAAAGTCATACTTATACTTTACATTTTCAGGTTTCAGATTCTCTTTTATAAGTTCCAGTAATTTCCGAACACTTTCGGGTTCAAGATTGATTCTCTGGCTTTTTACTCCTATCTCTTCATAAAAATATGCCAGCAAAAAACCGTTTATTGTCCAGCCTCCAACCATATAGTCGAGTCGTCCTTTGGCAAATTTCCATGCAAAATTAGGAGTGCTGAAATCAAAAACACCCCAGTGATAAACCATATCGGAGCCCGAATAATTATCAACAATCCTCAAAGCGCTATGACCGTAAATTGTGTGTATCTCTGTGCCCGGATTGCACGTCAGAAGATAAACTATTGTATCATTACCGTTTTGAGCGCAGGCAGGTCTGCAAAAAAACAGCAATGCAAGAGTTGTTATTAAATATATTTTTTTCATACACAAAGATAATTAAACGCCAAATATGGCAATTTATCACGAACTATGCGCCTTTTTTATTGCTTATTTGGTTATTTGGTTATTTGGCTTCGCCGAGCTCGTAAACTCGGTTGTTGTTGATTTGTTTATTTCATATCCCCCTCGGGAGGGGGCGGGGGGAGGACAACGGCAATATCTTCCTCCCCCTTTATCCCCCTCCAAAGGGGGAAACTCCTCACCGTCATTGCGAACACGAAGTGTGAAGCAATCTATTTCTCTCTGGATTGCTTCGCATCGCTCGCAATGACGTGTTGGTTTTCATCTCTCAGTTATTCTGTTATTCAATTACTCAGTTATTACGGAACAAACGCGCTAATCATCGTTCCCCACGGACCGGCTTCGCCTTTTGAGTTTTCGTAGCGCAGGCAAAAGAATATCTCTTTGCCGCTTGCACGCGGAAAGCTGAAGCGGTAGCTTTTTCTTCGCGTAAACACCGAATGCGGAAGGTCGAACCCCGTTTGCGGTCGCCTGCTCATGCGGAAGAGGTCGTTTTCGTCGGGTTCGCCCATTATTCCGTAGTATATTCTCACTCCGTGCTCCGATTTGTCGGCTGTGTGCGTTCCGTAGGGACGAATATTTTTCATATCAACAATGCCCGGAGCAGGAAAGTTAAGGTCGCCCTCCACAGGAATTGTGGGCGGCGGCACCACCGTAACCGTAGTGTTTTTTGTCTTCAGCCCCAGCGCCGCAAAGTCGGTGGCAGTGAGCGGAGGTTCGTAAAAATAGCGTTTTTTCATATCGCGCATTTGTGCCGTAAGCTCGGCAAATGCGGTTTTCAGCGTGGCGTTGGTCATTGCGTTGCGCGAGCCTTTCGGCACGTCGTTTGCATTCTTTGCCGCCAGCTGCGCCGCTTCGAGTTTTGTAAACGCCGCCTGCGGAATGTTCCACGCTACGTAGTTTTCGCCGCCATATTCCAGCCAGCGCACTGCCATTGCCAGCAAATCTTCTCGTTTCGGAGGTATCCAGTCGCTTGATCTCATAGCTTTTTAAGGTTTTAATTAATTTATTTTACGGTTTCGATTAATATTTATAACAAACATACTAAAATTTTCAACAGTTGATGTAAAAGTTTTAACAGACGGTGCAAAAGTTATAACAGTTGACTTAAAATCTATAACAGTTGAAGTAAAAGTTTTAACAGACGACTTAAAAGTTATAACAGATGATTTAAAATCTATAACAGATGAAGTAAAAGTTATAACAGACGGAGTAAAAGTTATAACAGTTGACTTAAAAGTTATAACAGTCGGAATAAAAGTTATAACAGTTGACTTAAAATCTATAACAGACGATGTAAAATTTATAACAGTTGAAGTAAAAGTTTTAACTGTCGGCTTAAAATTTATTCGATTTAAGCCTTTGGTTATGAATAAAATTTTAAAAAGATTGTAAACCGCAGGTTGCATACAAATATATTTAGACGGTAAATATATGAAATTTCTTTTCAGAAAACAATAAAAAAGTTACAGAATAGCGGTTGTTATTTTCGTCAATGCCTAACTGCTTCGTTTCACTCTCCCCCGCCGGAGGGGGACAAAGGGGGAGGAAAACTCTGCCTCGCTTCCTCACCCCCGCTTCGCTCCCCCTCTCCAAATTGGAGAGGGGGTTGGGGGGAGAGGAAAACAATGACGTTGTGTTGTCCTCCCCTGCCCCATCCAAATGGGGAAACTCAAAACTTATAACTGAAAAAACTAATCTTGAAATATAAACAGTTTCTTAAATTTCGAGAAAATTGATTAAAAAATATAATTTTGCACGTACTTTTGTTTTAATGTTAAACTTGAAAAGATTGAAGATATGAGAAGATTCGTTTTAATTATAATTTCCATAATGATTTTGGTAGCAAGCTGCCGAGAAGAGCCCGTAACTTGTATTCCCGACATCAGCTGTTCTAATTCGGTAGCCTGCGGCATTGAAGGAAAGCTACAGTGGACATTATGCGCAGACAGTGTATTGTATATCAGCGGCGCGGGCAAAATGTCTGACTACTGGGTTGCTCCGGACGAGTCTGCCGACCGCCTTGCAGGATGGTATGAACATAAAGATAGCATTTTCAGCATCATTATCGGCAATGATGTAACAAGCATCGGCGATTATGCCTTTTTAAATTTTGAAAATTTAACATCCGTAACCATTGGCAATTCTGTAACCGTTATAGGCAATCGAGCTTTTATGGCAAGCGGTTTAACATCCGTTACCATTCCCGAATCGGTAACTGAAATCGGCAAAGGCGCTTTTGGCGGCTGTATTGATTTGAGGTCTGTGAGTATTCCAAATTCAGTAACCAAAATCGGCGAGGGAGCATTTTATAATTGCCGGTACATTACCTCCATTGATATTCCAAACTTGGTAACAAAAATAGCCCCATATACTTTTTACGATTGCGGCAGATTAACGTCTGTAATTATTCCCGATTTGGTAACCGAAATCGGCGAAGGAGCTTTTACCGATTGCAGAAATATGACTTCCGTTACCATTGGCAGTTCTCTGAAAACCATTGATAATTGGGCTTTTACCGACTGTATCGATTTAACTGAATTTATCAATTATTCAGCAACACCGCAGGTTATTAGTGATAGAGTATTCTTAGGCGTACACCCAGCAAAATGCACTCTGTTTGTGCCTACCGGCTCAGAGATTGCCTACCGCAATGCCGAAGGATGGGAGTATTTTGAGAATATTCAGGCAATAGAGTAGATTAGAGTGAAATCATAACAGCAGAATCCAGCGCTTTGAAGCGTTAACATCGGGAAACAAAACAATATCTTAATCGCAGTAAAGAGATTTCCTCGTTGCTATTTCGTACCTTTGCAAAAAATTATTTATGAGCAAAAAACGAAAAAAAGAAGATGTTCCCAATATTTCAAAAGAAGAGCTTACATCGAAAATAAAAACTGTTTTGTCCGACTGTCCCGAGCAGGGATTAAACTATAAGCAAGTATCAAAAAGATTAAATATAAACGATTCATTCACACGAAAGTTCGTATCGGACATATTACGTGATCTTACAAAGAAAAACATATTTCAGGAGGTTTATCAGGGGAAATTCCGTATGCGGCAAGCGCAAGGTTATATAACAGGCATTGTTGATCTTACGCGTATGGGATACGGATTTATAACTTCCGATGATCTCGAGGACGATGTGTTTGTTTCTTCAAAGAACCTCAGAACAGCCATACACGGCGACAAAGTGAAGATAAGGCTTTATGCCAAAAGAAAAGGAACGCGTCCCGAAGGCGAAGTGGTTGAGATTATTGAAAGGGCAAAATCGACATTTGTAGGAACAATTGAAGTGATGCCGAATTTTGCGTTTCTTATTCCCGACAATAAAAATATGCCTTTCGACCTGTTTATCCCGTCGTCTAAACTTAATGAGGCGAAACAGTGAATGAAAGCCGT
>Ga0082212_10008588_pt1 | contig 13309 bp, 8 predicted proteins | sample TergutNt197P3_FD_71548 | JGI IMG/M metagenome (GOLD analysis project Ga0082212, IMG submission 71548) | Neocapritermes taracua P3 segment gut microbial communities from Petit-Saut dam, French Guiana - Nt197 P3 | ecosystem: Host-associated > Arthropoda: Insects > Digestive system > Gut ... | reverse complement strand
TAGATAATGAGGAATACACAGATGGATATGGCGTTCCCTGCAAGCCGCAGTATCAGCGATTCGAGATATAGCCCCAATAGTTCGCCGGTTTCCATCAGCGCCAGTTGGTCGGCAAGGTCAACGAGGGCAATGTCCACGTCAAGGCTGCCCGCTATGATTCCTGCCGCGTTGTTTACTGCGCTCTGCGCGAGACCGAACACGAACATCACGATCTCAAAGGTGTGCGTCAGGATAAAAACCGCGCAAAACGTCTTGAAAATCCATTTGAAGATGATGAATGTGTCGAAATCGTGCATATTATTTCGTTCGATAATCATGTGGATTAACTCGTAACATACGATAAAAGTGAGTATCATTCCGGCTATGGGTATGACCACAGTTTCAGACAGGGTGCGGATAAGGTTGAAAATGCCAGCGTTCCAGCCCGCTGGCGTTTGCCCTACTTGCCCTGCAATCTCGCCGACCCGCGCGTTCATGTCATTGAACATGCCGGTGAAGTTGAATATGATCCCGTTGATAAAAAGTTCCCGCAGCCAGTCGCCGATCAGGTTGGCTATCATGGTTTATCTATTGGCGATAGACGTTGCCGCGAATCACCATATCTGGAGCGGTGTGTTGCGGTAAGCGCTTTGCCATCCTTTAATGTATTCATTTCGCGTTTTCTCCTTCCGTTCGCTGTTGGCGACGTTTTATTAAATTGAGATTACGACCATAGCCCCGGCGTCCAGCCCGCCGAGGCCATGCAATCGCAAGATTGTTTTGTAATGGTCGCAATCAATATGAATTGGCAGCGATAGTCGCTGCGTTTATCAGCCGAACAGCCCGGATAGCAACGGAACGAGGACAAGCCCGATCAAAGCGACGCCGCCGCCGCTCATGAGTTGCTTCATACCCTGTGACTTCGCGCCTGGGTTATCATTGCCGTAACCTTCGAGAAGATTGATGACGCCCCAAATTCCGAGGCCCGCGCCAAGCGCGATGACGAGAGTTTGCAGTACATCTACCGCAGCGTTGAAAAATTCCATGTGATGTGAGGTCAGACGTCCTAAACAGGTAAGCTCCGTACGGATTTACCCAAACAAAAACCCGCGTTCTGCGGGCTTGTTCGTGCGCGTATTCAGTTGCCTGACCACTCCTTCCTTTTTCTTTTTGTTGTAATGCCGCGCACTGAGGTTGATATAGTGGTGCTATATATAAAGAGCCTCGCTGTTAATCTAAGCCCTCGCTGGACGGCGGTCAGTCGGTATAGCGTATGGTGTATGTTCGCTCAAAACCGTAGACTTCTTCCGGGAAACCGCTCTCCAAAATCCAATCCATGACGGACTGGACGGCGAACGCGTCATAGCGGACGCTGATCCCGATATGGTCGCCGCAATCCAAGGTCACGACGGTTTTGTGCGACTCGTTGACGAACAGGTTCTCATTAAGGATGCAGGACACAGCCTGCGCGTGAGGGTTGCCGTTGACGGAGTAGATGCCGAGCGTTATCGCGATCTCCTTTGCCGTGTAAAATTCCGGCTGTCGCGGTTCAGTTTCGTCATCACCGTCGATAACGGGGTCTGTCGCGATGGAAATGCCGAACGGCTGGTACAATCCCTGCAAGAATAAGATCATGTCCTCCGGCATCGCCCCCAACTCCCGCAGGATGCGGATGACGATTCGGGCGCAGGCGTTGTACTCTCCGAGACGAGGAGCCGGTAACGCTGTGACCGATTCTATTTCGGCGCGTTCGGCGGCTTCCATTTCGTTAAACTTGGTGACGTAGGCGACAGTGAACAAGACGCCTTTCTCGCCAATCAATTTGTTTGCTACAAGCTCACAGCCCATCTTACTGATGAGAAAGCAAGGCATTTCCTTGTTTTGAGTGTTGGTGTAGCTACTTTCAACGAAAAAATCGGACTGCCCATCTTTGGGCAGTCCTCCAGACTGCATGATTTCAATGTATCCGCGAATATCGCGCAGCAAATGTCTGTGTGCTTTCCCGATTAGGTCGGCGACTTCTCGGCTGTCGATGTAAGCACCTCCAGCTTGTTTGATAATGGTCAGATCTGTCATGGTGATGTCCTCCGTTTTCTTTCTTTATTTGTTGGTAAAATGCAAAAAAGCCGCCCCCTCCCGTTGGGTATGGGAGAGAGCGGCTTGAAAGGCTGGACGCTAAATAGGCTCCAAGTCTACCGGGAAGTCGTCAAAGGCATCATCCGGTAAATCAACTTCGGGCGACTCGTGTTCAAAATACTCATATTTTTCGGTTGGTTTCACTTTCAGCTTCCGCAGTACGAATTTACCGATGTCAAAGGCGTTTTTCGAGTTTGCGTCCGATAAGTATCGGTAGTTCCTGTGTTTCGTTATATCAAACTTTTCCGACAGGAACGGCCTTACGCCGCGTAGTTGCAGGATACACTTCATGCCGTCCATCACGGCGATTTCGTCGATTGACATGAGTTCCTTGCCGAGCTTCTGAGTGTTCTGGCTGTAGGACGGTGAGTTGCCCCTGCTGATATTGTTCGTGAGCATATACACCGTTTCTTTCCCGAGGCTTTCGGAGAGATCTTTCAAGGTGGTCTTTTCCTTGCCGCCGAGGAACAGGACGGTATCCATGTTGCCGATGATGGTTTCGGCGTCGTCCTTATATATGCTTTTTAGCTGCGATTGCGCTTGCAATATGACGCAGGCCGAGATTTCACGGCTTCGGATGGTAGCTATCAGCTTCTCAAAGCGGGGGATTTTACCGATGTTGGCGAACTCGTCGAGAAGAAACCTTGTGTGGACTGGCAGCCTGCCGCCGTACTCGTTGTCAGCCTTGTCACACAGGAGGTTGAACAACTGCGAGTACATGAGCGCCGCAATGAATGAAAACGTGTCGTCGGTGTCGGAGATTATAATGAACAGGGCGGTCTTGCGGTCGCCGATGGTGTCGAGTTCCATTTCATCGTACATCATAAGCTCACGGACTTCCTTGATGTCGAACACGGCGAGCCTTGCGCCGCAGCTTATGAGTATCGACTTGGCTGTTTTGCCTGTGGCGGCTTGTCAAGGACTTTTTTATCATGTTCACAAAAAAGTTACAGAAATAACGTGTTTTAGGCCTTTGCGAGGGTTTAACTTTTTGATTTACTGGCAACGATATAAGGTTAAATATTAAAAATTTGCACTTGATTTATTCGCACTTTCGTTGTATAATGATATTGTTGCTCGGAAAACGATTGCGAGGGAAGTCGTATGGATATAGATTGGATGACACCAAATCAAGCGGCTGAAAAATGGGGCATATCCGGCAGGAGGGTACAGGCGCTATGTGCTAATGGGCAAATAGAGGGTGCTGTAAAGCTGGGTTTGGTATGGCTTATCCCCAAAAATGTTTCCAAGCCATCTGATGGTCGGAAGCGGAACGGACGCAAACCACAGAATCGAGATAAGGGGGTATAGGTTTTGGCATACAACGATTTAACCTTTTTCACAAACGAACCTGAGCGCGATTTGTATTCGCGCTTTAATACGATATTGAAAAACAACACACAATTTTTTGATGTGCTTGTTGGCTATTTCCGTACAAGTGGTTTCTTCAAACTGTACCCCGCCATGTCGGATACAGAAAAAATCCGTGTGCTTGTCGGGTTAAATGTTGATGCCAAGACTTTTGAAATTATCCATCAATCGCAAAAGGAAGCCAAAGATGATTTCGGTGAAGAAGTTGAGAGAGAATTTAACGAAAGTGAAGATTCTGAATCTGTAGAACAAGGTGTCCGCACTTTTATCGAATGGTTAAAATCCGGCAAAATCGAAATGCGTATGTACCCCGATGCTCCGATACACGCAAAAGTTTATATCATGCGTAAAGACATCAATAAAAACCCGGAGCATTTCGGAAGTGTAATCACCGGGTCAAGCAACTTTTCATACGCAGGACTGGTCAACAACCTTGAATTTAACGTAGAGTTGAAAGACAGCCGTGATGTGAAATTTGCGTTAGATAAATTTGAAGAACTTTGGGCAAAGGGCGTGGACATATCCGAGGTTTACATTGATGCTGTGGAGCAAAATACATGGCTTAGAAACGATATAACGCCGTATGAACTGTACTTGAAAACTCTGTACGAATATTTCAAAGAAGAAATCAACGCCGATAAAGAAACAATACTTGACGAAATTCTGCCCGATGAATTTATGCGCTTACAGTATCAGCTTGATGCTGTTGTAGAAGCTGAAAAAAAACTCGAAGCCTACGGCGGCGTGTTTATTTCTGATGTTGTTGGTCTTGGCAAAACCTACATATGCGCTATGCTTGCTAAAAAATTGAAGAAAGGCAAAAAACTAATCATATGTCCACCTGTGCTTGTGTCGTATTGGGAAAGTGTGTTGCGTGATTTTGATGTAGCGGCGAAGGTTGAATCCCTCGGCAAACTCGAAAAACTGATTGAAGATGGTGCAGACGATTACAAATACATTTTCGTTGACGAGGCACACCGCTTCCGCAATGACGACACAGAATCATTTAAGCTGTTGCATGAAATATGCTACGGTAAAAAAGTTGTACTTATTTCTGCAACGCCGATAAACAATTATTCAAGCGACATAGAGAACCAAATATATCTTTTCCAAGCCAAGCATAACAGCACGATAATACCTACTACGAAAAATTTAGAGGGCTTCTTCCGAAACCTGCGGGGCAAGCTGAACAAAATAGAGCGTGGCTCTGACGAATATATGCGGCAAGTTCGCCGCAACTCGGACGAAATCCGCGATAAGTTACTTCGTAACATAATGATACGCCGTACACGCCGCGAAATAACTGAATACTACGCCGACGATTTACGCAAACAAGGACTGACTTTCCCAAAACTTGGTACTCCCGACCAAATTGTTTACGCTTTTGACGAAAAGATGGATGAGGTTTTTACCCATACCATGCAAACAATCCGCTCGTTGAAATATGCTCGTTATGCACCATTGCTTTATTTAGCGAAACCTACGCCGGAGCAAAAACAACAAATGACAGCGCAAACCAACATGAGCGGTTTTATGAAATCTATATTGGTGAAACGCCTTGAAAGTAGTTTCTTTGCTTTCAAAAATACGTTGGCACGTTTCATAAAATCTTATACACAATTCATTGAAATGTGCAATGAAGGCGAAGTTTATATCAGCAAAAAAGTAAATGTATATGACTTACTCGACAACGGCGACGATGAAAAACTAATGGAGCTTGTCGATGCGGACAAGGTTCAGCATTTGTCATTTTCGGAGTTCAGAAAGGAATTTTTACCCGATTTAGAAAAAGACCTTTCAATGCTAAAACGCCTCGGTGATGCTTGGGCAGAAATTGAAGATGACCCGAAGTTAGACGAGTTCATACAAGAACTGCGCCGCAACCTTGTTTTGAAAAACAACAAATTGATTATCTTCACTGAATCAAAGGAAACAGCAACATATCTTGGTAAACATCTCGGAGCAATCTACGGCGAGAAAGTTGTTGTGTACAGTGGTGACAGTAGCCCCGCATTAAAGCGAGAAATTGAATTAAGTTACAACCCCAAATTTGCCGAAAAGGGCGAAGATAAATATAGCATACTCATTACGACCGATGTGCTTGCCGAGGGTGTCAATTTGCACCGTTCGGGAGTTCTTATTAACTATGACCTGCCGTGGAATCCTACGCGCATCATGCAGCGTGTAGGACGCATTAACCGTGTCGGTACGGAGTTTGACCGTATTTATGTGTTTAACTTTTTTCCCACAGCGCAGACAAGCGTACACTTGCCCTTGGAAGAACGCATCGCAGAGAAATTACAAATCTTCCACGATACGTTGGGCGAGGATTTCAAATACCTTTCTGATGATGAACAAGTTACATCACACAAGCTCTACGCTGACCTCACCGCAGACTTGGGTGAAGAAGAAAGCGGCAATCCCGAATTGTTTTACCTATCCGAAATTCGCCGCATCCGTGATGAAGAAACATCCTTGTTTGATAAAGTCAAGCGACTGCCGCGCAAAGCAAAATCAGGTAAAATTTCAACACTCGTTAGCGATACTGCCACGGTTACATTTTTGCGACGTGGTTATCTTAAAATGTTTTTCAAAGCTGAAGGCGACACCACAGACGGCGTTACATTCCTTGAAGCGATTAAACTTATTCAATCCGCACCGAACGAAAAACGCATCGGTATTGGCACGGAGTTCTTCGACCACTTAGCGCATAATAAAGAAGCGTTTGATGATAAATTGGTGGAAGAAGAAACAACAGATTTTGAAACGGTTGCGGTAAAAGGTAATGATGCAAAAATGTTAAAATTGCTGAAAGCATTATCAAAGTGTAAAAAGCTGACCGACACACAGGAAGATATTTTAGAAAGAATGTTGGAGTTGTGGCAAAACGGCGAAATTCCCGCCAATATCACAAAGGAAGCGTTGAAGCTGGCAAAATCAGAAACAGACGAGCTTCAACTTTTTGCTGTGATATATGACCTTGTCCCCGACAGATACTTCGGCGGACGAAATCAAAAGAAAACAGCGACAGGCGGCGAAAAACAAGTGATACTTTCGTGCTGGCTTAAAAACGGAGGCGAGTAGAACATGGATGCAAGATTGCAAATCCTTAAAGACGCATTTGAAAATCGTTTTGACATAGAGAGATTCTTGAAATTCGCCACGGAGTTTTTTGGCGGCATCAAAATGATAAACCCGCATAGGGATAACACCACTATCCCTACAGAATATAAATTCACCGTAGAATCATACAGGCACATCGCTTCATATTCTACCGATGGCGATACACTCGACATATTCACCGTTAAATTGCAAAGCGGCAAAGGGCGAACCGTGGAGCGCGCGCGCAGTATGCAACGGAGCTTCATTTCAAAATTACTTTCCAATAGTAATCACGATGCCGCAATCACAGCTTTCTATACAGACGATGACCCACGTTGGCGTTTGTCTTTCGTGCGCCTTGATTATGAATTTGCCGCCGGACGTGTAAAAATGAACCTCACCCCTGCAAAGCGTTATTCTTATCTCGTAGGTGAAAAAGAACCTTGCCACACAGCAATGGAACAGTTATTTCCCATTTTCCGTAATGAAGATTTCAAACCCACTCTCAATAGCATAGAAGAAGCGTTTAGCGTAGAAAAGGTAACAAACGATTTCTTCGACCAATACAAAGAAAAATATTTTGTGCTGAAAGAGTATCTTGACCATTCGGAAATTTTTAATTTAGAAGCTGCACGTTGCGGTCTTACAAGCGAACAATTTACTAAAAAGTTGATGGGGCAGTTGGCATTTTTATATTTCTTGCAAAAAAAAGGCTGGCTTGGTATAAGCGTTCTTCCGCGAAAGCTGACCAAGAAAGAATACGATAATGCGTATTATAAAACCAGCGCGTCAAAAGAAGTTATCCCGCAAATATACAAAGCAACTGCGCCGGATGAATACCGCCTTGATGTACGCACGATGCAATCACTTGACAACAGCTCTGTGGATAAGGCGGCAAGTTGTTTCAAGTCTGACGAATGGGGTAAGGGCGAAAAGCGTTTCATCCGCCATCTTTTCACGCACCGTGGAGATAAAAATTTCTTTGATGAAATCCTTGCACCCCTGTTTTATGAAGCTCTCAATCAACGTCGTGGTAACAACAGCTTTTACAAGCGGTTTAATTGTAAAATCCCGTTTCTTAATGGCGGTTTATTTGAACCATTAGAAAAATATGATTGGGAGTTTACAAAATTTGCAATCCCCAACGAGATTTTTTCTAACGTGGACGACAAAGGCGAGCGCAACGCCGACGGCATTTTGGATATTTTTGACCGATATAATTTCACCATGAACGAAGATGAACCGTTGGAGCGCGAAGTTGCCGTTGACCCCGAAATGCTTGGTAAGATTTTCGAGAACCTGCTTGACGCAAAAGACCGCAAATCAAAAGGAGCATTTTATACCCCGCGAGAAATCGTGCATTATATGTGCGCCGAAAGCCTTATTCATTATCTTGTAGGCAAAACGGGTGTGCCGTATGAAGATATGAAAATCTTTATCGTAGACGGCGAGTTCTTGAAGGACGAGGATTATAATAACCGTGGTACACGCAGGTTGCCACAAACCGTTTATGATAAGCTGACAGAGATAGACGATGCGCTGAAAAACATTAAAGTAGCTGACCCGGCTGTTGGTTCGGGTGCATTTCCGTTGGGCATGTTATCGGAAATCGTAAAGGCACGGAACAACATCACATATTATTACGCTGCAATGTATGAAAAAGCGGAAGAACGCGCCCGCATTTTTGAGCAGCGTGACCCCTACACGTTGAAATGGCAAACAATTCAAAATTCAATCTTCGCTGTAGACATCGAGGCTTCGGCTGTGGATATTGCCAAACTTCGCCTTTGGCTTTCGCTTGTGGTGGATGAGGATTTATCGCCCACTTATGACGAAATTCGCTGGGGAACAGGAGCGAAGCAAAAAGACCCACGCCCATTGCCGAACCTTGACTATAACATCATGTGCGGCAATAGCTTGATTGATGAATTTGAAGGCATACAGCTTTTTGATGATGCCATACTTAATAAGAGTAAATTCAACACAAAAGGCGCACAATCCAACATACAGCTAAGTCTTTACCAAGACAGTATAGAAATATATCTTGACGACCTACGAAAAGAACAGGAGCGTCTTTTTAGTGAGCAAAACACAGAAACGAAATTGGAAATTAAGACGAAAATAGATGACATCATTGACAATATTATCCGCGCAAAACTGCAACGCGATAATAACACAGAGGGCTTGCGAAAATATGAGGAAAGCCTTAAACAAAAGACCAAGCCATATTTCTTGTGGAAGTTAGAGTTTGCGCGTATCTTCCGTGAGAACGGTGGGTTTGATATTGTTATTGGAAATCCGCCGTATGGACTTATAAACAAAAAACAAAATAAACATTCGAGCATATTTGCAACTGAAAACGAGCAAGAATATTTCAAAAACGCTCCGCACTACCAACCGGCAAAAGGGGGTATGTTAAATATATATCGCTTATTTGTCTGCTTGTCGCATGAGTTATTGAAAGAAAAAGGAAACTACAGTTTGATTTTTCCTATGGCTTATATGTGTGATTTGAGCGCCTCGAATCTCCGCAAGTTTGTTTTTGATAATGCGAAAACTCTTTATATTGATGCTTTTCCCGAACGCGACAATGAAAAAAAGCGTGTTTTTGAAGCGGTCAAAATGTCCGTTTGTATTTTGTGTGTTGAAAAAATTGCGCCAAAAGATGATGATGCGTTTGCAATGCGTATCAACTGGGATAGATTTGTTGATGAGAGCAACCCCATTACACTTATTCAAGCAAGTGCATTACGTCAAATTGACCCAAGCGGAATGGCAATACCAATCGCTAAACAGGAAGAGTTTGATTTGTTTATCAAAATGACAGCCGACTGCAAGCGGTTAGGCGATATTTCAAAATGTTTTACTGGCGAAATTGATTTATCGTTAGATAAAAAATATATAACAAGCGACGATTCTAAAGGTACGCTTATCCGAGGCGCACAAGCCCAACGTTACTTTATTACAAATGAAGTAAGCCAAGGTGAAATAATCTATATTTTGCAAAATGAATACCTTGCAAATGTAAATTCTCCTCGCTCTAAGCACCACAAAAGCCCGCGAATTTTAATGCAAGGGATAACAGGCGTGAATGAGCGTATAAGATTGAAAATGGCATTGGCGGATGCAGGAATATTTTGTGCCAATTCTGTAAACTATCTTCTGCCACCAGAATCATTTTCGTCAATAGAATATTTGTTGGGATTGTTAAATTCAAAACTGATTAACTGGTTTTTTGCGAAACTCAGCACGAACAGTAACGTGAATGGGTATGAAGTTGACAATATTCCTATTAACAAAAGAAATAGTCAAAATATTATTTCTGATACAGTGAAAGAAATCCTTGCCTTAAAAACTACCGACTCCACCGCCGACACCTCCACCCTTGAAGCCGAAATCGACCGCATGGTTTACGAACTCTACGGTTTGACCGAAGAAGAAATAAAGATAGTAGAGGGAGCGGTGTAAATGATGACATTACAAGAAATCCTTAGCGCCAAAGAAGGACACCACTTCGAGTTTAAGGAAGCCAAAAACCATTTCGGCACAAAAGAAGCGGCAGAATATCTCTGTGCTATTTCCAATCACGGCGGTGGGCGGCTTGTACTTGGCATTTCTGATAAACGCCCGCGCAAAGTCGTCGGCAGCAAGGCATTTGAACAACCCGAATCATCTATTTTGTATTTTATGGATAAACTGCGTGTTCGCTGTGATTTTGAAATTTACCATGATGAAAATGGCAAGCGCGTACTTGTTTTTATTGTTGATTCTCGCCCCGTCGGTTTACCCGTACAGTTTGATGGCACGGCTTGGTGGCGTGATGGCGAACGGCTTGTACCCATGCCCGAAAGTGTGCGCCGCACAATTTACACAGAGGGCGGTTACGATTTCACCGCCGAGTTTTGCAAGGGCATAACACTTGATGACCTTGACCCCGAAGCCATAGAGATTTTCCGAAACAAGTGGATAGATTACAGCGGCAATAAGCGTTTTGCCAAACTATCTGTGGAACAATTATTGCGCGATGCAGATGTACTTGAAGATGACGGATTGACTTATGCGGCCTTGATTCTTTTCGGCAAGCGCAAGCCGCTGTTGAAGCATTTACCCACCGCCGAAGTCGTGTATGAGTTCCGCACAACGGAAGCCTCCGGCCCGGCAGGAGCGCGGGAAGATTTACGCATGGGCTTCTTCAAGTTCTTTGACCGAATATGGGAGCTTGTGAACCAGCGTAACGAAAATCAGCATTACCAAAAGCGTTTCCAAATGTTGCCCGTGCCGACATTCAATGAGGTAGTGGTGCGCGAGGCACTTCTTAATGCCGTAAGCCACAGGAATTATCAACAGCGCGGAAGCATTTTTGTACGGCAATACGCCCGTAAACTTGTGGTTGAAAGCCCCGGCGGTTTTCCGCCCGGTGTGACCGCCGAAAATATTCTTGATAAGCACGAAGCCCGCAACGGACTTGTTGCCGCTGTGTTTCAACGATGCGGACTTGTTGAACGCTCCGGGCAGGGTATGAACCTAATTTATGAACAATCTGTTCGCGAGGCAAAACCGTTGCCGAATTTTGCTGGTTCTGATGACTACTGCGTAAAGCTCACATTGGATTTGAAAGTAATCCATCCGAAAATGCTGGCTCTTATGCAACAAATAAGCGAAGAAAAATTGGATGTAATGTCAACAGAGGATTATCTGATTCTTGGTGCAATATATCGCGGGGAAGATGTGCATGGTATCGCCCCTAAGCATTTCGAGCATCTTGTAGAATTAGGAATTGTGAAATTATCCGAACATGGCGTAGAACCCGCAAATGGCGGAGCCATTTTAGCAATCGGGAATCAATCGGGAATCAATCGGAAACGATTTCCGATAGATTTCCGATTGAAATTTCCGATAGAGAACAACTGGTCTTGGATTATATAGCAAGCCACAGTAGCGTTACAACGGCAGAACTCGCCAAGCTGATAGAAATGTCACAGCGAAGCGCGTTATCCATAGTCCAAAAGCTGATAACTGACGGTCTCGTTGAAAAAGACGGCAACAACCGCCATAGCACATATTCTTTGAAAAAATAACCCTCGCCTGTCGAAATCACCCCTGTCGGTGCCGCCGCTGCGCGGCAGAATGGAGCAAATTATGAGTGAAAAATGGTTGAACGGTAAAGAAGTACAGTGCGATCAATTCATGGCATACGTCATGTCAAAAGTGTCTTCCTTCGTATGGGTGAGATACAGTATGTTTTCAGAAGATAACATATATAAATACCCGCCGGTATTTTGCTGGAGGTACACAAAAAAAACAGATGAGGGCGTTTACCAAAAAATCAATGCTTGCGTTTCCAGTTTTACAGGGAAAGTGAAGTGGACAATGCATAATGAAAGTGGTTGGGGTGGCAGCGTTGGAAGGAATTATATGATCGAACCCGAGTTCATCAGGGAAATTGACAAAAAGCAAGGTTTTAGAAAAAGGCCTGAAATTCTTGAGTCGGACTACAAAGAAGAAGTGCAGAAGGCATTGGATGATGTTGTCCCGTTGGCGAAGCACATAGAGAAGGAAATGGGAGTCGTCGGTTCTGATCCGATTCTGCCAACACAAACTGAAGACGACATATGAAGAATCGTCGACGCCGGCAGCCTTGCGGGCGGCGACGTGGTGGGCTACTCCTACGACAATTGCGGCAACCTCCTTTCGACATGACTTAAGTACTTCGCTTAGAGCTCCGCTACGGCCATTTTGTCGTATTCCAGAAGGGGCTTGACAATTATATCGGTTATCCGATATAATAATGTCAAAGCGAGGTGAAACAAAATGAACATCAACGCAATGCTTGCAAAAAGGGGCATGACAAAATACAAGCTCGCCAAAGCGAGCGGCGTCCCGCAGACGACCGTCATTGACATCTGCTCAGGCAGGGCGAAAATAGAGAACTGCTCTGGCGAAACGATATACAAGCTAGCAAGGACGCTTGGGGTTTCAATGGAGTCGCTTGTCGCGGGCAGCTTGGAGTACCGCCCCGCCTTTGAAACCTTCAAGAGCAACGTCTGCCACTCGCTCAAAGACATGGGCGATTTGGATTTCCTCATCAACACGCTCGAAACGGGCAAAGTCAGGGAGCTGTACGAGAGGGAATGGTACGCAGAGAGCTTGTATCTTCTTGCGATGGCAGACTATTTGAGCCGTGAGAACGGCTTCCCTCTTTGTGCCGAGTATGACGACATACGCCACGCAAAATTGCGGCGGCTGATATATCCCGCAGGCGTACTGGCCATGTGCGCGGCATGGGGCAGCGACGCGCCGAAGTCAGAAAGCTTGCGCGAGGCTATACCAGAGTTTCTTAGGCACAACATTGTCGAAGCGGAGGTTCGGAATGTATATTGACCGCACAACAGCGCCTATGGCTTCGCGGGGGGTTGGGGAAGCGCCAATTACCCGCGACAATCTCAACGAATACCTGAAAGCCCTCGCCAAAGAATTCCGCCGCATAAACGGTACAAAAATGCCGGCCGAAATTGTTTTAATCGGCGGTGCGGCGATACTCGCAAATTATGGATTCCGCGAACTCACATACGACGTGGACGCAGTGATCATTGCGTCAAGCGCAATGAAAGAAGCTGCCAACATCGTCGGCGACAAATTTCATTTGCCCAGAGGGTGGCTCAATGCCGGCTTTAAACGGACAGGCTCGTATTCCGACAAGCTGCCATCAGTATCGGTCTAC
>Ga0082212_10008587_pt1 | contig 13310 bp, 8 predicted proteins | sample TergutNt197P3_FD_71548 | JGI IMG/M metagenome (GOLD analysis project Ga0082212, IMG submission 71548) | Neocapritermes taracua P3 segment gut microbial communities from Petit-Saut dam, French Guiana - Nt197 P3 | ecosystem: Host-associated > Arthropoda: Insects > Digestive system > Gut ... | reverse complement strand
ATAACGTCAAACCGCTCATAAACACAACCATTTAACCCAAACATAATCATGACAACCATAAATACAACTGATCCGCGTTTAACCGCTTTCGTTCTCGGCGAATTGTCCGCAGAGGAAGCAATGGAAATCCAAAAGGCAATCGAACAGAGTGCCGAACTGCAAACCGAAGTGTCTGGCATTCGCCAAGTCGTCGCCCAAATCGAAACGGCAATGAAGGAAGAGCCGCTTTTGCGAACCGGCGACGACAAGAGAGACGGCGACTATGTCGCCGACCGGGGACACAGTCCCCGGCTCTCGCCGAAACGACGCTGGTTACTCCCCGCCGCTGTCGTTGTCATCGCCGCTTCGCTCGTCGTTGCGGTTACATTGCCCCTCATGCAACCGCAAAGCGAAAGGGCAGACGGTAAAAGAGAGCCGGCGACTGTGTCGCCGGAAGAACAGAGCCGCAATCTTCAGATTGCGGAAATAGACAGCGAAAGAGGCGACGTGGACGAAAAACTACGCACCCTTAGTAGCACCGAAACGCCTATCTTGACGGATGATGGAGACGCTGTGTTATTAAAGGAGCAGAAATCAAAAGAAAATCCTCCTGTTGACCGGGACAAACGAGAGCAGAGCGTCACATTCAGTAGCACCACGCTTACGGAATCAGCAGAACCGGTAGCAGAACCGGTATCCGCATTGCCTGCAATAGTTGACCCCCTATCGCAACCGGCAACGCCGCTCCCCGCCGCAATGCCTCCCGCTCCCGGCGGTAGCAGAAGCGGCGGAATGGGCGGTGGTCAACCCGGTCCCGGTATACAACCGATGCAACAACAACTCGGCAGTGGCAGTTACGGTGTGATGGGTGCAATGGGCGGTGCTCCGGCACAACGATCCGATGCACAAAGATTTGCCCCCGCCCCTAACGAAAGTGGCGTTGATCCAACTGGCGAAGTTGCCCGACGCTTACGAAAGACTCCGGCATTAAGTGTTCCGGGACGCGCACCACTCGTACCGGCGGAAAGTCCGTCAATACAAGACCCCTTTTACCCCTCCCGCAGTTCCTTTAACAACGAGCGTAACGAAGCGTACAAGGATTTTACCGAAAACGACTTCCAAGCGGTCAAAGTCGGCGAGTTTTCCACCTTTTCCATCGACGTGGACACCGCCTCCTACTCGACGATGCGGCGATACATTGCCGACATGAACCGGCGACCACCGGCAGAGTCCGTTAGGCTCGAAGAATATCTCAACTACTTCAAGTACGACTACGCCCAGCCGACCGACGGCAAACCCTTTGCGACTCACGTCGATGTATATACCTGTCCCTGGCAACCGAAACACCTCTTGGCACGCATCGGGATCAAAGGGAAAGAATACACCGTCGATGAACGACCGCCGCTCAACTTGGTCTTCCTGATTGATGTGTCCGGCTCGATGGAACCGGCAAATCGGCTGCCGCTGGTCAAGCGGGGACTGACCGACTTGGTCGAAATGCTCCAACCGAAAGACCGAGTGGCAATCGTTACCTACGCCGGGGATAGCCGGTTGGTGTTGCCATCGGTGTCGGGACAGGAAAAGCGGGCAATCCTCGACTCGGTCAACGGTTTGAGTGCCGGCGGTTCGACCAACGGAGCAGGCGGTATCAAAATGGCTTACGAAGTTGCCAAAAAGTATTTTGATAAAGAGGCACAAAACCGAGTGATTCTCTGTACCGATGGCGACTTCAATGTCGGCACAACGGACAACAAGTCGTTGGAAGAGATGATCGGCGACGAAGCGAAGAGCGGCGTGTTTCTGACGATTCTCGGCTTCGGCATGGGCAACTACAAAGATGACCGATTGAAAACGCTGTCGATGCGAGGCAACGGCAACTATGGATACATTGATTCGCTAGAAGAATGTCAGCGATTGCTTGTGGAAGGTTTGACAAGTACGCTCTTTACGATTGCGAAGGATGTGAAGATTCAAGTCGATTTCAATCCGGCACAGGTGGCGGGTTATCGGCTCTTGGGTTACGAGAATCGCAAACTTCGGGACGAGGATTTTCACAACGATGCGGTCGATGCAGGCGAAATTGGAGCGGGTCATACCGTAACGGCACTGTACGAGATTGTTCCGGCAGGCGAGCGTCTTCCGACTGCGGTGGATAAATCCCGATACGACACGACGCAAGAAGATGACCACCCCGCCGCTACGCGGCACCCCTCCACAGGAGGGGAATTATCGCCGGTGTCCGACGAGTTGATGTTCGTGAAATTACGGTACAAAGACCCTGACGGCGACAAGAGTGCTTTGTTGGAGTATCCTGTGAAAACACCCCAAAGAGCGGGAGACGGAGCGGAGCGCAGTCTCCCGACGAATGCGGATTCCCAATTCGCTTCGGCGGTCGCCTTGTATGGTATGCTACTCCGCTCGAGTCGCCACAGCGGTACAGGAACTTGGGACACGGTATTGGAACTCGCAACGCCGAACGTGAAGGAAGACAAGTACCGCGAGGAGTTCATCGAACTCGTGAAACGGGCAAAAGACATTTAGCCGGTACTCCGGCGCACGAGCGGGGGGCATACGCCCCCCGGTTCTCTGTTGTTACGATGCAAATAGGGCTACCTTTTTTGTGGGAAGATGCTAAATTGGATTCAAATCAATCATTTTCCTATAAACTCGCACTATGACCGAACTAACGGAATCTGTCTCACGGATGATCCGTGAGTTTGAAAAATTGCCGGGCATCGGTAAAAAATCGGCAGAACGCATTGCGTACTATCTGCTCAAATTGGAAACACCGGATGCCCTTGCCCTTGCCGATTCCATCAAGGCTGTCAAAGAAAATGTTCGCTATTGCAAACACTGTTTCAATCTTGCCGAAGAGGAACTCTGCGAAATTTGCAAAGACCCCCGCCGCAATCAAACGCTTCTCTGTGTGGTTGAGCAACCGCAAGATTTGATCATGTTGGAACAGACGGGACAGTATGAGGGACTCTATCACGTTCTGCTGGGACGTTTGGCACCGCTGGAAAAAATCACGCCGGATCAACTGACGATAGCGGCATTGGTTCAGCGAATTCAATCGGGGACATTCAGCGAAATCGTGATGGGAACGAATCCGACGGTGGAAGGAGATTCGACGGCATATTACATCATTTCGCTGTTGGAATCGTTGTCGAACAAACCGAAAATTACCCGACTGGCACGCGGGATTACGACGGGGAGCGATCTGCAATTCGCCAACAAAGAAATGCTTGCCGATGCCATTGCGGAGAGGCAGGAAATGCGGTAACGTATTGTTCGTCCAAAGCCGTTTCCCCCAATTTAGATAATCTGCACAATTTCGCTCAACCGCTGGTTAATTTCCGACTGAATTTGCTCCGCACAGGCTCGGTAAGCGGACACTGGACCGCCTATCGGGTCGGCAATATCCCCGCCGTCCGTTCGTAGCACACTCAATCGGGAATCAACATTGTGCCACGATGACAAAATCTTTTCCCGATGATGCCGCGTCATCGTAAAAATGAAATCCGCAAAACGAACGTGCATTTCATTGAGTAACAACGAACGGTGATTGCTCAAATCAAGACCATATTCGTTGAGAACTTCGACGGCGTTTGCGCTTGCCGGTTGCCCTTCTCCCGCCGCAATACCGGCGGACAAGACGACTATTCCGTGTTGATCCAATGCGCTCATCGGACAGTTAAGGCGTTCTGCAATCATTTTTTCGCAAAGACGTTCCGCCATCGGACTTCGGCACGTGTTGCCTGTACAAACGAACAGAATCATCGTTGCTGCCAACCGTTGGATCGTTTCAGATTTGAGTGCGCCTTCCCGAAGGATCGTGTACTCATCACCGATAATCTTCACAATCGTGGAAGGTTTCGGCGATGTAATGGAACCTTCGTCGAGCAAAATATCAATTCCGCCGCCGAGGTCGGCAACGATTTGATCGACACTTTCCGTTTCTCCATGCCCTGACTTATTCGCACTGGTCAAGACAATCGGCTCGTTCAGTTCGCCCAAAACGGTCAAGAGCAACGGATGATCCGGCACTCGGCAACAGACGGTCGATTGCAACGAGACAGATTTTTGCACATCTGTCGGCAGTTTCCAAAAAGGACTGTCGGACGACACATCGAGTACCAAACTGACGGGACCCGGCAGGCAGCGTCTTGCTAATCGGAGAGCCAGCGGACTCATTTCGGAGCAGACTTCGCCGATGGAGTCGGCACTGGGAAATGCCAACGCAAAAGGATGCTGTTCGTTGCGTCCTTTGAGTTGGATCAATTTGTTGACCGCTTGACTGTCGGTCAGTCGGGCGGCGAGACCATAAACGGTTTCTGTTGGTACGACGGCAAGTCCGCCGTTTCGCAGAACATCGACGGTCTTGCAAACGGCAGCATTCCAATCACTGTTGGAAAGCCGTAAGTTGATACGTTCAAGTGGCATGGTCGGCTATTATACAGCAAATGGGAGAAAATGTCCGTTTTTCCTTATGTGAATTCTTTGTGCGAAACAAAAGGATGCCCGCTCACGCCGATCCAGTGTCCCGTTTTGCCCTATCATTTCGGCAACACAACAGGAGCGTTTTCGGGAAATTCCACCGTTTTTTCAGGACCGCCCTTGACTTTATACGTGATCTTCAAAGTCTTCACGATGCCCTGTGCCACGTCGCCGAAAGCGGTATTGTAACTGCCGATTTCGAAAACCGAACTTCCGGCGGATAACTGGCGAACCTTGGTGGTTACATCTGCCGTTTTGTCGCCGGCTCCGTAAATTGCCTTCACGATTTCAATCCCTTCATCGACCCCTGCCAACCGACTGCGGACAGACTCGGCTTGCGTTTTCGTGTCGGCATTTTGCGTCAGTTTGAGCACTTCGTCCAGAACTCTTACCGCTCGCGGTTGACGACCTTGCAACTTGGCAGCCGTATCAACCGCCGCTTTACATGCCTGCTCACGAAACGCTTCGTCCGACGAATAGGACATTGCCGCCTCCACCATTGGGACAGACGGATAACGGGCAAAAATGTCAAAGATCAAGGCTTTGTGCTCCGGGCGTTCCGCCGTCTCAAAAGCGGTTTTGATCATGGCAAGCCGCTGGTTTTCCGGGAAAGTAAACTGCCGGGCAAGCCGAATGTAGGCACTCACACCGCGAGATTGATATTCATGCGGACCCTTTGCCAATTTCAAACAGGCGGCAGCGAGCGGCTCTAAATCTTGCGGCGAACGCCATTCCCCCAAAATCCTCGTCGCCACATTTCGCATTGCGGCATCATCTCCCCAAGCATAGCCGTTTACGATTTCCAACGACTTCGTCCCGGCAACCTCTTTCAGCAAGTCGAGGAGTTGCGTTTTCAACTCTGGCGAACTCCCGTCCAACGCTTTGGCAACTTCCGCTGCGGCGGCATCTTGCGAGAATCGGGTACACGCCGACTTCAACACGTTGAGCAGTTTTTCAGTTTCCGCTGGCGACTTCGCCTGTTTCAACTGTCCCAGCAACACGGGCAGATCTTCGATGCCCGATATTTGTCCTAGTGCCGAAATCGCCGCCGCACTGACCGAAGCATCGGAATCCTGCAACAACTTCACGAGCATCGGTGCCGCCGAGAAAATCCGACGCTCCGCAATGAGACCGAGGGCGATCACTTTTACGCCGGACGTTCCTGTTTCGAGCAACTTGCTGATTGCCGCATCGACTTCTTTTCCGGGCAAGTTGGTGAGCGTATTGACGGCAGCCGCCGCCACTGATTTTTCTTCCGTTTGCGTTGCCGCCGCGATCAATATCGGCACCACCGACGAGTCGCCGACATTGCAGAGAGCATCGATTGCCGCTACACGGACGGCGGGATGGTTGCCCGGTTCGGCAAGTTTCGCAATCACAGGAAGAGCAACCGCTTTCGATTCTTTGTCCAACCGGTCGCCGAGAGAACGGACCAATTTGGCTTTCCGCAACGGGTCGGTTTGAATATCAAGTAGAGCAATCAGCAGTTCGGCAACGTTTAATTCGGCATTGTCAGGAAGTTCCCGACCGGCTTTCAGACCTACCTCAAACAATCGGCGCTGTGCATTGGGGGCTAATTGTGCCTCCAACCGAATATGCACGTTGTCCAAACCCCACATCAAAGTAGCCTGATAAATCGCTGACATTTTTTGATACTCCTTCAAATCACTGAAAACAAATTTTCCGGCTTGCCCATTAACGGTCTCTACGACCGCTTCCCCACCCATTATCGCGTCGTAGAGGAACCTTGCTTGATTCTTGTTTCCTCGTTGTTCGAACTGCTCGGCAAGTAGAAAAGCCGAATCGACAGGAAACGGAACAGTTTTGTCGTTCTTGAATGGGGTCATGAGAGTGTCGCCCATTGCCGTCATCGCAAACGCATACCCGGCGGCACGACGCACATCGGCGTTTTCGTGAGTCAAAAAGGAAGCGGCAACTTCCGCCGAGACGGGATTGCCGCGCACGCCGAGCGTTGTCAAAATCCCGGCAAGCACTTCCGGCTTCTTGATGGTTTTCAGGGCTTCGCCGAGGGCAACGTCCACTTCGGTTCCGGGAATCGTTTCGAGAGCATATCGGGCATAGAAGCCATCCTTGTCGTTATCGAGCCGGGGAACGAGGACGGGCACTGCGGCTTTGGTGCCGTAGAGTCCGAGTCGTTTGGCGGCAAGCATTTTGAGGTACAGGACTCCTTCGTCGGTTTCGGGACGCTGCCAGATTTCCAGCAGAATCTTTTCGTCTTGCGTGGACTGGATCGTCTTGGCGATCTCTCCACGATTACCGAGCAGGTCCTCTTTGGGCACCTGATGCCAATCAGGGTCTTGGGCGGACACAAGTACCGCCGACAGAAATAAACACGTCAGGGAAAGGATAGTCTGTTTCATAGTACGTCCCAATATAACCGCTCGCAAAAGATCAATCAAGTGGGTTCGACCTGCCAAGTATCCAAAATTCCGTCATTCCTGCCTGCGCAGGGTGACACAAAAAACTACTTTGCAGGACAAAATTAGTAAAATGGGTAATTTATTTCGATTTTACTGATTCTTTTGGTTTTACCGCTTTTTCTGGTTTTAGCGGCTACCCTTCCCGTAAATCTGTCAATTTAGTCCGATTGTGAGGATTTTTTGGTTTATTTCGTTCGATACCAGTTCTACGGGAATAACCCATTTCACAGGGAGATAGGTTTTCCCAACCAGTATCCCTTCCATACACGAAAATTTATAATAAGGAGTAATTTCATGAAGAAAATTTGGATCAGTGTTGTTGCCCTGCTACTCGGAAGTAGCCTCACCTACGGTTATGATACCGAAATTCCTAGCCCCTTTGCTGCGGAAGCGGCAAAGCAAACGTCAGAGTCACCGGAAGCGACCACCGGTCTGACTCCGAAACGTCCTCAGACTGCCGTCATACGGGCTCAGCAAACGCCTCCACCGGCACCTTTCATTCCTGTCAACGAGGCTCCACGCGTTGCTCAGTTAGACCCCCCCACCTTTGTTATGGCTGCCGAGCCGACGACCGATTCGTACATCTATTCCGAATTGGCGCGGCTTAACAGTGCCATTCAAGAACTAGGAGCGGGGACTGCCAAGCCGGATCCCAAAAAGTCCTGGTCAACGCCGAGACTCGGCGGAAGACTCCACCTCGACATGTTTTCGATTAACCAATCTGAAGACGCAGATCCTAACTACAAGAACAAAGCCGGGGTAAGCGAATTTCGACTCACCATTTCGGGCACCGGCTACGAATCCTTCGATTACAAGGCGGAAATTGTTACATTGGGTGCAATGGATGTCAATCGTTCTGCCCAAAAATTTAGTATCCTGGACACATGGATCGGAGCAAAAAATGTACCGGGCTTGGGCTACTTCCGAGTGGGACATTACAATGTCGAAACCGGCTTGATGTACATGGGAGGAAGTGCACAAACCACCTTGACCAACTTTTCGCCGGCAACACGCTCGTTCGATTTGGGACGTAAGTTCGGTTGCTCTTCGGACCTCCTGTTTGCCAACAAGCGGGTACGATGGCACAATGGATTTTTCCAAGGACAAACTATTAACGGTGCTAGCGGTGCTCTAGCCGTTCAAAGGGATAATCAAGGGTTCATTTATAATACCCGATTTTCGACTGTCCCCTATTATAAGAACGAAGGACGGTGCATGCTCCATCTCGGCGGACATTATTCGTATGTCAGAGAAGATTCAAGTTACGGGGCAGTCTCCTCTTATCTGGGCGGAAACAACTGGTTGGGGGCTGTGCTAACAACTGGACCGAATGATGTCAGCCATCACAATCGGGGCGGCGTGGAAATGGCGTATCAGTCGGGACCGTTTAGGACTTTGGTCGAATCGTTTGTTGCCGATTATGGCAGCAACGGAACAGCGAAGGGAACGGTCGTGGAAGCGACGTACTTCCTGACTGGCGAACATCGGTCGTACAATTTGGATTTCGGTGTCTTTGGCGCACCGGCAAAGATCAATCGTCCCTTCCATCCGTTCAAGTGCGGCGATTGGAATCTGGTCGATGGAATGGGCGCATGGCAAGCCGTTGCCCGATACAACTACACCGACCTCGGCGATTGGCGGGCGGTAGGTGTTACTGATACAAACCAAGTAACAAGTTACCCCTTCGGCGGTTATCAGCATGATTGGACTGTCGGAATGAACTGGTATTGGACGACGAATCTTCGCTGTATTTTCGAGTACACTCACTCGACGCAGTATGCAAATGCAGGTCGCAATTATCAGGATGTCTTCGGCACGAGCATCCGAGTGGTGTGGTAACACTGAGCCGATACTTCGGTTTAACGAGCGGCGGGTTTGATGCCCTCCGCTCGTTTTTGTACAATCTTACCGATTCAAAATCCGGTGCAACAATGGAAGCAACATTTTGTTTTTTGTAGTGCCAATGACTTGCTTGATGCAGCACTCAATAGTATAATCCTCTGTTAGCAGTCAGGGAGTCATCGTCGTTTCTCCTTCCGATTGTAATGTTGTCCATTTCGTAAGGAGAACCAACTATGTGTCATCATTGCTTGATGAATCGTCGTGAATTTACTTCGCTCGGAACCCTCGGACTCGCCGGAGTGGTCGCACTGCCTTCCTTTTTAGCGGCATCCGCATTAGCGGATGACCAAAAAGTCATTGACTGGAATCCTGACGCTCCGCTTCTCAATTTCGGCAAAGCGATTCGTGTTCAGCCGATTCTGATGTACCGCGAACAGCCGCCGCGTGAAAAAACGAGTTACAAGTCTTGGGGAATCGTTACAAGTGCCCACGAAGCCGCCGAAGAAGCCAAGCGGATTCAAAACGACCTCACCCGATTGAAAACGTTGACGGAATTTCCCATGGAAATCCTCCCGCTCGTTACCGTTCAAACGAAAGAAGAAGCGGATAACGTCCAGAAAAACGACTTCGATGTTGTGTTGCTTTTTCCGGCAAACGGAGACGGTGAACTGCTCCAGGCAAGTTTCGCTCAACAACCGAATCGGGACACGATTATTTTTGCCCGGCACCGAAATGGACCAATCTATTATTGGTACGAAGCACTGAGTACCCGGTTTCTTAAAAGCCGAACCGATGAAGAGGTTGCACAGAACTCGGCAACATCACACGGTCCTGTTACCGTTCATGATGTCGTCATCGAGGATTTGGACGAAGTGGTTTGGCGGCTCCGTGCGCTGTACGGACTCAAAAATTTCATTGGACGGCGCATCGTTGCCCTCGGCGGTCCGCAGGGAAAATACGATGGAAAAGCCCCCGACGTTTCCCGTGACCGCTACGGCATGGAAATTATCTCCGTCAGTTATGACGATTTCGACCAGCGAATGAAGGCAATGATGAACGACGAAAAATGGCAAACGAGGGCAAACACTTGGGCAGACCGCTATCTTGCCTTGCCGAAAACAACGTTGGACACAAAACGTCAATTTGTCGCTAATAGTTTTTATCTGTACGTTTATTTCAAGGAATTACTCCACAAATTCGATACCGACTTGTTCACTATCAATGGCTGCATGGCTCATCCGATGCCTGTAACCGACACCACGGCGTGTCTGCCGCTTTCGATTATGAACGACGAAGGTTATGTAGCGATGTGTGAATCGGATTTCGTCTTGATTCCGGCGGCAGTGTTCGTCCGGCAGATTGCGAGTAAACCGGTGTTCATGCACAATTCGACGTTCCCGCACAAGGGTATCGTAACTTGCGCCCACTGCACCGGTCCGCGCCGAATGGATGGCGTGCGTTACGAACCGACTCGGATTATGACACATTACGAATCCGAGTTTGGTGCCGCTCCCAAGGTGGACATGCCGATTGGACAAAAAGTTACATTCCTTGATCCCGAATTTTCGAATCGGCGTTGGTTGGCGTTCACCGGCACCGTGAAGGCAAACCCGCTTTACGCTTGTTGTCGCTCACAGCAGGACGTTGCCATCGACGGCGATTGGAAGAAATTGCTCCATGAAGTCCGCGACTCGCATTGGGTAATGGTCTATGGTTCCTACGTCGATGAATTGGAATACGCATCGAAAAAAATCGGGATGGACTGCGTTCGGCTGAATTGACTTCTTTTCCAATAGAGTGTGCCAATTTTTTGAATAAGCACATTTTTACAGGGATGTAATAGCATGAAATTCTCCACACAACGCGCCTTTATTGGGAGTGGTTTGATAGAGGGCACATGCAAAAACTTGGTGAATCGTCGGATGAAGTAGACGGGAGCGCGTTGGCGGTTGGAGCGAGCAGGGCGGCTCTTGTTTGTTCCTCTACGCAGACCAGTGGAAAACCACATGAAAAAACTCCCACCAAAGTTTGTCATACCCGCTTGGGTAGTTCCACTTAATCCGCCGTTGACGGAAACAGCAAAAACGGTTAAACTTATGGGTGAGATAGGATCGCTAGTAATCGTTCAAGGAATAATGAAACGAATTTTTCTTCCCTTTGTCCTTTTGGGTATTGTCTTCGCCGGAACCCCTTCCGCTCAGGAAACCGATGATTCCGAAGTCGGGACAACGCCGGATGCCTCCTCGACCGTCATGGATGCCGACAATCCCGGCATGGGACTGCTCGATCAAGCCACCGAAGCGAAACTTCGGGCAAGCACCGTCCTCGATATAAGCCGTGTGATTGCTCTCTGTCAAAGTGCGAAAAAAGCAGGGCTTGCCGGTGAAAATCTGAAATACTGCAACCAACTTTTGGCTTCGTCCCAGTTGCAACGGGGACTCTTTTTCGCTCAATCATTATTGGGACGACCGAACGTCCGTCCCGACGATTGGCAGGAAATCAGACGGAGAGCGTTAGCCGACCTCGTGGAAGCGGTTGATGCCATTAAAGATCAACCGGCGGCGTACCTGCGGATTGCCCAACTCAATCTGTTGCCCGAAGGGAACGAAAATACGGCAAAAGAAAACCTGAAACTGGCGATCCAGTATGCCAAAAACGAGCCGGTGATCCTCCTTCAAGCGGTACGCGAATTGACTAACCTTGAACCGGAACCGGAAAAACGAGAAGCGATCTTGGCAACTGCCGCAAAAAGCGGAGACCCGCAAATTACACTGCTCCACGCACTCACGCTGTTTGAATTGAAACGGGGGGACGAAGCACTCCAAATCCTGCAAAAATTAGTTGATGCCGAAAGCGGGAACACCGATTTACACGAACGTGTCATTGGATTACTTATCGAATTCAAAGAATTCAAATCGGCGATGAGTATCCTCGACTCGTTGCGTGCAAAAGAGACAGACGGTGAACAACAACATAGTATCGACTTGCAGAAAGCGAAAATCTTTGCCGGGACGGGGCAATACGACGAGGCTCTCAAACTACTCAATGCCCTAAGTACAAGATCACGCGGAAATGTTGGATTGACTCTGGAGACATTGTGCCAGCGTGCCGACACTCACATGATGATGGACAATCTCGATGAAGCCCTGAAAGACATCGAGGCGGCAGAGAAATTGCGTCCCAGTGAAATTGCCATGTTGGCGATATTGAGACAAAAGTACAGCATCCTGATTGAGATGGAAAAGTATGACGACGCTCTTGCCGTTGTGCGGAAACTTCAATCGACGGACACGAGTCCGCGTCCGCTGTACCTGCTTTGGGAAATTCGGACGCTCACCGAACTCGAAAAATTCGACGATGCCATTGACGTTACCAAAAAATTGCAGGAGCAATCTCCCGAAAATAAATCGCTAGGGACAGTGGAACTCATTGGAATCTACACCAAGCAAAAGGTTTACGACAAAGCCATGGAATTGGTGGAAACAGAACTGAAAGAGGAACCCGAAGACTTGCGGTGGATCGTTGCCAAAACCCAAGTCTTGGCAGCGCAAAAAAAATGGGACGAAACGGTGAACTGGCTTGAATCGCAACAGCAAAAGAATCCCGATTCGGAGCGGCTCACGCTCGTGTTGATCAGCATACTTGCCGACCAAAAAAATTACAGGGCGGCAAGAGAACAGATTAAAACGCTTTTGGCGAAACAGCCGGATAATGTCGATTTGCTCCGCATCGATTCGCAAATGTTGATTTCGCTGGGACTCCATTCCGAAGCGGTCAAGATGCTCACGAAAGTCATTGAAGCCGACCCGACGGATGCTACATCGATCAACAACTTGGCTTGGCTTTTATGTACGTCGCCGATTGATTCCGTTCGCAATGGTCGCCGGGCAGTGGAACTGGCGGAAAAGGCTGCCGAAATGACGCAGTACAAGAGGGCGTTCATTTTGAGTACATTGGCGGCGGCACACGCAGAGGCGAATGATTTTGACAAAGCCAGAGAGTGGTCGCAGAAAAGCATGGACGTTGCCAAAACGGAAAAGGAAAAAGGCAAAACGGAAGAGGATCGCCAGGAAATGCTCGAACATCTCCAAAAGGAGTGGGATTGCTACAAGCAGAACCAACCCTTCCGCGAATTGATGGAGGATGGGAAAAAGTAATCTTCTACATCGGAGTACCAGCTAAATGTACACTAAATGGTGTACATTTCCTTGTGCAGACTCGGTTTGCCGTTGGGGTCTTTCATGATGTCCGTCTCCGGTGTGGCATCGTGGTCAATATCGAACCAGTCTTTGTTGAACGTGATGCTCTTGCCTTCATCTGCCGCAATGTTCGTTACCAACGAAATCACCGAGTCCGCCAAAGCAATTTTCGGATAACATCGCGGTTGCAAATCTTTGTCCTTGTCCTTTGCCTTCGGATTGATCCGAATGCACCAAGCCCAATGCTCCAATTCTTCGGCATAACCCCGGCTGACTTCTGCCTTTGCCCCACCGACTGCCGTTTGCGCCGGTCCGCTGGACTGCGTATCCAACGCCGCCGTTTCCGCTCGTG
>Ga0082212_10008586_pt1 | contig 13310 bp, 12 predicted proteins | sample TergutNt197P3_FD_71548 | JGI IMG/M metagenome (GOLD analysis project Ga0082212, IMG submission 71548) | Neocapritermes taracua P3 segment gut microbial communities from Petit-Saut dam, French Guiana - Nt197 P3 | ecosystem: Host-associated > Arthropoda: Insects > Digestive system > Gut ... | reverse complement strand
TTTCCTTGCCATATAAAATACCTCCGTCATCAAGTCTTATTTTACCTGACTCAGGAGGTTTACACAATTTATTACGCGCTACCACAATCTCCGGCTGCTTTGGGATTTTCCCGGCCGGAGATTGTTTTAATGCAGCATTAAACGCAAATATACAGTCGCTATTCATTATGAGTTGAACCGGATTTTGTAAAATTCCCGAGAGGATTTGCAGCGGCGGCCATGCGCAGATCTGAACTGTCGACATGCGTATAGATTTGTGTAGTATTCAAATGCTCATGTCCGAGTATTTCCTGAAGCGTCCTTACGTCAACGCCGTTTTTGAGCATAAGCGTGGCGCAAGTATGTCGCAGTTTATGTGAAGAATAATTAGTCATATCCAACCCGGCTTTCAATAATGTATTCTTTACCATGGCGTGTATACTCTCGCGGCTCATCCTTGACCGCCTGTTTGAAAGAAAAAGAGCGTTTTTATCAGCGGAAGCTATATGCTTTCTCACAGATATATAATCGTTTATTGCCGACACGGTCGAGTCATTCAAAAAAACGATGCGTTCTTTATTTCCTTTACCGATAACCCTTATGTGATCTTCTCGAATATCGTTGACATTCAGGTTGACAATTTCGGAAATTCTTAAACCGCAGTTTAAAAATATGCATATAATGCAATAGTCACGAATATCGTTTTTTCCGCCTGTTGCGTTCAACAGACGCATACTCTCATCAACAGATAAATACTTCGGCAGCGTTTTCGGTATTTTCGGAGAATCCAAGTCCTTTATCGGATTATCAGTCAACAGCTGTGCTTTTACGACCAAATATTTATAATAACTTCGAAGTGTTGCAACTTTTCTTGCTCTTGTCGCAGGCGATAACCCGTATTTCTCAGTTTTTGAATTTTGGTTTTTAACTCTGTCGCGGGACAGATACGAAAGATAATCATATATTTCATTGATATTGACAGCGGAAACAAAATCAATATCGATATCCTTAATATCAATACTATTAATGTCTGTATTGCGCGGAGCATTTCCCCGGATTATTTTCAAGTAACGAAAAAATGTACGGAGGTCTAAAAAATATTCTTCGACTGTGGCTTTAGAATGCCCCTTAATGGTTTCGTGATAAATTAAAAACCCCTTCAATACTTCAGGGGCTTCATTCCTGTAATCCATTTTCAATCCCCTATATTAAACAAAATTTTTATTTTGTTTAATAATGTCTGCCGGCGATACCGGCGCAATGCGCCTTTTCCCTTGTGTTTTCTGCTTTCTTACAATATATCAAAATTCCCTTTTTCCGTCAACAAAACCTTGTTTTGTGTAATTGCCATTTCTGCGGCGCAAGTGAACACCGCATGTATTATTCTTCTTTTAGTAAAATTGCGCCGCCGATATCAAACAACGGTCTTTTTGTAAGATAAATCGGCTTCATATTTCTTTCAACCAAGAATTCTTCGATTTTATGACCGTCCGGATGATTGTTTAAATTTCCGGTAAACGCAATGAGATTCTCTGAGAGCAAAAAAGACGAACCGCCGATAAAACCACTGTTAAATCCGGGAAGACTGATATGACCCGGAGTTATTCTTAAAAAATGAACGCTGTGTTTTTCAGCCGCACTTATTATGCCGGGATCAGAGCTTATTATCACTCCTGAGGCAATGACGCATACAGAACATTTCGCATAAGCCTGACGGACGGTAATATTTTTACAGCCGGTCATAGATCTAAAAACAACAGGGTCTGTATAATCAGGGTTAAAAAACATAAAATCACCGGCTGCGCACACATTGAGTCCGGCGTCAAAGGGATACTCTCTCCCCTGTTCGTTTTCGGTTTTTATTACTCTAAATCCTTCGGCAACTAATCGGTCAACAAAATCCGGATTTTCGATGTATATTCTTTTCTGAAGAATAAGCTTGTTTTCCCCTGCATGGATAACGCTCAAATCCGCGTGTCCCGACAGTTTTGAATCAACATTTAAATTACCGGGTATACGGATAACTTCAACTCCCTCGTTGTTAAGAGGGTTTTCAAGTTCAGGAGCATATTTTTCCCCGATAAGCAAGCAATTAACTTTTCCCTGCGGAAGATTCGGACGGCATATGAATCTTTCTCTTTTTATCGGTAAAGCCGTTCTATCTGGAAAGGACCGCATAAACAGCATCGCGAACATTTTTTACGGGGATGAGTTTCAGGGTTTCAGGTAAATTTGATTTTTCCCCGTCACGAACCGGAAGCACACAATATTTGAAGCCCATACGAGCTATTTCCGAAAGTCTGTTTCCTGTAGACGATGCGGGCCGCAGTTCACCGGTAAGTCCGACTTCACCTATCGCAGCGACATCATAACCTATAGGTTTGTCTTTATAGCTTGAAGCCATTGCAAGAACAGTCGCCAAATCGGCAGCCGGCTCATCCAATTCAAGCCCGCCCGCAACATTCACATAAGTGTCGCAACCGCCCAATACCATACCTCCGCGTTTTTCAAGAACGGCGAGCATAAGCATAACGCGGTTATAATCAATGCCGTTAGAATTGCGCCTCGGAACATTTCCTGAGGCCGGGGTCACAAGTGCTTGGATTTCCGCCATAATAGGGCGCGAACCTTCGATGACACATGTAACACACGTGCCGGAAACATCTCTCGGGCGTCCGGCTAAAAGCATTTCTGAAGGATTGCTCACTTGTATCAGACCGTTTTGAGCCATTTCGAAAACACCGATCTCATTTGTGGAGCCGAAACGGTTTTTAACAGCGCGGAGTATTCGATTGGGAGTGCTGCTGACGCCTTCAAAGTAAAGCACACAGTCGACCATATGTTCCAGCACTCTCGGTCCGGCAATAGCTCCTTCTTTATTAACATGTCCGATAATAAAAGCTGTTAAGTTTTTTGTTTTCGCAGCACGCATAACTGCAGATGCACATTCTTTCACCTGGCCTACGCTTCCGGGAGCAGAATTGAGATTTGCGCTGCACAGGGTTTGAACTGAATCTATAATAACAACGGAAGGTTCCAGCTTTTCTGTTATTTCAAGGGCCGCTTCCAAATCCGTTTCTGCTAAGACATACAGATTTTCGTTCGCAATACCGAGACGCCCGGAACGCATTTTTATTTGCCGACGGCTTTCCTCTCCGGTCACATATAAAATCTTTCCGTTTTCCGCTACAGAGCCGCACATTTGCAGTAAAAGCGTTGATTTTCCAATACCGGGCGCGCCGCCGATCAACACAAGCGATCCGCGTACGGCTCCCCCGCCCAAAGCGCGGTCAAATTCCGGCATACCTGTTGAAAACCTTATCTCGTTTTCTTCGCTCACTTCATTTATCGGAACGGCAGGATTATCAGCCGAGCTTGTTCCCGGTTTTTGCGTTATTTTTTCCGGATGAATCTCTGTCATTGCGTTCCACGCACCGCAAATCTGACATTTGCCGCTCCACTTTGGAAATTCGTTGCCGCATTCCGAACAGCAAAATACCGTTTTGCTTTTCATAAAAAGAAACTATCTCCGATCAGATTATTAAATCCGGTTCCCGGTATTTTATTAGGTCATCGTACTTATTAAGAACAGGCCGTACATGCTCACCCAGAAATTCAGAAACCTGCTCCGCAGCTCTGCCTGTAAAGGCCGAAGGTTCAAGCTCAGTTTGTATCTCACTTTCAGTCATGTTAAACATACGGTCGCCGGCTATCCTTGAAATAAGATCGTTCGGCAACCCCATATCCTTCACCGCCGCTGCTGCTGCAACGGAATGTATGCGTATCCTTTCATGAAGCAGCTGCCTGTTTCCGCCCTTTTTCACCGCCCGCATCAGTATATTTTCTGTTGCCATAAACGGGAGTTCCTCGACAACGTGTTTTTTTATGACTTTTTCATGGACTTCTATTCCGGAAACCACGTTTAAACAGACAGTCAATATCGAATCCGCTGCAAGGAAAGCCTCCGGCACAGACAAGCGTTTATTCGCAGAATCATCAAGAGTTCGTTCAAACCATTGGTTATAAGCGGTCATCGCAGGATTTTGCGCCAGAGCAATGATATATCTGGAAAGAGAACAAATCCTTTCGCAGCGCATCGGATTGCGTTTATACGGCATTGCCGACGAGCCGACCTGCCCGGTCTCGATAGGTTCTTCAAGTTCCTTAAGATGAGCTAAAAGTCTCATATCCGTTGCGAATTTCCCCGCGCTCTGTGCTACGGAAGAAAGAAGCGATAAAACAAGGTAATCCGTTTTTCTTGAATATGTCTGGCCGGAAACGGGTACGGTCCCCGCTTCAAAACCTATTTCCGCAGAAATGAGTTCATCAAGTTTTTTAACTTTTTCGTGATCTCCGTCAAAAAGCTCTAAAAAACCGGCTTGAGTACCTGTAGCCCCTTTACTTCCGAGTAGCCGAAGTGAGGAAATCCGATATTCCGTTTCATTAAGGTCGGTCAAAAAGTCGTTCAGCCACAGGCAAGCTCTCTTACCGACAGTAGTCAGCTGAGCCGGCTGAAAATGCGTGAACCCCAAAGTCGGCAATGATTTATACTTTTCCGCAAAAAGCGCCAAGCGATTAATAGTGTTTATCAGCCCCGCGCGAATAACAGTCAAACCTTCACGCATAAGAATAATGTCTGTATTATCGCCTACGTAACTGCTTGTCGCTCCCAAATGGATAATCGGCATTGCCAAAGGACATTCTTTTCCGAAAGCGTGAATATGCGCCATAACGTCATGGCGGATTTCCTTTTCTTTTGCGGCGGCGTATTCAAAGTCAATATCATCCGTATGCGCTTCCATTTCCTTTATTTGTTCTGCTGTAATATTTAGGCCGAGTTTACGCTGCGCTTTCGCCAAAGCCACCCAAAGCCTTCTCCAAACGGATATCTTTTTTTGCGGAGAAAAAAGATACGCCATTTCCGGGCCGGCATATCTTGATACCAAAGGACACTCATACGTGTCGTTCAAGTTCATTCTCCTTTCAGAAAGCTTTCAAGCCTGTCAAGTCCCGATCGGATATTTTCCATTGAAGCAGCGTAAGTCCAACGCACGAAACCCGGGGCTCCGAAACCGGAACACGGAACCACGGCCACCATGGCCTTTTTAAGAAACGCGACTGCAAAATCATCGTCATTATTAATATACTGTCCGCCAAGGGACTTCCCTGTCAGCCCTTTAATGTTCATCATAATATAAAACGCGCCTTCCGGTATGAGGCAGCTTACACCCGGAATTTTATTAATACGCTCCGTGATATAGTTTCTCCGGACCTCAAAAATCTTTCGCATAGCTTCAACGCTGTCTTGCGGGCCGTTGACCGCTTCAATGGCGGCCCACTGACACATCGTTCCGGGCGCTCCCGTTGAGTGGCTGAGATAATTTGACATGACCTCAGCTATCTGCGAATTCGACGCGGAATACCCGACACGCCATCCCGTCATGGAATAGGATTTTGAGACGCCGTTTATCAATACGGAACGTTCTTTCGCGTCTTCGCTCAAAGTGGGAAAACTTACAAATTCCCTGCCGTCATAAACAAGCCCGTAATATATTTCATCAGAAACGACATACAGATCATGTTTTTTGCATATGTCGGCAATTTCTTTTAAATCATTGCGTGAATACACCATTCCGGTCGGATTTGACGGATTATTGATGATTATCGCTTTTGTTTTATCCGTAATAAATTCTTCGATTTGTTCGGGACGTATTTTAAAATTCGCTTCCTCGCCCGCGCTTATTATCACCGGCACCCCGCCTGCCATGATCGTCGCTTCCTTGTAAGTCACCCAATACGGAGCAAGAAGTATCACCTCGTCTCCGGGATTAAGCAAAGCCGTCAGGGCTATGAACACATTATGTTTGGCCCCGCCGGCTACAACGATTTGCGTATAATCATATCCGAGTCCTAAATCGGCTTTTAGTCTCTCCGCTATCGCCACCCGCAATTCGGTTATTCCGGCGGCAGGCGTATATTTTGTTTTTCCGGTTTTTATTGCTTCGATACCTGCGGCTTTTATATTGTCCGGAGTGTCAAAATCAGGTTCTCCGGCGCCGAAGCCAATAACATCCAATCCGCCGGCTTTCATGCTTTTGGCAAGAGAATCAACGGCGAGAGTTGTAGATGCTTTTATTGAAAGGGCTGTTTCTGAAAGTGGTTTCATTCTGACACCTCACTCGGCAAATATCAGCAGAACACAGCGGTCTGCTTATGAGTTTCGGATATTTTTACATCCAAATCCCGGAATGCTTCCCTGAGCATCCCGGAAATGACCGGAATAACAACATTTTCAGTGGAGAAATGATCGCCGTCTATCAGATTGATTCCGTATTCTTTTGCGTACAGGAAACGGTGATACTTTATATCAGACGTCACATATGTATCGCAGCCTGCTTTAACCGCGGCGTCCAACTCATCGCCGCCGGAACCGCCGCAGCATGCAATATACTCTACATCACGGCCGGCATTGTGACATTTGAGACAGGTTGTTTTCAACGCAGATTTTACTGTTTCCGCAAAACGTTCAAACGGAACAGGAGCCGGGAGTTTTCCTGTTCGTCCGATTCCGTACGGTATTCCGTCAGGATACTCTCCCGCCGGCAAAAGCACTCCGGTAACCCTCCCGCCCAGTTTTGACATTAGAACGTCGTTAACGCCGCCGCCGACAGAATCGAGATTTGTGTGGAGGCAGATCGCTGATATTTTATTCGTCAGAAGACGGACCGCTTTACGTCCGACGCTGTCGGAGTCCGTAATACTCTTCAGTTCAAAAAAAACAGGATGATGCGACACTATCAGTTCTGCACCGAAGCTTATTGCCTCGGATATCACATCATCAGTGATATCCAACGCTACGAGTACACGTTTCACCTCAGCAACTGTTATTCCCACCAATAATCCCGCATTGTCAAAATCCGATTTCAGACGGACAGGTACTCTGTTTTCAAAATAATCCGCTATCTCCGCGACAGTCGGCACAGATATCTCTCCTCATTTCAGTCAAATCATATAAAATCTCCGTGCTTTTGCGGAGGTTTTTTTCCTTTTCAATTTCAATAATGCCGGCGCTCTTAATTCCGGTAATCTCCTTGCTGTATTTCTTAATTAGTAAGTCAATGTGTTTTTTTGCCAATGGTTCCGCTGAAAAGAATTCAAATTTTCCCGCTGCTAATTCTGCGGCGCTGTAATCCGTCCGGACTTTTCCGCCCGTCGCTAAAATTACAGGATATATCTTGCCGGCGTCTTCCGTGAGATATTCGGTTATTATCGTATATTCGTTTTCACAAAGCCACTGCCTCAGTCTCTCCGATTTAGTCATCGGCTGGAGTATCAGGAGGCGTTTTGAGGCTGTCCTCGGCGCACGGCTGATAATACCGGAAACGGTCTCCCCTCCCATACCGGCAATTATGACGGTGTCTGTCGAATCGACCGGGCATTTTTCCAGACCGTCGCATAAAAAGAGCGTTATTCTGTCGGAAAGTTTTGCTTGTGAGATCGATTCTTCCGCGCGTTTATAAGGTCCGTGTTTTATTTCCGTCGCATAAACATGCCGACATATACCGCTCGTGATAAGATATACCGGCAAACGGCAATGATCGGTTCCCACATCGGCGGCAACGGAATTCCGTGGCACAAGTGAAGCAATCTTCAGCAGCCTTTCGGGCAACCTCTTATTATTCATGTTATCCGTTGATTCCGTTTAGAGTAAAAAGAATACACAGGGCGTCAAATCTCAAAAAAACAACAGCCGGTGATACCGGCTGTTACCATCTTACGCGCCGGCGGCTATGAAAGCGTTTAGTTTTTCGAGAAATTCCTCAACATCGACTCCGTGCGCTCCGCACGCCTCTTCAATGTTTTCTCCCGCTGCCATCGCACAGCCCATACAGTGCATCCCGATTTCGCGGAATAAAGGCATTGTATCGGGCGCGCTCGACATTATTTCGGAAATTATTGTTTCTTTTTCTACACGGAACATAAGTTACCCTCCAATAAAAATAAGCTTAACTTTCAGCTTAAATTATCAGGTTGATTCTGTCAAGGATATTTATCGCAGAATCTCGCAAAAAGTCTCCAAAGCCGTTCTGGCCCGTTCACTAAACCCGGTCTGCATATCTGTTTCTATAAGAAGACTTTGTATCCCTTCAGCATCGAGCATTCGTTTTATCGGAACATAGTCGTACTCCTCGGGGTCGCAAAACTTCGTGGAAGTGAACAAGACGCCGTTCGCTCCGCTTTCCTTAACAAGATTAATGAGCATCTCCCCTCGTTTTTTGCCCGGGTCATACAACACCGCGCAGCCCTCAGTCTCTCCGATACGCAAAGCCAACCCGTATACCGGGTCAAAGGTCGCGGGGGTATCCTGCCTGTATCGCAGGGATTCTTGTGTCACCTGATCGTCAGCTACAGAGACGCCGCAGCTTTCCAAAAGCGCTAAAAGACCGAAGTTATCGGCGACCATCCCCGTAGTTACTATGCGCGCCCCTTTTCTGACAGTTACCGGCGAATGCTCCAAACATTCCGCCAAGTTATTCAAAATCTCCGTATGTTCCTTTACGGGTATAAAATATCCGCATTTCATCGCCGCGCATCTCTCGGATGGGGATAGTGTTTCCGGCCGTTTTTTCAGAGCAGTGAGGAACCGTCGGCCCGCCGCTCGGTTCTCGTTGTATATTCTCACTGAAGCAGCGATTTGATCGTCCGTCACGGTGCGGCCCGATATCTCCTCAAGACATTTTTGTATCTTTCTATACTGTGAGACTGTGAATTCAATACCGGCGGTGATTTTTCTGTTCTGAGCATGAGCTACCGGAATAACGGGGATATCTGAAACGCCGGCTTCCCAATTGGCGCCCATGCACTTTAAGCTGTCGCATAAAATAGGAATCATAACGGCTGAAAAGCCCTTATATGCGCCGATTATTCCGAGTTCCAACGTCGTGTGAAGCAACGAACAAAAAAAAGACGGGAAATAACGTTTCGAATCTGCGGCGCGTATTTCGGCGCCCCACATACCGAACGGCATCATTCCTGCGGCGTGTATTAGCTCCTCCGGGCAGAAATACGGCATACAGCCGACTATTCTCTGACCATCTGAGAGAAAGCGTTCCGCTTCACGCAGAGGATCTGAGGTAATCTTAAGACATCGATCAAGTAAGTTCTTAAGTTTATCCACGGTCCGCGTCCTTTCTGTTCTTTTTATTTTCCGCCATGATCTCAACAAGTCCCTGTACTCTTGTCAAATACTGCGCCTCGGAAAAAGCGCGCGGGTCTGATTGGTCCCCGTCAAAGACGACGGTGGGGATTCCCGTTTGCTCACGCAGACGGCGTTCCATTTCATACAGGTTGCCGCTCCAGTGCTTGCAGCTGCGGTTCATGTGGAATATGGCTCCGTCAACTCTATTGCGCACAGCGTCGTGAACGAGCAGTTCCGTTTCTCTGTCAAAACAGTTACAGTTGGGAACGTAACTGTAGGCAGCCATAAGTTCATCGATATTATCATACAGAAAACTGAATGCCGGGCCGTAAATACTGGCTGTTACATTTACTCCCATGTTCTTAAGTGTCTTGAAAGTATAGCTCAAATGAGCCCAGCAAGCTATGCCCTCAAAAAGCACACGGTATTCCTCGGCAGCTTTAAATGTGGAGGTTCCGTTTTTTATCGCCAGTTCATATTCTTCAGCAAGCTGTTCAAAAGCCTCTGCTCCCTCAGGAAGACCGCGAGCCACGCATGCGACGGCCATGTTATTAAAAATATCAAAGCCGGAAAAAGGTGACGGAGTATATTTTGCGTAGTCAACAGCTCTGAGCCATGCCTTTGAACTGCGGTTGGACTGCTCCATTACTTCTCTGAAGCGCTTTTCCTCAAAGTGCTTACCGGTTATTTCCTCCAAACTCTTAATACAGTCGTCAAACTGAGCGCGTATGTAGCGCACACGGTCTTCGTCGCATATCCTCGCGTCAAGGTGCGGTATATCGATCAAAAGCATGGGAATCTTTAATTCCAAAGCCAGGTTTTCATACCATTTTATCATGCAATTGCATATATTGTTGCAGCAAAGCAGAAAGTCCGGCATCGGAATGGGCAATTCATTGCAGTATTTAAGATTCGCATAGGCAAAGCTTATACGCGAATATGAACACAGATCCGGGGAATATCCCATGCCTTCCGCATGTTCGCACATACGCAAACCGCCGCCTTTAGCTCCGATGGCTGCCGCCTGATTCTCCGGGTAAACAACGGGGACCCCCATCGCGGTCGTTAATTCCTGAGGGAAATTTGATGCGCTCCAGCCTACCTTCTCTCCCCTGTTCTTCGCATCCCAAGCGTCTTGCGTTGCTTTGTCTGCTATTTCTTTCAGACGGAGCTTCGCCGGTTTTCGCTCCGGCGTCTGCGTATCAATCATTATCCCGTCCTCCTTTTTATCATCCGATGATAACAGTATAACCGTCACCGGTAAAACCGACAAGGGTTATCTGCCCGGTCTGCAGTTAATAAGCCTTTTTGTGAGCCGTTGAATAACCTGTTCGTTTATGATATAAGAACAGTAAAATGATTATAAGGAGAATCAGATATGTCAAACGGAACGAAATTGAGACTGCTTTTTGAGAAAGCTCCTGTCCTTGCGCCGTTTGTTTATGATGGTATGATGGCAAAAATGGCAGCTGCCTCCGGAATGCAGGCCCTGTATTGTACAGGGGGCGGTAATTCGCATTCCCGCGGTTTTCCCGATGTCGGGCTGATCACTATGTCGGAAATGACCGACAAGATACGTATTCTTTCCGAGAGTTCCGATTTGCCGATCATCGCGGACGCGGATACAGGCTACGGGAGCTATGCAAATGTAAGGCGCACGGTACGCGCCTATGAACAAGCCGGTGCGGCGGCACTACACATAGAGGATCAAAAATGGCCTAAGAGTTGCGGTTATCTCGGCACGAAACAGGTAACAGATCGACGGGAAGCAATCGTAAAAATCAAAGCGGCTGTCGACGCTCGTACAACGGATATCATCATTATCGCCCGCACGGACGCGCTTACTGTTTTGGGGCCGGATGAAGTGGAAGAGCGTGCCCGCGGATTTACGGAAGCCGGAGCGGATATGGTATTTGCGGACGGATTGGTTACAATGGAAGATGCTATAGATTACAGAAAGCGCCTTAATAACATTCCGCTCTTGTTTAACAACTGTATGGGCCTGCCTATGAACGATCTGAACGCTGCCGCCCGTTTCCAGATAGTGATACATCCCGGCGTTATGATGCATATCCAACAAGAAATCACAAAAGGCATGAAAATGCTGTCAGAGACGGGAATCAGCCCTTTTACCGGAGATTTTCGGGCTGAGATCAAACGTGCGGCGGAGATCATGGGCGCAGGAGAGCATTTTGACCTTGATTCATATTATCAAAATCTCCGGGTCGATGATTCTTTGTCGTGATCAATCGGATATTTTCAATTCTGTAAAAACAACATAAAAAGGACGCTTTTGCGCCCTTTTTTATGTTCATCGTTTTGTTCCCCGTTCGATTGCCAAAACAGCGGCGCCGATCGCTCCCGCCAACTGTCCTCGCGTGTCCGTGAAAACATCCGTCGCAAGTTCCGCGCGCAGCGCGCGTACGACGTCTTTATTATGCGAGAGTCCTCCGGTCATAAATAACGGCGGGATTACGCCCGAGCGCTTACAAAGCGATGCGACGCGCACCGCGACGGAGTGATGTATTCCGGCAGCTATATCGCGTTTATCGCTTCCCTGCGAAAGCCGGGAGATCACTTCGGATTCGGCAAAAACCGTACAGGTTGAGCTGATTTCGACCGGCTCTTTCGCTCCGGCGGCAAGCTCATCCATAAGAGAGACATCCGTCTCAAGTACTCGGGCCATAACTTCCAAAAAGCGTCCGGTGCCGGCGGCGCACTTATCGTTCATAATAAAGTTTGATAGTTTTCCGTCAGATGAGAGCGTGAGTACCTTAACGTCCTGTCCGCCGACGTCCGCTACCGTTCGCGACTCGGGGAATAACCAAACAGCGCCTTTGGCATGACAGACCAATTCGCTTAGGCAGATATCCGCATCACTAAATGTATTTCGCCCGTAACCGGTAGCCGCGACACAACTCATTTCATCCGGCGCTGTACCGGCAGCTTCGCATGCTGCGGATACAGCCCGGCTCGGACCCGTGGTACCCGTTCCGGCAGGCACCACAGCTTCAGCGGCAATCGTGCCGTTTTCTCTCATAATGACGCATTTGGTGGCGGCAGAACCTATATCAACTCCCATAATAAGATTTTTATCAGCCACCGCAGGCCTCTTTCAAATCATCCCATGTATGATAGACTCCTGCTGTATGCATTTCCTCAAGCTCTTCCTCCCTGTAACCGATCTCACGTAATATTTGTTCACTGTGTTCGCCGAGAAGCGGCGCGCGTCCGTACGGCGGCTGTATTGAGCCCTTTATGTAAACCGGAGGCCTTATCATGGTGCGATGTCCGGTTGGGTACTCAACAGAGGAAAATGCTCCGACAGCCCAAGCCTGCGGGTCCTCAAGCACCTCTTCCCAAACCTTGGCTACGGAGAAAGGTATTTCGTTCTCTGTGAATATCTCGGCCCATTCACTCGCAGATTTGGTTTGAATCGCGTTATCGACCAATTCACAAAATTCGTGATTCAATTTATTTTCCGTAATATTCTTTATTGTATAGCGGGGATTGCCCACCAAGTCCTCTCGGCCTATGAGAGGCATGAAGCGTGGATAGTATAAATCAAAGGGCGGCATGCTGATCTGCATGAAACGATCGTCCTTTGTTTTATAAAAGTTGTTGAACGGATTATCCGCCAAAAATCGGCTTGTGGGGTAATTTTGCCCCATGTCTTTATACTGGGCCGCTTGTATTGCGATTCCCTGTACAAAGATCGAACTGTGCAGAAGATTGACAGATACTTTATCTCCGTTTCCGGTGCGCGCAGCATTGAAAAGCGCCACCATGATACCCGCACACAGAAAGATGCCGGCCTGATGATCCCCCAGACCGGGAACAAGATTTATCGGCTCAGTCCCTTTTTGATAAAGTGACCCCATAAATCCTCCGCGCGCAAAATATGCAGTAAAATCAAAGCCGGGGAGATCGCGATCCGGCCCTTCTTCACCATAGCCGGTAAAGACGCCGAAAACAAGCTTCGGATAAAGTGTCTTTAACGATTCATAATCAAGCCCGAGTTTTACTAAAGCTTGAGGTCTCCAATTCGTAAGAAACACATCGGCTTCGGCAAGCAGCCTGTGCAGAGCCTCCATCCCCTTCTTTGACTTGAGATCAAGCACCACCCCGCGCT
>Ga0082212_10008585_pt1 | contig 13312 bp, 8 predicted proteins | sample TergutNt197P3_FD_71548 | JGI IMG/M metagenome (GOLD analysis project Ga0082212, IMG submission 71548) | Neocapritermes taracua P3 segment gut microbial communities from Petit-Saut dam, French Guiana - Nt197 P3 | ecosystem: Host-associated > Arthropoda: Insects > Digestive system > Gut ... | reverse complement strand
ACTCCTCCAGAATGCCCGATATTGGAGGAATGTGAGTGTTACAGCCGCCATCTTGGCGATGTTGTTTTGGGGCATCGCTCATCGGCATCGTGAAAAGCAAGATTGGGTGGGGTGGCTTGCCATCATACTTTTCTCGTTCTACGTTTTGCTCGAAGTATTCTTGTTGTGAATCGCTGCTGAGCATTGATTCCCGCCGCCATCGGTGTACAATGTGCCGTGTAAACTGCTTTTGCAGTGAGAAAACCAATCGCATGAACCGAGTCTCCTGGCAAAAACGTTTGTTTTACTACTTCATGCGTATCCCGCTCAAACTGTTTTTCATGGTTTTCTACGGGGTGCGTTACTACGGTCAAAACAATTTGCCGGAAAACGGTGCGATGATACTGATTAGCAATCACCAATCGCATTTCGATCCGCCGCTCCTTGCAGTCGGTTTGCATCGTCGGCTCAATTTTCTGGCACGAAAATCGTTGTTCCGATTCAAACCGTTCGGTTGGCTCATCGACATGCTCGATGCAATTCCCTTGGACATCGACGGCATCGGTTTTGCGGGCATCAAGGAATCGTTCAAGCGGTTGCGCAACGGCGAAATTATTCTCGTCTTTCCCGAAGGAGCACGTTGTTGGGACGGCGACATTGCACCGTTTCTTCAAGGTTCGCTGATGCTTGCTCAACGGACGAAATCGGCAATTTTACCGGCGGCAGTCAGCGGTTGCTACGAAGCCTTTCCCCGAATGCACAAGTTTCCAATCTTGTGGGGAAAAATCCGAGTGGTCTATGGCAAACCGATTTTTTACGAAGAGATCGCTTCATTGACCGAAGAGGAACTGCGGCACATGTGTGAAACAAAAATTGCCGAACTCTATCAGGAAACACTTCAACGCAGGAAGACCTCATGGAACCGCTTCGGAAACTGAATCATTGCCTCTTCGGAAAAATGGGATAAAATGGTGTGTATGCGTATTTTATCCGGTATTCAACCAACGGGACGATTTCATTGGGGCAATTACTTCGGTGCCATCCGGCAGTACATTGCCCTGCAAAATGGGAGAGAATCGGCATTTTATTTCATAGCCAATTTGCACGCACTGACAACGGTGCGGGAAAAGAAGCAGTTAGAGCAGAACACGCTCGATGCGGCACTTGACCTGCTGGCACTCGGACTCGATCCGAATCAGGCAACACTCTTCGTGCAGTCAGACATTCCCGAAGTCGCCGAACTCTGCTGGATTCTGATGACCACCACGCCGCTGGGTTTGCTCGAACGATGCCACGCCTACAAGGATAAAAAAGCGAAAGGATTAACTGCCGATGCGGGATTGTTTGCTTATCCCGTGCTAATGGCTGCCGACATTTTGCTGTATGATTCTAATTTCGTGCCGGTCGGCGAGGATCAGGCACAACACATCGAAGTTTGCCGGGACATTGCCGGTGCGTTCAATCATGTGTTCGGCGAAACTTTCGTGATGCCGAAAGCCTATATCGTCGAAGATGCGGCAAAAGTTCCCGGCTTGGACGGCAACGGAAAAATGTCCAAAAGTTACGGCAACACCGTCGAAGTCTTTGAAGATTTGAAAGCCCAAAAGAAAAAAATCATGGGCATCACGACGGACAGCCGACCAATGGAAGAGCCAAAGGCCCCCGAGGGTGACCATCTGTTTGCCCTGTATTCGCTTTTCGCTTCGGAAGAACAGACGAAGGCATTGGCAGAAACCTATCGGCGCGGCGGATTCGGTTACGGAAGCGTCAAAAAGGAGTTGGTGGTGCTTGCCGAAAATTATTTTGCTGAAGCGAGAAATCGTCGGCAGGAACTTTCGGCAAAACCGAACGAAGTCCGTGAAATCCTGGCGGCAGGAGCGGCAACTGCTCGGAAAAAAGCCAGCGAGGTGCTTCGCCGCGTCAAAGATGCCTGTGGGGTGTAGGTTTTTGTCGGACGTAATTACGGCTCCGTTTGCCGTTCCCACATTTTTTTACACACGGTGTACAATAAAAGTATGGACTCGGCAACACGGCGCGGCGGGGTGTTTCTTACGCCCCTTCACTTTGCGGAAAAAGCCTACGAGTATCTCGAAAGCACGCTCGGCAAGAATTGGTATCAATCGGGCGATTACCGACTTTGGGATATGGCGGCGGGGACGGGACATCTCGAACTCTTTCTACCCCAAGATGCCTTAAAATACTGCTACCTTTCGACGTTGGAACAGAAGGACGTTGAGCATCTTCGACAGAAATTTCCCACGGCAACGGTGTTTCAGTACAATTATCTCGATGACGATGTGGAGCAACTTTTCAAAAAGAGCGGGGGGCATTTTAGAATGAGCGGGGGGCGTAAGCCCCCCGGTTTTGGGCGGTTTGGTTCGGACTCACCGGGGGGCTTACGCCCCCCGCTCATGCGAGACGACTTGGCAAACCCCAAAATCAAGTGGCTCATTCTGGTCAATCCGCCGTATGCGACCGCTCAGGAAGCCGGATTAAAAGGAGCCAGCAAAAGCGGAGTGTCCGACACCAAAATCCGAAAGCAGATGCATGCCAATGGACTCGGCGAAGTTTCCCGCGAACTGTACGTGCAATTTTTGTATCGCATCATGCATGAATTTCAACATCGGGAGACTCTGCTGGGATTATTCTCGCCGCTCAAGTATTTGATTTCGACCAATTATCAAAAGTTTCGAGACAATGTGTTTCACGCTACTTTTCAATCGGGCTTTGTTTTTTCCTCGGAAAATTTCGGTGGGACTTCCAAAACGAGTCATTTTCCGGTGGCGTTTATTCTGTGGGAAATGTCTGCTGCCGTCTGCCGTCTGCCGTCTGCCGTCTCACTCGACATCTTGGACACCACCGCCCAAAAAATCGGCACAAAAACGGTGAAACCAGAAAATCGCAACGACTTTTTGAGCCGATGGATCAAACGCCCGCGGGCAACAGTCATCTTTCCGCCGTTTGGTTCGGCATTGACCATCAAGTCGGGCAATGTCGATACCCGAAATCGGATTGCCGAAGATTTTTTGGCATCGCTCATGTGTCCCGGTAACGAGTTGCAAAATCAGCAACAGACGGCGTTTCTGTCCGGTCCGCAGGCAAGTGCCGGTGCGTTGTCCGTTACGCCGGAGAATTTCGAGCAAGCGGTTCTCGTCTTTGCCGCCCGGCGAGTACCGAAGGACACGTGGCTCAATCACGTCGATCAACTGTTGCGACCGAATCGTAAACTGTCGCCGCAATTTGTCAGCAATTGTGCCGTTTGGAGTTTGTTCGACAACAAAAATCAAACGGTCGCTTTGAGAAATGTGGAGTATCAGAACCGGGTCTATCAAATCGTCAACCATTTTTTTCCGTTTCCGTTTGCAGAGGTGCAGAATTGGTCAAACAACACAGAAATAAATCTTTGCGTCCCTTTGCGGTTAAACACTACCGCAAAAAATTCATTCGTTGCGGATTGGCTTGCGAAACAAAAATTATCCATCGAGGCACAAGCCGTGCTGACAATCACACGAGAAATCTATCGGCTCTTTGTTACGAATTGGGATGTACTACCCAGAGCCGAATTCGGCATCGAAACTTATGATGCCGGTTGGTATCAAATTCGGCAAACTCTCTTGACCGCAAAACTCGGAGCGGACCTGCTTGCCGATCTTAAACATCGGCACGATCAGTTGAGAGAAACCATTTTGCCGCAGTTGTACGATTACGGAATTTTGCGTTAGGAAAGCCCGCCGCTCTCAATAATCGCCGTACATTTCACGGGCATCGGGTTTGTGGAGCCAGTGGAAACCGGTTTTCTGTTGGATTTCTTCGAGCCACGCTTCGAAAGCGGCGGACTCCATTTCCCGTTGACCGGCACCTACGTACATCCGCAGATTCGTTGTCTGGAACTGTTCCCACAACGTCTCTGTCGACGGAGAACTACTCATCACCCGAACAATATACGCCATCGACTGCGGCTGATTGAACACCACACCGGTCTCGCCGATTTGCAACGAAAAGACGGTTTCCATAAAGTCCGAACCCGGTGCGGCAATCACTTTATTGAGCATTTCCGCATCCCCGACCGGAACCCCCTTTTCGCGGACTTCCGATACAATCGGCGACTGCCCATAGAACATGGCGTAAGGATGAAGTCCTTCATACGTCTTCCACGTAAACGATTCGGTTTCCACGACCGGCACATCAGCACGACCGGCGAAAACTTCGGCAAGCGGGTTGCCCGATGTCTTTGCCTCGCTTGCCAAATCTTCCGCTTTTTTCAGTGCCAACGTCCGTGCCTCGATTTCCTTCCAACGTGTCAGGACAACTTCTCGTACATCGCCGATATTTTTCGGGCGCATTTCCGGCTTCTCTTCCGTAACCCAGTACAGTGCCGGACTGTTGCCGACAAAGGTTTCCGCCTCAAAAAGTAGCGGCGTTCGGGAGAACAATTGTGCGACAAGCCCACGTTCCAGAGAGCCTTTTGCCAACTCCGTTTGCATGACGGTATAGACACTTCCCAACGGCACGGTTTTGAGTTCAAGTCCCTGTTCGGCAACGAAACCGGTCAAGTCGGGCATCGGCGGAATCGGCTTGCCTGCCTCAAAATGCGTATGGTAAATGTTGGTATATTCCTTCATTTTTTCCTGAATGCTCGGCAACGCATCAACCGCTTTTTCTCTGGCAAGCGTTTCCCGAATCTCGTCCTTCACTTCATCAAACGGACGGTACAGCACGCTCAAATCAATCGGCTCATCCTCTTTCTGTTCCTCCTCTTTCGCTTCCTCCTCTTTCGCTCCTTCCTCATGAGCGGGGGGCGTAAGCCCCCCGGTGTCTGCCATCATTTCGGCTTCGTCTTCTTCAATAACGATGAGCGGCGCAGCCGGTGTTACGTCGTTTGTCTGCTCGGTTTCTTCCGCTTGATACGAAACGAGCCGGGTCGTAACTCTTGACGCAGCCGACATTTCCGGTGCAGATTCTTCCTCTGTTTTCGGCGATTCCTCTTCCGGCGACACAGTCGCCGGCTCTCTGTTTTCGTCCGCCGGCTCTCTGTTCTCGTTTGCTGGCTCTCCTTCGCCGTCTTCTGAAAGCAACGGAGTCATCGGTAACGGAAGCGTCGGGCGACTCGGTGTAGTGGGGAAAGGCATCGTACCGGGCATCATGCCGGGCAAACTGGGAAATTGCGGAAGGTCTATCTGTCCCGCCGGACGTTTGATGAACAACGTCTCTTTATTTTCTTCGTAATAGGCACGCATCTCCTCTTCGGTTATCGAATCGAGAAGTTGTTGCGTCGGTTCCGTTGTTACGTACTGGAACGCAATTTCCATCGGCATAATGAAACCACTGTCGGCAATCAAAGGATTGTAACGTTTCCCCTTGTGTTGCTCGAAAAACGCATTCAGTTGAGCGGCACTGGGTTCGCTTACCTGTCCGATAAAAGAATCGACAGAAACGCCTGCCGCCTCAATCGTAACTTGTCGGTAGAGTCGTTGATACCAATCCCAGCGGGTTGCCGGCGAGACTGCTCCGACCATCAAACCAAATTGCGTTGTCATCTGCCGCCACCGAATATGTTGAGCAAGAAGATATTCCAGAGTCTGTTGCGACATACCAATGGAACGCAACGTTTCATCATAGATGGCATCGGAGAGGTAATCGCCCGAAAGTTCTTTCAGCAGGGGGAGCATATCGTTTTCCCAGTCCGGCGAAATTCCCTCTTCTTTGGCATATTGCGTAACCAGCCAGGTATCAATAAGTTGTTCGGGAGTTTGTCCTTGTGCAAATTGGCGGACGAGCATGTCCAACGGGAACAAGGCTTGCTGTTTTTCTTCGTCCATACCCGCACGGACAAGGTTTTGGAGCAGTGCGTTGAAGAACCGGTTCAGCATTTGCCTTTCGTTTCGGAGATGCTGGATTTCGAAATCGGTGATTTTACCGAAGCGTCGAGTCTCGGCATACGTCGTGATTTGCGAACCGCCACCACCGCGTCCGCCGAGCAGTTGAATAATCACGCCGAGAAAAAGAAAGGAAATCATCGCCAAGAGCACGGCTCCGACCATGCAACCCTTTTGATGTTTTTGAAACGTCCGAAATGGATGAAATGCCATGAAATGTTGTCCTTAACTGATTAAATGATGTCTGTACAACGTCCGGCGACACAGTCGCCGGCTCTCTGTTTTACGCCTCCGCTTCTGCACTTGTCCGAATTTCCCTGACTAAATTGACCGCCTCTTCGGGAGTTACATTACTATAAACCTTATCGTCGATGACCAATACCGGGGCGAGTCCGCAGGCACCGAGACACGACACGGTCTCGACCGTGAAGAGCATATCGTCGGTCGTGTGTTTGGTTTCGGATAATTTCAATTCCTTGTGCAAGGCTTCTAAAATCGGCAACGAACCGCGAACGTGACAGGCGGTACCGTCGCAGAGTTTGAATATGTGTTTCCCTTTGGGAACAAGGGTAAAGTGAGCGTAAAAGGTGGCGACCCCGTACACATGCGACGGGGGCAACGCCAGTGAGGTGGCGATGAATGCCAACACCTCCTCCGGCAGATAGCGGTAAAAATCCTGTACTTGCTGCAAGACAGGAATGAGTCGGGCAGGGTTACGTTGGTTGGCTTCGAGAATCTCAACGACACGGTCAAATTTCCTGGGGGAATCGGTCATGGTACGTTTCTGGATAGTGTATTAGAACCTCCGATGGATAGCATTATCCCGATTCCCCCTAAAATGTCAAGTCGGGGAAAGGAGTCAGTACGCGACTTGCAAGTTTTGTTCTTGGTATTGCCACTCCGCCTCCCCATTGACGGAAACACAGTCGCTCCGTGTTTGAGTGTGAACGAATAAAACGGCAACTTGCCGATAACGCTATTACGTTTGAAACGCCGGAGTGTTTGCAAAATTCAAAAAAATGTGCAGGTCACCTGGCACGGAACCGCCAGAATGTATTTTGTTCCCCCACTATTTTTCCGGCATCGGAAGTTTCGGAACAGCATATCGAACCGTATTTTTTGAGTGATTCGCTTCAATAGATTTCGGAGCACTTAACTCGGCGGCATTTTCGTAACTCATTTCTTCACGAAAAGGCTGCGAAGAATCGTAAAAATGGTTCATTCCCCAATCTTCCGGTGCCTGCGATTGCGACAGGAAAACATCAGCGTTCCCTCTCGGAAGTTCACGCGGCTTACTTGCCAGCGGTGTCGGCTGATTACGCCGGGCAAAACGCATTGCCACACGATCAACCACATCGCAAAAGTCTGAAAATATCTCCTGCCGAATCGACAAAATTTCTTCCGCCGAGCCTTTAAGAGCGGCGGCATTATGCGAAGCGGCTTTGGAAACCTGACTGACAAAATAGACCGTTACTTCAAAATTACTGTCCGCTATTTTGGCAAGCGACGTGAAAAACATTTTGGCAAGCACATCGGCTCCCAAACTGTTAATTTGTACCAATGCATCGAGATCGCAAATGATCATCGGTTCGTTCATACTGTCCCGAGTCAGTTGAGTCCGCAAAATCAAAATGACCTCTCCCGGATACGCTTTTGTGATTAAGGGACCTCGGTACTCCCCTTTGGCATAGACGATGCAAACATCCTGAGTTCGGTACAGAACCTCGACCGTTGCTGACGTACCGGTTGTTTCTTTGAGAAGATAACAATCTTCTCTGACTTCACGGAGCGACAGTTGCGTGGCTCCCCAGTGTTCCCAAAAGCCGATGACCATGTCGGGATGTCGAAGCAGGAAGGTGTAAATTTCAGGATCGGCATAGACCGACTGCTGGGGAAATCGACGAAAAAGAGGCGAACCGGAAGCAACGTGCTTGATTTTAGTTTGGGTTGCAGGGGAGAGTTCGTTCCAAGGGAGTTTTTTAAGCGAATCCTGCATTTCCTGCATCATGACCTGGGCAGGATTTGTTGTCTGGGTGGTTCGCGTTTCCCGATTATTCTGAGTTTGCCGACTGCGCCCGTCAGCGAGTTGGGCGTAAGTATCCGAACAGCACCAGACGTTCAGAACGCTGGTAATGCACAGAATCGGCACAAAATGTCGAACAAAATAAAAAAACACGGGCTTTGGGGGATTTAGTAAAGCAACGAGCCCCACACGGGACAAGCGGCTCCGTATTCCAATATCGACCGAAAAAGGCATCATCGCCAAAAAATTACCGAGTCTCCGTTTTTTCCAAAAATTAGGAACGTTTTTCGGATCTGCTCTCGAAAAGGATGCGCCGCAGTTTAGGGTGTTTGGGTGGTTTTGTTGGACAAATTTGACGGGAAAGGTCGGCAATCGACCTCCGGGCGATTGCGTCGGCGATAAGCGACTGGAAGCGTAAACGTGGCTTCTGTGCGGCGTTCCATTTGTTGGCGGACGGACGCTCTTCTGTCCGGTCAAAAATGGGGTTCGGTCAGGACAGGTTTTCGACATACCAGTTGATCGCCCGCTCCAAACCTTCGTCGAAATAGACGAGCGGTTCATAGCCGATCATTTTTTCAGCAAGACTCACATCGGCGAGCGAATGTTTAATGTCCCCGACTCGCGGCGGCAAATACTCCGCTTCAATGTCGCTTTTCATCAGCGACTTCAATTTTCCGAGAATCTGATTGAGCGAAACGGCACTATTACAAGCGATGTTGAGCGGCAAGCCGGTGCAGTGCTCCGCCGGAGCGTGAGCGGCAAGCCAGTTGGCATGACAGACATTGTCAATGTAACAGAAATCGCGGGTCTGTTCGCCGTCGCCGAAGACTTGCGGACGCTGTTTCCGAATGATGTTAATGACAAATGCCGGAATGACCGCCGCATACGCCCCAAAAGGGTCTTGATGAGGACCGAACACGTTGAAGTAACGCAAGCAGGCGGTCTCCATTCCGTAGGCGGCGGCGTAAGCCTGCAAGTAACATTCACCGGCGATTTTGTTGGCGGCATACGGACTAATCGGGGCGGGACACATCGTTTCCAACTTCGGCGAAAGGGGATTGTCACCGTAAGCGGCACTGGAAGCGGCAAAGACGACCCGCTTGATTCCGACGGCACGAGCGGCTTCCAACACGTTGATCGTGCCGTTGACGTTCACATCGTGAGCGGTAACGGGATCGGCAACGCTGGCGGGAACCGATGCCAGGGCGGCTTCGTGAAAAATTGCCGATACGCCTTGAACGGCACGCTCGAGCGTTTCCCGATGGCGAATGTCCCCTTCGATGAGCGTGATTTTGTCGAGGATTTCCGTGAGGTTTTCCCGCTTTCCTGTGGAAAAATTATCGAGAACCACGACTTCGTGCCCTTTATTGAGAATGAATCGGGCGAGATTGCATCCGATAAAACCTGCGCCGCCGGTGATGAGGTATTTCATGAGATGTTCGAGTGCCATTATGTGCTCTTGCTACGTCTATTCTCTTGCAGATTGCGGCAAAAGTCAAGCATTGGATCAACAGAGGCACGAGGTGTGCAAGATTGCTCCCCATCGGCTGGAGCCGTCGAGAGTGCCTGCACCGTGGACTTGTTGGTGGGGGCGGGTGAAATCGAGTTCGGTGGTATACTGCGAACGGCATGAAAATGTCTTTTTTGTTAACCACGGAGATCACGGAGGTTTCACGGAGTACACAGAGACATGCAGTGAATCTCCGTGTCCTCCGTGGTTAAAACACTACAAAAAAATGATACGCTGTGTTTCACGGCTAAAACGCAAGCGAGAGATATTACTCTTTTCTCCTTACTCCTTTTTCTCGACTCCGCTGCGGAACAGGATGCCGAGTTCGCGTCCGCCCAGACTGCGGTGTACCGTGAAGTACACAAAAATACCAACGACCGTACATAAAACTATCTGCAATAAACAGTTGAGCGAACTGAGACCCGGCAGACTTTGAATCACCATTCGGAGTACCAGCGACATCACTCCCGCCGACACGCATGTTCGGGTAAGACTTGTTGCCAATGCCGGAAAATCAAGGTATCCATGTTTCTGCGTGAACCGATACAACAATGCAATCGATTGGATGCTTGCCGTCAGACTGATTGACAGTGCAAGCCCTTGCTCCTGCATCGGATGAATCAGCACTAATCCCAATAGGATATTCAAGAACAAACTGGCGAGTCCCAGTCGGCATGGTGTCTGAATGTCCCCCAATGTATAAAAGGCACGGACGATGATAGGCAACGCACAGAATGCCCAAATACCTGCGCAGAACCAAAAAATCACATCGGCGGTTCGGGCAGCATCGGACATCGAAAAGGCACCCCGTTGGAAAACGAGATGCGTGAACGCATCCGAAAGCAACATCAGTCCGCAACCGGCAGGAATCGCAAGCATGAATTGGATTCGCAAACCAAGCGTGAGGTCAGCACTCAATGCCTTGTAATTTTTTTGGGCGGCATGATGACTCAACAGCGGATAAATCGCCATCGCAATTGCCAAACCGATGAGTCCTTGCGGGAATTCGTAAATCCGTTCGCTGTAATAAATTGCCGCCGCCGCACCGGGACGTAGCGGATACGTCATCACACTGCCCAGCCAGTGCATCGGTGCCCCTTCTCCGCCGGAAAAAAGCCAGGCAATACACGTTGCTGATAAAACGTTCAGGTAAATCGATGTAAGCCCAAAGATTTTCGGGAAAAAATTCTTGAAGACTTCGTGGGTTTCCGAAGAGACAATCGAAAAATTCCAATGAAAGTGAAAACCGTTGCGTTTCAAAAAGGGAAAATGCAACGCAACTTGAATGCCCCCTGCCGCCAAAATGCAAATCGTTAAAATGTAACACTGCACCTCCGGGTCTTTGGAGTACAAGGGAGCAATCACCAACAATGCGAAAAGCCATACGACATTGAGAGTGGGGGGGACAAGCGTGGAAATGGAAAACCGACCAAGTGCTTGCATTGCGGCGGAACAGACGGCTGCCATGCAAATCAAAATGAGATACGGAAGCAAAAGCGATAAGAGATGAGCAGTGAGAGCAACTCGACCTTCGGGATGAAAGTAGTGGATACCAATCCAGCAGAGCAATTCTCCGACGAGTACGAAGCCGAGCAGATACAGAAAAACTTTGTAAAGCGTTACGGATAACAGCGTCCACGCTTTTTGCCGGTCGGCTTGCCAAGTTTTCGTGAAGACGGGAATGAAACTGACTCCGAGTGAACCGTCGCCGAAGAATCGTCGAGCAAGGTCGGGCAATCGAAAGGCGGCAACGAATGCGTCCATGAGTCCACCGGCAGACATGCCGAACATGGCGGCGGTTACAACGTCGCGCAACAGTCCTAGAACACGGCTGGCGAGCGTACCGATACCGAGAATGAAAGTTCCGCGGAACATTTTTTTCCGCCGGTGGTGCGGTTCGGGTGAAGACGTAGCATGGGACATCGGTATCGAAATTGTATCCGAAACATTGAGAAAAGGCAAGAAAAACGAGCGAACGAAGAATAACCAAGAGTGGGGGCGTAAACTCCCCGCTCGCTCCTGCTGACACCATCGTGCGATGGGATTCCCCCTTGTTTTTCCGCTCCATGTGTGCTAGATTTATCGAGAGTGCATTCTTACGATTACGGTTCTGAAGTCGGCAAAATGGCAAAACAACCCTCCGCTCAATCTGTAAAAACCTTCCAAACAGAAGCGGAAGTCGAAACGTTTTACGTCAACATTTTCGGTGGTGCGACCATGTTCAGCGAAGTCAAACAGCACCATCTCGGCATTGACATTCTCACCAAAAATCTGCTCATCGAAGTCAAACATGACCGCAACATCGAAAAAGACTGGGCAGAAATCCTCGCACAAGCACTCTATTATCAAAATACGCTCCTCATGCTTGGCGAAAGTTCCCGTCCTTATCTTGCCGTCGTTGATGAAGACGAAGTGTGCATTTTTGAATCGGAAGAACTGCGGCATATTTGGGCGAACGAACCGTTGTTTGCGAAAATCAAAAACGAAGTCGGCAGAGCCTCCGATGCGTATCAAAGTAAAACATTGATGGATGCCATTCATAGCCGGGACATTACTTGCTGGTATTTTCGTGAGAGAGCGAAAGGAGTGGAAAAATTACAGGAAATCGAACAGTTTGATCAGCCGCAACAAAGACCGATACAACTGAATAATGTCATCGAGGCGTTCGACGATTGGGAAGAAATTGTTCGCAATTTTTTACGCAACAGCAATAACACGCCAGTAGCGTTCATTTTTTATGAAGACATCACCGAGAACAATCCGAAGCGGTTTATTGCCGTGATGAAAGAATTGGACGGAGTGCGGTTGACGATCACTTTCGAGAATTACGGAGCGACGATCAATCGAATTCCCGAAGGACAATATCGGAAATTTGAAAAGCAGTGGAAACGCATTGATGCGAACACGCCGGAGGCAGAAGAGATTTACCGACGGATATATCAACTGTGCGATATGGATAAACGTCGCTCGACTGGCTCGTTTTACACGCCATACAAACTTGCTAAATTGGCGTGGGAACGGATTGTAGCACAACTGGGCGAGCATTTTTGGCAAGACGGCACTTGGCGGATTTGGGATAACTGCGCTGGCATCGGCAATCTGCAATACGAAATCGTCCCGCAAGATGCGTTGCAATATCTGTATCTTTCCGACAAGGGTATTTCTGAAGTCACTGCCATTCAAGAAAATGATTACTTCAAAGGCAAGTGCGGCGGCATTTTTCAGTTTGATTGGCTAAACGATAATAAGAGCAAACTTCCGGCAAATTTGAGACACGATTTACAAAACGAAAATATCAAGTGGCTGTTCTTCATCAATCCGCCGTATGCAGACACTGGAACCGGAGTAGACAAAGGAAAAAAACACGGAGTAAAATACAGCAATATCAGCGACGAAATGAAAAAAGAAGGAATGGGACAATGTGCTAATGAAATAGCACTGCAATTTCTTTATCGTATCGAAAGAGACTTTGCAAAACGAGGATATTATCTTGGCTTGTTTTCAACGCCGAAGTGGATTACTAAAATATCTGCCGAAAATTTTCGCAAAATTTGGCACCCTGTTTTTCATGGTGGTTTTATGCTCAATGCTTGCGAACACTTTATACAGCAACGGACGAAAAATAAACTTGAATTGAAAGCCCACGGACATTTTCCTATTTTATTTTCACTACTCGACCGCCGGACAAAAACAAAAACGACGTGGCAGGAACAGGATTGGACTTACAGTATCGTAGATAAAAATGTTAAGGAAAATGAACATAAAACATTTGCGATGTTTAACGTAGATAAGATCGGTTTCCGTGAATACTTCTTTCCTGCCGCCAAGAAAATATGTGTCAAACCGTTTCCCGTCATGAGTGCCGCTGTAATTCCTTCATCGGGACAGTCCAGAAAAGCAGTTAAGGCACCTGTGAATTGCGTC
>Ga0082212_10008584_pt1 | contig 13312 bp, 10 predicted proteins | sample TergutNt197P3_FD_71548 | JGI IMG/M metagenome (GOLD analysis project Ga0082212, IMG submission 71548) | Neocapritermes taracua P3 segment gut microbial communities from Petit-Saut dam, French Guiana - Nt197 P3 | ecosystem: Host-associated > Arthropoda: Insects > Digestive system > Gut ... | reverse complement strand
GAAAAATATGTTCGGCGCCGTCGCCGGGGTTTTCAAAGCGGATTACCACCTGCGTATGAGCGAATACGATACTTTTGCCGACGCGATAATAGATATATTCCTGTGCGTCAAGCCCAGGCTGACTATTATGGACGCGGTTATGGGAATGGACGGCGACGGCCCCACGAATGGAAAGCCGAAACACATAGGTCTGATATGCGCCGGCGAAGACGCGTTCGCCTTAGACCTGGCAATGCTCGATATTCTCGGACTTGATCCGCTGAAAGCGCCTGTAATGAAGCAGGGGATGCTGCGTAATTTATGCGCGCGTGATATCCCGGAAATTGAAATAAAAGGCGGAAAAACTGAAAAATACCGTGTTGATGATTTTCATTTTCCGTCCGCCGGAACGGTAAATTTCTTTCACGCAAATTTTTTATTCAAGCCTTTTGCGCGATTTTTCACGCCGTATCCTTATTTTTTGCGCAATAACTGCGTATCCTGCGGAGAATGCGAGCGCTCATGCCCGGCTGAAATCATTGCAATGAAAGACAAAAAACCGTATGCCGATTTGACAAAATGCGTGCGTTGTTTTTGCTGCCAGGAATTATGCCCTGCAGCCGCCGTGGAAATAAGAAGAAGTTTCGTACATAAGATTTTTCACGCGGTTTATTCAGTGTTAATGGCGCTATACAAATTCGCATATGAGACATTCAAGCAGCGCGCGCCCGTCGAGCGAAGATGATTTAAGCTGACGGTCGGCTTCGGCAAGGCGAACGTACATATCCCGAACAGTGTCCTGATTTGCCGCGCGCGCGTTTGCGATGAACTGTTCCATGGCAAATGGCGGGATCTGCGCTTCCGAGGCAATGTCGCGCGGGTTTTTCCTCGCCTGCAACCCTTCAATGGCAATCAGCGTTTGGCGGCAGTGCCGTGCCAGCATTGTTACAACCACCAGAGGATGTTCGCCCATCCCAAGAAGATTTCCGAGCGACCGAAGCGCGCCGGCGCGGTCGCGCCGTCCAACGGCGTTTGTCAGGTCGAATATGCTCTGCTGCCGGCTCGCGCCTACCAGATCCTCAATTACCGCGTCCGGGATGTTTTTTTCCTCGCCGGCGTAAAGCATCAGTTTTTCAAATTCGGACGCAAGCGTGCGAAGGTCCGCTCCGGCCACGTCGATAACTCTTTTGATCGCGCCCGTTGAAATGCGGTATCCGCTTTTCCTTACAAAGGCGTCCGCCCAGCGTTCGGCAGCGTAACCCTTGAGACGGGGAAATTCACAGAGGCAGAAATCCTTCTGAGAGGTTTTGTAAAATTTCTTCCGCTTGTCCAGTTCCGCGGCGGTCAGAATCACTGTGCTGCGGCGCGAAATTGACGCCAGCCCTTCAAGCAGCGCTTCCGATTCGGCGTCCTTGAATTTCCCCGCGTCTTCAACCACAACCAACCGCCTGGGGGAAAGCATCGGATAGGTATTTGCCGTTTCAAGAATTTCCGCGACGCGGGCGTCCCCGGCCGTAAACACGGAGCAATCGAAATCAGCGGCGCCCGGCACAGTGACGCGGCTTTTCAGGATCGAAAGCGCCTGGTCGCAATGATATTCCTCCGGGCCGATTACGAGATAAACCGGACGTATGGCTGCTGCAAGGTCTTTTTCAAGTTCTTCAAGCGTCTGTATAGTCATAATGGTTTTTCCTGCGACTCGCGGGCCTTTATTGAGTTGCGTTTATAAGCGCTCAGACCCGGTATAAAGATAATCAGCGCCAAAAGCATGGGCATAACCATCGTGAGATAAAGCGGGGAGAACGTTACCGCGTGTCCGTCGGAAAATCTGAAGCTGCTCAGTAATCCGTAGTGGTTTATGATTATCCCGGCTATGACAGGGCCGAGAAAATATCCGAAATCAATCCCAAAGTAGATTGTATTGCTGGCGACGCCGTAGCGGATCGGGCTGACGGAGAGCAGACACATCGTCTGAATGGTCGGCTGCGAACCGCCAAGACCTATGGCGGCGACCGCCGCGCCTAAAAGCACCATGGCGAGCGAATTACTGAAGCCTATTATCACAAGGGACAGGATGATTAAAATCGCGCTTGGTATGAAGACCTTCGCGGCGCCGTGTTTGTCGATCAGCCTGCCGCAAATCGGCCTTGAGGCGAGGAGCGCGACGGCGTATACCGTGAAAAACAGGCCGATATTGCCGATGCCGCGCACCTCCGCGTAGCGCTCCATGTAAATCGTGTAGCTTATGACTGAAACCGACATAAATGTTATGACTGCCGTCGGCAGGAGGGCTTCTTTGGCGAATATGTTTTTATACCACGCGCCGAGTTTGGAGAGAGCCTCTCTGGATGGCTTGGCGTAGGGCATTATGACGCAGGGGATGATGGATATGAGCATAAACGCGGCGGCGACGACGTAAACGACGGTATATCCATGTTGGAGGCTGCCGAAAGTCCGCTCGCCCCAGGATCGCAGCGCCATGCCTATACTGGGGGCAATGGAGTTTGCCGTCGCGCCGCCGATGCCGAAAAGGCCAAGCCCCGATCCCATTTTTCCGGCGGGAAGGCTTTCAGACGCCAGCGTCATGGTCAGCGATCCCACAAAAGCAAACTCGATGCCGTGCAAAATCCTGGCCGCCATAAAAACGGGGATGTCGCTGCTTATCGCGTACCCCACATTTACGACGACTCCCAACGCGTACGCAAAAAGCATGATGTGTTTTTTGTTAAGTTTCGCGATGGCGGGGCCGGAAAAAGGCCTTGCGGCGAATGCGACGCCGAAATAGAGCCCGGACAGTATGCCAATCATGACCTCGTCAGCGCCCAGCAGTTTGGCGTAATTCGCAACCAGCGGATTGACCATGAACAGGGAAACGGCAAGCATAAAGTTTGCTATGAATGCGCAGGTGTATACCTTGTTCCATATTGTCGGGGGTTTTTGTTCCGTTATGTTTTCCATTTTGTCTATATTGGTTTGAACTTCCTAAGCGCTATGCCGGGTATAAATTTAAAATGCCGTGTGTTGGCCGTAAAGAGTTCGGTTCGTTTATCATAAGCGGTCGCCGCAATCAGCGCGTCCGCAATCGTCAACCCATGACTCAGCGAATACTCTTTGACGTATTGAAGCGCGCGCGCGGACATCGAATCATTGACGTGAACGATATCCGCACCCAAAACGTCAATCAGTTTCATTATGTTATTTTGTTCCCGCTTGTTTTTTGCGCCTTGAATCAATTCCATTAGCGTAATGCTGGAGATCGAAAAAGGCGCCGCATTGAGCAGTTCCGAAGCGGCGGCTTTGCTTTTTCTGAAATACCAGATAAGTATGTCTGTATCTACTATCAAAACCGCCGTCCCTTACGAAGATTTCCCAGAAAAGCGTCAACATCCGCCATATCTTCACGGTCAGCCCACATACCAAACCCTGGCAAATTTGTACTGTCTTTGGATACAGGCGTTTTAAAAGGAATAATCTTCGCCTTAGGTACGCCGCGCACCGTAACGACGACTTCCGTACCTTCCCCTGCCATGGAAACTATCCGGCCGGGCTGTACCTTCAATTCTTTCAATGTTACATTCATAAGCCGTCCTAATATGTATACTTAAAGTGTACATATCAGGGTGTGGTTTGTCAAAATTGGGATTATGAAATATCCGGGTCGGCAAGCGCCGCTATATCGTTCTGGATGTCCTGCCACATATGTCCGTGCAGATTCAGTTTGACGCCGCATAAAGGACAGATCATATCAGCGCCTTCAAACAGTTCTCTTACGGGTTTGTCATATTTCCTTCCGCAGAGCGGACAGGTAATCGACAGGGTTTTTTCGGTCATATGACGATTCCTTTGAGGTAAATGTATGGGCGCGATTTATCGCGCCCTTTATTTGTTAAGACGCATGCGGGACGCATGCTATCCCATGTCACGCCGGCGTGGACGCCCGCGCTCCCATGTCACCTCTTGCCCCACTTGATCAAAGATTTGTAAAGCTCTTCCGTATCTATGGGCTTGGTCAGGTGGTCGTTCATGCCCGCGCTCATGCTCTCCTCAAGATGTTCCGCGCCCGCGTTGGCGGTCATGGCGAGAATCGGAAGATCGTCATAACGGCGATCCGCGCGAATTTGGGCGGCGGCGGTCAAGCCGTCCATTTCAGGCATCATGATATCCATAAGAACGACGTCAAACGTCTTATCCCGCAGCGTCTCCAGCGCCTTGACGCCGTTATCCGCCAGGGTAACTTCCATGCCGACGGAGGACAATAATTCCTCGATAATCATCTGGTTGATATTGTTGTCCTCGGCCACAAGCACGCGCAGCCCGCGCAATGCTTCCGTATTGAATTTCTCTTCTTTGGTTTCCGCGGTTTTTTCTTCAGGTATGGATAAGGGAACGATCAGCCTGAACGCGCTGCCCTCGCCCAGCCGGCTTTCACATGTGATTTTTCCGCCCATGAGAGCCGCCAGACTGTTGCTGACGGAAAGCCCAAGACCCAGCCCGCTTTGCTTTCGGCTGTAAGCCGTATCGCTGGAATACAAGGGCTTGAACAGATCCGTCATCTGTTCGTAACTTATGCCGATGCCGGTATCGCGCACCTCGAACGTCAGCAATAATTCGTTGTTCCGGGCGGTTTTTTTGCTGAAAACATTGATTTCCCCGCCGCCTGTTTCGGTAAATTTGACCGCGTTTAGCACGATATTCAGCAACGCCTGCTGCAGCCGCGCGGAATCACCGAATAAAATCCCCGGAACATCCTGATCAACATGCGTACGGAAATACAATGATTTTTCCGTTGCCTCGCTTTGTATCATGCCGCATATGTCGTCAACAAGCTTGCGGACTGAAAACTCGCCTTTTTCCAGCGATATATTGCCGGCGTCAAGTCTTGAGAAATCTAAAATGGTTTCTATGGCCGACGTCAGCATCTTGACCGAACGCATTCCCTGATTGACCAGGTTTTGCTGAGTTTCATTTAATTCCCTGCTTTCGCTGACGGCGCGCGCCATTGCCACGATGGCGTTCATGGGCGTACGGATTTCATGACTGACTGACGCGATAAACTCGTTTTTCGCTTTTGTATATCTTGCCTCTAGTCTCCCGGCTTCGGCCATTTTGGCTTCGGCCGCTTCCTGTTCACGCAAATCGCGCATATACGCGGCCAGGATGTAGTCCTCGCCCTTGGGCACGCGTAAAAGCGTGATTTCCACGGGAACCGGCTCTCCGCTTAACGTCAAATGCGTCCATTTAAACCTGGCGCTGCCGGAAATAAACGTCTTTTTGATGGTTTCGCTAATCGTGCTTATGGAATGACAGCCGTCAGGCTGGTATTCCGGCGACAGCATGTCAAATTTTTCAATGAACTCTTCCCTGCTTGAAATTCCAAACATTGAAAGCGCGGCCTGGTTGCAGTCCGTAAGATTTCCGCTCTCATTCCAGAACATGCAGCACAGCGGCGCCGCGTCCACCATGATCCGGTTGCGCTCCTCTTCGGCGGCCAGACGCTGGCCCGCCGTTACCGACGCCAGCAGCGCGCCTATCGCCTGCACGGTTTCCGCGTCGCCGGGATTTAAACGCACAAGATACGGAGGCGCCTCAACCAGCCGGCCTGTTATCAATACCGCGTAAACTTCGTCATGCAGCGTAATAGGGCAGGATATAAAATAAGGTATGCCAAAAAGATCACGTATGTCTTTGAACAGTACGTCCGGTTCCGCTCCCGTAAAAAGCACCGGATGGTCAGGGTCGAGAAGTTCGGAAGGAACTTCCATGCGCATTCCGGCGAATCCCGCTTTTTCTTCCGCCGAATACCCCTGCATGACTTCCGCCGTGAAAAACCCTTTGTCGTCTTTGTCGCCGCGTACCAATACGATTGTGCGCTGCATGTTAAGCGCGGCGTTTATACGTTTGGCGACCGAAGTAAAAACGTTTTCATGTCCGGCGGACTGCCGCAGCGAAACGGATAACTCGGCAAGCAGGCGGAATCCGCGGCGTTTTTGTTCGAGTTCGCCGCGTATGGCGATAGAACCGCTGTCCAGGGCTAAAATTTTAGCCGCGTTTTGCTCGGCAAGGCGCGCCATGGCTTTCGCGGGCGCTTCATTTGATTCGGAATGCGCAGTGCCCGCATCCCAGACGTGTTTCGGGGATGTTTTGGCGTGAATATCGCCGCTTCCGTCCCTGCTTTGTGAGAACAGGCAAAATACGCCTGTCCAGTCGAGTCCGCGCGGGCGTCCTCCCATGGACGCAATCTCAACTCCGGTATAAAGGCCGAGAACCGGAACGCGGCCCGCGACGGTTTTTTGAATGACCAGGGCGTCCTCCATGTCCATCCCGCCGTAACCGGCGCAGCGCCCCGCGCAATCAATGTAAACCGCGAAAACCGGATCGCGCCCGTCAAGCTCGTCGAAAACCTTGTCGATTTTCGGCTTTATGTAATCAAGTTCCAGAGACCGGAACATCAGCCGGAACTCCGTGCCTTCGACCATGTCCGGCTCGAACATGACTATCCCGCCGCTTGCCTTGTCAATGCCTAGACAAAGGCGGCTGGCGTAATAATCCTCATCGTATTCGCCCCATTTGTCGCCGTGGTTTACGCCGAATATCAGGAAAAACGGATATTGTTCGGGAGCTACCGCCGATCCGAGCAGTTCATCGATAAACTGTATCGCTGGTTTTCCGTTGATTTCCAGAATGACCTGGCCGGCCGCTTTTGTAACGGTGTAATACTGCGTGGCGGGACGGCAGCCGTGCATGATGACGCTGTCAATGCGGATATTTCCCGAAAAAGCGAGAGCTATCGCGTTGTAATCACTGATTCCATCGCCGGTCCATTGCATTGTCGGGCTGCACGCGTGGTCGCCCATAAGCCCCGCGCCCGTCAGGTCGGGAAGGAATCCCAGTCCTTTTTCGATGCCTTCCAAAAGCCATGTGGCCATCAGCATACGGAGGCCGTCCGAGCTATCAAGCGCGTCGTAAAACAGCATGACGGGCGAGTCCTGGCTGATTCCAAGTTTGGAAAGCTCATTGCCCAAACGTACGCCGGTTTCTTTTTCGCTTTCCTTCATCCCGCCGTCAATTATGGCTTTGCAGTCGACGCCGTCCAGCCAGATGCAGGCAAGCCCTATCTGATCGCCCGCGTATCCGAAATAGTCGTTGGTGATTATCCCGACAGCGCCGCCGCCATAAATCGGCACTGGCTTTCCTATCACGGAAATTACGGCTTCACGCAAGATATCGGGATCGTGCCGGGCTGTGGAAAACAACAGAATCATATCGCACAGGTCGCTTCTTTCCGCCTGGGCGACCGCCATCATGACCGCCTGACAACCCGCGTCGTGAGTATCCGGATTATCGCTGTGTCCAACCCCGACTTTCATATTGTTTATCTCCTATGCCGGACTATTTCAAAATCATTGGTATTTTACGAAATTCCGCAGTAAAATCAAACTTTATGCGCCGTTTACCGCTTGAACAATACGTGGAAGGCGTCCTTGGCGGCGATCGTGTGATTCTTGCGCGGGCGATTACCGTAATAGAAAGCGAACTGCCGTCGGACGCGGAATTTGCCGCGCAAATGCTCGACCGCCTGCTGCCGCACTCGGGCAATTCGAGGCGCGTCGGCATTACGGGCGTCCCCGGCGCGGGTAAAAGCACTTTCATCGACGCTCTTGGAATGCTTCTGATTCATGAGTACGGCGAAAATCTCGCCGTGTTGAGCATCGATCCCTCAAGCCCGATTTCCGGAGGCAGTATTCTCGGAGACAAAACCCGCATGGAACGCCTGTCAACTGAAGACCGCGCTTTCATACGCCCTTCGCCGTCGCGTGGGCACCTGGGCGGCGTGGCGCGGCGGACGCGCGAAACCATGCTTTTGTGCGAAGCCGCGGGTTATCGCAACATTTTTGTCGAAACGGTGGGGGTCGGCCAGTCTGAAGTCGCGGTGCGATCCATGACCGACTTTTTCCTGCTTCTGATGCTTGCCGGCGCCGGCGATGAATTGCAGGGGGTGAAGCGCGGCATTATCGAGATGCTGGACGGCATGGCGATCACCAAGGCCGATGGCGACAATAAACCGAAAGCGGAACGGGCGCGCGCCGAATACGAACGCGCGCTGCATCTTTTTCCGGCTTCCGCCGACGGTTGGACGCCGCCTGTTCTGACATGTTCGGCAATTGCCGGCGATGGGCTTGCCGAGGTCTGGCAGATGGTGCTTGACCATCGGCAACTGGTGGAAAACAACGGTTTTCTGGCGGAGCGGCGCAGCAGCCAGGCGCTTGAGTGGATGAACGAACTGCTGCTGATCGGTATTGAAGATTCTTTCCGCAACGACCCTGATGTGGCGGAACGCCTGCCGCGATTGCGCGAAGAAGTCCGCCGCGGCGCGATTACGCCGTTTGCCGCAAGCCGCGGCCTGCTGCGGCTGTACTTTAATCGGATATGAAAGCCAAAAAAATATTAGCCCGCGATTTGATAATGAAAGGGCTTATCAATAAATACGGCGAACTAACGCTCACGGAAAGCAAAGAATGTTTTGCGGATCTTGCGCGCGCGATTGTAGCCCAGCAGCTTTCCGCCAAAGCCGCGGATACTATATGGAAAAGAGTTCAAGCGCTTTTGGGCGGGGAAATAACCGCCGGAAAACTCCTTTCTGTTCCTGACGTGGATATACGGCAGGCGGGTGTTTCGTCAAACAAAATCAAATACATGAAAAATATCGCGCGGGCGGTCGCGGATAAAACTCTTGATTTTGACAACATACGAAACTGCGGCGACGATGAAATCATACGTCAGTTAACGGCGATTAAGGGTGTAGGACGCTGGACGGCGGAAATGTTCCTTATATTCAGTCTTGCCAGAGAGGACGTTTTTTCTTTCGGCGACGGTGGTTTAACCAGCGCCATCAACAGGCTTTACGGCGACGGCATTCCTTTGACAAAAGATGAAATTAAAACCATTACGGATAAATGGCAGCCGTTTCGAAGCATAGCTAGCCTATACTTATGGCGGAGTCTTGATAATAAATAAAGGAGATACGTAATGAATTGTACTTCAAATAAATCAATGAAATGTAATTGCACATATCCTTGTTCACGGCAGGGGAAATGCTGTGAATGTCTTGCGTACCATCTGCCGAACGGCGAATTTCCCGCCTGTTTTTTCTCGGATGCCGCCGAGGCAGGTTATGACAGAAGCTTTGCGGCGTTAAAGCGGGATAGAGAATAATAGATCTACCGAGAGACGCAATCCGTAGGAATGCATCTCTCGGTAGACATGGGACCGCGGGCGTCCTCGCCGGCGTCTAATAAACGATGCGGGCAAGGCCCGCTTCCATCATCTACGCCCGCTTCATATTTAACCTGGATTCCGAAGCGGCGTTCAAACGCCCTGAAAGGCCGATGCCCTGGATTGCGGAATAAAAACGTATTCATGAAAACCGTGTAGGGGCGCGATTTATCGCGCCCAATAATGCCGAACGGCACATTTCTCGATCCGGATATAATAACAAAGGGCGCGATAAATCGCGCCCCTACACCGGTACAGGCGCGAAAAAAGGCAATATGGTCAGTGGTTTATGATCGTTTCCTGATTCCCACATGTGTAGGGGCGAATAATTATTCGCCCCTACAGCCTTAATCGCCTTTCGGTTCCTTTTTCTAATTCCCACAGTTTGATACAAGGGCGCACACATAGGTGCGCCCCTACGTCTTAATTGCCTTTCGGCTCTTTTTTTAATTCCCACAAGAAGGGCGTGTCGTTAGAAGACTACGCCATATGGCGTCTTAATCGCCTTTCGGCTCTTTTTTTAATTCCCACGTCCATCAGGTATTCCGGCGCGAACCGGAAAACGCCTGTCTTAATCGCCTTTCGGCTCTTTTTTTAATTCCCACGTGCTATCTATGCACAAAACCAATTAAGCCGTCGCAAAAGGTCTTAATCGCCTTTCGGCTCTTTTTTTAATTCCCACTTTGGAATCAAGGCTTGTGCGCTTTGCAAAACGGCGGGAGTCTTAATCGCCTTTCGGCTCTTTTTTTAATTCCCACGGCGTATGTCCTTGGTTAAGAGCTGTCGGAGTAAAAAGGCGTCTTAATCGCCTTTCGGCTCTTTTTTTAATTCCCACAGTATAAAAAATCTTTGGCGCGAAAAAACCTTGTAAATGTCGTGTCTTAATCGCCTTTCGGCTCTTTTTTTAATTCCCACCAAGCATATCAGGCAATTTCAGCCGTCGAAACGTGTATTGTCTTAATCGCCTTTCGGCTCTTTTTTTAATTCCCACGCGGGAACTGTTGGGGATGTAGTACCCCCTGGGTCCCCGTCTTAATCGCCTTTCGGCTCTTTTTTTAATTCCCACCGCGCGGCAGTGAAAAAATGTCCGTGAAATTTGGTCAAGTCTTAATCGCCTTTCGGCTCTTTTTTTAATTCCCACGGCAATTTTTTGGGAGAAATCATGAAGTTTAGGGTAAGGAGTCTTAATCGCCTTTCGGCTCTTTTTTTAATTCCCACGGCGCAAAAATAACAACTTAAAATATAGGGACGTGGAATGTCTTAATCGCCTTTCGGCTCTTTTTTTAATTCCCACCGCTCTTATGCGCCGATCGGCCCATGACGGATACGCCGGTCTTAATCGCCTTTCGGCTCTTTTTTTAATTCCCACCTAACCAAACACGGGTATGTGTATGCAAGCAGTGATTGTCTTAATCGCCTTTCGGCTCTTTTTTTAATTCCCACAAATCTGGAATCCGGCGAATTTTCCTTGTCAATTACTGTCTTAATCGCCTTTCGGCTCTTTTTTTAATTCCCACTCATGTTTTGAGCACTGAACATTTGAGATTCGCGGTCTTAATCGCCTTTCGGCTCTTTTTTTAATTCCCACGCGGGGCTTTTGTCCTAATTGTGAGCAAACGCTGAAGTCTTAATCGCCTTTCGGCTCTTTTTTTAATTCCCACTTACCAGGAGATTAATAAACTTCTGAAAGCGGAATATGGGATTGGTCTTAATCGCCTTTCGGCTCTTTTTTTAATTCCCACCTCCGGATTTTCAAATCTTTTGCCCTGTTGATTGGGAATGGTCTTAATCGCCTTTCGGCTCTTTTTTTAATTCCCACTTAAACAAAAAACAGGCTGAGTTCCTGGCCAAACCGAGTCTTAATCGCCTTTCGGCTCTTTTTTTAATTCCCACAGTATACCCACGATTTGGTTTGTTATCAACAGGATAGATGCATGGTTCGGCGGCAGGGCAAAATTAGCGGTACAAACCGACGTCATGGAATTTGTGTTTTGCTTCATAAGTCTTTTTTCATCTACGCTATACACTTTCGGCGGCAGCCCCGGGAAAAATCCGGTTTTCATCTCCCGCCGAAAGCGAAAAACCTAAATCATGTATATCAGCGTTTTTCCAGGACGTTCAACCGCTCCCATGCTCTGGATGCGCTGTACGCAACTGCCGCAGATTTTATACGCCAGTATCGCGTCTTCGTCCGGATCAACCACGGAGTGCAAATCATGCCATAATTTCTTGAATAAATCTTCCGTTAAATCGCACTCAAAAACGCTGTACTCAACCCGGATGCCATAATTAAGGCAGATTTTTGCCACATGGCGCAACCGGCGCGGGTCGCGGACATCATAAGCCACAAGGTGCAGCATATTTTTATACCTTTCGGTCGCGGGGTCGTATTCCCGGATCGTTTCGCCAATCTCATATAAACCCTGGTCCGGCCCCGCGTCAGAATTTTCAGTCATGGCATTATAAAGAAATCAAAATCCTGCCGGCCCTCCATCGCGTGAAGCACTGCGACAACAGAATCGTTGATTATCTTGCGAAAATCGGTATGCGCCCCGCCTTTTTCAATGGAAAACTTGCGTGTCATGGCGTTTTCATAAGATGTAAAAAACGTGCGGTGCGATTCTTCCTTCAGATAGTACGCGTCATGTTCGGAATCAAACCGAAAATCCTCTTTTTTCAGAATATTATGATTCAACATATTCAAAACCAGCAGATCGCAAACCGGAGCGCGCAGCGGTTCCATCAAATCCAGCGCCAAAGACGGGGTTCCATATGAAATATCATGAAGAAATCCCATGCAGGCGTCCAGGCCGTGGGCGCGTACCGCGCCTTCCACTTCACCAAGCAGGACGGTGTAAGTCCACGACATGAGCGCATTCGCCGGATCCTTGGGCGGGCGCCGGTTCCTTTCCTTAAACGGCACATCATCAGGAAAAAAGCAGCCGAGACGGGAAAAATACGTCGCCGCCGCCAAGCCTTCGTATCCGCGCAAAGATTCAACGGTCTCCGCGGACTCGGCCTTATCGGCTAAACCATTCAACTCGGAATCAACCTTCCGCTGCAGATATTCCGATGTGGCCTGACGATTGGCGGAAAGGCGCTGGAGCACACGTCGGCTGTTTTTGATTTTTACGCGCACGAGCTTGCGGGCTATTCCCAGGGCAAACTCCTTGTCGCCGGAAAGTTGAAACTGGCGAATGCGGCGAAGGGCATTTTTATTGTTGTCGGGAATGAGCGAACCAATCCACCGCCCGCGCGATGTCAGAAAATAGCCGGGTACGCCGTCAAGCATCAGACGCTGCAAAACCGCTATCGTTACATTGGGACGGCCGATGATAACCACGCGGTCGATATCAATTATGGGAACCTTCATACGTGTTTCTTCACGGACGCCTTTTTCCGCCCAGCGGATAACTTCCAGATGTTTTGATTCCAGCCTTACGCTTATGGTATCGCCCGACAATATCAACGGCGGCATGTTTTTCTCCCGTTGCGGTTTGTAATTTTAGTTATACCCGCGAACGAAATGATTTTCCGTTGTATGCGCGAGGATTTTTGCCACGAGGCAAGGAAGGTTGAGCGCGGCGTACTCAATAGTACGTAAGCGAAACCTGACGCCGCATCGTGTCAAAAAGACCGCGCAGGCATGGAAAATCATTTCGTTCGCGGGTATACATCAGCCATATCGGAAATTCGGGGAAACTCATAAGTTTAGAAAAATCGCGTGTGTCAAAAAAACGTTGCCATTTTCCGGAATTCCGCAGTAAAATCAGGTTTTTAGAATAGCGAAGGCGAATTCCGAACACTCCATTCTTGGTTTCCAAAGGTTGCATAATGGGTATTGAATAACAAGTAAGAAATATCATTCTAAAATATCGCCTTGAGGAACCTGATGAACAATTATGAAATGATTGTTTACTGGAGTGTTGAAGATGGTGCGTTTATAGCAGAAGTTCCTGAATTGGCCGGCTGTATGGCTGATGGACAATCATATGTTGAAGCGGTTAAAAATGCTGAAACAGCGATTGATGAGTGGATCGAGACCGCACAGCTTATGGGG